>Ga0209798_10002032_pt1 | contig 11990 bp, 9 predicted proteins | sample DOMMetBare3Fresh_FD_187475 | JGI IMG/M metagenome (GOLD analysis project Ga0209798, IMG submission 187475) | Wetland sediment microbial communities from St. Louis River estuary, USA, under dissolved organic matter induced mercury methylation -... | ecosystem: Environmental > Aquatic > Freshwater...
GCGGGGTGATCGACCTTCTCGAGGATCCCAGGATCATCGCCAAGCGGATCAAGTCAGCCGTTACCGATGCCGGACGTGAGATCCGCTTCGACGAGGCGCAGAAGCCCGGGGTGTCCAACCTCCTGCTCATCTTCAGCGCCCTGTCAGGGCGCTCGGTCGAGGCGCTGGAGGCCGACTACGAGGGCAGGGGTTACGGCGACCTCAAGAAGGACGTCGCCGAGATCGTCGTCGACACCGCCACGCCATATCGCGATCGCACCCTCGCCCTGCTGGGGGACCCTGCCGAGCTCGACCGGATCCTCGCCGAAGGCGCCGAACGGGCCAGGGACGTGGCCAGCACCACCCTGGCCAGGGTCTATGACCGCGTCGGCTTTCTGCCGAGCAAGCGCTAGCTACGCCCATGAAGATGATCAGCGTGTCCATCGCCGTCCCGGCGCCGTTCGCCGGTGAGCTCGCGCGGTTGCGAGCCTCGTTCGGCGATCCGTCCGCCGAGCTGATCCCGACCCACGTCACGCTGCTCTCGCCGACCGAGGTGGCAGCCGACAAGGGTCCAGAGATTCAGGAGCATCTCCAACGGGTGGCAGCGGCGCAGCAGCCGTTCACCATGCTGCTGCGCAGCACCGGCACCTTCCTCCCGGTCTCCCCGGTCGTCTTTGTCCAGGTGGCTGGTGGCATCAGCGCGTGTGAGCGACTGGAGGCGGCGATCCGCACCGGCCCGTTGAAGCGGGACGTGCAGTTCTACTACCACCCGCACGTCACCGTCGCCCATCACGTCGACGACGCGTCGATGAACCGTGCCTTCAACGAGCTGGCCTCCTACGAGTGCTCGTTCGAGGTGAGGGCCTTCGGCCTGTTCGAGCACGGCGACGATCTTGTCTCCCGCGCCGTGCGTACCTTCGACTTTGGTGCGGGAGTGAAGAACGACCCTGGCCGTATGCCGTGAAGCTCCTCGCCGCGCGCTGGGGGGCCAGCCGGCCAGGGCTGGCGTGGGCGCGCTACACCGGTGCGCGAGGCAACATCCTGGCTGCGGGCGTCGGTTACTTCGCCTTCTTCTCGATCTTCCCGGCCGTCGCGCTCGCGTTCGCGGTGTTCGGGTTCGTGCTGCGGGGACATCCCGATCTGCTGAGCTCGGTCTTCGACCAGCTCGGCGCGTACCTTCCCGGGCTGATCAGGGATGCTCAGCACCCCGACGGGCTCATCCCGATGCGGGCACCACAGGCTGTGGCCCTGACGGTCACCGGTGCCACTGCCTTCGTCATCCTGGTGCTGGGCGGGCTTGGCTGGTTGGGAGCCACCCGTGAGGGCGTCCGCGCGGTGTTCGGGCTCCAGGGGTCGACAGGCACCCTCGTCAGCACCAAGGTTCGCGACCTCGGTGTCCTCCTCGCACTGGGGTCTGGTATCGCGCTCGTCGCGGTGCTGACCAGCGTGGTCGGCGCCGGTGCCGGCCAGACTGCCCGGTGGCTCGGCATACCCGGTCAGGCCTGGCTGCTCGTTCTCACCGGGTTCGCGGTGAGTGTTCTGGCGGACACGTCCCTGATGATGATTCTGCTGCGGGTGGTCTCCGGGGTGCAGGCGCCGTTGCGCGACCTCACCCAGGGGGCACTGTTCGGCGGGGTCGGGCTCAGCCTGCTGAAGCTCTTTGCGGCGACCCTTCTGCCGCGGCTGACTGCCAACCCGTTGTTCGCCTCGGTCGCGATCGTGGTCGGCCTGCTGATCTGGCTCAACCTGATCGCCCGGCTGACCCTGATCGCCGCGGCCTGGGCAGCCAACGACGTCGATGCGCTCAACGGTCGTGAGGCCGGCTCTGCGGTCCGGGCGCGTAGCCGGCTCCCGGCCGCCAGCGTGCCCTTGGACCGGCCCGGGACTGCCGCGGTCCGTGGCGGCTCGATGCCGACCTTCGGTGTCAGGTCCGCAGACCGGACGACCCTGGGCGCCGGCGTCGTCCTCGGTATCGCGGCGACGGCGGCCATGGCATCGATGGTTCGCGGCCTGCGTTCCGCGGTCCGGCTCGTCAGAGGCTGAGGGCCGCTCTCAGCTGCGCTTGGCGCGGACCGGCTGGGCTTCGGCCTCGCCGCTCTCGCCGGACCTGGCATGCCTGCCTCCGCTGGCCCGGGTGATGCGCCTGCTTCGTCCGGACATCCGGCGCCGCGCCGCCCAGGCCCCGGCCAGCGTCAGCGCGCCGACCACGCCGGCGAGCCCGGCCCAGGCAGGCAATGCCGCCAGGCCGGCCAGCTTGTCAGGAGCTGTGACCGGCGGTGCCTGGGGTGGCAGGGGCTTGCTTGGCGCGGCCACGGTGGGCTTCGTCGCGACGGCCTTGGCGGGTTCGACCAGCCTGCCGATCGGGGTGACAGAGCTGCCGTGGGCGAAGGCCCAGTCCAGCAGCGCGGCGTTGGGACGCCAGCTGCCGTTGGGGCTGGCCATCTGGGTGACGATGTAGGTCTTGCCCCCCCGGGTGGCCGCCCCGATGTAGGTGTGCTTGGCGGCGATGGTGTAGCCGCTCTTGATCCCGATGGCTCCGCGGTAGTTGAAGAGCAGCTTGTTGTGACTGCTCATCCTGAAGCCACGCTGCAGCCTGCCGTCGGCCGACCGGCCCGTCGGCACGGCTGCCTGCTTCCTGATGACGTACTGCCGGAATTCGGGCAGTTTCATCGCGGCCCGACCGATCAGCGCCAGGTCGTAGGCGCTGCTGCTCTGGCCGACCCTGTCCAGCCCGCTGGGGTCCTTCGCCAGGGTGTCGAAGGCGTTCAGATGTGCCGCCGTCGCGTTCATCGCCCTCAGGGTCACCACCACGCTCCGGTTGCCGCGGGCGAGGGCGTACGCGGCGTCGTTGCCCGAGACCATGAGCAGCCCCTGCAGGAGCGTTCCGACGCTGTAGGACGTTCCGGGGACGATGCCGAGATGGCTCCCGGCGGCGCTCGCGTCCTGCGGCGTCACCATGATCTTCGTCTTCGGGTCCATCCGCGGGATCAGGGTCAGTGCGGTGAGCGTCTTCAGGGTGCTGGCCGGGAGGTGGCGAGCGTGCGGAGCCCGGGCGGCCAGGATCTGCCCCGTCTCCATGTCGGCGATCAGGTAGGAGGCCCCAGGCATGGCCGGCGGGGGCGGAACCCCGGGCTCGAGGTTCACGATGACACCTCGCTCGGCGAGCTGCCGGCCACCGACGGGAGCGCGGGCGCCAGCCGGGTCCCCGGCTGCGGGGTTGACCACGCACAAAACGCCCGCGGCGCTGAGCGCGAGGCTCAGCGCGAGGGCACGCACGACATACCGCAGTGACGTCATCTGATGCAGGATTCTAACCGACGTCAGAGGTGCTCCCGGCCAGGGCCGGTTGCCCTTCCCGGTGCCTGCTGTACGGTCTGCGCCATGGCTGAGGCTGCTGGAACCGTGAGACAGAACGCCCGCGACGTGGTCGAACCTGAGATCAGGGGTCTGTGGGCGGTGATCCCTGCCGGAGGTGCAGGGACGCGGCTCTGGCCGTTGTCACGATCCTCGTCACCGAAGTTCCTCCACGACATGACGGGCGCCGGGAGGTCGCTGCTGCAGTCGACGTGGGACAGGCTGGAGCCCCTGTGTGGTGACCGCATCATGGTCGTGGCCGGGGTCTTGCACGAGGTGGCCGTGAGAGACCAGCTGCCGGCGCTGGCGCCGTCCAACCTGGTGGCGGAGCCCTCACCGCGGGGCTCCATGGCGGCGATCGGGCTGGCCGCGGCAATGCTCGAGCTTCGCGACCCCGAAGCCGTCATCGGGTCCTTCGCGGCGGACCATGTCATCGGCGAGCCGGAGGTCTTCGGCGGCTGCGTGCGTGAGGCTGTCGCGATCGCGCGCGAGGGCTACGTCGTCACGATTGGCATCGAAGCGACCTATCCCGCAGGTGGTTTCGGCTACATCCGGGTAGGCGAGCCCCTGGTGATCGCAGGCGCCCCCCATGGCCGCCACGTCCGGTCCTTCGTGGAGAAGCCTGACGCGGCGACGGCTCGCGGCTTCCTGGCGACCGGCGAGTACCACTGGAACGCGGGGATGTTCGTCGTCGGGGCCACCGTCCTGCTCGATCTGCTGGCCGGCTTTCATCCCACCCTGGCTGCCGGCTTGCGTGAGATCGCGGCGGAGCCGGCGCGCCTGGCCGAGCTCTGGCCAGGGTTGACGGCGATTGCCATCGACAACGCCTTGGCCGAGCCTGCCGCGGCGGTCGGCCGCGTTGCCGTCGTGCCGGGGCCGTTCACCTGGGATGACGTGGGTGACTTCGCCTCCCTGGGTTCGCTGCTGCCCGACGCGGTGCGGGCTCCCGGGCTGAAGATCCTGGGTGAGGCCGATCTGGTGCTGGCCAGGGAGGCCACTGGAGTGGTCGTTCCCGGCTCGGGCCGGACCGTTGCCGTGCTCGGCCTGGAGGACATCGTGGTGGTCGACACCCCCGACGCCGTGCTCGTCACCACTCGGGGACGAGCCCAGGACGTCAGGGCGCTGACCGAGATGCTCAAGGCGGCCGGACGCGCGGATCTCACCTGACCCATGCCGCCTGGGTCCATCCCGCCTACTCGGGGCCCGAGGGCGTTAAGTAGGCTGGTGGCCATGGCTGAAACTCCCGTAGCGCGCACTGAATCCGACCTGCCGATCGCGCCGATCTATGACCAGTTGGCACTTGATGGCTTTGACGCGCAGGAGAGCCTGGGCGCGCCGGGGAAGTTTCCGTACACCCGGGGTGTCTATCCGACGATGTACACCGGCCGGCCGTGGACGATGCGGCAGTACGCCGGCTTCGGCACGGCCAAGGAGTCCAACGAGCGCTACCAGCAGCTGATCAAGGCCGGCACCGGTGGCCTCTCGGTGGCTTTCGACCTGCCGACGCAGATGGGCTATGACTCCGACGAGCCGATCGCCCACGGTGAGGTCGGTAAGGTCGGCGTGGCCGTTGACTCCCTCGATGACATGCGCACGCTGTTCCAGGGACTGCCGCTGGACAAGGTGAGCACCTCGATGACGATCAACGCCCCGGCCGCTCCACTTCTGCTGATGTACCAGCTGGTGGCGGCCGAGCAGGGCATCGCCGGCAGTCAGCTGACCGGCACGATCCAGAACGACGTGCTCAAGGAGTACATCGCCCGCGGTACCTACATCTACCCGCCGAAGGAGTCGCTGCGCCTGATCAGCGGCATCTTCTCCTACTGCAAGAAAGAGATGCCGCGCTGGAACACGATCTCCATCTCGGGCTACCACATGGCTGAGGCCGGTGCCACGCCCGCACAGGAGATCGCGTTCACCCTGGCCAACGCCAAGGAGTACGTGCGCACCGCGCAGGCCGCCGGCCTGGACGTCGACGACATCGCACCCCGGCTCTCCTTCTTCTTCGTGGCCCGCACGTCGCTGCTGGAGGAGGTCGCCAAGTTCCGGGCGGCCCGCCGCATCTGGGCGCACATCATGAGGGACGAGTTCGGCGCCAAGAACCCCAAGTCCCAGATGTTGCGGTTCCACACCCAGACCGCGGGAGTCCAGCTCACTGCCCAGCAGCCTGAGGTCAACATGGTCAGGGTCGCACTCCAGGGCCTGGGCGCGGTCCTGGGTGGCACCCAGTCGCTGCACACCAACTCCTTCGACGAGGCCCTGTCACTGCCGAGCCAGAAGGCTGCTCGCCTGGCGCTGCGCACCCAGCAGATCATCGCCTACGAGACGGACGTCTGTAAGACGGTCGACCCCTTCGCCGGGTCCTACGTCATGGAGTCCATGACCAACGACATGGAGGGCGCAATCGTTGAGCTGATGCAGGCAGTCGAGGACAAGGGCGGCGCCGTGTCCGCGATCGAGCAGGGCTTCCAGAAGGCCGAGATCGAGCGCTCAGCCTACCGGATCCAGCTGGAGATCGATGGTGGCGACCGCACCGTGGTCGGCCTGAACAAGTACACCATCGACGACATCGAGCACCCCGAGCCGCTGAAGGTCAACCCCCGCATCGAGGAAGACCAGTGCGAGCAGCTGGCGGTGCTGCGCAAGGAACGGGACAACGACGTCGTATCGCGTGCCCTGGACTCGCTGCGTGCTGCAGCAGGGGGCACGGACAACGTCCTGGTGCCCATGAAGGAGGCACTGGCCGCACGCGCCACCGGTGGCGAGGTGTGCAACGCGCTGCGAGACGTCTGGGGCCAGTACGTCCCCAACGACAGCTTCTGACGCCCCGAGGCTGACTGCCCAGGGCTTGACTGCCCTGGGCGGGACGCTTGCCGCGCTGGATCAGGAGCTCATAGAGTTCCGCCGTGACCTTCACGCCCACCCCGAGGTGGGGCATGACGAGACCCGCACGACAGCCCGCGTCGCAGCCCGGCTGACTGCGGCGGGCGTTCGGGTTCGGTTGCTCAATGGCACCGGGCTGATCGGCGATCTCGGGCCCGTCGACCCGCAGTACCGGGTGGCGCTGCGGGCGGATCTGGACGCGCTGCCCGTGGCCGAGCGCACCGGCCTGCCGTTCGCCTCGAAGTCCGAGGGGGTCTGTCACGCCTGCGGCCATGACGTCCACGTCGCCGCCGTTCTGGGCGCGGGTCTGGCGCTGCAGGAACATGCCGGCTCCCTTGCGGCACGAGGGTCCGGCGTGCGGCTGATCTTCCAGCCGGCCGAGGAGGTCACCCCCGGGGGAGCCCTCGCCGTGATCGGGCAGGGCGGCATCCAGGGGGTCGACGCCATCTTCAGCGTCCACTGCGACCCCACCCTTGACGTGGGTCTGGTGGGGCTTCGCGACGGTGCGATCACCTCTGCTGCCGACACTGTCACCATCACGCTGCACGGACGGGGCGGTCATACGTCGCGCCCGCAGCTAACCCAGGATCTGGTCTACGCGCTGGGCAAGGTGGTCACCGATGTGCCCGCGGTGCTCTCGCGACGGGTCGACCCGCGGTCCGGTGTCGCGCTGGTCTGGGGAACCGTCCACTCCGGGAACGCGGAGAACGTCATCCCCTCCACGGGCACGGTCAGCGGAACCCTGCGGATGCTCGATGCCCGGCTGTGGCAGGACATCGGGCCGCTTCTCGAAGAGGTGGTCCACGCCGTGGTTCGCCCGTATGGCGTGTCCGCCACGGTCGAGCACGTCCGGGGGGCGCCGCCGGTGGTCAACGACCCCGAGTCGGTGGCAGTGTTGCGCGCCGCCGCGCAGCGGATGCTGGGACCGCAGGCACCGACCTCGACCCCGCAGTCCATGGGCGGTGAGGACTTCGCCTGGTACCTGCAGCAGGTGCCGGGGGCGATGGCGCGGCTGGGCACCCGAACCCCCGGCGGCGGGACCCACGACCTGCATCAGGGCGATCTGGTCGTGGACGAGCGTGCGGTCGCAGCGGGCGCGCGGCTTCTGGCCGGAGCAGCACTGGCCCGCCTGCCCGACCGCAAGGTTGCTGTCAAATAACGATGCGGCTACCGCCCGGTAACCCGCCGGGTGGTGTGCTTGGTCGGGAGGTAGAGTCACCAACGGTTCGCGTTACCTGGGTGTACTCACAGAAGGAGAACGTTGTGCGTCGGATGAAGGTTGCGGCCGCGATGTCGGTCGCCGCACTGGCACTGGCAGGGTGCGGGAGCACCACGGAGAGCTCGCCGGGTGCCAGTGGCACCAGTGCCGCAAAGACCCTGAAGGTTGGCATGGCCTACGACGTGGGTGGGCGTGGGGACCAGTCGTTCAACGACGCCGCTGCTGCCGGCCTCGACAAGGCCAAGAAGGACCTGGGGGCTGACACCAAGGAGGCCACGGCGGTCCAGGGCGAGCCCGAGTCCGCCCGCGAGGAACGTCTCCAGCAGCTCATCGACGCCGGCTACACCACCTTGGTTGCCGTCGGCTTCGCCTACGCGCCGTCGGTCAAGAAGGTCGCTGCGGCCAACCCTGAGGCCAAGATCGCCCTCATCGACTCCACCGATGCGGCCGGACCCAACATCGAGAGCCTCACCTTCGCCGAGCAGGAGGGCTCGTTCCTCGTGGGCGCCGCGGCCGCTCTGAAGTCCAAGACGGGCAACATCGGCTTCATCGGCGGGGTCAACACCGACCTCATCAAGAAGTTCGAGGCCGGCTACAAGATGGGCGCCAAGGCCGTCAACCCCGCCATCAAGATCCAGGTCAAGTACCTCACCCAGCCGCCGGACTTCTCGGGCTTCGGTGACCCGGCCAAGGGCAAGACTGCGGCCGAAGGCATGTACCAGCAGGGTGCTGACGTGGTCTACCACGCCGCTGGGGGCTCTGGTGGTGGCGTGTTCACCGCAGCCAAAGCCGCGGGCAAGATGGCGATCGGCGTCGACTCCGACCAGGCGCTGACCGCACCGGCGGCAGTCAAGGACGTCATCATCACCTCGATGGTCAAGAGGGTCGACGTCGCGACCTTCGACTTCATCAAGTCGTTGACCGAGGGCACGTTCAAGGCCGGCACCAAGGTCTACAACCTGAAGGAGAACGGCGTCGGCTACAGCACGACCGGCGGCAAGATCGACGACATCAAGGCCAAGCTGGACGCCTACAAGCAGCAGATCATCGACGGCAAGATCGTGGTTCCGACCAAGCCGTAGTCACCTGCCAGGCGTGGGGTCCGGGCTGGCGCGTAAAGTGCCACCCGGGCCTCCTTCCTGCACCCGGATGAGAGACCAGCGCCCGCCATCTGGCGGGCCCGTGCAAGGAGTGTGTGCCATCAACGACTCCGCCCAGAGCGTCGTGGACGCTGTAGTGACCCAGACTCCGGCTGTCGAGCTGCGGGGAATCACCAAGCGCTACCCGGGGGTGGTGGCCAACAACGACGTGACCTTCTCGGTCGCCAGGGGCACCGTGCACGCCATCGTGGGCGAGAACGGCGCAGGCAAGTCCACCCTGATGAAGATCCTGTACGGCGTGCAGCGAGCCGACGAGGGCACGATCAGCATCGACGGCTCCGAGGTCTCACTGCGCAGCCCGTCAGATGCGATCGATGCCGGGATCGGCATGGTCTTCCAGCACTTCATGCTGGCCGACAACCTGAGCGTCCTGGAGAACGTCGTGCTCGGCGCGGAGAAGCGCCATGGCATCGCCGATCGGGCTCGAGCCGAGATCGAACGGATCTCCGGGGAGTACCACCTGGATATCCGCCCCGACGACCTGGTGGCTGACCTCGGGGTCGGCAAGCGCCAGCGCGTCGAGATCCTCAAGGTGCTCTACCGCGGCGCCAAGACCCTGATTCTCGACGAGCCGACCGCGGTGTTGGTGCCCCAGGAGGTCGATGAGCTGTTCGACAACCTTCGGGAGCTCAAGAGCGAGGGCCTGACCGTCATCTTCATCTCCCACAAGCTCGACGAGGTGCTCTCCGTGGCCGACTCCATCACCGTCATCCGGCGGGGCGCCACGGTCGCCACCGTCGACCCGAAGTCGGTCACCTCCCGCAAGCTTGCCGAGCTGATGGTCGGCTCCGAGCTGCCTTCGCCCAGCACCGAGGAGTCCACGGTCACGGACCGCCCTGTCCTGACCATCACCGACCTGACCCTTGCGGGAGCGGACGGCCGCGAGGTTCTCAGCGACATCACGCTGACCATCCACGCCGGTGAGGTGCTCGGCGTCGCCGGCGTCGAGGGCAACGGTCAGGCGGAGCTGGTGGAGGCCATCATGGGCATGCGTGACCCCTCTTCCGGGCGGATCCTGCTGGAGGACACGGACATCAGCGACTGGCACACACGTGAGATCCGTGAGGCCGGCGTGGGTTACATTCCTGAGGACAGGCATCGGCACGCACTGCTGCTGGACGCCCCGCTGTGGGAGAACGCGATCCTGGGTCACCAGACGCAGAGACCAAACGTCAGGGGGATCTGGGTCGATGCCGCCGGCGCCAAGGCCGACACCGAACGCATCGTCGGCGAGTACGACGTGCGCACGCCCTCCATCAACGTCACCGCCCACTCGTTGTCCGGAGGTAACCAGCAGAAGCTGATCATCGGCCGCGAGATGAGCCACGCGCCCAGGGTCCTGGTCGCCGCCCACCCAACTCGCGGGGTTGACGTGGGCGCTCAGGCGGCGATCTGGGACCAGATCAAGAAAGCCCGTCGTGAGGGCCTCGGCGTGCTGTTGATCTCCGCCGACCTCGACGAGCTGATCGGGCTGTCCGACACCATCAGGGTCATCCTCCGCGGCAAGCTGTCCGGCGAGTTCGACCCTGACGTGGTGACTGCCGAGGATCTCGGCTCGGCGATGACGGGAGCTGTGTGATGCAAGCGAGTCTGCGAAGGCTTGGCCTCGCGCTGGCCGCCCCCGTCCTTGCCCTCCTGGTGGCGTTCGTGGTCACCTCGATCGTCCTGCTGCTGGCCGGCGACCCTGTCGTCGCGGTGTGGACGCAGCTGCTGACTGCCCCACGGCCCCGGCTGATCGTCGGGATCATTAACGGCGCCACGGTCTACTACCTGTCCGCGATCGCCGTCGCGATCGGCTTCCGGATGAACCTCTTCAACATCGGGGTCGACGGGCAGTACCGAGTCGCCGCCTTCGCTGCTGCCGTCTTCGCAGGTCAGGGCTGGCTGCCAGGCCCGCTCAACATCTTCGTGTCGCTGCTGATCGCGGTGGTGGCGGGGGCGTTGTGGGCGGGCATCGCCGGCTGGCTCAAGGTCAGCCGCGGCGTCTCCGAGGTGGTCTCGACGATCATGCTCAACTTCATCGCCACCGGGCTGGTCTCCTTCCTGCTGTTCAAGGTCGCCGACTCGACTACCGGAAGCAACGTCACCAATACCAAGCTTCTCCCACCCTCGTCGCGCGTGCCTGGACTCGCCCTCATCTCAGGGACCCCGAACAAGATCTACGGCTTCGTCCTGCTGTCGATTCTGGTCGGGGTCGCCTACTGGGTGATCCTGAACAAGACCCGCTTCGGCTTCGACCTGCGCGCGACCGGTCGCTCCGAGACTGCGGCCGTCGCCAGCGGTGTCAACGTCAAACGGATGGTGCTCACCGCGATGCTGCTGTCCGGAGCAGCAGCCGGTCTGGTCGGCATGCCCCTGCTGTTCGGTCAGGACTTCAGCTACGGCACGACCTTCCAGCCGGGCCTGGGCTTCGCCGGCATCGCCATCGCCCTGCTCGGTCGGAACCACCCGGTTGGCATCGCCTTTGGCGCCCTGCTCTGGTCCTATCTGGAACAGCAGAGCAACGGCCTGCAGATCCAGGCAGGGGTGAGCTCGGAGCTCGTCTTCATCATCCAGGGCGTCATCGTGCTGGCCGTGGTCATCGCCTATGAGGTGGTGCGGCGGGCCGGCCTGCGGATGGAGCAGCGGAACGTGGCAAGACAGCTTTCCGCCGACCAACCTGGCTACCACCTCCCGGAAGGAACACCGGTATGAGCACCGCGGGTCTGAAGGCCGGCGCCCAGGTCGTGAAGGGCGCCGTGCGGAGGCCGCGCCTGAGCCCGGCACAGATCGCCGTCATGGTGTTTCTCGCCGTCTTGGCCATCGCGGTGCTGCGCGTCGTGACCGGCGCGAACGACCTCGCCTCGTCAGGGGCCCTGGCGGCAGCTATAGGGCTTGCAGTGCCGATCGGCCTGGCCGGTCTGGGTGGCCTGTGGAGCGAGCGCGCAGGCGTCGTCAACATCGGCCTCGAGGGGATGATGATCCTGGGCACCTGGGGTGCCGGGTTCTTCGGCTTCCACTATGGCCCGTGGGCGGGCCTGCTCGGTGCCATGTTCTGCGGCATGATCGGCGGCGCGATCCACGCCGTCGCCACGGTCGTCTTCGGCGTCGACCACATCGTGTCCGGCGTGGCCATCAACATCATCGGTCTGGGCGCGGCAAAGTACCTCGCCGCCCGGACCTTCACCGGGACTCCTGGTGGTGGGCCGACCCAGTCACCTCCTCTGAGCGAGCTGCCCTCTATCACCATCCCCGGTGTCTCGTCCGGGCTGGCGACTCTCGAGAAGAAGGAGATCTTCTTCGTCTCCGACCTCGCTTCCATCCTGGGCGCCTTCGTGACGAACCTGTCGATCGTGACGCTGATCGCCCTGGCGCTGGTGTTCATGACCTGGTGGGTGCTGTGGCGCACGACGTTC
>Ga0209798_10002033_pt1 | contig 11988 bp, 9 predicted proteins | sample DOMMetBare3Fresh_FD_187475 | JGI IMG/M metagenome (GOLD analysis project Ga0209798, IMG submission 187475) | Wetland sediment microbial communities from St. Louis River estuary, USA, under dissolved organic matter induced mercury methylation -... | ecosystem: Environmental > Aquatic > Freshwater...
TTAGGGTGAACTAGTGTTTTAAGATTACTCCTTACCGTATAACTTAAAGACAACAACTTTGCGTAATTCTTCCAGCATCAGCATTCCTAAAGCAAAGGGCAGCATAAACAGCCAGACTTCAGGTGCAATGGGTGCAGTGCCAAAAATCAAATTGCCCCAAGGGGTATAAGCTATGACCAGAACCAGTGCGATTTCGAGAGCGATACCCCAGAGGATAATGCGATTGTCGAACAATTGCCCACTGAATAGACTCCGCCCCGGCGTTTTGCAAAGAAATACGTTGACGATTTGCGTGACGATGATGGCACTAAAACAAGCGGTAGTGGCTTGCAGGTATAAAGAATCCTTAGCTTCCAGACTTTCACCCCAATGCCAACCGCCGCCGTGCAGCACAAAGAAATAGGCCGCCATTGCGACAATAGCCTCCAGAATGCCTAAAAAAAGATACGCGCGTACCAGCAGGCGCCAGTCGAGCAGCCGCTCTTTGCGTGAGCGCGGCTGTTTGGTCATGATGCCAGGTTCAGGCTTACTCGCGCCGAGGCCTAATGCGGGTAGCATGTCCGTGCCCAAATCAACCGCCAGAATCTGAATAATAGTTAAGGGTAGGGGGATCTTGAGTAGGGCAAAGGCCAGGTAAGGCACAATTTCCGGAATGTTGGAGGTAAGGATGTAAGTGAGAAACTTGCGAATGTTGTCATAAACCGCTCGACCTTCCTCAATGGCGGCAATGATGCTGGCGAAATTGTCGTCAAGCAGAATCATGTCGGCTGCAGCCTTCGCTACATCGGTTCCCGTTAACCCCATGGCAATACCGATGTCCGCCATTTTAAGCGCAGGAGCATCGTTGACGCCGTCGCCGGTGACAGCGACGATGTGTTTTTTCTTCTTCAAGGCGGCAACGATACGCATTTTCTGATCGGCGCCAACCCTGGCAAAGATGATGTCAGGGGCATCCAGAGCAAGGCGAAGTTGAGTTTCCGATAATTTACGCAATTGCACCCCGGTAATAACCACCGGATTGTCGGACTGAATCTGACCGATTTGCCGGCCGATCGCTAATGCGGTATGTGGATGATCGCCGGTCACCATAATGACTTTAATGCCAGCCTCCCGGCATTTCAGAATAGCGCCTGCCACCTCAGGTCTGGGAGGATCTTCCAAACCAACCAGCCCGCACAGAATCAAGTCCTGTTCCTGAGCCTGGGCATTATGCCCATTGTCTAATTCTCGCCACGCAAACGCCAGCACCCGCAGACCCTTGCTTGCCATCTCTTCCTGAGCGTAAAGAAAATGCTGCCGTAATTCTTGAGTTAGCTGTGTTATCTCGCTTCCTGTTTGAACCTGCTTGCACAGCGGCAGCAACATTTCCAAAGCGCCCTTGCAATAAAGCACTACGCCCTTGGGTGTCTGGTGGATGGTGGAGAGACGCTTGCGATCGGTATCGAAAGGCACTTCGTTGATTTTCGGATAAGTAATCGCCTCGCCCAGACAGTTTTTTGCCATGCGTACAAGGGCGACTTCCATGGGATCACCCAGCGCTTGCCATTGACCGGCTTTCATGGTTTCTTTCAGGTTATGGCAAAGCAGCGCATCTTCGAAAAAGCGGCGATGTAGCCGAGCCAATTCCGGCTGCCTCAGTATCGCCGTTGGCGTGTACATTTGCCCATCCAGGTAAAGCGCGTTCGCGGTCATACGGTTCTCGGTGAGTGTGCCGGTTTTGTCGGTACAAATCACTGTTGCCGAACCCAAGGCCTCGACCGAAGGCAAATGCCGAATCAGGGCATTGCGTTTCGCCATGCGTTGCGTTGCCATGGCTAGTGATAGAGTGACTGTAGGTAACAAGCCTTCGGGTACGTTGGCGACAATGATGCCTATTGCGAAGATGAAGTTTTCCCAAAATGACAAGCCCATACTGTGCCCGATGAAGTAAAACACGACGCCCAGCGTCATCGCCAGCAAAGCAATGATGCGGCTTAGACGCGTGATTTCCAATTGCAGCGGTGAAATGCTCTTAACCGAAGTTTGCGTTAAATGGGCAATCTTGCCAAATTCCGTATGCATCCCGGTCGCAAAAACCAAAGCCCGCCCTTCACCTGACACTACCGAAGTGCCCGCTAACAAACTATTACGGCTATGCTCCAGGTTTTCTTCCGAAGAAGGTTGCGCGTCACGCATTTTTGGCAGTGACTCCCCGGTAAGGGTGGCGTTATTGACACGCAAGGAAAAGGCTTCGAGCAAACGGCAGTCTGCCGGCACGTTATCACCTTCCTGCAATAAGACAATATCGCCGGGTACCAGATTGGCAACTAGAATTTGTGCTAGCTCCCCGTCCCGGATGACCTTGACGTAATACGGCAAGAGCTTTTGTAAGGCGGTGATGGCACGCTCTGCTCTATACTGCTGCCAAAACGAGAACAAGCCATTGATGATAATAACGCCGAGGACGGTATAACCCAAAATTGCCATGCCTCCACCCGGTTGCCGGGATTCTGCGAAAAATGCCAAACCCGCTGCCAGCCAGAGAATCAGCGCAAAAAAATGGACAAACTCCTTGGTGAAACGGAGAATGAGTGATTCCCCTCGGACTTCTTCAACCTGATTCGCGCCATACTCGTCAAGGCGTCGCTGGGCTTCGGCTTCAGACAAGCCCTCGTGACGGCTTTTAAGGCTGGCAAGCGCCTCTTCTGCGCTGAATTGATGAATTTTCATAATGATTCCTGTCGGCAGGAAATGAAAAAAAACTTATCCTCGCTGGAGTGACTATTTCAGCAAAGTCATCTGTGATTAAACCCTGAATGTTATCAAGCTCGGGCTTGGCGGAGAAAAGCGTTGTCGAGCTTTCACCGTTACATGACAATTATCAAATTCGTATCCGCTATTAATCGATACGGGCTTCTACAATCTGAGCCTGGTTTTTAGCTGCGTAATTCAGGCAACTATAAAGAAAAAACTGCGCGCCAAAAATCAGATTGGCCATTAACAAGTGAATGGGTTGGACGATGGGCGGCACACCCAGTCTATCCAGGCCAACACCCGCCAGAATTGCTATGATTACCAGCGCTGCAAGCGTTAAGCCAATACGAAATAATAGACTCTGCTTATCAACAGATTGATATAGTTTCCATACTAACCATAAATTGGTAAAAAGAATTATCGACGAAAAGGATCGATGTATGTAAAAGATAATCGGAAAATCATCGCGCCAATATTGACGTTCAATGTGTTCGCGAGCAATAAAATCTACCGCCTCTCTGACCTGAGTGCCCATGGCGACTTGTAATAAGGTCATGATAATCGCAGCGATCAAGACGGTTTTAAATTTATCGGGCAACAAGCGGGTGTCAAGTTGACTGAGAAAATCGCGCTGCGATCGGGCAATGGTATAGATCAATAAAGCCACTATAACTAAAGCCAACAGCATGTGTAAGGTAATCATGACGGGTTTTAGGTTGCTTGCAACGACACTTGAACCGAGCCAGCCTTGAAAACCCACCAGAAAAAAACTGCCTAACGATAAATAAAAAATGGTTTTGTCGGTTTTAAGATAAATGCGTGATGACCAGGCAGTCAGGAAAATCAAAAATCCAATGCTCACACCCACTAATCGATTGGTGTATTCAGTCCAGGTTTTTACCGGGTTAAATTGTGTGTTTTCATAGCCGCGTTCAGCATATATTTCGTGATAATTGGCCGGTAACTGCGACTCTTGCGTGGGCGGTATCCATTTTCCAAAGCATGTTGGCCAGTCAGGGCAGCCCATGCCGGCGCCTGATGCTCTGACTATGCCGCCCATAAGAATGACAACATAAACGGCAAAAATAGTTAGAATGCCGATGCGACGAAAATGCAAGGCTGCTTGAGTATTCATCATAGTGGTTACATTAATAAAGTAATTTTGTTTTGATTGCTGTCTTTTAATTTAAGGCTATAAGCATCGCTTTCAGAAACCTGCAAAACGATCAGCATTTTACAGTTTTCATGCGTTGCGCGGGAACATTGCGCCAGTAACACCTTGCCCATAGCTTGATCTGTGCCCGTGCTATCATCGAAGATGGTTGAATTAGTTACTGGCGTCAATGACTTGTCGCATTCGGCAAGAAATAGTGCTCTTTTTGCCTTGCCCAGATAATGGGTACGGGCAACGATTTCCTGACCGGTATAACAACCTTTGTTGAAACTGATGCCGCCCAACAGATCCAGATTAAGCATTTGCGGAATGAATTCTTCAGATGTTTCTGTCGTAAGCCAGGGTAGGCCCGAGAGTATATCGAGATAACGCCATTGATCGGAGTTTTCCGGTTGAAAGCCCTGGTTATTGACCCGGTCTGACCACAGTGCAATCGCTTTATCGGCTTCGGCAATAACCAAATGCCGATTTTCCGTTACAGATAGGTTTACAGTAATAACCTCTTGCTGGCTTGTGCTAAATAAGGGTTCGGTTTGCGTTTCAGGATGATAAAGCCCGATTAGACAGTGACAGTCCGAACTATCCGTCAAGGTAACCTCGGACCTTAAAACGTATATTTGCAATCTTTTTTTGACGGATTCCACTAGCTCTTTAGGTAAAACCATAAAAAAAGCGTCACTGGTTTTTATTAGTAAAAAAGTGCTGATAGCCCGGCCTTTCGGATTACATAAAGCGCCTAGGCTGCTTTTGCATTCGGTAATATCATTAACATTACAGGTGATTTGTCCCTGTAATAGTTTGGCGGCATCTTTTCCGCCAATTGCCAAAACCGCCAAATGCGCAACAGGGTAAATCGTTTTGCCGTTATAATTTGAAAAAACTGGAAATGTAATGCGAGTATCACTTTCAAATGTTGCATTTTGACGTAGTAGAAAGTTTTTCCAGTTCTGATTCATAGATGAAAGATAATAAATTCCAGGATTATTGTCGATTATATAGCAACTGTCCTATAGTAGCGAAAGGGTAAATGCTTTAAAAGCAAAGCGCTGGCACCTTGTACTCATATAATGAACCTTGAGCATTAAATTATGTCCCAAAAATGCGATCCGGGTCTATCGTTAACTATAAAGACATCTAATCGATTGAAAGTTATGGTTATTTTATTTAATATAATTGCTTTAGGCGCCGTTATTGCAAATGCGTTGGCTCTTGCAATTAAAATCAGCTTAAGTGCATTGATTTGCACGCATTGTTGGTCGACTCTCAGACGCTTAGACGCTGTGCATCATACCATCAAGCATACTGAAGCGTTGGGTTGGGAGATATCGGAAGGCAATGATTTTGTCCCGATTGATATTTTGAAATCTACTGTTATGACAACATTTGCACTATTTCTTCAATTTAAACTTGTTTCTCAAACCCAATCCTGGAAGTCTGGCCGTAAAAAAACGCTGCTTGTTTTAAACGATGCGCTGGCTGACGAGGATTATCGGCGTCTAATTGTTAAATTGAAAACAACAGCAATTAAATCGGCTTAACGCAAGGCGTCTCCTGATAAAATCGACTACTATTAAACCAGCAAAGCCCAGTTAGTAGATAATGATTTGTATTGACTTGTAATTGCAGTTATCTTAACCAACATTTAAATAAAAATAATAAGGAGAAATCGGATGTCAAAAGGTCAAAATTTGCAGGATAATTTTCTAAATACGCTTAGAAAGGAACATACCCCTGTATCAATTTTTCTTGTAAATGGTATAAAGTTACAAGGAAAAGTCGACTCATTTGATCAGTATGTGATCATGCTGAAAAATACCATTAGCCAAATGGTCTATAAGCACGCTATTTCCACTATTGTGCCAAGTAAGGCCGTCAAAATGATGCGCGATGATGAGGCCGTCGACGAATAATGCCTTTCAGATTTATGAATAGTATTTTTACAGCCCCATTTATGGAGTATTTTATTGTTTGATCGTCCCGATTCAGGTGAACGAGCCGTTCTTGTTCACCTAACTTTTCATTCCGGGCAGGAAGATCTTTTAGAATTAAAAGAATTGGCTAAATCAGCCGGAACTGATCCTGTTTTTGTCGTCACCGGCAGTCGCAAACGTCCAGATCCAAAATATTTTGTCGGTAAAGGTAAGCTTGATGAGCTTAAAGCGGCGGTAGAAACCTATGCCGCCGACGTTGTTTTATTTAATCACCCCCTTGCGCCCAGTCAGGAAAGAAACCTCGAAGGCGCTTTGGGCGTTCGTGTGGTTGATAGAAACGGCCTGATTCTTGATATTTTTGCCCAACGCGCACAATCCTTTGAAGGCAAGCTACAGGTTGAATTAGCGCAATTAAAGCACTTGTCTACCCGATTGGTTAGGGGTTGGACGCATTTGGAGCGCCAAAAAGGCGGTATTGGTCTGCGTGGGCCCGGTGAAACCCAGTTGGAAACCGATAGACGGCTATTGGGGCTACGCATTAAGCAAATTCAACAGCGTTTGGACAAGGTCGACAAGCAACGTCATCAAGGCCGCAGTAAAAGAAAAAAAGCCGAAATTTCTTCTGTTTCTTTAGTGGGCTATACGAACGCCGGTAAATCTACTTTATTCAACACACTGACAGGTGCGGATATTTATACGGCAGATCAGCTGTTTGCTACCTTGGACCCTACCTTACGCAGTTGCCAGTTGCCTAATAGCAGCGAGATTGTTCTGGCCGATACGGTGGGTTTTATTCGTCATTTACCGCATGAATTGGTAGCTGCGTTTAAATCGACATTACAGGAAGCCAGTGAAGCCGATTTATTGCTGCACGTTATTGATGCGCATAGTGATGACAGGGATGAGATTATTGTTCAAGTCAATCAGGTTCTGGAAGATATAGAGGCTGATAAAATCAGGCAAATTGAGGTCTTCAATAAAATTGATTTAATGGATAACATTTCCCCGCACATTGATCGGGATGAATCCGGCAATCCAGTACGGGTCTGGTTATCTGCCGAAACGGGAGCGGGTGTCGATCTGCTTTATCAAGTGCTAGCAGAACTGTTTTCGATTACAAAAGTTAAAAGACGCTGTTATTTGCAACCCGATCAAGGCAATATCAGAGCAAAACTATTTACTTGCGCAAATATAATTGAAGAGCATATTGATGACTCCGGTGCTAATGAATTGGTTATTGAAATTGATGTAAAGCATTTGGGGTTGTTAAAAGAAGTGATAACTGAAGATTATGAGGCGAAAGGTAAAGGGCTATAGCAGCTGATTTTTTCACCTTTCACCCTTCGTCTTTCGCCTTTTTTAACTATTTACGATAGAATACCAACAAACATCCTGCGGGATAAATTAATCAAGAAATTTAATATGGAGCATAAATATGTCGTGGAATGAGCCTGGCGGTGATAAGAAAGACCCCTGGAGCGGTCGAGGTGACCAGAAAGGACCTCCTGATCTGGATGAAGCAATACGTTCATTGCAAGAAAAATTAAGCAAATTTTTTGGCGGCGGTAACGGCGATAACGACGGCTCGCCCAGAAATTTTTCTTCTGGCAATTCAATGAAAACCCTTGGCTTTATAGCAGGCGGTGTGATTGTTTTGTGGGGCTTGAGCGGTTTTTATATCGTTGATGAAGGTAATCATGGCGTTGAAACAAGGTTTGGCAAATATATTGGCACCACACAGTCTGGTTTAAATTGGCACTTACCCGCGCCAATCGAGCGGGTTGATATTGTCAATGTAAAACAACAACGTTTTATCGAAGTAGGTTATCGCAGCGGCGGAAATGAGCAAGCCACGGGATCAGTTCCCAAAGAAGCCTTGATGCTAACCAAAGATGAAAATTATGTGGATGTCCGTCTGGCGGTTCAATACCAGGTTAAAGACGCGAAGCAGTTTATCTTTAATGTGGTAAATCCTGCATTGACGTTAAAACAGGTTACTGAAAGTGCGCTACGTGGTGTAGTGGGGAGCAGCACGATGGACTTTGTTTTAACTCAGGGCCGTAGTGAAATTGTCACGCTGATTAAAAAAGAAATCCAGGATGTCATGGATAGTTATCAATCAGGCGTTCAAATTACCAGTGTTAATTTGCAGGATGCCCAACCGCCGGAACAGGTCCAAAACTCATTTGAAGATGCCATCAAAGCGCGTGAAGATGAGCAACGTTTGATTAATGAGGCAGAAGCCTACTCGAATGACGTTGTGCCGAAAGCTCGCGGTGCTGCCGCCAGAAAGTTACAGGAAGCTGAAGGCTACAAAGAGCAAGTGATTGCTCAGGCGCAAGGTGAAACCAACCGTTTTACTAAATTACTGACTGAGTATACTAAAGCCCCCGATGTCACACGAAAACGTCTTTATATCGAATCGATGGAAGCCGTATTGGCTGAAACCAATACCGTGCTGGTTGATGTTAAAGGCGGTAATAATTTGCTTTATTTACCGTTAGATAAAATGATGCAGCATCAACCTTCTTCAACACCATCGCCTATGAACTCACCACCAGGTATTGCCGATCAACCTCAGTCCCAACCGATTGCAGTTCAAGAGCAAGCCGTTGAGCGCAATTCAATTCGTAGCCGTGAAGCAAGGGGACGCTAATGACAATGAACAAAATTTTAATAGGTTTGGCTGCATTGTTGCTTGTTGGCATGATGTGTGTGTTTACTGTTAATCAAACTGAAAAAGCGATTAAATTCCGTTTAGGTGAAATCGTAAAAGACGATTATGTGCCCGGATTGTATTTTAAATTGCCTTTTATTAACAATATTAAGAAATTTGATGCGCGTATTCAAACCATGGATGCGAAACCTGAGCGTTTCTTAACTGCTGAAAAGAAAAACGTCATCGTTGATTCTTTCGTTAAATGGCGTATCGGTAACGTTAGCACTTTCTACACCACTGTTGCCGGTGATATAGATCAGGCTAATTTACGTCTGGATCAAATTATTAAAGACGCTTTCAGGAGCGAATTTAGCAAACGCAACATCAAGCAACTAATTTCAACGGATCGTAGTGCCATACGTGATATTTTAACCAATAACTCCAAGGCTGTTGCGGCGGCTTTAGGCATGGAGATTGTCGATGTCCAAGTAATGCGCATTGATCTACCACCTGAAGTTAGCAGTTCTGTATTCCGTAGAATGGAAGCGGAACGTGAGCGAGTGGCTCGTGAATTTCGTTCGCAAGGTGCAGAAGCCGCAGAAAGAATAAGGGCCGATGCCGACAGACAACGTGTTGTTACGCTGGCTAATGCCTTTCGCGATGCTGAAAAACTACGTGGTGAGGGTGATGCAACCTCGGCGGAAATATACGCCAAGGCCTATGGTGCGGATACGGAGTTTTTTACCTTTTACCGAAGTTTAAATGCATATAAAAAGACTTTTACAAGTTCAAGCATGATGGTACTGGATCCTGATTCTGATTTCTTCCAGTACTTTAAGAAACAAAAGTAACAGCAGGGTGGACAGAATTTTGTTCACCAGAATTAAGATAACAGACGGGTAGAAAAGCCCGTCTATCCTTTATAATTATCCTGCATTTAAAAATATAAAAACGCTCCGCTTGCGGGGCGTTTTGTTTGAGTGGACGCACAAAACATGCAACAAAAAGATTCCTGGCTTTTGCCTGACGGCATAGAAGAAATTTTGCCGGAAGAAGCCAAACACCTGGAAAACTTGCGCAGTAAGCTACTGGAACTATTTGCTTGCTGGGGCTATGACCTGGTTATTCCTCCTTTTATCGATTTTCTGGATTCCTTGCTGACGGGTTCAGGCCATGATCTTGACTTGCAAACCTTTAAGCTGACTGATCAACTTAGTGGTGAAATGCTTGGAGTAAGAGCCGACATGACGCCGCAAGTTGCCAGAATGGACGCTCATAATCTTAAACATGAATGGCCAACGCGACTGTGTTATGTGGGCACTATATTACATACACGCGGCGACCCACTGGAAAAGACCCGTAGCCCCATGCAAATTGGTGCTGAACTTTACGGACATGCTGGCGAAGAAAGTGATGTAGAAGTCATTCAATTGATGCTGGAAATGCTGGCCATAACGGGATTATTAAATGTTCACCTGGATTTAGGGCATGTTGGTATTTACCGGGCTTTGTCTAGGCAGGCAGGATTGACCGAGCTGCAAGAAGGCGAATTATTTGATGTATTACAGCGCAAAGCCAGGCCTGAACTTCAGGAATTGATGGACAGCTATACAATCGATAATGATCTTAAGCTTATGTTTTTAAAGTTACCCGAGCTTAATGGCGGCAAAGATACGATTAATAAAGCGCGTGCAGTGTTTCCCAAAGCAAATGGAGAGGTAAATAAAGCGCTGGCCGACCTGGAAGCCATCGCGGAAAAAATGTCAGCGCGTTTTCCATCATTGCCTATTAGCTTCGATTTAGCTGAGTTACGAGGGTATCATTATCACACAGGTGTTGTTTTTGCTGCTTTTGTGCCATCGGTAGGCAAGGAAATAGCCAGAGGCGGCCGGTATGACAATATCGGGGCTGTGTTTGGCCGTGCGCGTCCAGCGACTGGTTTTAGTGCTGACTTAAAATTACTGTCATCACTCAGCAAACAATCCTGTCAAGTAGTCCAGCGAGAGCTTATTTTTGCGCCGTATTCAGAGGATGTTGCATTACATGAAAAAATCAGGGATTTACGCGCCCAGCAGCAGTCTGTTGTTCAACAATTGCCAGGACAAACCGGAAGTGCAAAAGAATTGGGCTGCACCTTTATTTTAGAACAAGAAAATCAAAACTGGGTCGTCAGACCTTTAGCTTCGGCAACGGCTCCATGCGTTGCTGTACCTCCTGCATCCTTGCAGTCGTAAATCTGGAATAATTATGGCAAAAAATGTAGTTATCATCGGCACACAATGGGGTGACGAAGGAAAAGGCAAACTGGTTGATCTATTAACCGAACAAGCCGAAGCAGTAGTGCGTTTTCAAGGCGGTCATAATGCCGGACATACGTTGGTTATTCGCGGCGAGAAAACTGTTTTACACCTTATTCCTTCCGGCATACTCAGGGAAAATGTGCAGTGCATGATTGGTAATGGCGTGGTTTTATCACCCAATGCCTTAATGGAAGAAATTGAATTCTTGGAAAAAGCAGGAATTTCAGTCAGAAACCGATTATTTATCAGTGAGGCCTGTACCCTGATTTTACCGGTGCATGTCGCTATCGATCAGGCGCGAGAAAAAGCGCGTGGCGGTAAAGCCATTGGTACAACGGGACGTGGCATTGGCCCTGCTTATGAAGACAAGGCAGGACGCAGAGGTTTGCGAGCGGGCGATTTGCTGAATGCCGAGAGTTTTGCCGAAAAACTTAAAGAGCTGGTTGATTATCATAATTTTATGCTCACTCACTATTATCATACTGATGCAGTCGACTATCAGCAGACCTTGGCTGAAGCACTGCGTTTGGGTGAGCAAATCAAGCCCATGCTGACTGATGTCAGCGAAGCGCTCTATAAATTCCAGGCGCAAGGAAAAAACCTGTTATTTGAAGGCGCTCAAGGCGCTTTACTGGATATCGATCATGGTACCTTTCCCTACGTTACCTCATCCAGTACCACTGCGGGTGGCGCGGCGACTGGCAGCGGTATAGGGCCGCTTGATCTTGATTATGTGCTGGGCATTACCAAAGCCTATTCGACACGCGTAGGCAACGGCCCGTTTCCATCCGAATTGCATGATGCAAATGGCGATCATTTGGGTACAAAAGGTCACGAGTTTGGCGCTACAACAGGACGCAAACGCCGCACCGGCTGGTTTGATGCAGTTGCCATGCGCAAATCAGCAAAACTGAACAGCTTGAGCGGTATCTGTTTAACCAAACTGGATGTGCTGGATGGTCTGGAAAAAATTGGTATTTGTACCGCTTACAGACTAAACGGTAAAGTGACTGAAACCGCCCCTTTGGGCGCGGATCAATATGAACAATGTCAGGCAATTATTGAAGAAATGCCCGGCTGGTCAGGAACCACGGCCGGAGTAACTGATTTTAATGAGTTGCCTGAAAATGCCAAAGCCTATATCAAGAGGCTGGAAGATCTGGTCGGCGTTAAGGTGACTATCGTGTCAAC
>Ga0209798_10002034_pt1 | contig 11987 bp, 13 predicted proteins | sample DOMMetBare3Fresh_FD_187475 | JGI IMG/M metagenome (GOLD analysis project Ga0209798, IMG submission 187475) | Wetland sediment microbial communities from St. Louis River estuary, USA, under dissolved organic matter induced mercury methylation -... | ecosystem: Environmental > Aquatic >...
AGTAACGTACTGCTGGACGTATCGGTCAAGGAAGAAGCGTGTCCATTGGGTCTGGCTCCCACCGCATCCACCACCGCGACCCTGGCAATGGGGGATGCCCTGGCAGTGGCACTCCTGGTACAACGCGGCTTCAAGGCAGAGGATTTCGCCATTTTTCATCCCGGCGGTTCACTCGGCAAGAAACTGCTGCTGAGGGTAGAAGACCTGATGCACAAGGACGAGGCGATCCCGCTGGTATCATTGGCAACCGTCATGAAAGAAGCGCTGTTTGTCATCACCGCCAAGGGGCTGGGAGTTACCGGTGTGATCAACCAGCAGGGAGCCCTGGAAGGGGTCATCACCGATGGCGACCTGCGACGCGCCCTGGAAAAAGGGTATGACATCCTGAGCCAGCGCGCTGACGAGCTGATGAAACGCAATCCACGCCGGATTATTCGTCATGAGTTGGCGGCCTTCGCCCTGCAGATTATGGAGCGTAACTCCATCACCTCACTGTTTGTGTTTGATGATGAAACCAGTTGTGTACCGTGCGGTATCATCCACCTGCACGACCTGCTGCGCGCCGGGATTGCCTGATGCAGAACCAACTCAAACAGATCAAACTCTTATTGCTGGATGTTGATGGGGTCATGACCGATGGCGGCATTATTTACGATGCCAATGGTATTGAAACCAAGCGTTTCAATGTCAAGGACGGTCATGGGATCAAGATGCTGCAACGTTACGGCATCGAGGTCGGAATCATCACCGGTCGCAACTCCATCGTGGTCAACAATCGCGCCAAGGAACTCGGCATATCCCTGGTGTATCAGGGGGCGCTCAAGAAGATAGAAGCCTACCAGGAAATCCTACAGATCACCGGGTTGAGCGACCAGCAGATCGCCTACATCGGTGACGATGTGATTGATGTGCCGGTACTGCGGCGGGTCGGTTTCTCGGCAGCGCCGGTTGACGCGCTGCCGGAAGTTAAAGCCGTGGTCGATTATGTGACCTTGTTGGGAGGTGGCGCAGGAGCGGTGCGCGAAGTATGCGATCACCTGATCAAGGCGACCGGTTTCTGGAATGATGTTGCCGCGCGCTACGAATTATAGTGGCTACAACGGTCGCGCTGGTGGAGCGCTGACACAACATACAATCTTTATGCCAATACGTTTCACTGGTTTACCTTTTGCTGGACACTCCAGCACCTCAATGATATAGTGCCGTAACTATGGCACCAAACCGGAACATCAGACTGTTACTGGTTGTACTGGCGCTCCTGGCACTGGTTGGCGGCATCGCTACCATTGTCCGCAGACCATCAGATACACCACCGGAACACAGACCTCCGCAGCAAAGTCCCCCTAAAAACGCAGACATTACACTGCACAATGCCCGCTTCACCGAGATGCGTGACGGGTTGGTGGTCTGGGAGATGGTGGCAGATGAGGCCAGCTACAACAAAAGCGGTGATCTGGCGCAACTGAGTGGCATCAATTTGAATCTTGCCGCCAGAAGGCATACCGGCAGCACCAGGGTCACTGCCCGGAACGGGCACTACGACAATCGCAGTAAAAACATCACCCTGCACGGCAACGTGCATGTGGAAACGGAGAATGGCGCCCGGTTTGACACGGAAAAGCTGGAGTATATCGCCACAAAAGCTACCTTTGTCAGCAGCGAGAGCGTGCTGTTTACCCACCAGCGCCTCTCATTGCAGGCGATCGGGATGCAGCTTGACACCCGTAACCAGACCGTTCGTTTTTCACATTCGATCGAAGCCATAGTTGCCGGAATAAAACCGTGACATCAACCTTAGATTCGGAAACGACAACATTCATGCTGCCCAACAAGGTCACAATGAAACCAGCCACATACATAGTGCTTTTCATGGTTGCGATCGCTTTGCTGCACGGTTCTGCCTCCGCAGCCCAGACAGTTCAGTCCCCGGCGAAGACAACCGACAAAAGCTCGACCAGGAATCGTTCCAGCCTGCCGATCACCATCAAATCCAATGAACTTGCGGCTGACAACAAGGGAAAAGTAGCGATTTTCAGTGGCAAGGTGGTGGCCAGACAGGGTGACATCACGATTTATGCCGATAAATTGATCGTTAATTACGGCGAAGCCAAGGGGTCGGTTGAAAAAATCGAAGCGACCGGCAATGTGCGCATCGTCCAGGCCAACCGCACCGGCATCGCCTCCCAGGCGGTGTATGACAGCCGTGTCGGGCAGATCGTACTGACCGGTTCACCCAAGGTAATCCAGGAAAACAACACACTGACCGGCAAGATCATCACCTACTATATCGACGATGAGAAGAGTGTTGTTTCCGGTGGCGGCGATTCCCGCATCGAAGCGGTGATTACCCCTCCGGCGAGGAAGGGTCATGCCGGAGAACGCTGAACCAACCTGTCTCTGGACACGGGGACTGAAGAAAAAATATGGCAACCGCCCGGTGGTGCGCGGCGTTGACCTTTCGGTCGCGGCGGGACAGGTGATCGGGCTCCTGGGCCCAAACGGCGCCGGAAAAACCACTACCTTCTATATGGTGGTCGGGCTGACCCAGGCCGATCAGGGGCAGGTTTTTCTCGGCCAGGACGACATAACCCCGCTCCCCATGTATCAGCGGGCCCGTCGCGGCATCAGTTACCTGCCGCAGGAAGCATCAATTTTTCGTTCCTTGAGTGTGGCCGATAATCTGTTGGCGATTCTGGAAACCGTAGAGCCGCAAAAGGATCAACGCCATCATCGCATGCAGCAGTTGCTGGAAGAGTTTGGCATCACCCACATCGCCCAGGCTAAAGGATATGCCCTTTCCGGTGGCGAACGACGGCGGGTTGAAATTGCCCGGGCGCTGATCACCCGGCCGCGATTCATTCTGCTTGATGAACCGTTTGCCGGTATCGATCCGATTGCCGTGGCAGACATACAAAATTTGATTATCGAGCTGAAAAACCGTTCCATCGGTGTCTTGATATCAGATCACAATGTGCGTGAAACATTGGGGGTTTGTGATCAGGCATACATTTTATCCAACGGTGAAGTGCTTGAATACGGTACCCCTGATGAAATTGCAGGGAGCAGTAAAGCTCGTACCGCCTATCTGGGAGATGATTTCCGTTTGTAACAGCAGTTCATACGAGAGCAAAGGAACGTCATGGCTTTAGAAATGCGCCAACAATTGAAGATGTCGCAGCAATTGGTGATGACTCCCCAGTTGCAGCAGGCAATCAAACTCCTCCAGTTAACCCGGATCGAGTTACAGGATCTGGTGCGTGAAGAGCTGGAAGAAAACCCGTTATTGGAGGAAGCGACCGAAGCTGAAGAGATTCGCCTGGAGGAAAGCGCCGAGCAGGAAGAGCGCGAAGTGTTGCCGGGGCAGGAACAGGAACATGAAAATTTCAACGAGGTGGAAACCGGAGAAGACTCTCTGCGTGACTGGGACAGCTATCTTGATGGTTACACCTACAGCTCGGGAGAACAGTATCGTGAGGACGATGACCGCCCCTCCTTTGAAAACCTGCTGACCAAACAGGGAACGCTTTCCGACCATCTGCTCTGGCAACTCAAGATGGGGCATTTCAGTGAGGAAGAGTACCGGCTTGGTGAAGAGATCATCGGCAACCTTGACGGAGATGGTTATTTACGGGCATCATTAAGCGAAATTGCGACTGAATGCGGCGTCGATGAACCATGTCTTGAGCGGCTCTTAACGCGCATACAGGAATTTGATCCGTGTGGCGTTGCAGCCCGCACCGTCCAGGAATGTCTCCTGATCCAGGCGCGTTTTCTCGGCATGACCGAAAGTGTGGTTGAAAAGATCCTGCTCAATCACCTCAAGGACCTGGAAGCACGCAAATACAAACAGATTGCCCGCGACCTTTCGGTTGACCTGGAAGAGGTACTGATCGCGGCCAAAATCATCGCCGGTTTCGATCCCAAGCCGGGCAGCATTTTCGGCTCCGACGATGTTCACTATATTTCAGCCGACATTTTTGTCTACAAAGTCGGGGATGAGTATGTGGTGATGCTGAATGATGAAGGACTACCCAATTTACGGATCAATCCGTTGTATGACGAAGCGAAACACAATGGCTCGGTGGACACCAAAACGGAAGAATACATCACCAGCAAAGCCCGTTCAGCCCAATGGCTGATCAAAAGCATCCAGCAACGGCAACGCACCATCTACAAGGTTGCCAAGAGTATCATCAAGTATCAGCGTGATTTTTTTGACCACGGAATCGAACATCTGCGACCGCTGGTATTACGCGACATCGCTGAAGATATCGGTATGCACGAGTCAACCATCAGCCGTGTTACCACCAATAAATACATGCAAACCCCCCAGGGGTTGCTGGAATTGAAGTATTTTTTCAACAGCGGGCTTTCAACCAGCGAAGGAGATTTTGTTGCTTCGGAAAGCGTTAAAAACAGAATCCGCGAAATCATTGAAAAGGAAGACCATAAAAAACCGCTGTCAGATCAGAAAATAGCTGATATGCTGTCAGATCAGACCGTCAACATTGCTCGCCGGACCGTCACCAAATACCGTGAAATACTTAAACTCGGTTCTTCATCGGAACGTAAACGCCATTTTTAACGCCTGAATCCACGACCCAGGCGGACTCGCACCACATCACAGGAGGTAAGACACCATGCAAATCACTACAACATTCAGACAGATGGAGCAGAGCGATGCCCTCAAAGCATATGCTGAAGAGAAGCTTGATCGGGTTTCAAAATATATTGACGAACCGATCAATGCCCAGGTTTACTTTGCGGTAGAAAAGAAAATCCGTCACATCGTCGAGATTGTTATCACTGCCAAAGGAGTTAACACCAAGGCATCTGAAGCTACCAACGACATGTACGCCGCAATCGATGCCGTGATCGATAAAATCGAACGTCAGCTCAAACGCTACAAAGAAAAATTGAAAGCACACAAACCGGCTGCCGATGATCGCGGGCACCAGCTTTCCAAAAAGATTTTTGAAGCAGAAAGCATCGAAGGGAGCTCCGAGCCGGTCATTATCAGGACTCAAACCGAAACAGCCAAGCCAATGTCGGTTGATGAAGCGGTCATGCAGATGGATCTGCTGCACAAGGATTTCATTGTCTATGCCGACTCGGTCAGCAATGACATCAACGTACTGTACCGTCGTAAAGACGGCAACTTCGGTCTGATTGAGCCACAACAAAACTAACTTCTGCTATGCGCGAGGCAACAATGGAAACTATCAGTTTTTCCCTTCAGGAAATGCTGAACGATGTTGACTATGGACTCGGTTTATCATCATTAACCGGTGACCATGGGCTCGACAAGCATATTTCAAGCCCACGCATTCAGAAACCAGGGCTCGCCCTGGCAGGCTACACCGAGCACTTGCATCCTTCGCGGATTCAGGTGCTCGGTAATACCGAGATATCCTATTTACAGCAATCAGATCTACAAACTGCCGAACAGAATGTGCATAGACTCTGTTCTTTTCCGGTTTCCTGTTTTATCGTCACCAAAGGGCTCACCCCTCCCCCGTTTCTTCTGCAACAGGCCAGAGAAGCTTCAATTCCAGTCTTAAGCACTGACCACCAATCATCCACCTTTATCTCCCTGATCACAAAATATCTGGAAGAACGCCTGCTTCCCAATGTACATCTGCACGCTGTTCTGGTTGATGTTCTGGGAGTCGGAATTCTGATTACCGGCAAAAGCGGGATTGGCAAGAGTGAATGCGCCCTCGACCTGGTTATCCGTGGACATCGCCTGGTTGCCGATGACATGGTGTACATAAAAAAGAAAATGCCGGCTGCGCTGGTTGGCCAGGCGGAAGAGACCTTGCAACATCTGATGGAAATCAGAGGCCTTGGCATAATTAACATCAAGGATTTATACGGCGTTTCCGCCATCCGTGATAAAAAGATCATCGACATGCAGCTGGAGCTGGTCGAATGGGAGCCGGACTGTGACTGCGACCGGCTCGGCATCGATGACCGTTCGATCACGATTCTCGGGGTTGATCTTCCCCATATCTGCATTCCGGTGCGACCTGGGCGCAACCTGGGATCGATCATCGAAGTCGCTGCCCGCAATTTTCTGCTCAAAGGAATGGGATACCATTCTGCACGCGATTTCCAGGAACAATTGATGGCACGGATGGATGTCCGCCCCATCGGCGATGAGGTTGAATAGGGATGCGGATCATTATCATCAGTGGCATGTCCGGGTCAGGAAAGTCTACCGCCGTCAAGGCGCTGGAAGATGAAGGTTATTATTGCATCGACAACCTGCCGATTCGGCTTTTCAAACCGTTTGTGGAGTTGGTCAGCACCTCGGGGGACAGATTCAAAGGAATTGTACTGGTGGCTGACATCAGGGGGCGGGAATTTTTCAAGGGGTACGAGCAGATTCTGAAAAAAATCAAGGCTGCCGGCCACGATCTTGAATTTCTGTTCATTGACGCCAGCGATGAGGTGCTGATCCGCCGGTTTTCCGAAACCCGGCGCCGCCATCCCGCATCAGAGACATCGACACTCTCCGAGGCAATCTGGCTGGAGCGCCATCAACTAACCGGATTACGTAACCTGGCCGATCGGATCATCGACACCTCGGAATTGAATGTCCATCAACTCAAGGATTATATCCTGCGGATCGTGCGTGGTGGAAACGCTCCCCAGCCATTCATGATTGACGTGCAGTCCTTTGGCTTCCGATTCGGGATACCGCTGGAATCAAGCATCGTGATGGATGTCCGCTTTCTGCCCAACCCTTTCTTCGTACCGGAACTGAAAGCCGGCTCCGGGCTTGATGATGCTGTCCGTGAATTTGTACTGAGCAACACCACAACGGCAGCCTTTCTTGACCGTTTTTTCCCCATGATTGACCTGCTGGTACCGTTCCACCAGCGGGAAGGGAAAGCATATTTGACCATTTCCATAGGATGCACCGGTGGACGACATCGCTCCGTAGCACTGGCAGACGCAACGGCATTACACCTCAGCCAGAAATATTCCTCCGTTCGCACCATTCACCGAGATATAGATAAAGGATGAACCACATGACAGGTTTGGTAATTGTAACTCATAACGGGTTGGCAACAGCTCTCAAGGCATCGGTAGAAATGATTGTGGGAGAAATTGAACTGGTGACCCTGGTGGAAGTTGCCCCTGGCGACCGGGCTGACGCAATTATGAATCGTGTCGTCGAGGCAGTACAATCGGTATCGGCAGATGGCGCCATTATTCTGACCGATCTGTTTGGCGGCACCCCCTCCAATATGGCCATGTCGTTTCTGAAAGAAGGGAGCGTGGAAGTCGTCACCGGCGTCAACCTGCCGATGCTGATCGAGTTTTTTTCCAAAAGGGAACGTTTGAGCGTAGCAGAACTGGCGCAGGCGCTGAAAACAGCCGGACAGGACGGAATTATCATTGCCGGTGAATTTTTAAAATAACCGCTGAACACAAAAGGACGAACTATTCAGATGCAAACCAATGAGTTTCAGATAGTTAACAAATTAGGACTCCATGCCCGCGCTTCGGCTCTGTTTGTCAAGACTGCCAGCCAGTTTTCCTCTGAAATAAAACTGGCCAAGGAAGGGATTGAGGTTAATGGTAAAAGTATCATGGGGATCATGATGCTCGCTGCCGCCAAAGGTACCACCGTTAAACTGAGCGTACACGGAACGGACGAGGAGCTTGCATTTCAGGCCATGGGAGATTTGATTAAAAACGGATTCGGCGAGGATTAACATGCAGATATTTACGGGAATCGCGGCATCACCCGGGATTGCCGTGGGGCATCTGAAACTGATTGATCGACACAATCTTGTCATCCACGATCAGACCATTAAAGAGCAGACCTTTGTCCAAGAAATTCAGCGTCTTAATCAGGCGATCCATACTCTTCAGCACGAGCTTTCATCCCTCAAAGCATCCTTACGCGAAAACACCGAATCAGAACAACATCTGTTTTTCATCGATACCCACCTGATGATTCTGAGCGATGAACGCCTGTTCAATGAAACCAGCGAGCTGATCACCTTACATAATATCAACGCAGAAAGCGCTCTTCGCAAATGTCTGGTCAACTACCAGAATGCATTTGCCGCCATTGAAGACGACTACCTGCGGGAACGGATCCATGACGTTGAAACCGTCATTGAACGCTTGTTACGTACCCTGACCGGCACCACCGTCGAACCGATACTCCCCTACAGCAATCTGACCATCATCGCTGCCCACGACCTTTCACCGGCCGATATTCTGCAGATGGATCGCAGCCGGATTATCGGTATGGTCACTGAAATCGGCGGGGTAACCTCCCACAGTTCAATCCTGGCCCGGGCCTTTCAACTCCCGGCAGTGGTTGGAACAACCGGTTTCATACATCAGGCAACCTCCGGTACTCCGGTGATTGTTGACGGACTGGCAGGGAGAGTGATTCTGTCACCTGACCAGGAAACATTTCGGGAATGCCTGCAACGCAAGCGACGCTACGAATACCTGGAAAGCAAAATGCGGCTGGAGGCAGACAAACCGGCCGTGACCGTTGATGGGCATCAGCTGTTGCTGAAAGGGAACGTGGAAATCCCCCAGGAAGGGGACTCGATCCTTGCCAATGGTGGTGCCGGCATCGGCCTGTACCGCACGGAAATGCTCTTCATGAACCGGCCGACCCTGCCGGACGAGGAAGAACAGTTCCAGGAATACCGGGCCGTACAGTTGTCAATCGCTCCCCTGCCGCTCACCATTCGTACCCTTGACGCCGGCGGTGACAAACTGCTGGACGGATTATCCTCGGATCTTGAGCAAAACCCGGCCCTGGGAGTACGCGCCATCCGGCTCTCCCTGACCATGCCGGATGAATTCAAAAAACAACTGCGCGCCATTCTTCGGATCAGCGTCTACGGGACCGTTAGGATCATGTTCCCGATGATCTCCGGGCTGGAAGAACTGCGACAGGCCAAGCTGCTGCTGGAGCAGTGCAAGCATGAACTGACAGCGGAAGGGATCCCCTTTGATCACCACCTGGCCGTCGGCATCATGATCGAGATCCCATCGGCCGTTACCATCGCCGATCTGTTGGCACGTGAAGCCGATTTTTTCAGCATCGGCACCAATGATCTGATTCAGTATACTCTGGCGCTGGATCGTACCAACCAGGCGCTTTCCCCCCTCTACCAGCCATTCCACCCGGCGGTGATCCGCTCCCTGGCACGGATCGTCAGCGTGGCGCACGAGGCGGGTATCGAGGCGTGCATTTGCGGTGAGATGGCTGGAGAGCCACTCTATCTGCCGCTGCTGCTTGGTCTCGGCTACGATGAACTCTCCATGGGAACCGCCTCAATCCCGCGGGTCAAACAGTTTCTGCGACGCTGCAGTTTTCAGGAGGCAACCAGGATCGCAGCCAACGCCCTGACCTACGCTACCGCCGCCGAAGTTGAAGCGTATATCAAACAAGAGATCACCAGCCGCTTTGCAGAAAGCTTTGATTGATCACCGGGATTTCCATGACCCTTCATCTTTATTTTTCAATTCTTTCCTTTATTTTTGGCGCGGTGGTCGGCTCATTTCTGAACGTCTGCATCTGCCGCATGCCGCACGACGAATCGGTGGTGACACCGCCCTCCCACTGCCCGGCCTGCAACTACCGGATCCGCTGGTACGATAACATCCCGTTGATCAGTTACCTGTTGTTACGGGGAAAATGCCGGGGATGCGGCAGCCATATATCGCTTCAGTACCCGCTGGTGGAGCTGTTAAATGGTCTGTTGACCCTGGCGCTGTTTCTCCGCTTCGGACTTTCGATCCCCTTTGCGGTGCTGTTTCTCTTTTCCTCGGCACTGGTGGTAATCACCTTTATCGACATCGAACACCAGATCATTCCCGACGAAATTTCCCTCTCCGGAATTGTGCTCGGATTTGCCGCCTCATTTTTTATTCCCGGCTTCAGCTGGCTCAATTCACTGCTCGGCATTCTGCTCGGTGGCGGGAGCCTCCTGTTTGTCGCCTATGCCTACCAGTGGCTGACCAAGAAAGAAGGGATGGGGGGAGGCGACATCAAACTGCTGGCCATGATGGGAGCCTTTCTTGGATGGAAAGCGATCCCGTTCATCATCTTCACCAGTTCCCTGACCGGTTCCGTACTCGGTATCAGCATCATGTTGCTGCAAAAGAAAGACTCCAAACTGGCCATCCCCTTTGGCCCCTACCTTGCTTTTGGCGCCCTGTTGTACGTATTCTACGGTCCTCGCCTGATCCATTGGTATCTTACCTTGGGAGCATTTGGTAAAGGTTGATTCCATGCCGATGCGACGCATATCCCTCACCGTTTCCATTCTTGCTTTTTTAAGCTGCCTGCTGCTGGCAACCTGGTTCCTTTTCAGCCTGCTGGCCTATAAAACCGCTGCCAACGACCTCTATTCCCAGAAAGCCGAGCATACCCGCATGCTGCTGGCAACCTTTGTCCAGCAACTTCCCGACACAATCCCGGTCCTGCCGGCTGGCATGATCGACGGCAATACCCCGGCAGCCACCTTTGCCCGCAACATCTCCAGCGACCCCTCCTTTGTGCGTCTGACCCTGCTCGACTCCAACAGCAAACCGGTCTTCACCGTTGGAAAAACAGGGGTGGATGTCTATCAACCATTTGCCGATCTCCAGCCGGGACATGAAACCGGTTGCAGCTTCAGCGCCGGAGAAGTTCGTTGCATTACCAAATTGGGGCGTGGCACTGCGGAAGTCGGCACCGCGGGACTGGCATTCTCCATGAGTAATGAGAACAGCCGTTTGAACCGCTCACGCACCTTGTACATGGCCTATTTCGCCATTGATTTTATCCTGCTGGTCGGATTGGGCGCTTTCATCCTCTCGCGGATCGTCGTCACCCCACTCCATCGCCTGCTGGCTGCGACCGATAAAATCACCGGTGGACAGTACGGTCAGCGGGTACGTATTTCCGGCAGCGCGGAGCTGGTTGATCTGGCAGAGTCATTCAACGCCATGTCATTGACACTCCAGCAGAAAGAGCTGCAGGTACAACAGCATCTGACGGCGCTGCAGCAGGCCAATGACGAGCTGCATCGTGCCCGGGAAGAAGCGATTCGCACGGAAAAGATGGCCTCCATCGGCCTGCTGGCAGCCGGCATGGCCCATGAGATCGGCACCCCGCTGGCAGCCATCACCGGGTATGCGGAATTGACAGCCACCGAAGAGCTTGATACTGACACGGCCAGGGAGTATGGACGCCGGATCGCGCTTGATTGCAGCCGGATCGACCGGATAGTGCGCGGTTTGCTCGATTATGCCCGTCCCAGAGGAACGGTAATGGAACGATGCTTCCTGCCGCCACTTCTGGAGGAAACGATTCAACTGCTGAACGGACAAGGGGTGCTCAAAACGGTCGAGGTAGAGCTGCAGTGCGATCAGAACCTGACGGCCGCCGCGGTTGATCCCCACCAACTGCAACAGGTGTTGATCAATTTAATTATCAACGCCCGTGATGCCATGCCCCAGGGGGGGACAATCACCATCCATGCCACCACAGAGACGGGCGGACAGTTCCCCTCCGCTGCGCCCCCCCCCCTCTGCATCAAGGTCAGCGACAGCGGTAGCGGCATCAAACCGGAACACATCAAGCAGATTTTTGACCCTTTTTTCACCACCAAGGAACCGGGCAAGGGGACCGGGCTGGGGCTGGCCATTTCCAGCCGCATTGTGGAAGGGTTTGGCGGAACCATCACCGTCACCAGCCAACCGGGGATGGGAACCGTTTTTTCCCTCTTCCTGCCAGGAGTAGCATCATGACCCGTAGCAACTCACAACCGGCCAGACAACGGATTCTGGCCGTAGACGACGAGGAGAACCTCCGCTTCATGCTTTCTTCCATGCTCTCCCGCCAGGGGTATCAGGTCGATACCGCCTGCGATGGCAGGGAAGCGCTGGAGCTGCTGCAACGGAACGTCTACGACTACATCCTGTGTGACATAAAAATGCCCCGCATGGATGGC
>Ga0209798_10002035_pt1 | contig 11985 bp, 8 predicted proteins | sample DOMMetBare3Fresh_FD_187475 | JGI IMG/M metagenome (GOLD analysis project Ga0209798, IMG submission 187475) | Wetland sediment microbial communities from St. Louis River estuary, USA, under dissolved organic matter induced mercury methylation -... | ecosystem: Environmental > Aquatic > Freshwater...
CGGCGGGAACCTCGGCACGGCGTCGCCGGCCGGCGACTCGCTCCCGGTGCTCGCGGTCCACGACGCTCGCGTCGTGCTCGCATCGGCCGAGCGCGATCGCTCGGTCCCGTGGGCCGAGTTCCTGCTCGGCGTGAAGCGCACCGCGATCGCCACCGGGCCGCTGAGACGATAGAGCAGCATGCTCGCCACCAACAGTAACGCGATAACGCCGGCGGCCAACCAGCGGCGCCGGCCGCGCTGTTCATCGCGTTTGCGATTGTCTCGACGGTATACTTTCAATTGCATCGGCTTCGATTAACGGTCCGACCACTCGCCGAGAAATTTCACTTCGGCGACTAAGTTGATGTTGAAACGGCGTTGCACTTCGCTTTGCGCCAGTTCCATGAGCTGCCGCACTTCGGTGGCTCTCGCGCCACCGAGATTGACGATAAAGTTGGCATGGCGCTCGGCGATCTGCGCGCCGCCGATGCGCTGGCCTTTCAAGCCCGCGGCTTCGATCAAGCGGCCGGCGAAATCCCCCGGCGGATTGCGAAACATCGACCCCGAGTTGGGAAATCCCGACGGTTGGCTGCTTTTGCGTTTGCCCACCAACTCGCGCAATTTAGAGCTCACCTGCGCCGCTTCTTCTCGGCGCAAGCGTAACAGCACCCGGGTCACCACCGTGCCGGCCGGCAGGTGTGAGTCGCGATAGCTAAAGGTCATCTGCTCGCGCGACAAAACCACCGGCGCGCCGTCAAAATTTATCGCGTCGACGCGTTCGACGACTTTTTCGAATTCCGAACCGTACGCCCCCGCGTTCATCACTAGGGCGCCGCCGACACTGCCAGGAATTCCTTCGGCGAATTCCAGGCCGGCGAACCCTTTGCGCGCGGCCTGACGCACCAACTGCGTCACCGCATAGGCGGCGCCGACTTCGACTTCAATATGTTCGCCGCCCTCGCGCCAGTCGATTTTCTTAAACTCACCAGCCAAATGAATCACCGCACCGCGCACGCCGCGATCGCTCACCAGCACATTGCTGCCATTGCCTAGAAGATGGCGCGGCACTTGATGGCGGCGCAGGGCAATGAGCACCGCCGCCAGCGCGACGTCGTCATCAACCTCGATGAAATAGTCCGCCGGCCCGCCGATCTTCATCGAGGTATAGCGCGCCAACGGCTCGTCGAGTTTAAGGCGCACGCCGAGCAGCGACGAAAGGTCGGCCTCGAGCGGCTCTTGGTCAGATTTCTTCGCCATGGCAAACATCACAGCCGAACCGGGGTGATCGAGTACTGGAGTGATGGAGCGATGGGCCACCCCGGTTTCACCAATACTCCAGTAATCCAACACTCCCTTACTCCGTTCCCCTTCACTGCAGCGCCTCAACTAACGCTTCACCGACGCGGTAAATATCGCCGGCGCCCAGCGTCAGCGCCACGTCGCCAGTTTGTAGCCGGCCGGCGATCTGCCCGACGATTTGGTTTTTGTCCGCGATATACTCGACATCTAAATGGCCCTGCCGTTTGAGCGCCTGGTACAAAGCTTCGCCGGTGGCACCGGCGATCGGATCTTCCCCGGCGGCATAAATCTCCGTCAGCACCAACCGGTCGGCACCCTCGAAGGCGCTAAGAAATTCATCGAATAGATCGCGCGTACGGGTGTAGCGATGGGGCTGAAAAATCACCGTCAGGGGCCGCTTCCAGCTATCGCGAATGGCGCCGATGGTGGCGCGAATCTCCGCCGGGTGGTGGCCATAGTCGTCGATCACCATGACCCCGTTGGGCTCGCCTTTGATTTCGAAACGGCGATGAATCCCGCTGAACGCCTGGAGTGCCTCGGCGACATGGGAAAACGGCACTTCCAGTTCATGGGCCACCGCAATGGCCGCGAGGGAATTGGTCGCGCTATGTTTTCCCGGCGACCGGAGGTGCAACTTGCCCAGCGCCTTGCCGTTGCGCAGCGTGGTGAATTCGACGCCGGCGGGACTCATTTTCAAATCCTTGGCGGAAAATTCCGCTTCCGGCGACAGCCCATAGGTGGTGAAACGCTTGCGCACCTTGGGCAACAGACCGCGCACGTTGGCGTCGTCGATGCATAAAACTGCAAGACCATAGAACGGCACCTTGTTGATGAAGGTGAGAAAGTTTTCCGTCAACCGCTCCATGGTGCCATGAAAATCCATATGCTCTTTGTCGATATTGGTCACCACTGCGATGGTTGGCGCGAGGAAGAGAAAACTGCCGTCGCTTTCGTCGGCCTCGGCGACCATGATATCACCCTGGCCCAACTTGGCGTTGCTGCCGAGCATATGCAGCCGGCCGCCGATCACCATGGTGGGGTCCAGGCCGGCGGCGCTCAACACCGCTGAGACCAGCGACGTAGTAGTGGTCTTGCCATGGCTACCGGCGACCGCAACACCGAACTTCATGCGCATCAATTCGGCGAGCATTTCCGCCCGCGGGATCACCGGGATATGGCGCCGGCGCGCTTCCAAGACTTCCGGGTTGGAATATTTCACCGCCGTGGAGATCACCACCACGGACGGATTGCCAGCGATATTCTCTTCCTGATGGCCGACGAAAATCTGCGCGCCGAGTGAACTCAAGCGACGAGTTGCTTCGCTGGCATGCAAATCCGAGCCGCTCACTGCGTAGCCGGAATTGAGCAGCACTTCGGCGATACCGCTCATGCCGATGCCGCCGATGCCGACGAAGTGAATTTTATGTTTCTTTTGCAACATGAAATTGTTACGACCACTGCCATCTACGCCCGCGCCAAGCTGTAACAAGCATCAACAATGCGCGCCGCCGCATCCGGCCGGCCCAAACTGCGCGCCGCCGACGCCATGCGCGCAAGCTGCGCACGATCGACAAAATAATTGCGAATCCGCTGGGCCAAACGCTCGCCGGTGAGCTCTCGATCCAAAATCATTTCCGCGGCGCCCTGTTGCTGCAACGATTCGGCGTTGCCGCGCTGGTGATCGTAAATCGCAAACGGATAAGGCACCAAAATCGCCGCCTTGCCGAACACCGTCAGCTCGGCGATGGTCATGGCACCGGCGCGGCAGAGCACCAAGTCGGCGCCGGCATAGGCTTCGTCCATGCGATCAATGAATCGCGTCACCGTCGCTTCGAACGGCAACACCGTGTAAGCCTGTTTGATCGCGTCGTAATCCAACGTCCCGGTTTGATGCGTGATGGCGATGTTGTCTTTGAGATCACCGAGCAGTTTCAAAGCATCGACCACGGCATAATTGATCCGCCGCGCGCCGGCGCTGCCGCCGAAAATCAGCAAAGTGAATTTGTCGCTGCGCTTTACCTGCGGCACCGCGGTCCAACGCACCGGGTTGCCGGTTTCCAGCACCCGCGCGCTGGGAAAATAATTTGCGCTCTCGCCATAGGCGGTAAAAACCCGATCGACCCAGCGGGCGAGTAGCTTGTTAGTAAAACCCGGCCGCAAATTCTGCTCCATGATGGCGCAGTGAATACGTTTGAGTTTCGCCGCCAACAACACCGGCCCGGAGGCATAACCGCCCAGACCGATCACACAATCAGGGCGAAAGCGGCGCAGGATAGAGAGCGAACGGAGCAACCCCGCCGGTACGCCGTAGAGCGCGTCGATCACGCCGCGCACACCGCGCCCTTTCATGCCTTTGACCGCGAGGGTTTCCAGTTTGAATCCTTCTTTGGGTAACACGCGATACTCGATACCTTGTTCGGTGCCGATAAAAAGTATTTCCGTCTGACCGTCCCGCCGTTGAAACTCCCGCGCCACCGCTAGACCGGGGAACAGGTGGCCGCCGGTGCCGCCGCCGGCGAAAACAATCCGCACGCTAAACTCTCCGGCGTGACAGGCTGAGCAAGATGCCCGCCTCCGCCAGATTGATCAGCATCGCCGAACCGCCGTAACTGATGAACGGCAACACCAGTCCTTTGGTCGGCATCAGTCCCATCACCACGCCCATGTGAATCAACGCTTGCAGCCCCAAAAGCACCGTAAGACCGAAAGCCAAATATTGATCGAAGGGCTCTTCGATGCGCGAGGTCAGCCGCAGGCCGCGCAGAATGATCACACCGAACAGTGCCAACACCACCAAGGCGCCCAACAAACCCAGTTCTTCGCCGATGACCGAGTAAACGAAATCGGTATGGGCCTCGGGCAAGTAATAAAGTTTCTGCCGGCTCTCGCCCAAACCGCGCCCCCACAATTGTCCCGAACCGAAAGCGATCAAGGATTGAATGACGTGAAAGCCGCTGCCCGACGGGTCGCTCCAAGGATTTAGAAAACTGAGCAAGCGGCGCATCCGGTAATCCGCCTTGGTCATGACGTAAATCAACAGCGGCAAGGCCATCAGTCCAGTGCTGAGCAGATGGTGCAGCCGCACGCCGCCGATGAAGAGCATCGAGTAGAGCAGCATGGTCAGGATCAACGCGCTGCCGAAGTCGGGTTCGAGTAACAGCACGCCAGCGAAGAATCCGGTGACAATCATGTGCGGCAAAACGCCGATGGAGAAGGTGCCGATCAGCGGCTCTTTCTTGGCGATGGAATGGGCGAGATAGAGAACGATCGCCAGCTTGGCCAACTCCGAGGGTTGAAAGGCGAAGCCCGCCAAGGAGATCCAGCGGCGCGCGCCGCCACGAATCGCGCCGATACCGGGAATCAGCACGAGGATCAATGCAACGAGAGTCAGCGCCAACAACGGATAAGCGAAGCGGCGGTATAGATGGGACGGAATCAGCGAACAAACGATCAACGCCACCACGCCGGCGCCCATGGCGAACAACTGTTTGCGGAAAAAGAACGTGCCGTCAGCGTAGCGCTCTTGGGAGTAGAGATAGCTGGTGCTGAGCACCATGATGACACCCATGGCGAGCAAGCCGATGACGGCCAGTAAGATCCATTTATCGACGGCTAACGCGTCTCTCATAACCCCTGCACCAAATTTTTGAACTGCTTGCCGCGCTCGGCGTAATTGCGAAACTGATCGAAACTCGAACAGGCTGGTGACAATAAAACTACATCGCCCGGCTGCGCATGGCTGGACGCCTCGCGCACCGCGGCGGCGAGATCTTCGACCAGCACCGTGCGGGTCAGTTGGCCCAAAGCGGAGTTGATCGTCTGTTTCGCCGCGCCGAACAGCACTAAGCGGCGCACCTGTTTTTTTACCAACTCGGCTAACGGTCCATAGTCGCCACCCTTGTCGACACCGCCGGCGAGCAAAATCACCGGACCAGAAAAGCTCGCCAGCGATTTCACTACCGCGCCAACATTGGTGCCCTTGGAATCGTTGTAATAGCGAACGCCGTCTTTCTCGCGCACGAATTCAAGACGGTGTTCAAGTCCGGGGAAATCATCGAGCGTTTGTTCAATCGCTCGGCGCGAAACACCGGCACACTTGGCCGCCGCGATGGCGGCCATGATATTTTCCACGTTATGCACGCCCTGTATTTTTGCCTTGGCTAAAGGGAATCGTTCTTCCACCGCGCTGTCGCGCCAGACCACTTCACTTGCCGTCGCGAACAATCCCTGGGCGACTTCGCCAAATCCGAAGGATACCGGCTGCGCGTGCAAGCGCGCGCGCATTGACCAAACTAATGGATCGTCACGGTTAAGGATCGCCACATCTGTGTTTAGCTGCGCCGCGAAGATGCGCTCCTTGGCCCGGCAGTAGTCGGCAAAACTGGCATAGCGATCCAAGTGATCTTCGGTGACGTTGAGCAGGAGCGCGATGCGCGGGCGAAACTGCTCGACCCACTCCAATTGAAAACTGCTGATCTCCACCACACCCCAGTCCCAGGAAGCACCGACGGCGCCAATAAACGGCGCGCCCAGATTACCGCCGAGAAAAACCTTCTTGCCATCGGCCTCGAGCATCTTGCCGATCAAAGTTGTCGTGGTGCTCTTGCCATTGGTGCCGGTGATCGCCACCAGCGGTGCAGTGAAGTGGCGATAGGCGAGCTCGATTTCGCTCAGCACGGCAATTTTTCGCGCCACCGCTGCACGCAGCAATAGATTGTCCATCGGCACGCCGGGGCTCGGCACCACATAGTCCATGCCATCGAGCCAACTTTTGTCCTCGCCGCCGAGCCGATAGGTTAGCGGCAAGCCCGCCAACGCGGCCATTTCGTCGCGCAGCTCATCGGCGGCACGCAGGTCGCTAATCGACACCTTGGCTCCTTGTCGCGCGAGGAAGCGGGCGCATTCCCGTCCGGTGCGCGCCAGGCCAATGACCAAGACCTTTTTTTCTTTCAGTTCCATTTACCATCGTCAAAGTTATCTGAGCTTCAACGTACTCAACCCGATCACCGCGAAAATAATCGAGAGAATCCAGAAGCGCACGATGATCTGCGGCTCTTTCCAACCCTTGAGTTCATAGTGATGGTGAATCGGCGCCATCAGAAAAACCCGCTTGCGGCGGATCTTGTAGGAGGCCACTTGAAAGATCACCGACAACGCTTCCATGACGAAGACACCGCCGATAATGACCAGAAGAATTTCGTTCTTGGTCATCACCGCAACAATGCCGAGGGCGGCGCCCAGCGACAGCGAACCGACATCGCCCATGAACATCTGCGCCGGATAGGCGTTGTACCAGAGAAAACCCAAACCGGCGGCGACCACCGCGGCGCAAAACACCGTCAGCTCACCGACACCGGCGACATAGGGGATCTGCAAATACTCGGCGAACTTGAGATGGCCGGTGGCATAGGCCACCACCGCGTAGGCCGCCGCCGCCACCATCACCGGGCCGATGGCCAAGCCATCGAGGCCGTCGGTTAGATTGACTGCGTTGGACGCACCGACGATCACCAACATGGCGAAGGGAATGTAAAAGACGCCGAGATTGAAGCGCAGTGTTTTGATAAATGGGAAGGCGATCTCCGTGCTGATCTTCGGTTGATAGTAGAGCGCTACCGCGACGAGGAACGCCACCGCCAGCTGACCCAAGAGCTTGGCCCGCGGCGGCAGTCCTTTGCTGTTTTTGCGCGTGAGCTTCAAATAATCGTCGGCGAAACCGACCACCCCGGTGCCCACTGTGGCGACCAGCGCCAAGAGCACATAGCGATTGGTGATATCCGCGAGCATTACCGTCGAGATCAGCAACGCCATGATGATTAGCGCGCCGCCCATGGTCGGCGTGCCGGCTTTGACCGCATGAGACACCGGTCCGTCGTCGCGAATCTGTTGGCCAATCTGTCTCTCAGTAAGCATGCGAATCAACCAGGGTCCGAGCAAAAACGAAATCATCAACGACAATAACGCCGCCATGGCGGCGCGAAAGGTGATGTAGCGAAAGACATTGAAGCCCGAGTAGGTGGTCGCGAGGGATGTAAAGAGATGGTAAAGCACTCGATACTCCTACGCCTGCACACCCTTGAGCTCCTGCAAGACTTTTTCCATTTTCATGCCGCGTGAACCTTTGATCAAAAGCCAGTCACCGCGCCGCGCCTGTGGGCGCAGGCGGTTGGCGATGTCGCGGTGATCGGTACCGATGATCACCTGATCGGCTTTCATGCCAGCGCGCAGCGCGCCGCGGCGCACCTGTTGCGCTTGCGCGCCGAGCAAGTACAGCTGATGGATATTGGCTTGCGCCGCGACCCTGCCCAACTCACGATGCTCTTTGGCGCTCTGCGCGCCGAGCTCGAACATATCGCCGAGCACGGCGATCTTTTTCCCCCGGCCACCGATCAGCGCCAGGGTCTCGAGCGCCGCTTTCATGGAACCGGGATTGGCGTTATAGCTGTCGTTGATGACACCGATGCCACGCCAACTTTCTCGCTGCATGCGCATGGTAAAAGGCTTGGCATTGGCCAATCCGCGCCGCACCGCGGCTAAGTTCACGCCGGCGCCAAGGGACAACGCCGCGGCGCCCAGCGCGTTGGTGACATTATGACGGCCGAGATAGTTCAAGCGGATACGCGCCTGCTGGCGTCCATGGTGTAAGTCGAAGACCATGCCTTGGCCATCGCGTACGCGTAATGACCGCGCACGCAATTGCCCACCACTACCGTAGGTTAATTTCTTGCCGGCGAACTTCGCACCTAGCCGGCGCACCCAAGGATCGTCGAGATTGACCGCGATCATGCCGCTCGGGCGTACCGCGCGATAGAGCGAACCCTTTTCCCGCGCCACGCCGGCCAAGTTTTTCAAACCTTGCAGATGCGCTGCCGCCACGCTGGTGATCATACCCAGGTCCGGATCGGCGATTTCCGCAAGGCGTTGGATCTCGCCAGGCGAGTTGGTGCCCAGTTCGACCACCGCGACTTTATGTTTCTTGGTCAGGCGTAAAAGCGTCAATGGCAAACCGACTAAATTATTGAAGTTGCCCTCGGTTTTCAAAATCCGCCCGCGCAAGGGCTGGCCAGCCAATTTGCCCGCGGCCAAGATCGCCGCGACCATTTCCTTGCTGGTAGTCTTGCCGTTGGAACCGGTGATGGCGAGCACCTTGGGCGCCAATTTTTCGCGTCGATAATGGGCCAGATCGCCAAGCGCGCGCAGCGTATCGCCGACCTTCACCGTGGTCGCGTTGCCAAGCGAAGCCTTGGGCAGGGAACGATGAATCACCACGCAGGCGGCGCCGCGCCGCACCGCATCGCCGACAAAGCGATGGGCGTCATGCCGTTCGCCCTTGAGGGCGACGAAGATTGAATTACGTTTGACCTGCTTGGAGTCGGTCACAATCTCCCCGTAACGCGCGCTCTCACCAGGCCTGATCACTTTGCCGCCGGTGGCCGCGAGAATTTCTCCTAGAGTCCAACCCATGCCCCGTTAACTTAGCCGTTGGCGCGTGAAGCGATTTCTTCGCGCGCCACCTCCCGATCGTCGAAATGAATCTTCGTCGTGCCTAAAATCTGATAATCCTCATGCCCCTTGCCGGCGATCAGCACGGCATCTCCGATACTGGCGAGGGCTAATGCCAAGCGAATCGCTGCGCGCCGGTCGGCTTCGACGAAATAGCCGCGCCGCTCGGTCACGCCGGTCACAACTTTCGACGCGTCGAGTTTGGCGATGCCGACTTGGCGCACACCGGCTTCCACGTCGGCCAAAATTGCCGCCGGTTCTTCGGTGCGCGGGTTGTCGGAGGTCAACACCGCGTAATCGCTCAGCCGCGCGGCGATCTCGCCCATCAGCGGCCGCTTCCCACGGTCGCGGTCGCCGCCGCAACCGAACACTGCGATCAATTTTTTTTCGGTCAACTGGCGCACCACCTGGAGCGCTTTTTCCAAGGCATCCGGCGTATGGGCGTAGTCGACCAGAATCGCGAAGCCGCGCGGGTTGTCGACTTTTTCCAACCGCCCTGGCACCGCCGGCAAGCGCGCGATGCCGCGCGCAATCACATCGTCGCTCAAGCCCAAGGCGCAGCCGACGCCGATGGCGCCCAAAATATTTTGCAAGTTCACCGAGCCCACCAGCGGCGAAGCGATTCTTAGTTTGCGCTCTTTGGCGTGAATCTCACCGCGGATGCCGCCAACATCGGTGGTCACTTGCGCCGGACGGACATCCCATGCACTGCTCTCCCCATAACTCCACACCGCCAATCCCTTGGCCCGGCTGGTTGCAATCAACGGTTCGGCGCGGGGATCATTGCCGTAAATCACCGCCGCCTTATTGGTCTTAACCGACGCCGGCAAATAATCGTCGAACAAGCGGCGCTTGGCGGCAAAGTAATCGTCCATGTCGCGATGATAATCGAGATGATCGCGCGTCAGATTGGTAAACACGCCGACGTCGAATTCCAGACCGCGCACCCGCTCCTGCGCGAGCGCATGGGAGGAAACTTCCATGGCCACGGCTTGCACGCCGTTAAAGGTCATCTCGGCCAACAACTCCTGCAAATCGATCGACTCGGGCGTCGTATGGTGCGACGGCACCTGGCGGCCGCGGTAGCGGTAGTTGATGGTGCCGATGACACCGGGCTCTAGCCCGGCCTCGTGCAGAATCGATTCGACCAAGTAGGTCAGCGTGGTTTTGCCGTTAGTACCGGTGACACCGACCAGCTTAAGGTTGCGGCTTGGCCGGCGATAGAAATGCGCCGCCCACAGCCCCATGGCGTTCCGGACATTTTTCACCCGCACCATGGCCGGCGCCGCGGACCAAACGCCGGAGCGCGACAGCACCACTGCGGTGGCGCCGCGTTTGACCGCTTCACCGATGTAATCATGGCCGTCGGCTTTCTCTCCCGCCACAGCGAAGAAAACTTTGCCCACACTGGCTTGGCGCGAGTCGTAAGTTAAACCGTTCACTTCCTGCTCCAGATCACCGTCGGCCTGTTCAATCTCCTGCAGCGCTAAGAACTCACGGACTCGCATCGGCGTCACCCTTGCAGATTTAGCACGACCACTTGGCCTTCGGGCCGGCGCTCGCCTGGCGCGGGTGTCTGCCGAACCACATAACCGTTACCCTGGACTTTCAAATCGATTCTCAACGACTGCGCTTTCTCCAACGCCTCGCGCATGCTCAGACCGGTAAAATCTGGCACTGCGTCGCCCCTCGTACCAATTAATTGGACTCCGGCGCGTTTGATCGGACGCGGCAGTGCCGGTTCGACCTGCGCGCTGGGACTCGGCATGGTCGCGCCATTGCGCGGCGCCACCGCCAACTGGCGCAGTGCGCCCTGGGCGATATTGCGGAACGCCGGCGCCGCGACCAGGCCGCCATAAACAGTTCCTTCCGGTTCATCAACCATCACCAACGACACCAAGCGCGGATTATCCGCCGGGACGAAACCGACAAAGGAACTCACGCGTTTTTTCGCCGAGTAAACACCACGCTCAGCTTTCTGTGCCGTGCCGGTTTTACCGGCGACGTCGAAGCCATCGATCTTCGCTTCGGTGCCGGTGCCGCCTTCGTTGGTCACATCGCGCAGCATGGACGCCAATAATTTTGCCGTCTTCTCGGAAATCACCCGGCGGACGATTTGCGGTTGGTTGGCGACCAAGACCTCGCCCTGTGGGCTGACGATCTTGCGTGTGACGAAGGGGCGCATCAGGATGCCGCCATTGGCGATCGCCGCATAGGCCATCACCATCTGCATCGGTGTCGTCGAAACGCCCTGGCCAAACGCGTGGGTCGCCAAATCGACCCCCGACCAAGTTTCCGGCTTCCGCAGCAAGCCGGGCACCTCGCCCGGCACATCGAGACCGGTCAACTGGCCGAAACCGAATTTGTCGATGTAATTGAAGTAGCGTTCTTTCTTGAGCTTCTCGGCAACCTTGGTGAAGCCGATATTACTCGACACCTGGAGGATTTTTGTAAATGGCAGCCAACCCTGCGGGTGAGTATCGTGAATCACCCGGCCGGCGTAGTGATACTTGCCCATCTCGCAGTAAAACAAATCGTCCTTGCCGACAACCCCTTCTTCGAGTGCCGCGGCGGCGAGAATGGTTTTGAACGTCGAGCCGGGCTCGAAGCTGTCGGTCACGGCGCGATTGCGCCGCTGATCGGCGCTGTGCTGCGATGCCTTGTTGGGATCGAATGTCGGATAGTTGGCCAAAGCCAAAACTTCGCCGGTGGCGGGATCGACGACGATGGCGACCCCGGCCTTGGCGCGATACTTTTGAATCGTCGCCGCTAATTCCTTTTCCGCCAGATGCTGGATTGGCGAATCGAGCGTCAAGTGAACGTCGCTGCCCGGCGGCACTTGAAAACCTTCGACGCCTTCCACCAACACGCGGCGCCCTAGAGCATCACGTTCGGACACCGACGACCCGGCCGTGCCGCGAATGAAGTCGTTGTATTGCAGCTCGATACCCTCGAGCCCTTCGGAATCACGGTTAACGAACCCCAGCAGCTGGCCGGCCAACCCGCCCTGTGGATAGTAGCGCGTCGGCTCGAGATACATGCCGATACCGCTCATGCGCAGGGCTTGAATCTGTTCAGCCTCCAGCGGCGAGACTTGGCGCTTGAGCCAAACGAACGGCTTGTTCACGGCAAGTTTTTGCTGGACTTCGACACGTTTCATGTTGAGGATGCGCGCCAGCGTCGCATACGCGGCCGCCGAGTCCT
>Ga0209798_10002038_pt1 | contig 11983 bp, 11 predicted proteins | sample DOMMetBare3Fresh_FD_187475 | JGI IMG/M metagenome (GOLD analysis project Ga0209798, IMG submission 187475) | Wetland sediment microbial communities from St. Louis River estuary, USA, under dissolved organic matter induced mercury methylation -... | ecosystem: Environmental > Aquatic >...
GTCCGTCTCGTACTCGTCGCGCCGGGCGGCGACGAAGTCGGCCCGCTCGTCGTCGTCCTCGATGGCCGCGATCTTGTTCGCGTACACCGCGTTCACCGCAGCCTCGGCGCCCATGACCGCGATCTTGGCCGTGGGCAGGGCGATCGTGGCGTCCGGCTCGAACGCCGGACCGGCCATCGCGTACAGGCCGGCACCGTAGGCCTTGCGGACGACCACGCAGATCTTGGGCACGGTCGCCTCCGAGACCGCGCTGATCATCTTGGCGCCGTGCCGGATGATGCCCTGCTTCTCCACGGCCGTGCCCACCATGAACCCGGGGACGTCGGCCAGGAAGACCAGCGGGACGTTGAACGCGTCGCAGGTCTGGATGAACCGGGTCGCCTTGTCGGCGCTGTCGACGAACAGCACGCCGCCCTTGACGATCGAGTTGTTCGCCACGACGCCGACGACGGAGCCGTCGAGCCGGCCGAGCCCGACGACGAGCTCGCGCGCCCACAGCGCCTGGATCTCCAGGAAGGACCCCTCGTCGAGCAGCCCGGACACGTAGCGGCGCATGTCGAACGCCCGCCGCTCGCTCTCGGGCACCAGCGCGGCCAGGTCGACCTGCGGCGGAGGAACCGGCGCCGCGACCGGGGGCGCCCCCTGCCAGTTCGACGGCAGATAGGACAGGTACCGCCGGACCACACCGAGGGCCTCGTCCTCGTCGGCGCACAGGAAGTGGCCGACGCCGGACTCGGCGCAGTGCACGCGCGCCCCGCCCATCTCCTCCAGGGTGGTCTTCTCGCCGGTCACCATCTCGACCATCCGGTCCGACCCGAGGTACATCGACGCGTTGCCGTCGACCATCGCGACGACGTCGCAGAAGGCCGGGATGTACGCGCCGCCGGCCGCGGACGGGCCGAACAGCGCACACACCTGCGGGATCGAGCCGCTCGCTCGCACCTGGTTCCAGAAGATCCGGCCGGCCCCTCGGCGTCCGGGGAAGAGGTCGACCTGGTCGGTGATCCGGGCACCGGCGGAGTCGACCAGGTACAGCATCGGGACGCCGGTCGCGTACGCGCGCTCGATCGCCCGCACGATCTTCTCCACGGTGCGCGCCCCCCAGGAGCCCGCCTTGACCGTCGAGTCGTTCGCCATGAGCACCACCGGCCGTCCGTCGACCGTGGCCGCACCGGTGATCACGCCGTCGGCCGCGAGGTCCCCCGCCAGCACGTTGGCGAGTTGGCCGTCCTCGACAAAGGACCCCTCGTCGACCAGCCGGGCGATCCGCTCGCGGGCGAACAGCTTGCCCTTCGCGGCGTTCGCCTCGTGGTAGCGGGCGGCCCCGCCCCCCGCGACGGCGGCGCGCAGCTGCTCGACGGGCGGATGGTGATGCGGCACGCCCGGGAGCCTAGCCCGCGCCTCCCGTCGGACCGGTGGTGGTCAGTCGGCCAGCACCGACGCAGCCCCCGCGCGCAGCACGGCCGCCGCATCGCCGAGGAACGTCGACCGGTCGCAGAGCAGCTCGACCAGCCACTCGCCGGCCCCGGCGAGCACGACTCGCTCGCACCCGCGCACGGCGGCCAGCGGGAACTCGTCGTCGTCGTCGTCGACGACCAGCCCGCGGGCGTGCGCCTCGGACAACCGGTCCGCCGGCAGCGGGACGCTCACCGTGGCCAGCACCCCGGGGCGGCGGGCGTCGTGCAGGACCGGGACGGCGGCGCCCGCGTGCACGCGGCTGACCACGAACCCGGCCGCCCCCAGCGCGACGGTCAGCGTGTCGGCGAGCACGCCCAGCCGGTCCACGGGTGGGTGCTCCGCGCTGCCCGGTCCGGTCGCGACGGCGTCCAGGGCCAGGCTGAGCAGCGCCGCGTCGTCGGCGCGGCCGCGGAACACCCGGCGGTCCCAGCCGCCGGACGGGTCGGCGACCAGCGGCAGGTCCGAGCCGGCCCGCTTCGCCGCGTACTGCGCCTCGTCGGCCAGGGCGAACAGCCGGGACGGCGTCGGGGTCTCGGGGAACTGCTCGGTCGAGGCGACGCCGCAGGCGACCCCGACGCCGTACGGCGCATCCGCGGCCCCGCGCAGGAACGCGCGGGCCAGGGCCTCGCCGACGTCCAGGCCGTAGCCGGGCAGGACGGCGCAGAACTCGTCGCCGCCCATCCGTCCGGCCACCGCGCCGGGGACCTTGCCGGTGGCGACGGACAGCGCGCCGGCCACCGCGATGAGTGCCCGGTCGCCGGCCTCGTGGCCGAACGCGTCGTTGGCCGCCTTCAGCCGGTTCACGTCGGCCATCACCACGGACACCGGGGGGCCGCCGACGGCGTGCTGGGCCAGGGCGGCCTCCAGCCGCTCCTCCACCAGCCGGCGGTTGCCGAGCCCGGTCAGGACGTCCTCGTAGGCAAGCCGCTCGACCCGGGCCAGGTGCTCGACCTGGGCCAGCCCGGCGGCCATCATCCCGGCGAACGCCTGGGCGAAGGGCAAGTCGTCGCCGGTGAACGGCGGCCGGTCGGCGGCGCGGGTGCAGAACAGCTCCCCCCAGATGCGCCCCTCGTAGAGGATCGGCGCCGCGAGGGCCGACGTGGCTCCCAACACCTCCAGCAGGTGCGACTCGGCCTCGTCGGCGTCGGGCTGGCCGAGGGACAGGACCCACGGTTGGGCCTCCTCGACCATCGCCGCGAGCAGGGGGAAGTCGGCGATCCGGTACGTCTCGTCGACCGGGAACCTGGCCTCGCCGTCGGCGAGGACGCCGACGTTCACCAGCACGCGGGCGACCCCGCGCTCGCGCTCCAGCTCCGACACCGACACCGTGCGCGCGTCGAACGCGAACCGGGCCTCTTCGCCCGCGCGCTCGCTCAGCTCCGCCAGGGAGCGGGCGTTGACCATCGAGCGGGCCAGCCGGACCAGCCCAGCGAGGCGCTCGTCGGCATCCCGCGAGCTGGCGGTCGTCGTCGGCGCTGACCCGGTCATCGGTCGTCGGCGCCGACCATCGCGCAGGCCACGGCGGCCCGCAGGGCCGGCCCGAGGGCGTCGACGGGCGAACTGATCTCGTCGGTGAACACCTCGACCAGCCAGCCGTCGCCGACGGCGTCGCGGCCGCCGGCCATCACCACGCCGTCGTACCCGCCGGCGTCGAGCACGGCGAGCTCGCCCGGGTCGACGTGGCTGCCTCGGGCCGCCACGACGGTCGCCCCTCCGGCCACGGCGGCCGCGGTCACCGGGTACTGCCCGAGGTCGAACACCGCCCCGGGGGCGGACATCGGCGCATCCTCGGGCCGCGCCCCCTGCGCGATCCGAAACACCGAGAAGGAGTGCGTGCACAGCAGCGGCGAGCCCGCGGCCACCCGCGACAGCCACCAGCCGGGCGAGTCGATGATCCGAGCGAAGGCATCGGCGACGACCTCCAGCCGCGCGGGGACGCTGGCGGAGGGGGACTGGTCGAGGGTGGCCAGGACGTCCTCGAGCAGTCGGGCCGGGTCCTCGTGCAGGTGGCCGCGCAGCAGCCGCCGGTCGCTGCCCGGCGGGCGAGTCAGCCACTGGTCGGCCCGGGAGATCGACGCCGCCGTCGGCACGCTGCGGCCGGCGACGACCGGGACCCGGGCCCGGCTGCGCTTGGCCCTGGCCTGGGCGGCGTCGGCGAGCCGGAACAGCCGGGCCGGGCTGTCCACCGGTCCGATCGCCGGACCGGTGCTGGCGACCCCGCAGGCGACGCCGTCGTGCAGGGAGTCACTGGCCCGACGGCAGACGTCCTCGGCGACCTGCACCGCACGAGCCTCGTCGTAGCCTTCGATGATCACGCAGAACTCGTCGCCTCCGGTGCGCCCGGTCAGGCTGCCGGGCAGGGCGCCGGCGGCGGCGGCCAGCAGGCCGGCGAAGTGCGCCAGCGTCCGGTCCCCCGCCTCGTGGCCGCGCTCGTCGTTGATCCGCTTGAGTCCGTTGACGTCGACCACGATCAGGCTGACCACGTCACCGGAGCGGCTGTGTCGGGCCAGCGCACGGTCCATCCGCTCGTCGATCGCCCGACGGTTGGCCAGCCCGGTCAGCGGGTCGGTGTAGGCGAGCTGGGCCACCCGCTCGAAGTGCCGGACCTGGGCGATGGCCGCACCCACCTGGCCGGCCACCGCGGTGGCGTAGTCCACGTCGTCGGGGGTCAGGCAGGGCCGGTCGACCGTCCGGGTCACGAACAGTTCGCCCCAGACGCGTCCCTCGAGCACGACCGGGACCCCGAGGCAGCAGTGCTTGTCCAGCGTGGCGAGCAGCCGGCTGCTGAACTCGTTGGCCTCGGCGTCGCTCGCCCCGAGGGTGACCAGGTACGGCACGCCGCGCTCGAAGAGGTCCGCGACCTGCGGGTATTCGTCGATCCGGTAGACCTCGTCGAGCGGGGTGGGCAGCTCGTCCGGCCCGAGCTCGCCGTCGTTGAGCAGCACCCGCACCCGGGCCTGGTCGCGCTCCCAGACCGACAGCGACAGGGACGATGCGTCGAGCGCGGTGCGGCAGGCGGCGGCCACGACCCGGAGGAGGTCGTCCAGGCCGGCGGCGCCGGCCGACATCCGGGCGATCTCGGCGAGGGCGTGCAGACGGGCGGAGGCGCGCTCGGTGCCCGTCCGGTCACCGTCCGCGATCAGACCAGGGTGCCCGCTGCTGATCTCGATCACCTCCTCGCTGTCCCCCACTCGGCCTATTCCGTACTGCTTCGGCAGGTCCGTGGCCGATCTGGACCCCTCGAGCCCGCCTGTTCGCCGCTAGAGGGTCGGTCGCGGGGTCCGCGTGGTCCGCGGCCCGGCCCTCAGCACCTGGGACGGCAGGGTGCGCCCGACCATCCGCTCGGCCTCGGCGGCCACGTCGATCAGGGCCGCCAGGTCGACGCCGGTCGCCACACCCATGTCCTCGACCATGTGGACGAACTCCTCGGTGGCGATGTTCCCCGACGCTCCTGGAGCATAGGGGCATCCGCCCAGGCCGCCCACGGACGCGTCGAAGTCACGCACCCCCAGCTGCAGGGCGGCCAGCACGTTCGCCAGGCCGGTGCCCCGCGTGTCGTGGAAGTGCAGGTTGAGCGGCACGTCCGGGAACGCGGACCGGGTCTCCCCGACCAGCCGGGTCACCCGGGTCGGGGTGGCCATGCCGGTCGTGTCGCCGTAGGACAGCGAGTCGGCCCCGTGGGCGAGGGCTCGGGCGGCCACCCCCAGCACCTGCTCCGCGGGCAGGTCACCCTCGTAGGGGCAGCCCCACGCGGTCGAGACGATGACCTGAACGGTCGCCCCCCGCTGGTGGGCGAGGTCGACGAGCTGCGCGATCTCCCCCAAGGACTCGTCGACCGTGCGGTTGAGGTTCGCCCGGTTGTGCGTCTGCGAGGCGGAGACGACCACCTCGAGCTCGGCGAACCCGGCGTCCAGCGCCCGCTGGGCGCCCCTCAGGTTGGGCACCAGCGCCGAGTAGCGCACGCCCCGGGCGGGGGTCACCCCGGCCCAGACCGCGTCGGCGTCGGCCATCTGGGGGATCGCCCGTGGGTGCACGAAGGACACCGCCTCGATCCGCCCGACGCCGGTCGCGGAGAGCCGGTCGATGAGGGCGATCTTCGCGGCTGTGGGAACCGGCTGCTCGTTCTGCAGGCCGTCCCGCGGGCCGACCTCGCGCAGCGACACCGAGGCGGGGAGGTCGCTCACACCGGCAGGCTAGCCGCTGCTCATGCCGACACCCGGCGCAGGGCGAACGGCTCGACCAGGCCGAGCCCGCGCAGCGGCCGCCGCCACAGCGCGGAGGTCTCGATCCCCGGGTGGTCGGCCAGTCGCTCGGCCGTCACTGCGTCGCACAGGACCGAGCCGGGCCGGGCCAGCGACGTGAGTCGGCTGGCCAGGTTGACCGTGGTGCCGAAGACGTCGCCCATCCGGCCGACGACCAGGCCGGTCGCCAGCCCGATGCGCAGCTCGGGGACCGCCTCGTCCCCGGCCAGGGTGTCGATGAGGGCCAGGGCCGCCTCGGCGCCGGCCTCCGCGGTGTCGCTGACGAACAGCACCTCGTCGCCCAGCGTCTTGACCAGGCGACCGCCGGCCCCGGCCACGATGTCGGCCGCCGCCTGCTCGAACCGCTCGACCAGCCCGGCCAGCTCGCGCTCGCCCAGCCGGCGGGCCAGCCGGGTGAAGCCCACGAGGTCGGCGAACCCGACGGTGAGGTGGGCCGCGTCGACGAGGGTGTCGTCCTCGTCGGCCACTCGCCCGACCACCTCGGCCAGCCTCCGGCGCCACGCGTAGACCAGCAGGAACTCCAGGTCGGGCAGCAACCGGGTGGCCGCCACCCGGGTGTCGTCCAGGGAGAGCTCGTCGCGACGCCCGGTGCCGCCGGAGAGCTGCTCGGCGACCAGGTCGACCTGCCACTCGGCGAGCCGGGCGCTGGTGTGCCCGAGCGCGCGGGCCAGGCCGACGGCGGTGTCCTCCTCGAGCGTGCCGTCGTCCATCAGCGCGACCATGCGCCGCAGCGCCTCCACGTCGGCGTCGGTGAACGCAGGGGCGTTGCCGGTGCCGGCGAACCCCAGGGCCCGCCAGAAGCGGCGGGCCCGGTCCAGCGGCACGCCGGCCGCAGCGGCGACCTCGACGCTGGTGTACCGCGGCTGCCCCCCGAGGAGCAGCGACTCGAGGTCCTCGACGCTGGTCTCGTCGCTCACTCGGAGCTGTCGAGCAGCCGTCTGCGGCGCAGCTGGTCGGCCTCGACCAGCTGATAGATCTCCCGCTGGACCTCCTCGACCCGGGGGATGTTGCGCACGACCAGGCTCCCGTCCTCGGCCGCCGACGAGATGTCGAGCGTCCCGCAGCGCAGCACCCGCTCGAGGACCGTGTAGGAGAACTGCACGTCGTTGACCTTGGCCAGCGGCATGTCCATGCCCTGCCGGGCCACGATCCCCGTGCGCGTGATGATCCGGCGGTCGGTGAACACGTACTGGGTGGTCAGCCAGCGCAGCAGCGGGCGGACGAACCAGCCGACGAGGACGACGACCGCCAGGGCGAGCACCGCCCAGCGCACCCAGCCCTGAACCCCCTCGCCGTCGAGCAGGGAGACCAGGAACGCCGCAGCGGCCACCGTCACCAGCAGCACCAGCGAGGGGATGACCATCGACCGCCAGTGCGGCCTCATCTGGAAGCGGATCTGCTCGCCTTCGGCCAGCAGTCGTGTGGGGTAGCCCATGCGGTCATCGTTCCACGCCGGCGACGCTCAGCGCAGGTGGACGACGTCCCCAGCGGCCAGGGCGACCTCGCGTCCGTCGGGGGTATGGACCACCAGTCGGCCCTCGGCGTCGAGGCCGGCTGCGGTGCCGACCAGCGGGCCGTCCGCCCGGTCGACGGTGACCCGGCTCCCGACGGTCGCGCAGCGCTGCAGGTAGGCGGCCCGTAGCCCGGAGCTCAGCGGGTCGCCCCCGACCGCGGTCCAGTCGCGCAGCCACTGCGCCAGACGGTCCAGCACGCGGCCGAGCAGCAGCGCCCGGTCGACCGGGCGGGCACCCGCCAGCAGCAGGGACGTGGCCGTCGGCACCGGTCGTTCCGGCGCTTCCAGCGTCACGTTCAGTCCCACACCCAGGACCACGGCGTCGGCCAGCCGCTCGGCGAGCAGCCCGCCCAGCTTGCCCTCACCGACCAGGAGGTCGTTCGGCCACTTCAGCCGGACGTCGACGCCGGTCGCACCCTGGACCGCCTCGGCGACCGCCAGTCCCGCGAGCAGGGGCAGCCAGCCCCACCGGGCCTGCTCCGGCTCCGGGCGCAGCAGCACCGAGAACGTCAGCGCCGACCCCGCGGGCGCCGTCCACCGTCGGTCCAGCCGGCCGCGTCCCGCCGTCTGCTCCTCGGCCACGACGACCAGCCCGCCCGGCTCCCCCGCGCGGGCGGCGTCGGCGACGTCGGCGTTCGTCGACCCGGTGACCGAGACCAGCCTGACCCGCCAGGGACCTGGCCCCTCCCCCATGGCCGCGCGCAGCCTCGCCGCGTCGAGCGGACGACGATCAGGCACCGGGTCGGTGGGGGTGGACACGTCGCTAAGGTAGCGAGGGGAGCGAGGGACGGAGACCCACCATGGCCGCTGAGGCACCGGAGCCGGAGGTCCCCGACCTCCACACCACCGCGGGCAGGCTCGCCCAGCTGGAGCACAAGCTGACCCAGTCGCGGCTGGCCGGCACCGCGAAGGCCATCGACGCCCAGCACGCCAAGGGCAAGATGACCGCCCGCGAGCGGGTCGACGCCTTCCTCGACCCGGGCTCGTTCGTCGAGACCGACGCCCTGTCCCGGCACCGCTCGCACGCGTTCGACATGGCCGAGCGTCGACCCTACGGCGACGGCGTCGTCACCGGGCACGGCACGGTCGACGGTCGACAGGTGTGCCTGTTCGCCCAGGACTTCACGGTGTTCGGCGGCAGCCTGGGCGAGGTGTTCGGCGAGAAGATCGTCAAGATCATGGACCTCGCCATGAAGCTGGGCTGCCCGGTCGTCGGGATCAACGACTCCGGCGGCGCCAGGATCCAGGAGGGGGTCGTCTCACTCGGTCTGTACGGCGAGATCTTCCGCCGCAACGTCTGGGCGTCGGGTGTGGTGCCCCAGCTGTCCCTGATCATGGGGCCGTGCGCCGGCGGGGCGGTGTACAGCCCGGCGATCACCGACTTCACGCTCATGGTCGACCAGACCTCGCACATGTTCATCACCGGTCCGGACGTCATCAAGACCGTGACCGGGGAGGAGGTCGCGTTCGAGGACCTGGGCGGCGCCCGGGCGCACAACTCCAAGTCGGGCGTCGCGCACTTCATGGCCACCGACGAGCAGGACTGCCTGGACCTGGCCCGGGCCCTGCTGTCCTACCTGCCGAGCAACAACCTCGAGGACCCGCCGGTGTTCGACCGGCCGGCGTCCCTCGACGCCACCGAGGCCGACCTGGCCCTACGCACCCTGATCCCCGACGCGGCGAACCACCCCTACGACATGCATGCCGTGATCGAGACGGTCGTCGACGACGGTGAGTTCCTCGAGGTGCAGGCCCTGTGGGCGCCCAACATCCTCTGCGGGTTCGGCCGCGTCGAGGGGGCGTCGGTCGGGGTCGTGGCGAACCAGCCCATGCAGTACGCCGGCACGCTCGACATCGACGCGTCCGAGAAGGCCGCACGGTTCGTCCGCACCTGCGACGCGTTCAACATCCCGGTGCTGACCTTCGTCGACGTCCCCGGTTTCCTGCCGGGCACCGACCAGGAGTGGAACGGGATCATCCGCCGCGGCGCCAAGCTCATCTACGCCTACTCCGAGGCCACCGTGCCGCTGGTCACGGTGATCACCCGCAAGGCGTACGGCGGCGCCTACGACGTCATGGGCTCCAAGCACCTCGGGGCCGACGTGAACCTGGCCTGGCCCACCGCGCAGATCGCCGTCATGGGCGCGCAGGGCGCGGTCAGCATCCTCTACCGCAAGGAGCTCGCCGCTGCGGCCGACGTCGAGGCGGAGCGGGCCCGGCTGATCGCCGACTACGAGGACACCCTGCTCAACCCGTACACCGCGGCCGAGCGCGGGTACATCGACGCGGTGATCGACCCCGCGCAGACGCGGGCGCAGGTGGTGCGCGCCCTGCGCGCGCTGCGCAACAAGCGGCTCAACCGGCCGCCGCGCAAGCACGGGAACATCCCGCTGTGACCACGCCGGCCGAGCGGCCCGCGCTGCGGATCGTCCGGGGTGAGCCGACCCCCGAGGAGCTCGCCGCCCTGGTGGTCGTCCTCGCCGGCCGGTCGGCGGCGTCTTCGTCCGTGACGGGTGAGCCGCGCCCGCTGTGGCGCAGCCGGGGCCGCAACGTCCGACCCCCGCTGGCGCCCGGGCCGGGCGCCTGGCGGGCCTCTGCCCTGCCGCGCTGAGCATGCCCCCTCATCGGCTGGTGCTCGCCTCTGCGTCGCCGGCCCGGCTGCGCCTCCTGCAGGCGGCCGGCCTGGACCCCGACGTCGTGGTGAGCGGCGTCCGCGAGGACGACGTCGAGGGTCCGCCCGCCCACGTGGCGTTCGAGCTGGCCCGGCGCAAAGCCGCGGCGGTCGCCGACCGCGTCGGCCCGAACAGCCTGGTCGTCGGGTGCGACTCGGTGCTCGACCTCGACGGGGTCGCGCTGGGCAAGCCGGCTGACACCGCCGAGGCGCTCGCCCGCTGGCAGGACATGCGAGGGCGCACCGGCACGCTGGTGACCGGGCAGTGCGTCGTCGACACGAGCGCGCAGCGGTGGGCCGAAGGAGTGGCGACGACCGTCGTGCGGTTCGCCGCGGTCGACGACCGGGACCTACGGGACTACCTGGCCACCGGCGAGCCGCTCGCCGTCGCGGGGGCCTTCACGATCGACGGCCTCGGCGGCTGGTTCGTCGACGGGGTCGACGGCGACCCGGGCACCGTCGTCGGGCTGTCGCTGCCCCTGCTGCGGCGGCTGTTCGCCGAGCTCGGCGTCCGCGTCGGCGACCTGTGGGCGGCCCGGCCACGCTGACCGCGCCGGGCAGACAAACCAGCAACAGCTGCGGTCACTCCCGTCGGAGGGACCGGGCCACGTCCATGAGGATGGCGGTTTCCCCGCCGCCGACCTGGACGGTGAACAGGCCCCACCCCGGGTCGGGCACCGCCACGGCGAGACCGTTCTGTGGGTTCCACACCGATTCACGGGGACGGTCGAGAGGACCGGTGACGCCCTCCGGCGACCCGACGCTGACGCCGGCCATGACGCGCAGCACCTCCTCGCGATCCGCATCGCGGGTCAGGGGAGCCGGGCCGGGATGGCCGGGGTCCGCGACGGGGTCGAGGCGCGCCAGAGACAGTCGAGTCGACCCACAGACGAACATCGCGGTGGACAGCCGCACGCGCAGCTCGCCGGACCGCGCCGCCGCCCCGTCGGTGAGGAGGCCCGAGGCGCCGAACCGCGCCTCCATCGACCCCAGGTCTCCTTGCTGCACGCACCCCTCGGGCACCGCCACGCTCCAGCCGTCGATCACCACCCTGCCCACGGAGGTGGCGGCCGGACCGGCCGGTGGTCGCGCGTCCTCGCCGGCCAGTTGACCGACCACGTACCCGGTGAGCGGCACGAGCGCCAGCACGCCCGCCGCCACCGCAACGAGCCGCGTGCGGCGCCGCCGGTGGCGGCGCACCCCAATCTCGTGCTCGACGCGGCGGAGCATCTCCGGGTCGACCGGAAGGTTCCAGACAGCCAGGTCGAGGTGCGGCTCGAGGGAGCGGGGGACTGGCTCGGGCGTGCGTGTCATGGCTGGGACTCCTTCCTGTGCGACGCAGCTCCTTCGAGGTGTCGACGCAGGGTGGCGAGCCCGCGCGAGGCGTTCGACCGAACCGCGGCCTCTCCGCAGCCGAGCGCGCGCGCGATCGTTGCATCGTCGAGGTCGAGGAGGTAGCGCATGGCGACGACGGCTCGCTGGCGCGGCGGGAGGAGGTCCAGCAGCGCTCGCGAGTCACCCGCGGTGGGTCCATCCGGCGCGGGCACCACGGCGGGGCCGGGGACACGGGACGCCACCGACCGCCAGCGCGCCACGCGCCGCCGTTCGTTGAGGAAGAGGTTGAGTAGGGTCTGGCGCGCGTAGGGGGTCGGGTCGCGGTCGGACTCGAGACGGGCCCAGGCGAGGCCGACCCGCACGAGGGTCTCCTGGGTGAGGTCCTCGGCGTCGGCCGCCCGCCCGGTGAGAATGTGGGCGAACCGCAACAACGGGCCGGCCGTGCTCGCGGCCCAGGCGGCGAAATCGTCGTCCGCCAGCCGTCGCGGCCCGGTCACGTCGATGGGTTCGACCGTCATGCCCCCCATACACCGAAGGTGGGCTCATCGTTGCACCACCAGAGCCGGGCTCGCCGCCCTCGGCGTCCGGACCTGCGACGTGTGGTCCCCGCGGCTACGCTGACGGCGCCGAGGAACGGGGAACACGCCGATGTCCGAGCTGACCGCCGAGCAGGTCCAGGCCATGCTCGACCGCTTCTACCCGTACAAGGACCGGTACGCGGCGCACCGCCAGCTCCCCGCCACC
>Ga0209798_10002039_pt1 | contig 11983 bp, 10 predicted proteins | sample DOMMetBare3Fresh_FD_187475 | JGI IMG/M metagenome (GOLD analysis project Ga0209798, IMG submission 187475) | Wetland sediment microbial communities from St. Louis River estuary, USA, under dissolved organic matter induced mercury methylation -... | ecosystem: Environmental > Aquatic >...
CGCCATGCTCCGCGACCGAATCCCCTACCGACACCCAGTCACCCACGAGCCCACCCCAACCGCTGCTGTGGCTTGACAACACCCATAGGGACACCCCCCGCGTCCACGGCCCCGCGGCCGCGGCCCCGCGTCCACGGCCCCGCCTCGTCCTCTGGTGGCGAAAGGGCCCTACAGGTCGCGGCGTAGGGCCCCTTGGACACCAGAGGACGCCGGGGGACCGGCACCGGTCGATCGGCGCGCAGCCGCTCACACCATGCCGTAGACCCGGTCGACCCGGATCCGCAGCACCATCCGGCCCTCGTCGACCATCGCCTGGCGGAACTCGGCCCAGTCCTCGTGCTCGCCGCGCAGGGTCCGGTAGACCCCGACGAGCTCCTCGACCGTCTCGTCGTCCGGGGTCTGCGCGACCGGCGAGAGGTCGGCGCTACCCTCGGCGACGACGTAGGTCCAGCCGTCCTCGGACGCCGCGTGCAGGCTCGCGCGCGGGTCGCGGCGCAGGTTGGCGGTCTTCGCGCGGCCGTCGGTGACGGACGCCGAGACCGTCCGGGTGCCGGGGTCGTAGACGAAGGCGACCGTCGAGAGCTGGGGCCGGCCGTCGCGCTTGATCGTCGCGAGCGTGCCGAGGTGCCGGCCCGCGAGGAAGGTCCACATCGGGCCGGCGGCGTCGGGAAGCAGGTTCATGGAGGTCACCCTCCGGCCTGCGGGCGCCGACGACAAGTCCGCGCCGCCACTCCCCCTCCCCGGTTACTAGCGAGTCCTACCCAGCAGGTGGGTAGGACTCGCTAGTAACCGCGGGGGGGGGTGCGTCAGTGGCAGGACGCAGAGCCGGCGTCGGTGAACCGGCCGCCGGCGGCGGGGACGAAGGACCACGAGTAGCTCATGGGCCGCAGGGTGAGGAACAGGGCGCCGAAGGACGACGCGCTCACCGCCTCCGTCGTCGGCGCGCGGCCGACCGGCCGCAGGTTCCTGCCGCCGGTGCCGACCACGAACGAACGCAGGCCCTTCGCACGGTCGACCGCGCCCGAGGGCCTCATCAGGGCGAAGCGCTCGTAGTCGTGGTCGTGCCCGGTGAGGACGACGTCGACGCCGGCGGCGTAGGCCGCCTCGACGAACGGCGCGACGCTCGGGTCGTCGCCGTGCTCGGACCCGCTGCTCCACCGCGGGTGGTGCCACATGACGATCGTGCACCGCGCGCGGTGGGCGGCCAGGTCGGCCCGGAGCCACTGCAGCTGAGGCGAGCCGGTCGTGCAGGACACCTCGCCGCAGTTGGAGTTCAGCGCGACGACGTGCCAGGCGCCCGCCGTGAAGCTGTACCAGCCCGTGCCGCGCGGACCGGCCCGGGTGCCGAAGTAGTCCCAGTAGCCCGCGGCGCCGGTCGTGAGGTACTCGTGGTTGCCGACGACCGGCCTCGTGACGGCCTTGAGCCGGCCGTACGAACGCGCGTACGAGGTCCGGAAGCCGGCGAGCGAGCCGGTGCGGTACTGCAGGTCGCCGAGCGCGAGCAGGTAGTCGGGGGCGCGCGCCACGACGAGGTCGGACACCGCCTGCTGCCGGCACCTCGTTCCCGTCCCGACGCCGCCGCGGTAGTCCGCCTCGCCCGGGTCGCACACCATGTCGCCGACCGCGGCGACGGTGACCGTCGGCGTCCGCTGCGGGGCGAGGACGAGACCGCGCGTCGTCCGGCCGCCGGCGGTCGCGACCGGGTCCGAGGCCGGCTCGCGCGAGGGTGCAGCCGCCGACGGGCCCGGGCTCGTGGCCCGCGACCCCGACAGGCTGACCGGGGCGGCGACCGAGGACCCGAACGGCCACCAGCGGTTCCGACCGGCGAGGAGTCCGCCGGCCACCGCGAGCGCGACGACGGTCGTCGCGACGACCAGCGTCCGCCACGCTGCACGTTGCCCGCCCATCGCCCCGCCCCTCGACCGTCCCGACGGCCGTGCCGCCGTCCTCCGCACCCCCGCGTCTGTCCGGCCGCCGCCCGGACGGGCGACCGCCTTTCGACGTTACTCCAAGGCCCGGGCCGGGTCGGCGAGCACCGCGGCGACGTCGGCGAGCGCCCGGCTGCCGAGGTCCCCGTCGACCATCCGGTGGTCGAAGCTGAGCGCGAGCGTCGTCACCCACCGCGGCCTGACCTTGCCCTTGTGCACCCAGGGCATCCGGCGGATCTGGCCGACGGCGAGGATCGCCGCCTCGCCGGGGTTGAGGATGGGCGTCCCCGCGTCGACGCCGAAGACGCCGACGTTCGTGATGGTGATCGTCCCACCGGCCATGTCGGACGGCCGGGTGCGGCCCTCCCGGGCGGTCGCGGCGAGGGTGTTGACCGCGACAGCGAGGTCCCGCAGGCCCAGCAGGTCGGCGTCCTTGACGTTGGGGACGACCAGGCCGCGCGGGGTGGCCGCGGCGATCCCGAGGTTGACGTAGTGCTTGACGACGATCTCCTGCGCCGCCTCGTCCCAGGTCGCGTTGACACCGGGGTTGCGCCGGACCGCGTGCACCAGCGCCCGGGCGACCAGGACGAGCGGGCTCAGCCGGATGCCCTCGTACGCGCGGTCGGCGCGCAGCCGGTCGACGAGCTTCATCGTCCGTGTGACGTCCACCTGGACCCACTCGGTGACGTGGGGCGCACCGAACGCCGAGGCGACCATCGCCCGGGCGGTCATCTTCCGCACGCCGGTGACCGGCACGCGGGTCTCCCGGGCGCCGGCCGCCGGCCGGGACGACGGGGCGGGCGGCACGACGGACGGCCCCCCGGCGGCAGGGTCCGGGCCCACCGCGTGCTCGACGTCCTCCCGCGTGACGACACCGCCGTGGCCGGTCGGGGTGAGCGTCGTGAGGTCCACGCCGAGCGACTTCGCCAGCGCACGGACCGGCGGCTTCGCCAGCGCGTGCGCCGGTCGCTGCGCTGCCCGGTCGCCCCCGAGATCGTCGCGGACGGCGGCGATCGGGCGCTCGGACAGCGGGTCCGCGCGCAGGTCGCTGATCTTCGTGACGGGCGGCCCGGCGGCCGTGCGCTGCGCGGCCCTGCGCGGACGACGGGCGGCGGACGTCGTCCGCGGGCCGTAGCCGACCAGGACCGCCGTCCGGCCGCCGCCCGCCGGCCCGCCGGCATCGGGCTCGACGGCGCCCGCCGCAGGCGTCGCCCGGACCGGCGGCGGGGCCTCCACCGGCACCGGCGCGACGCCCTCCGGCTCGGTGTCGACGGCGATGATCGGCGTCCCGACGTCGACCGTCACCCCCTCGGCCACGAGCAGCTCGGTGACGACCCCGGCGAACGGGCACGGGAGCTCGACGAGCGACTTCGCGGTCTCGATCTCGACGATCGTGTCGTTGACCTTCACGGTGTCGCCCGGGCGGACCTTCCACGAGACGATCTGGGCCTCGGTGAGGCCCTCACCGGCGTCCGGGAGGAGGAACTGCTTGATCTGCGGCACGTTTGGCTCCCTGCTCAGTACGCGAGCGCGCGGTCGACGGCGTCGAGCACCCGGTCCAGGTCGGGCAGGTAGTCGTCCTCGTGACGGCTCGCCGGGTACGGCAGGAAGAACCCGCCGACACGCAGCACGGGCGCCTCGAGGTGGTAGAAGCAGCGCTCGCCGACCCGCGCGGCGATCTCGGCACCGAGCCCGAGGAACGTCGGCGCCTCGTGGACGACGACGAGCCGCCGGGTCCGCTCGACGGACGCGACGAGCGTGTCGGCGTCGAGCGGCGACAGCGTCCGCAGGTCGACGACCTCGATGCTGCGGCCCTCGGCCTCCGCGGCCGTGGCGGCCTCCAGCGCGGTGCGCACCATCGGCCCGTAGGCGGCGACCGTCACGTCGGTGCCCGGCCGGACGACGCTCGCCGCGTGCAGCGGCAGCGGCGTCGCGTCGAGGTCGATCTCGCCCTTCTCCCAGTAGCGCCGCTTCGGCTCGAAGACCATGACCGGGTCGTCGCTGCGGATCGCCTGCCGCGTCATGAAGTACGCGTCCGTCGGGCTCGAGCACGCGACGACCTTGAGGCCGGCGGTGTGCGCGAAGTAGGCCTCGGGGCTCTCCGAGTGGTGCTCGACGGCACCGATCCCGCCGCCGAACGGCACCCGGACGACGATCGGCAGCTTGACGGTGCCCGAGGACCGGTAGCCCATCTTCGCCAGCTGGGTGACGATCTGGTCGTAGGCGGGGTAGATGAAGCCGTCGAACTGGATCTCGCACACCGGACGGTACCCGCGCAGCGCCAGGCCGATCGCGGTCCCGATGATGCCGCTCTCGGCGAGCGGGGTGTCGATGACCCGGTCCTCGCCGAAGTCCTTCTGGAGGCCGTCGGTGACCCGGAAGACACCGCCGAGCTTGCCGACGTCCTCGCCCATGACGAGGACCTTCGGGTCCTCCTCCATCGCCGCGCGCAGGGCCTCGTTGACCGCTTTGGCGATCGTCGTCCGGCGACCGCGCGGCCGCTCCCCCGGCTCGGGGACGGTCGGGGACGGTGCTGTCATCGGGCACCTCCGTCGGCGTCCGAGAAGCCCGCGTGGTAGGCCTCGAACCACGCCCGCTCCTCGTCGACCAGGGCGTGGCCGTCACGGTAGACGTGGTCGAACATCGTCACCGGGTCAGGGTCGGGCATCGCCAGGCAGGCGGTGCGGACGTGCTCCGCGAGCCGGTCGGCCTGCGACTCGACCTCGCCGAAGTACGTGTCGTCGGCCTGGCCGGTCCGCGCGAGGTGGACCTTGAGCCGGGCGATCGGGTCCTTGAGCTTCCACTCCTCGACCTCGGCCGCGATCCGGTAGCGGGTCGGGTCGTCGGACGTGGTGTGCGCGCCCATGCGGTAGGTGTAGGCCTCGATGAACGTCGGCCCCTCGCCGCCGCGCGCCCGGTCGAGCGCCGCCCTGGTCACGGCGTTGACGGCGAGCACGTCGTTGCCGTCGACCCGCACTCCCGGGAAGCCGAACCCGGCGGCCCGCTGGTAGAGCGGGATCCGGGTCTGACGCTCGTTCGGCACCGAGATCGCCCACTGGTTGTTCTGGCAGAAGAAGACCACCGGTGCGTTGAAGACGCTCGCGAAGACGAAGGCCTCGTTGACGTCGCCCTGCGCGGTCGCGCCGTCGCCGAAGTAGGCGATGGCCGCGGTGTCCCTCGTGGGGTCGCCGGTGCCCACGGCACCGTCGCGCTGGATGCCCATCGCGTAGCCGGTCGCGTGCAGGGTCTGGGAGCCGATGACGATCGTGTACAGGTGGAAGTTGTGCTCGGTGGGGTCCCAGCCGCCGAGGTTCACCCCGCGGTAGAGGCCGAGCAGCGTGACCGGGTCGACGTCGCGGCACCAGGCCACGCCGTGCTCCCGGTAGGTGGGGAAGACGTAGTCCTGCGGGGACAGCGCCCGGCCCGAGCCGATCTGGGCGGCCTCCTGGCCGAGCAGGCTGGCCCACAGGCCCAGCTCGCCCTGCCGCTGGAGAGCGGTCGCCTCGGCGTCGATCCGCCGGACGAGGACGAGGTCACGGTAGAACGCGCGCAGCTCGTCGGTGCCGACGTCGATCGAGTAGTCGGGATGCTCGACGCGCTCGCCCTCGGGCGTCAGCAGCTGGACGATCGGGGGCTCCACGCGCGGCAGTGCGGGGTGCCCCCCGACGACAGGTACGGTCACGGGCTCTCCATGTGTCGGGCCGGAACGGGTTCGCCGTCTCCGGCACGGCCGGGGACGACGCCCGCCCGCCTGGTGGGCTACGCGGACGCCTGTGCTGTGCAGTGCCCACAGCACACCGTAAACCGGCCATGCAGGCAATGCCGACCCTCGGGCGGCGGATCCGGGCGGCGGATCGGGCGGCGGATCGGGCGGTGCGCGGCGGCGGTCCGCGGTGAGGGACGGTCCGGGCGGACCGGCCCCGCGTGATCAGTCGCGTTCGCCGCGGCCGGCCCCGGGGCCGCCGCCGTGCGCGGACGGCGCGCCGGGCTGCGGCGTGCGTCGGTCCGCCGGCCGCTGCCCCGCGGCGTGCTGCTCGGCGTGCGCCGTCGGCGCGGTGCCGGGCGGCTTCGTGCGGGTCGTGGCCCTGGGGTGCGCCGCGGCCTTCGCCGTCGCGGTCGTCCGGGCCGTCGCGGTCGTCCGGGCCGTCGCGGTCGTCCGGGCCTTCGCGGTCGTCCGGGCCTTCGCGGTCTTCCCGGCCTTCGCGGTCTTCCCGGCCTTGGCCAAAGCGGTCGTCCCCGCCTTCGCCGTCGCCGTCGCGCCCGCGGTGGCCCGGGCAGCCGTCGACACGTGGGGCTTCACGGTCCGGTCGTCGGCCGGCACGTCGTCGGCCCGCGGCCACGTCACCGGGCCGCGGCAGGGCACGACGAACAGCTGCCACCGACGAGGAGCACCGCCGTCCGGGCACACCCGCGCGTGGACCACGATCGGAGTCGGCACCGCGCACACGGGGCGAAGCCCCACGAAGGAGCACCGGTCGTCGTCGCGAGGCCGCGGCGTCCCACCACCACCATCGCTGGCGCCGTCGTCGTCATCGTCGTCATCGTCGTCATCGTCGTGGTCGTCATCGTCGTCGTCGCTGCCGCCGTCGTCACCGCTGCCGCCGTCGCCGCCGGCGGAGACGCCTCCGGTCGGCTGGTCGTCCGGAGCGGTCGTCGTCGGGCCCGGGGTCGGCGGCGTCGGCCCCGGCGGCGTGACCCCGGTGGGGCGTGGCCGCGGCGCGGGTGTCGTGGCCGGGGCCGGCGGCCGGGCGAACGCCACCGGGACGCCCCCGGGGCCGTCGGCGCCGTCCGGCGCACCGGTGCCCGGCGTCGGCCGGCTGCTGCCGGTCGAACGGGACGCGGGGACCGCGGGGGCCGAGACGTGGGGCGGGGCCTGGACGCTCGGCAGCGCGCCGGTCATGCCGCCGCCGAGCCCGGTGCCGCCGAGCCCGCCGATCGCGACGCTGCCGGTCAGCACGAGGGCGAGCATCGAACCGCTGCCGACAGCGGCGGTGAGGACCGTGGGCACGACGACACCGACGACACGCCCCGCAGGGACTGCCTCCCGGTCCGGCCTGGTACCCATCCGATCCTCACTCGTTCCTGCGGGGCGACGCCGACGTCGCGCCTACATCGGGTATCGACGCGGGCCGAATGGGACTGAAGGAGCGACACCCTTCCGGGTGACGAGGTGATCGACCGTCGGGCCGGCACGGCTCCGGGCCGGCACGGCTCCACCCCCCGGCCGGTGCGGCGAGCCTAGGGCCGGGGCGCAGCCGGTGGGCCGGCCGTCCGGTCGAACCGCACGAACGGACGAGGGCTCAGGGGCGCGCGGGCCTGAGCCGCGCGGTGAGCGCGACGAACCGGTCCCAGTCGCCGGCCGCGAGCAGCGCGGCCTGCTGCGGCCACGACTGCGGGTTGTGCATCTGGTACCGCGGCCCGGCGGCGTCGAGAACGCCCCGCAGGCGGTCGACGCCCGCGTCGGCGAGGTCGGCCCAGGTGCGGATGCCGTCCGCCGCGAGCAAGCTCTGGATCTTCGGCCCGACCCCCTCGACGAGCTGGAGGTCGTCGAGGCGGACCGGGACACCGAGCGCGCGCCGTCCGGCCTCGAGGTCGGGCTGCGGCGCCTCGGCGACCGCGACACCGGCGGTGCCGCCGGCCGGCTGCCCGGCCGCCTGCTGCACCACCTGGCCGAGCGTGCGCGTCGACGACGAGCGCCCGGCCCGCGCGAGCTCGCGCTCGAGGTCCGGCACCCGGGACGCCTCGGCCTCGAGCAGCGCGATCCGCCGCTTGAGCACCGCGACCTGGCCGTCCTCGCCCTCGAGGCGCAGCCGCAGGAGGCGGACCTCCTCCTCGAGACCTGCGGTCCGGTCCGCGTCGACCTTGAGCGTGACGACCCGGGTCCGCAGGTTCTCGGCGTCGTCGGCCCGGGCGCGCAGCGTCTCGATCTCGGCGCGCAGCGCGGCGACGTCGGGGTCGCCGCCGCGCGCCCCGCGCAGCGAGATCCCGCGCGCGGGGGTCGGGACGGCCCGGCCCGTCGGCCCGGCCACGGCGTCGGCGGACGTCGCCGCACCGGACGTCGCGTCGGCCCCGTCGGCCGCGGCGCGGCGGTCCTGGCGGCGCAGCAGGGTCCATGTGATGAGCGTGGCGAGGACGGCGCTGAGCAGCCACCACATCCATGTCTTCTCGAGGAAGAAACCCATGCCGTCAGCTCCCCTTGACCACGAACTCGATACGTCGGTTGTCCGCCCGGCCGCCGGGCGTCTTGTTGGACCGCAGCGGACGGGTCTCGCCGAGACCGACGGCCTGCAGGCGGCCGGCCGGGACTCCCTTGCGCACCAGGTACTCCTTGACCTCGGTCGCCCGACGCCTGCTCAGGGCGAGGTTGAGCGCGGCCGGCCCCTTGTCGTCGGTGTGGCCCCGGATCTGCACGGTGACGCCCGGCGACGCCTTCAGCACCTTCGCCACCCCGTCCAGGGTCGTCCGCGAGGCGTCGGTGAGCTGCTCGGAGCCGCGCCGGAACTCCACGCCGGCCAGGCCCTTGACCCTGCCGAGCCGCTCGCGCGCGACGGTCACGGGCCCTTTGACCGAGTTCACCACGTCGACGCCGAGGGCCGACGCCGACGTCAGCGTCCCGGCGACGGCCGTCGCGGCGCGCTCGGTCGTCGTCAGCCCGGAGGCGGCGACACCCTGCTCGTCGAGCCGGACCTCGCCGGTGACGAACGTGCCGGCGGCCCGCCCGGCGAGGCGCAGGAACGTCGGGAAGGCGACCCGGACGGCGTCCGTCGGGCTGCCCTCGGCGACGACGACCTCGTCGTCGAGCCGCGCCTTCGGCGCCCACGACCGGACCGAGTTCACCAGAGCCGCGTGCCGCTGCTCGTCCGCGACGGTCCCCGACAGGCCCACCGTCCGCCGGCCGCCCGAGCCCGCGACCGTGACGACGAGGTCGACGACGACGGTCGGGGTGAGCGTCGCGGTGCCGGTCGGCGAGCGGGTGGGCGCCGGGGCCGTCGTGGCGGCGTTCGCGGAGAGGGTGTACTCGACGGCCGCGACCGCGCCGCGGTCCGGCATCGACGCGACGGCGGCGAGCGCGGCCGTCCGCAGACCCGTCGGGCCGGTGAGCCGGAGGCCGGCCCAGTCGCTGCTCACCGTGACGCCCTCGACGTCCGCGGCGGCGAGTGCTGCCCGGGCCTGGTCGGCGAGTGCGGCGTCCACCGAGCCCTTGGCGAGGGGGAGGGTCACGAGGCCGAGGGCGAGGGCCAGCGGGAACGCCAGCAGCCAGCGTCGACCCGACCGCCTCATCCCAGATCCCTCTTCCTGGCCGACCACGTCCCCGGACCGGTCCCCCGACCGGCGCGGGTGGCCGAGCCGGCCCCGCCTGCGGCAGATTAGTCCGTCGCGATGCTCACTGACCGTCGCATCCGCAGTTTGGTGACCGGCCGGACGGCGTGTCGCGACTACCCGGTGTGCGATCGGAGCATCGCCAGACCCACGTGCTGACACACCGTGCTCATGCGGCTGCGCTCATGCGGCTGCGCAGGTGTCGGCGGACGTCGGGCGTTCCGGCGCGGGGGCGGCGGGGATGGCCTAGCGTCGAGCGGTGGACGCGCTGCGCCTTCGAGGGCTCACGAAGCGGTACGGCGCTGTCCAGGCCGTGTCCGGTCTCGACCTCGACGTCCCGGCCGGCTCCTTCTTCGGGCTCGTCGGCCCGAACGGCGCGGGCAAGACGACGACGCTGTCGATGGCGACCGGCCTCGTCCGCCCGGACGCCGGCAGCGTCCACGTGCTCGGCACGGACCTGTGGGCCGACCCCGCCGCGGGCAAGCGGCTGCTCGGCGTGCTGCCGGACGGCGTCCGGCTCTTCGACCGCCTGACCGGCCGCGAGCTCATCACCTACCACGGCCTGCTCCGCGGACTCGACCGGCCGACGGTCGAGGACCGGACCGGGCAGCTGCTCGCGGCGCTCGGTCTCGTCGACGCCGCGGAAGGCCTCGTCGTCGACTACTCGGCCGGCATGACGAAGAAGGTCGCGCTGGCCTGCGCGCTCGTGCACGCGCCGCGGATGCTCCTGCTCGACGAGCCGTTCGAGGCGGTCGACCCGGTGAGCGCGACGACGATCCGGGCCATCCTGCGCCAGGTCGTCGCCGGCGGCGGCACGGTCGTGCTGTCCAGCCACGTCATGGAGCTCGTCGAACGGCTGTGCGACCACGTCGCCGTCGTCCACGCCGGCCGGGTCGTCGCCGCCGGGCGGCTCGACGACGTCCGCGGCACGGGCACGCTCGAGGAGCGCTTCGTCGACCTGGTCGGGGCACCGGAGCAGACCGGGGACCTCGCGTGGTTGCGCTCCTGACCCAGCTGAAGATCCGGCTCGTCCTGGGCCGCCTGCGGTCCGAGACGTGGGTGCTCGTCGGCGTGGTCGTCGCCGCCGTGATGGGGCTCGGCGCCGCGCTGCTCGCCGCGCTCGGCGCGGTGACGCTCGCGGCCGTCAGGACGGACGTCGCGGCGACCGTCGTCGTCCTCGCGGGAAGCGCGCTCGTCGCGGGCTGGGCGGTGGTCCCGGTGCTCGCGTTCGGCGTCGACGAGACCCTCGACCCGGCACGCTTCGTCACGCTGCCGCTCAGCGCGCGGGACCTCGTGCCGGGCCTGACCGTCGCGGGCGCGGTCGGCGTCCCCGGGGTCGCGACGGCGGTCGTCGCGGTGTCGGTGGTCGCGACGTGGAGCCGTTCGGTGCCGGCCGCGCTCCTCGCGGCGCTCTGCGCGCCGGTGGCTCTCGCGACGTGCGTGCTCGCGTCGCGCACGACGACGACCGCGGCCGCCCTCGTCCTCACCCGGCGCGGCCGCGAGCTGAGCGCCGTCCTCGGCGTCGTCGCCTTCATCGGGCTGACCCTGACCCCGAGCCTGCTCGCAGGCAGCGACGCGGCCCGCAGCCTGGACGCCGCGGCCTGGCGACGGGCCGCGAGCGTGCTCGGCTGGACACCGCTCGGGTTCGTCTGGGCCGCACCGGCCGACGTCGCCGCGGGCGAGGCGCTGCGCGGGCTCGGCCGGATGGCGCTGGCGCTCGCCGTCGTCGTCGTGCTCGCGCTCTGCTGGGAGCGGCTGCTCGCGGTGAGCCTGCAGCGCCCGTCGGCGTCCGGCGCACGGTCGCGGACGGCGACGACCCGGCGCGGGCTGCTCGACCGGCTGCCGGACGGCGGACGCTGGGCGATCGCGGCCCGCTCGCTGCGGTACTGGCGGCGCGACCCGCGGTACGTCGTCATCGTCGTCACGTCGGTGCTCGCGGCCGCGGTGCCGCTCGTCGCGATCAGCGTGAACGGCGGGCGGGCGCCGCTGCTCGCGACGGGACCGTACGTCGCGTTCCTGCTCGCGCTGTCGACCTCCAACGGCGCCGGCTACGACGGCAGCGCGTTCGCCGCCCACCTGCTCACCGGCGTCCGTGGCCGGGACGACCGGGCCGGCCGCGCGCTGGGCCTGCTCGCGTGGGGCCTGCCGCTCGTCGTCGGCATCGCCGTTGCCGGGTCCGTCCTCGCGGGCCGGCCCGCGCTCGCCCCCGCCGCCGTCGGCGCCGCGGTCGGCATGCTGCTCGGCGGCACCGGCGCCTCCGCCGTCATGGGCGCCGTCCTGCCGTACCCCGTGGTCGAGGCCGGCGGGAACCCGTTCCAGACGAACGCCGGCGGCGGTATGCAGGCCCTCCTCGCTCAGTTCGGCACGATGCTCGCCGCGATGACCGTCGGCCTGCCCGGCCTCGCCGGCCTCGTCGCGAGCGCGGTCTGGCGCGAGTGGCTCACCTGGCCGACCCTCGTCGCCGGGACGGTCGTCGGCGCCGTCGGCCTCGTCGCCGGGATCGTCGCCGGCGGCCGCGTCGTCGACGCACGCGGCCCCGAGATCCTCGCCGGGGTGCGCCGCAGCACGTGACCTCGCGGCAGGCGGCGGAGGAGGTCTGTCCGCAACGACGGTGGAACGGCGCGCGAATCGGCGTGTCGCGGGGTGGGAGCGCTCTTGGGACGACGGGGGTGGTGGGGTGGGGTCACCGGGGGCCGGACCACTCGGCGCGCACGTGCGAGACGTGCGTGCGCATC
>Ga0209798_10002040_pt1 | contig 11982 bp, 4 predicted proteins | sample DOMMetBare3Fresh_FD_187475 | JGI IMG/M metagenome (GOLD analysis project Ga0209798, IMG submission 187475) | Wetland sediment microbial communities from St. Louis River estuary, USA, under dissolved organic matter induced mercury methylation -... | ecosystem: Environmental > Aquatic > Freshwater...
CGCCAGTGCCGAGTACACCCGGATGTGGCCGACTCGCGCCACCATCGACGGTCCCACCATCGCCCCGGCCAGGAATCCGACGTAGAAGGCCGAGCCGATCACGCCGATCGCTCGCGTGTCGAATCCCTCCAGGGTGGCCCGAATCCCGATCAGTGAGCTGAGCAGGCCGAAGCCGACCAGCAGGAACGACAGCCCCGAGAGGATGGCGGAGACCGACGCGTAGGGGTTCTTGGGGGTGGTCACAACGCAGCCCCGGAGAGGCGGGCCGGATCGAAGCAGGTCTTCACATCTTGACCCGGAGATTGGAGGGGTCGTAGAAGGAGCGAATCGAGGCCCGGGCGGTGATCCGCCGGGCGGCCACCTCGATCTCCCACACCGAACCGTCGACCAGTTGCTGGTCGATCTGCTCCGGGGCGGTCACATATCCCATTCCGAGGGGCGCTCCCACGGTGTGCCCGTACATGCCCGACGTCGTCCGTCCGACCATCACCCCGTCGCGGTAGATGGGCTCGTCGTGATAGAGCATCAGGTTCTGGTCCTCCAGCTGGAACTGGAGCAGTCTCTTGGTGCGGGGCCGATCCCGCACCTGCTCGAGAGCCTGGCGGCCGATGAACCCGCCCGGCTTGTCGAAGTCGACCGCAAACGAGAGCCCAGCCTCGAGCGGGGTGTCGTGGGGACCGACGTCGTGCCCGAAGTGGCGGTAGCCGCATTCGGTCCGGCAGGAGAAGAGGGCGTGGTAGCCGGCATGGGCCAGCCCGAAGGCAGAGCCGGCGGTGGTGATGGTGTCGTAGACCGCCACCGCTTCAGCCACCGGGATGTAGAGCTCCCAGCCGAGTTCGCCGACGTAGGTGACCCGCTGCGCCCTGACCGCGCTCCCGGCTATCTCGATCGTCCGGGCGGTCCCGAACGGAAAGCCCTCGTTGGAGAGATCGGCGCCGGTGATCGTCTGGAGGAGGCGTCGCGAGTCGGGTCCCATCACACTCAGCACTGCGTGCTGGGCGCTGACGTCCGTGATCTTGACCCGGCGATCGGCGGCGTGGCGCCGCAACCAGGCGAGGTCGCGGGTGGTGGAGGCCACCGCCGTGACCACGATGAACGACTCGTCGCCGGTCCGGGTGATGGTGAGGTCGGCTTCGATCCCCCCTTGCGGGTTGAGCCACTGGGTGTAGACGACCTTTCCGACCGGCTCGTCCACCCGGTTGGCGCTGATCCAGTCCAGGAAGGCGGCCGCATCCGGTCCCTCGACCAGTACCTTGGTGAACGAGCTCTGGTCGTAGATGGCGACCCGCTGCCGGGTCGCCCGGTGTTCCCCGGCCGAAGCCTCGAACCAGTTCTGACGACCGTAGGAGTAGCGGTACTCCCGCTCCATTCCCGGTGGGGCATACCAGTTGGCCCGCTCCCACCCGCCCAACTCGCCGAACACCGCACCCGCCGCCTCGACCCGCTGGTGGAGAGGAGAGCGGAAACGATCCCGGGCACTCTCGTACTGCCGGAAAGGCCAGTGCATGGCATACAGCAGCCCCAGGCTCTCCGAGATCCGCTCTTCCAGGAACGAATCCTCCGCCTGGAAGGGAAAGGTGCGGCGAATGTCGACATCCGTCAGGTCGACGGGAGGGTGCCCGTCGAGAATCCAGTCCGCCAGCACCCAACCGACTCCTCCCGCCGACTGGATTCCGACCGAATTGAAGCCTGCCGCCACGTAACACCCGTCGACCTCCGGGGTCTCCCCCAGGTAGTAGACGCCGTCGGGGGTGAACGCCTCCGGGCCGTTGAAGAACAACTGGACCCCGGCATCCGCCAGGGCCGGAACCCGGTGGATGGCCCGCTCGTACACCGGGCCGATGTGCTCCCAGTCCTCGGGAAGGGTGCCGAAGGTGAAGTCGCGGGGGATCCCGCCCAGCTTCCAGACCTTGCCCCGCGGCTCGAAGAAACCCACCATCAGCTTGGAGGTCTCCTCCTTTACATAGGTGTGGCTGGACGGGTCGCGGAGGATCGGGGTCTCGGGGGAGAGGCCCTCGATGGGAGACGTCACCACGTAGAAGTGCTCGCAGGCCTGGAGCGGGACGTTGATGCCGGCGGTGGCCGCCAGATGACGGGTCCAGATCCCTCCCGCCAGGACGACCGTGTCGGCCTGGATCGGGCCCTGCTCGGTCTCCACGCCGATGACGCGTCCCCCTTCGGTGAGGATCGATGTGACCGCCACCCCTTCGACGATGCGGGCGCCATCCGCCCGGGCCCCTTTCGCCAGCGCCATGGTGATATCGACCGGGCTGGCCTGGGCATCGCGCGGGATCCAGATCGCCCCGACCAGATCGGAGGTGTTGAGCAGCGGCCATTTCTCGCCCGCCTCGCCCGGGGTGATCACTTCGATGTCGACGCCGACGGTCTTGGCCATCGAGACGCCGCGCAGCAACTCCTCCATCCGGTCGGGGTCGGAGGCGACCGACAGCGAGCCGCGCAGGCTCATCCCGGTGGCCTGGCCGGTCTCGGCTTCGAGGCGCTGGTACAGATCGTGCGAGTACTTGGCCAGTTTCGTCAGGTTGTGGGTGGCTCGAAGCTGGGCGACCAGGCCGGCGGCGTGCCAGGTGGTTCCTCCCGACAGCGTGTTCTGTTCGAGGAGGAGGACGTCGTCGGCGCCCCGCTTGGCCAGGTGGTAGGCGATCGAACATCCAACGATTCCGCCGCCGACGACGATGATCCCCACCCGGTCGGGCAGGGGGTTGGACGCTGTCATACATGCTCCTCGAGTGGAAGGACCTGGCGGCGTGAGGGCCGTGCGGCCGATTCTGCCCGCTCTGCCCGGTGCCGTCCATTGGGGTCCGCCGCGAGCCATCGCAGGTCAACCGGAGCGGATATAGAGTCGTCCGCCATGAGAACGCGAGATGAGTAGCCGGGCCAGGGTCGTGATCATCGGTGGTGGCATGTTGGGGATCGGGACCCTCTACCACCTGGTCGAAAACGGTTGGACCGATGTCATCCTGGTCGAGAAGGGCGAGCTCACCTCCGGTTCCACCTGGCACGCCGCCGGATTGGTCCCCAACTACATCGGCAATCTCACCTACGCCCGGATCCACCAGGAGGGGGTGCAGCGGTTCAAGACCCTCGAGGCCGAGACCGGTCAGCCGAGCGGCTGGCACGGTTGCGGCTCGGTCCGGCTGGCGCTCAAGCCCGAGGACGTCGACTGGTTTCATCATGTCCGCAACGTGCTGGAGCAGGCCGGTGTGGAGTGCAACATCATCCCGCCCGAAGAGATCGCCCGGCTCCACCCGCTTCTCGACCTCGAGGGGGTACTCATGGGTGCCCACACCCCCGGCGACGGATGGGTCGACCCCACCACCGCTGCCAACGCGTTGGCCTCGCTCGCCCGGTCCAAGGGCGGGACGATCCAGCGGCACAACCGGGTTCTGTCCATCGAGCGCCGGGGGGACGAGTGGCTGGTGCGCACCGAGCAGGGCGACATCGAGACCGAACACGTCGTCAACGCGGCCGGTTCGTTCGCCGCCCAGGTGGGCGAGATGGTGGGTCTTCGCCTCCCGATCGTGAACATGGTCCATCAGTACATCGTCACCGAGGCGCTGGATGCGGTCCGGGCTCTCGACTTCGAGCCGCCGGTGGTGCGTGACCCGAACGCCTCCTGTTATTACCGGCGGGAGCTCGACGGCCTCATCATCGGACCCTACGAGACCTCCGGTTCGCAGGCCTGGGCGCTCGATGGTGTGCCCTGGAGCTTCGATTTCGAGCTGTTGCCGCCGGACATCGAGCGGCTCGAGCCGTCGCTGGAGCGGGTGATGAAGCGGATTCCGGCCTTTGCCGAGGCCGGTATCAAGAAGGTGGTGAACGGGCCGATCACCCACACTCCGGACGGCGGTCTGATGGTGGGTCCGGCCCCCGGCCTGCGCAATTTCTGGTTGTGCACGGGCGCCTCGATCGGGATCACCCAGGGCCCGGGAGCGGGCAAGTATCTGGCCGAGTGGATGACCAGCGGGCAGCCCGAATACACCGGGTGGCCGATCGACCCCCGCCGGTTCGGACCGTTCGCTCCCGGCCAGTACGCAGTCGACAAGGCCAGGGACGAGTACCACCACATGTACGCCACCCCGTTCCCCCACGAGCAGAGAATGCCCGGTCGCCCGGTGAGGACGTCGACCACCTACCCGCGGCTGGCCGCCAAAGGGGCCCAGTTCGAGGAGGCGTTCGGGCTGGAGCGGGCCCAATGGTTCTCGCCCGACAAAGGGACGGAGGTCCTCGGGTTCCGTCGTACCAACGCCCATGACAGGGTGGGAGTCGAGTGCCGGGCGGTGGCGAGCGCGGCCGGGGTGATGGATGTGTCGGCATTCACCAAGTTCGAGGTGGCGGGTGGCGACGCCGCGGCCTTCCTCGACCGGCTCACCGCCAATCGGTTGCCGGTGGCCGAGGGCGGGGTGCGACTGGTCCACATGCTCACCGACCTGGGAGGGATCGAGGCGGAGGCGACCATCACCCGCCTCGACGCCAGTTCCTTCTATCTGCTCTCCGCTTCGGTGGCCCGGCTCCACGATCACGACTGGCTCACCTCCCACCTGCGGCCGGGCGAAGACGTCCGGATCACCGACCTCACAGAGGACATCGGTGTCCTCACCTTGAACGGCCCCCGGGCGCGGGACATCCTCGCCCGGTTGACCCCGTCGCCACTCACCGCCCCCGACTTCCGATGGATGACCGCTCGCCACATCGAGGTGGCAGGAGTGCCGACCCACGCCTTGCGGGTCTCGTACGTGGGTGAACTGGGCTGGGAGCTCCACGCCCCCCTTGGCCGGCTCGTCGAGATCTACGACGCCTTGTTCGAGGCGGGTGCTTCCCTGGGTTTGGTCGACTTCGGGTCGTATGCGATGGACTCGATGCGCATGGAGAAGGCTTACCGGGCCTGGGGGTCGGAGTTGACGACCGAGTTGACGATGTTCGAGTCGGGGATGGGCGGTTTCGTCGATCTCGACAAGGACTTCATCGGCAAGCAGCCGACCCTCGACCACCGTGACCGGCCGCGCTGGTCGACTGTCTATCTGGAGATCGACGCCGACGATGCCGAACCGCTGGGAGCCGACAGCGTCTCCTCGGCCGGAGAGTTGGCGGGCATGATCACCAGCGCCGCCTATGGGCATCGGGTCGGTCGTTCGCTCGCCTTTGCGGTGGTTAGGCCGCCGTATGCGGCGGTGGGAACGGAGTTGGAGGTGAACATCGTCGGCCGGCTGCGACCAGCCCGGGTCCTGGCCGATGAAGCCGTCTACGACCCCAGGGCTGAGAGAGTTCGGGCCTGATGACCAGTGACGTGCGCAGAGGAGGCCGCGAGGCCCGGAGGGCCCTGCGAGCCGCCCCGATCGTCGACGCTCCGGTCAGGGCGGGGATGACGGGTGGAACCTTTGCCCCGCTATCTGCCGACGATCAAGCCAAGATCCACGGGGCGGTGCTCACCGTCCTCGAAGACATCGGTCTGGCCCAGGCGATCCCGAGTTGTGTGGAGGCATGCACCTCGGTGGGGGCGATCATGGGTGACGATGGTCGCCTGCGCTTCCCGGCCGGATTGATCGAAGATGTCGTCGCCGGGGCGAATCGGTCCTTCACGCTGTATGCCAGGGATCCCCGCCACGACCTCCACCCGCAGGACGCCAAGGTCCACTACGGCACCGCCGGAGCGGCGGTCCACATGGTCGACCCGATCCGGCGGGAGTACCGGGAGTCGCTGCTGGCCGACCTGTATGACGCTGCCCGGTTGGTCGACACCCTCGACAACATCCACTTCTTCCAGCGGACGATGGTCCCCCGTGACATGGACACACCTCTGGAGATGGATCTGAACACGCTGTACGCAGCACTGGCCGGCACCAACAAACACGTCGGCACCAGCTTCGTAGTCGGAGAGAACGCCGAGATGTGCGTCGAGATGTTGTACGAGATCGCCGGGGGTGAGGACGCTTTCCGGGCCAGGCCCTTCGTGTCCAACTCCAACTGCTTTGTCGTTCCCCCCTTGCGATTTGCCGAGGACGCCTGCCGGGTGCTCGAGGTGTGCGTCCGGGGCGGGGTGCCGATCCTGCTTCTGTCGGCCGGGCAGGCGGGGGCGACCGCCCCGGTGACGCTGGCCGGCGCCGTCGTCCAGGCGGTGGCGGAGGTTCTGGCGGGTTTCGTGTACGTCAACGCATTGGTGCCGGGGCATCCGGCCATCTTCGGAACCTGGCCTTTCGTCTCCGACCTCCGCACAGGGGCGATGTCCGGGGGTTCGGCCGAACAGGCTCTGCTGACCGCCGCCTGTGCCCAGATGGCCCGTTTCTACGACCTCCCCGGTGGTTCCGCAGCAGGGATGGCCGACGCCAAACTCCCCGATGCCCAATCGGGGTACGAGAAGGGCATCAGCACCACACTGGCGGGGTTGAGCGGATTGAACCTCGTCTACGAGTCGGCAGGTATGCACGGGTCGCTGCTCGGTTTCTGTCACGAGAGCCTGATCATCGACAACGACATGCTCGGTCAGGCTCTGCGCTGTGTGAGGGGGATCGAGGTGAACGACGAGACGCTCGCCATCGATGCGATGCGGGAGGTGTGCACCGAGGGCCCTGGGCATTACCTGGGCCACCCGAAGACACTCGAAGTCATGCAGTCGGAGTACGTGTACCCCCTGATCGGTGATCGAACCAGTCCCAAGGAGTGGGCCGAGAAGGACCGGCCCGATCTGATCGAGGTGGCGCACGCTCGAGTCGAGCAGGTACTCGCCTCGCACCACCCGGTGTACATCGACCCGGAGATCGACGCCCGCCTGCGCGAGCGCTATCCGATTCGGTTGAAGACGATGAACGATGAACGATGAACGATGAACGATGAACGATGAACGATGAACGATGAACGATGAACGAAGAACGAAGAACGAAGAACGAAGAACGAAGAACGAAGAACGAAGAACTTATGGCTGATGGCCGATGGCCGATGGCAGACCGCGGGAAGGAACAGGGAAGAAGGTAGATGTCAGACAAGGTTTTTCCGGACGGGTTCCAGTGGGGCACTGCCACGGCCGCCTATCAGATCGAAGGGGCGGCAGGCGAAGGCGGACGGGGCCCTTCGATCTGGGACCGGTTCTCCCACACCCCCGGGATGACCGAGAACGGCGATACCGGCGATATCGCCTGTGATCACTTCCACCGATGGGAGCAGGATCTCGAGTTGATGGCGGAATTGGGGGTCTCGGCCTACCGATTCTCCATCTCCTGGTCGCGGGTGTTCCCCACCGGGCGGGGGCAGGTGAATCACGAGGGCCTGGCCTTCTACGACCGGTTGGTGGACAAACTTCTCGATCTCGACATCACCCCGTTCCCGACGCTGTACCACTGGGATCTACCCCAGGCACTGGAGGACGAGGGAGGGTGGACTGCCCGTTCCACGGCAGAGGCCTTCGCCGATTACGCCGATCTGGTGGTGGGGGAGTTGGGTGATCGCGTCTCCCGCTGGATGACCCTCAACGAACCGTGGTGTTCGGCGATCCTCGGCTACATGGCCGGTTATCACGCCCCCGGCCGGCGGGGGATCGACTCGGGTCTGGCCGCCGCCCACCACCTGTTGCTCGGTCACGGCATGGCGGTTGCCCGGGTGCGAGAGCACGGGATCAAAGTAGGGATCGTGGTGAACCAGGACTGGAAGGTGCCGGCCTCGAGCCACCCGATCGACCTCGCCGCCACCCTGGTGGCAGACCAGAAGATGTCGGGTTGGTTCGTCGACCCGGTGATGGGCCGTGGGTATCCGGTCGAGGCGATGGCCGACTACGGATGGGACATGGCCCCGGTCCGCGACGGGGACATGGAGCTCATCGCCCAACCGATCGACCACTTCGGGCTGAACTACTACACCAGGGAGGTGGTGAGGGCCTCCGACCTGAGCGAAGCGGAACGGCTCGACGCCCTGATTCACGGTCCCGAATTCACCGACATGGGCTGGGAGGTCCAGCCGGAGGGCCTGACCGTCCTGCTCCGGCGTCTGGCCGAGGACTACGGCCAGAAGGAGATCTACATCACCGAGAACGGCGTCGCCTACCCCGACCTGGTCGACGGCAACGGCTACGTCGACGACCGCGATCGGATCTCCTTCCTGGAGCGGCACCTCACCGCCGCCCACGACGCGATACGCGCCGGAGTCCCGCTGCGGGGCTACTTCCTGTGGTCGTTCATGGACAACTTCGAATGGGCGTTCGGCTACTCGAAGCGGTTCGGGATCGTCAGGGTCGACTACCCGACCCAACGGCGGATCCCCAAGGCCAGCTTCGACTGGTACCGGCGGGTCATCGCCGCCAACACCCTCGGTTAGGGGTACTCGCCAGGGACTGATCGGCCGATGGCCGATGGCCGATAGCCGATAGCCGTTAGCCGTTTGTCGTTGACACCGGCCCCGGGTGTGCTTAGATTCCAGGCATCCGAACACACGGAGCGTGACGGCCCCGGCGGGTTGCGACCCACGTGCGACCTTCCGGACAACCTGGGCGTTGCCGCATGACTCGCGCATGAAGCGGTCGCATGAAGCCCCACGAGGCAGCCGGTTCCCGGCGGTCCCGGAGGAAATCAAGCGCTTCTCATGCCCATGTGCTACGCATTTGTAGGACGATTCCAGAGGTGGTATCGTTCCGCTCTGGTTGTCCGGACCCCCAAGGAGGCATGTTTTGTCCTCGCGCGTCGCCGAGCGCTTCTCATTTGGAAAGATCCCCGAGGTTCTTGCCCTACCCGATCTTCTCGCCGTCCAGCACGAGAGTTTCACCTGGTTCCTCGATGAGGGGCTGGGGGAGATCTTCGCCGAGATCTCACCGATCGAGGATTTCACCGGGTCGCTGGCCCTCGAACTGACCGATCACCGGTTTGGTGAGTCGCCCATGTCCATCGAGGAGTGCAAGGAGCGCGACACCAACTTCGCTCGCCCCCTCTTCGTCACCGCCCGCTTCATGAACCGCCAGACCGGCGAGATCAAGGAGCAGCAGGTGTTCCTGGGCGATTTCCCGATGATGACCGACAACGGCGTCTTCATCATCAACGGGACCGAGCGGGTCGTGGTCTCACAGCTGGTGCGTTCCCCCGGTGTCTATTTCGATGCCACTCCGGACAAGGGCTCGGACCGGGTGATCTACTCCGGGAAGATCATCCCCGGACGAGGAGCATGGCTCGAGTTCGACACCGACAAGCGCGACACCATCGGTGTCAGGGTGGATCGCAAGCGCCGTCAGTACATCTCCGCCTTCGTCCGCGCCCTCGGCATCGCCGAGACCGACGAGGAGATCCTGGACCTGTTCGACGGCGCCGAGTCGATCCGCAACACGATCGAGCGCGACACCACCCACACCAAGGAAGAGGCGCTGGTCGACCTCTATCGCAAGCTCCGCCCCGGCGAGCCGACCACGGTCGAGTCCGCCCGCAACCTCATCCAGACCCTCTTCCGCAACCCCAAGCGGTACGACCTCACCCGGGTCGGCCGTTACAAGGTGAGCCAGAAGTTCGCGGCGCCGGTCCCCGACGACTACCGGTCCGAAGGCCTCCAGTTGCTCCGTGACGAAGACATCGTCGATGCCATCAAGTACCTGGTGTGGATGCACGCCGGCAAGTCGACGATGACCACCCATCTGGGTACCTCGGTTTCCGTCGCCACCGACGATATCGACCACTTCGGCAACCGTCGCATCCGAACCGTGGGCGAGCTCATCCAGAACCAGATCAGGGTCGGCCTCACCCGGCTCGAGCGGGTCGTGAAGGAGCGGATGACCACTCAGGACCCCGACGCCATCACCCCCCAGACGCTGATCAACATCCGGCCCGTCACCGCCTCCATCAAGGAGTTCTTCGGTACGTCCCAGCTCAGCCAGTTCATGGATCAGCCCAACCCGCTCGCCGGCTTGACCCACCGCCGCCGGCTGTCGGCGCTCGGACCGGGTGGTCTCAGCCGGGAGCGGGCCGGGTTCGAGGTGCGAGACGTCCACCCGTCCCATTACGGACGGATGTGCCCGATCGAGACCCCGGAAGGCCCCAACATCGGTCTGATCGGCTCCCTGGCCAGTTATGCCAGGGTCAACCGTTTCGGGTTCATCGAGACTCCCTACCGCAAGGTGGAGAAGGGCAGGGTCACCGAGCAGATCGACTACCTGACCGCCACCGAGGAAGAGCGGTTCGTCATTGCCCAGGCCAACGCCCCGATCAAGGAGAACGGCTCGTTCAAGAACGACCGGGTGCTGGTACGGCGCGCCGGCGGAGAGGTCGACTATGTCGCCCCCTCGGCGGTCGACTACATGGATGTCTCGCCGAAGCAGCTGGTGTCGGTTTCGACCGCCCTGATTCCGTTCCTCGAGCACGACGACGCCAACCGTGCGCTGATGGGCTCGAACATGCAGCGGCAGGCGGTTCCGCTCCTCAGCGCCGACGCCCCCCTGGTCGGCACCGGGGTGGAGCAGCGCGCCGCCCAGGACTCCGGCGACATGGTGATCTCTACCGTCGAAGGTGACGTGGTCGAGGTGACCGGTGACGAGATCGTCGTCAAGGAGAAGGGCACCAACAAGAAGCATTCGTATCCTCTCGACAAGTTCGAGCGGTCGAACCAGGGCACCTGCATGAACCAGAAGCCGCTGGTTCGCGAAGGCGACAAGGTCAAGGTGGGCGACGTCCTCGCCGACGGGCCCTCCACCGACCGCGGTGAGCTGGCGTTGGGGCGCAACCTGATGGTGGCGTTCATGCCCTGGAACGGGCACAACTTCGAAGACGCCATCATCCTGTCGGAGCGCCTCGTCAAAGAGGACATGCTGACCTCGATCCACATCGAGGAGCACGAGATCGATGCCCGCGACACCAAACTCGGTGCCGAGGAGATCACCCGGGACATCCCCAACGTGGCCGACGAAGTGCTGGCCGACCTCGACGAGGACGGCATCATCCGGATCGGCGCCGAGGTGGGGCCGGGCGACTATCTGGTCGGAAAGGTGACTCCCAAGGGTGAAACCGAGCTCACCCCCGAAGAGCGCCTGCTTCGCGCCATCTTCGGAGAGAAGGCAAGGGAAGTGCGCGATACCTCGCTCAAGGTTCCTCATGGCGAGGCGGGCAAGGTCATCGCCGTCAAGGTGTTCAAGCGGACCGAGGGTTTCGACCTGCCACCCGGCGTCAACGAATTGGTACGGGTCTACGTCGCCCAGCAGCGCAAGATCTCCGAGGGCGACAAGCTGGCCGGCCGCCACGGCAACAAGGGCATCGTGTCCAAGATCCTCCCGGAGGAGGACATGCCCTTCCTGGAGGACGGGACCCCGGTCGACATCATCCTGTCCCCGCTCGGCGTGCCCTCCCGGATGAACCTCGGTCAGGTGCTGGAGACCCATCTCGGATGGGCCGCCTCACAAGGGTGGCAACCATTCAAGGGCGACAGTCCTGCCAGCGTGGGTGCGGAGCAGTGGACCAGGGTCGCCTCCCCCGTCTTCGACGGGGCGAGAGAAGACGAGATCATGGCGGTGCTGGCCAATGCCCGGCCCAACCGTGATGGCGACAAACTGGTGGGCAACGACGGCAAGGCCACACTGTTCGACGGAAGGACCGGCGAGCCGTTCGACACCGATGTCACCGTCGGATACATCTACATGCTCAAGCTGGTCCACCTGGTGGATGACAAGATCCACGCCCGGTCGACCGGCCCCTACTCGATGATCACCCAGCAGCCGCTCGGCGGCAAGGCCCAGTTCGGTGGCCAGCGCTTCGGGGAGATGGAGGTGTGGGCGCTGGAGGCCTACGGCGCCGCCTACGCCCTGCAGGAGCTGCTCACCATCAAGTCCGACGACGTCCTGGGTCGCGTGAAGGTCTACGAGGCCATCGTCAAGGGCGAGAACATCCCCGAGCCGGGCATCCCCGAGTCGTTCAAGGTGCTCATCAAGGAGATGCAGTCCCTGTGCCTGAATGTCGAGGTGCTGTCCAGCGACGGGCAGTCCATCGAGATGCGCGACTCCGACGACGACATCTT
>Ga0209798_10002041_pt1 | contig 11976 bp, 14 predicted proteins | sample DOMMetBare3Fresh_FD_187475 | JGI IMG/M metagenome (GOLD analysis project Ga0209798, IMG submission 187475) | Wetland sediment microbial communities from St. Louis River estuary, USA, under dissolved organic matter induced mercury methylation -... | ecosystem: Environmental > Aquatic >...
CCCCCGAGCAGGCGCAGTTCATGCACGTCGCCTGGACGTTCGTCCTCGGGCGCCTCGAGCAAGGACTGGACGCCGCCCTGGACGCCGCGGCGAGCCGCGCCGATCGGCGCGGTCAGCGGTCTTGACGGCACGCGCCGCGGACCACGGGCCGCAGCAGGGCAACGCGGCGGGCCTCAGCCTGCGTCGTTGATGAAGAAGGGGTCCCGGGTGCCGGTGTCCAGGTAGTGCTTGAGCCGGCCGAGGATCTGGCCCCAGCCGAACGTGACCATGCCGATGGCGGGGTTGGACTCCTGCCAGCCGGAGTGCTCGAACCGGACCCGGGTGCCGTCGGCGTCGGGGTTGTCGGCGAGGTCCCACGTGCAGGTGGTGCCCTCCCACGGCGGCGGGAACCCTCCGGCACGCCAGGTCACCCGCCCGGGTCCGTACTCGTCCAGGATCAGGTCGAACGGCAGGGGGACTCCGGGGAAGGTCAGCTCCAGGTGCCCACCGACGGCCTCGGGGACGGTGGCGGTGTCGGTCCACCAGGATGTCACCCCGTCCGCAGTGGTCAGCGCGGCATGCGTTGCGTCGACCGTGGCGTCGGTGTCGACCTGGAAGATCATCGTGTGGGTCATGAGACGCTCCTACTTAAGTGAACACGCGAATACGAGGGGAAGGTAGGCGGCTTGACCCATCTAGTCAAGTCACCACTAAAATAGACGGGTGGAGCCGCTGAAGGTGATCACCGAGCCTCGCCGGCGGGAGATGCTCCGCCTGGTCTGGCAGGACGGTCTGACGGTCGGTGAGATCGCCGACGAGTTCGAGATCTCGCTCGCGGCCGTGTCCCAGCACCTGGCGGTCCTGCGCAGAGCCGGGTTCGTCACCGTGATCCGGGACGGCAACCGCAGGATCTACCGCACCGACCGCGAGGGGCTCGGTGATCTCACGGTGGTCCTGGAGGCGATGTGGGCGTCCAAGCTCGACGCCCTGGTCCGGACGATCCACGACGACCACGGCCCCGACCGTCACCGCGCCGCCGACGATCGTCGCGGCGGCCCCGAGCCAGGAGACGACCCCTCGTGAACGGCCCCTCTGCGGTCAAGGTCGAGCGGCACGTGAAGGTGCCGCCCGCGACGGTCTGGCCCTACCTGGCGGACGGCGCCCTGTGGGCACGTTGGCAGGGTGTGCGCGCCCACGTGGACCCACGGCCCGGCGGCGCGTGCGAGATCGAGATGCCGAACGGCACCACCGCCAGCGGGACGGTGCTGGTGGCCGACCCGCCGCACCGACTCGTCTTCACCTGGGGGTTCGCCGGCGCCCCCGCCGAGATGGCTCCCGGGTCGTCGACCGTCGAGATCACCCTGACTCCGGTCGGCGACGGCACCCTGATCGCCCTGGTGCACCGCGATCTTCCCGACCCGATGCAGCCCGACCACGAGAAGGGCTGGCACCACTACCTCGACCGGCTGACCCACGCGGCCACCGGCGACGACCCCGGACCGGACCAGGGCCCCTGATCATGGCTGTCGACGTGTCCACCCAGATCACCATCGCTCGACCACCCGACGTCGTGGCGGCCTTCGCCTCAGACCCGTCGAACGCACCCCGTTGGTACGTCAACATCGACTCGGTGAAATGGCAGACCCCGCCACCGTTGGCTCCCGGATCCCGGCTGACCTTCACCGCCCGGTTCCTCGGCCGCACCCTGGTCTATACCTACGAGATCGTCGAGCTCGTCCCGGCCAGCCGGCTGGTCATGCGCACCGCCCAGGGGCCGTTCCCGATGGAGACCACCTACAACTGGGCAGCCGCGGGCGAGGCGTCGACGACCATGACGCTGCGGAACCGCGGCGAGCCGTCCGGGTTCGCTGCCGTCACCGCCTCGGTCATGGCGGCGGCGATGAGGCGCGCCAACCGGAAGGACCTCGCCCGCCTGCGAGCGATCCTCGAGGCCGAGTAGTGGCCCCACGCCCGGGAGCTCAGCGCTTGTCGATCACGACTGGCGGGACCAGCAGGCTCGTGGGTCGACGCCGCCGGCTGGCGCAGTCGTCGCGCCAACCGGCGACGACCGATCGGGGTTGATCGGCCCGACCCCTGCCGGTCGGCACCTGTCCTGGCCTCGGGGGGATCGAGACGTCACGGATCTGCAGGGGCCAGTTCCTGCTCTGTGCCGGGGCGGGCGGCAACCGCTCCAGGGCAGACGCCCCGCCCGAGCGGTCGGCGGCTGTGCTCGGGCAACGCCCGCCCGGGGACGTTCTGCCCATGGCGACGCCGGGCCACAGCGAGATGGTGGTGCGTGGTGATTGAGATGCGGGGGCGATCGTGACTGTGCTGCCGAGCCGTCCGGTGGATGCACGGACCGGCTCTGAGGGGACCCGCGTCGATCTGGACGACGTCTGTCGGCACTTCGTCGTGGGAGAGACGGTCGTCAAGGCGCTCGACGGCGTGAACCTGCACGTCGACGAGTCCGCGTTCGTGGTCGTGCTGGGGGCGAGCGGTTCGGGCAAGACCACGCTGCTGAACCTGGTGGGGGCGCTGGACGCGCCGACGTCAGGAACGATCCGGTTGGCCGGGACCGATCTGACCACGGCCTCCCGAGGACAGCGCACCCGGATCCGCCGTCGCACGGTCAGTTTCATCTTCCAGAGCTTCAACCTCTTCCCGGGGCTGACCGCGCTGGAGAATGTCCGATTCGGCGCCGACGTGGCCGGCCGTGTCGACGCGGTGGACGTCGCCGCCGGGGTGCTGGACCAGGTCGGCCTGGCCGACCGGGCAGATCACTTCGCCCACCAACTGTCCGGAGGTGAGCAGCAACGGGTGGCGATCGCCCGCGCGTTGGCGACGGGCAACCCGATCCTGCTCGCCGACGAACCCACCGGTGAGCTCGACTTCCGCACCGGCGTGCAGATCCTCCAGCTGCTGAGGCAGCAGGCGGAGGCCGGTAAGACGGTCCTCGTGGTCACCCACAACCGCGAGATCTCCCGGGTGGCAGACCGGGTGATCGAGCTGTCCAGCGGCCACATCGTGGCCGACGGCCCGCCGGCCGGCGGCAGGGCAGCCATCGCCGACCTGCGCTGGTGACGCGCCATGACCTCACGCGGGCTGTGGGTGCGCTGGTCCTGGCGGGATCTGCGCGGGCGCTGGGTGCTCGTGGCGGCCATCAGCCTGGTGATCGCGCTCGGCACGGGGACCTACGCCGCCCTGCTCGGCACCAGCGACTGGCGGCGAGCCTCGAACGACGCCAGTTTCGCGTTGCTGCACACCCACGACGTGCGAGTCCGGTTGAGCCAGGGCAGCACCGTCGCCGAAGGCAGGCTCACGGCGATCGCGGCCACGATCCCGTCCGCGGCCTCGGTGCAGGACGTGAGCGAGCGGCTCGTCGTGCCCACCCAGGTCAGCGCTCCGAAGGGCGTGCTGGTTCCTGGCGAACTGGTGGGCACGGAGCGCGGTGCCGGGCCCGGCGTGGACGGCGTGTGGGCAGCAGCCGGGCGACTACCCACCGCAGCGGACGACGGGCGGCCGGTGGTCGTCCTGGATCAGCGGTTCGCCGAGGCCAGCCAACTGCCTGACAGCGGAGAGGTCGTGCTCTCCGGTGGTGCACGGGCGAGCTACGTGGGGCTCGGCCAGCAGCCGGAGTACTTCCTGTCGTCGGGTGGGCAGGGCGGGCTGCCGTTCCTCAGTCAGCAGTCGTTCGCTGTCGTGTACGCCACGCTCCACAGCGCACAGACCCTGACCGGAGCGACCGGCCGGGTCAACGACGTGGTGCTCACCCTGCGGCCACCAGCCGCAGGCGACCCGACCCGGACCCAGACGCCGCTCTCGGTGGAGCAGTTCACCGACCAGGTGGCCCAAGAGCTGCGCCAGGCACTGGCGGCGACGACACCGGCGGTCAGCGCGGTGGTGTCCACCCGCAGCGAACTGCCCTCATACCGCGTCTTGTACGACGACATCGACGGCGATGCCCGACTGTGGAGGATCGTGGCACTGCTCGTCCTGGCCGGAGCGGCGTTCGCGGCGCTCAACCTGACCGCCCGGATCGTGGAGGCGCAACGGCGTGAGATCGGCATCGGGATGGCCCTGGGAGTACGACCCGGCGTGCTGGCCGTGCGGCCGATGCTGTTCGGGATCCAGGTGGCACTGATCGGCGTCCTGCTGGGCGTCGTGGTCGGACGACTGGTGGCGATCCCGCTCAAGGCCGTGTTCCTGGACATGCTCCCGCTGCCGATCTGGCTCACCCCGTTCCAGTTCGACGTCTACCTCCAGGCGGCAGCGCTGGGGTTCTTCCTGCCGCTTGCCGCCGTGGCCTGGCCGGTCTGGCGCGCGGTCCGGGTGCAGCCGGTCGAGGCGATCCGAGTAGGCCACCTCGCGGCCCGCGGCGGCGGACTGGCGCCGCTGCTGCGCCGGCTGCCGTCGAGAGGGCGCAGCTACCGTCAGATCCCGCTGCGCAACGTACTGCGGACGCCGCGGCGGACCACCTTGACCGTGCTGGGGATCGCGGCCGCGATCACCACCCTGGTCACCACGATCGGCTTCCTGGACACCTTCAACGCCACCCTGGACGACGCGCAGCACGAGCTGCTGAGCTCCGCGCCCGAACGACTCAACGTCTCCCTCGCAGCGGCAGAACCAGTCGACGGCGACGTCGTACGCGCCGTTCGGTCCCTGCCCGAGACGAACACGGTCACGGCCGGGCTCGTGCTTCCCGTCAGCGCCGTCCGAGCCGGGCGCGACGTGGACCTGCTGGTCGAGGTGCTCGGTGCATCGGCCCAGTGGACTCCGACGATCGAGTCCGGCACGGCCGACGGCGGGATCGTGCTGGCCTCCAAGGCGGCCGACGACCTGCAGGTCACGGTGGGCGACACCGTCGAGGTCATGCACCCGCAGGCGAGCGCCGACGGGCTTCGGACGGCGCGCACCGTGATGAAGGTCGCCGGCATCCACCCCAACCCGATGCGGGTGTTCGCCTACGTCGACCCGGCCACCGCCGCTGCGTTCAACCTCTCGGGCTTCACGAACTACTTGACGGTCACCCCCTCGCCCGGGGTGAGCGCCCTGCAGGTCCAGCGCGCCCTGTTGTCGGTGCCGGACGTGGCCTCCGCCCAGGCTGTTCGGACGACCACCGAGGGAATGCGTTCCAGCCTGGACGAGTTCATCGGCATTCTGCAGGTCGCGGCACTGGTGACCCTGCTGCTGGCGCTGCTCATCGCCGTCAACACGACCAGCATCGGGATGGACGAGCGCGCCCGCGACCATGCCACCATGCTCGCCTTCGGCCTGCCTGCGAGGACCATCATCGGCCTCACCGTCACCGAGACCGCCATGGTCGGCGTGGCAGCGACGGCCCTCGGCATCGCCGGCGGCTTCGGCGTCCTCGTCTGGATGACGGCCGCCACCATCCCGGCTGTTCTCCCCGAGATCGGCGTGGTCGCCACCTTGTCGACCGCGACGGTGGTCGCAGCGTTCGGCCTCGGTGTCGTCACCGTCGCGGTCGCGCCACTGTTCAACGTGCGCCGGCTGAGCCGCATGGACGTCCCCTCCACGCTGCGTGTCATGGAGTGACGAGCGCACCCACGAGGGCTGCCGGGCCGACTCGCTCCGCCGTCCGTGGTAGGGATGCCGGCACGAGGTCGACGCATCGCGGCGGCCGAGGTCGCGAAGGAGACCGGCCATGGCCAAGGTCACGATGATGGGCAGCTTCACCTGCCAGGCCGGCAAGGCCGACCAGATGCAGGCGGTGCTCGCGGCGATGGTCGAGGCGGCTCGCGGCGAACCCGGGGTCGAGATCTACTCCTACCATCGCGGCGAGGACGACACGTTCTGGTTCTTCGCCCTGATGACGGACCGGGAGTCGATGCAGAACCACGGCAGGACCGAGGCGATGCGGGCAGCTGTGTCGGCGTTCGGACCGCTCGTCGCGGGGCCGCCGCAGATGACTGTCACCACCCCGGTCGCAGCCGTCGGTCTCGACCTCTGACGCGTGCACCTGGGGACCGGCTGCGCGGACACCGGTGGCCCCGGACCGGGCCGCGGCGGCCGCGCGCCCGGTCTCCATTGTCTGGAGGGATCTCCTACTGCGCGCAGAGCGCGCTGATCCGCTCCATCGCGGACTCGGCTGCGGCCGGGCTGCGCCGGCCGAGGCCGCAGGCCGTCGAGATGTCGACGGGGCCGGCCAGGTGGTCGTCGAGCATGGACCGGATCAGCAGCTGGTCGTGCAGGCTCTGGTCCTCGTGGGCGAAGCCGGCGACGAAGCGCACCCCGACCGGCAACCTCAGCCGGTCGAGCGGGGAGTAGAACACCGGGTCCAGCGGTGGTGGCTGGTCGGCCGCGGCGAGGGGCGCGTGGATGAACTCCAGGGGGCGGGCCGGGGGCCAGGCGTCGGCTAGGGCGTTGGACAGCTGCACCAACGGCATGGCGTCTCTCATCCGACCGAGGGCGCGATGGTTCATGTCGCCCAGGCACAGGTGGACGCCGAACCTGGTTCCTTCGGCGGCGCCGGCCGCCAGCGCGGCGACCCGTCGGCCGAGCAGCCGGGCCGCCGCGGGCCGCCCTCTGGCCGGGACCCGGGCCAGCAGGACGAGCTCGGCGGGGATCTCGATCTGGAACACGGCGCGGTCTCCGAGCAGCGTGTGGATCCGGCGGACCTCGCTCACGGTCGCCTCGGTGAACGGCCTGCGATGCCGCAGCGCCGCCGCTGGGCCGAGGGTGAACATCGCCATGTCGAAGTCGCCCGGCACCCCGACCTGGTAGACGAGGTCGTCACGGCCGAACTCGGCCGCCACCCGCTCGAAGGCGGGCAGGCTGGCCTGCACGGCGGCCACGTGACCGAAGTCGAGGCCGGCCCCGTACAGCTGATGCCCCTTGCGGATCCGGAACCGCGGCGTGCGGTCGTAGTCCGACCAGTCACCCTGCCTGACGAGCTCGAGATCCGGGTGGGACCGGAAGCTCTCGATGATGTGGATGATCCAGTTCCGCCGATCGCCGGTCTCACCGTCGGGCAGCCGGGGCAGCACACCCCCCAGCTGCCGGAGCGCCGTCCGCATCGCCTCCTCGGCGTCACCGCCGGGCAGGCTGCCGACCAGATGAGCTTGACGACCGGACATCAGGGCCTCCTCGTGGCTGAGACCCCATCGAACCCCATCCAGGGTCGCTGGGTCCGCAAGGAGACCGAGCCCGGTTGCGGAACACGGGATGCACGTCTCGGGAGTGCTGGGACGTCCGGCGACGTTCAGGAAGATGTGCGGGGTGACCGGGTGGAGATCGTCATCGATGCGGGCGACAGCGCCCGGACCTACGAGATCGTGGCCACCCGCGCCGGGCGCCGGGTCGAGGTCAGCATCGCCCGCGGGGTGGTCGAGGTGGTCGAGGTGACCCGGTCGGGAGCCGCGGTCCGCACGGCCCGCTTCATGAGCAGCCGCGTGCTGGCACTCGTCGAGCACCCCGTCGACCGCGCCGCGGGGAACGGGTCCACGTCGGCCAAGCTCCGTCCGGCGTGAGCCTCGGCTCGATCACGGTCCGGCGTCTGCTCGCGGTCCGCCCCGGGATGCCACGACGGCGCCTGCGCTCTCGACGGCGGCCCGGACCGCCTCGGACAGCCCCGCGCCGAGCGTGAAGGTCCGTCCGACGATCCCGACGACGAGCAGCCGCTGCGGCAGCGCGTCCAGCGCCCGGGCGAGGCGGACGGCGTCCGCCAGGCCGAGCGTGTGCGTGCCGCCACCGGACCCGGCCGGCATCGTTGCGGGCGTGCGCACCTGAGCGCCCAGCTCTATCGCCAGCACGGTGCCGGCCGGCTCGTCGTCGGCGCGGACGGCGTCCACCACGACGACGTCCGGCTCGCCCGACCACGCCTCGAGCAGCCGGCTGGGGTCGCCGACGACGCGCACGCGCACGCCGGGCAGGCCCAGAGCACGGACATGGGCGGCCACCGCCGGGCCGGCCCCGTCGTCTCCGCGGTCGGGGCTGCCCAGGCCCAGGACGAGCGTCACGTCCGCTCGACGGTCAGGGTGAGGAAGTGGGTCGCGCAGGAGATGCACGGGTCGTAGTTGCGGATCGCCTGCTCGCACTGCCGGGTGAGCTCGTCGTCGGGCAGGTCCAGCCGCGTCTGGACGAACGCCCGCAGGTCCGACTCGATCGCCGGCTGGTTCTGCGACGTCGGTGGCACGATCACCGCGTCGGTCACCGTCCCCTCCGTGTCGAGGGTGTAGCGGTGCACGAGTGTGCCGCGCGGGGCCTCGGTCGCGCCGTACCCGGTGCCGGCCCGGGCCGGCACCGGCACCGCCGCCGCCGGTGCACCGGTCCAGCCGTCGATGACGTCCAGCCCGCTCCGGCACGCCTCGACGATCTCGACCGCGCGGACCACGATGGACCGGAACGGGTTTCGGCACACCGCCGGCAGACCCGCGTCGTCCGCCGCCTGCCGGGCGACCGGGGTCAGTCGGTCATGGTTCAGCGCGTACCGAGCCAACGGACCGACGGCGAACCCGTCGGCTCCCACGAGCCGGGCGTGCAAGGCGTGCGAGTGCTGGACCTGCTCCTCGACCACATGGGTGTCGAACTCCCGGGCGTCGAACGCCCGTCCGGACGTCGACACGAAGGACCCGGACTCCAGCGGATACCCGGACTCGCTGCGCAGCGACAGGTACTCGTGAGGCTGCTCGAGGTCGGGGATCTCGAACGCCGCGACGGCCCGCACGGTAGCCAACGCGTCGTCCAGTGCGCCGGCGAGCACCGGACGGAAGGCCAGCAGGTCGTCCCGGGTCGGCAGCCGGTAGAAGCCACCGAGCCGGACGTTGACCGGGTGGATCGCGCGGCCACCGACCAGCTCCAGCAACGCGTTGCCCGCCTGCTTCAGCCGGAGCCCCTGCTCGACGAGCGCGCGGTGGTCGCGAGCCATCTCGACCGCACCGGGGTAGCCGAGGAAGTCCGGCGCGTGCAGCATGTACACGTGCAGGGCGTGGCTCGCGATCCACTCCCCGCAGTAGAGCAACCGGCGCATCCGGCGGATCTCGTCCGGGACGACGACGCCGCACGCCTGCTCGATCGCCAGGCACGCCGACATCTGGTAGGCCACCGGGCAGATCCCGCAGATCCGCGCGGTGATGTCGGGCGGCTCGGTCCAGGCCCGGCCGCGCAGGAGCCCCTCGAAGAACCGCGGCGGCTCGTAGATGCGCAGCTCGACGTCGACCACCTCGCCGTCGTGGACCCGGACGTACATGCCGCCCTCGCCCTCGACCCGGGCGAGCGTGTCGACGTGCAGCACCCGCCCGTCGCCGTCCGGTCTGTGGGTCATGGCGCCTGCTCCGCGAGGCGCTCGCTCTGCGCCCGGAACGCCTCGGCTCCGGCGTTGAACGTGCGCAGGAACCGCACCACGTCGCGGCGGGGCATGCCGAGCCGGCCGAGCTGGGCCACCAACGCCGCCGTGTTCGCCGACGGGGTCGGCCCGAAGCAGCCGTAGCAGCCGCGGGCGACGGCGGGGCACAGCGCGCCGCAGCCGGACCGCGTGACCGGTCCCAGGCACGGGGTGCCGTGCGCCACGGCGACGCAGACGGTTCCGCGGCGCTTGCACTCGATGCACACCGGGTCGGCGGTGATCCGGGGGCGACGGTCCTGCAGGACCGCGGAGAGCACCTCGAGGAGCTGGCGGCGGTCGATCGGGCAGCCGTGCAGCTCGAGGTCGACCCGGACGTGCGCGGAGATCGGCGTCGATCGGTCGAGCGTGGCGACGAACTCGGGCCGGGCGTAGACGATCGAGCGGAACTCGGCGACGTCGCAGAGGTTGCGCAGGGCCTGGATGCCACCGCTCGTCGCGCACGCCCCGATCGTCACGAGCAGGCCGGAGATCCGGCGCACCTCCTGGATGCGCTCGACGTCGGCCGCCGTGGTCACGGACCCCTCGACGAGCGAGATGTCGTACGGTCCGGAGGCCGAAGCGCGGGTCGCCTCCGGGAAGTAGGCGATGCGCACCGCCTCGGCGAGCGTCAGCAGCTCGTCCTCGCAGTCCAGCACCGACAGCTGGCACCCGTCGCAGGACGCGAACTTCCACACCGCGAGCGTCGGTCGGGTCGTTCTGGTGGATGGCGGAGCGGCGTCGGTCATCCTCACACCTCCCGCAGCTCCATGAGCGGCCGCAGCCGGTCGAACCCGAGGACCGGCCCGTCGACGCAGGTGAAGATCTCGCGCAGCTGGCAGTGACCGCACAGCCCGACGCCGCAGACCATGTTGCGCTCCATCGACAGTCGGATCCGGTCCGCGGCGACGCCGCGGTCGAGGAGCTCGGCGGCCACGTAGCGCATCATCACCTCGGGGCCGCAGGACAGTGCGACGGTGCGCGACGGGTCGAAGCCCGCGCGGGCGATCAGCCCGGTGACCAGCCCGACCCGCCCGGCCCACCCGGGCTGGCCGTAGTCGACGGTGACGACGACGTCCACGCCGAACCGGTCCCGCCACGCATCGAGCTCCGGCTCGAACAGCACGTCGGTCGGGGTCCGGGCGCCGTACAGCAGAACGACCCGGCCGTACCGCTCACGCCGGGCCACCAGCTCCAGGACGGCGGGTCGAAGCGGCGCGAGCCCGATCCCGCCGGCCACGATGACGACGTCACCGCCCTCGCCGTGGCCGACCTCCCACCCGGTCCCGAACGGGCCCCGCACGCCGAGCACGTCACCGGGACCGGACCGCACGATGGCGCGGGTGACGCCGCCGACGTCGCGCACGGTGTGGTGCAGGACGGTCGGGTCGGCCGGGTCGCCGCTGATCGAGATCGGCACCTCGCCCACCCCGAACACCGAGAGCATGGTGAACTGGCCGGCGGCGAAGGCCAATGGCTCGCCGTCCAGGGCCGCCAGGGCGAGCGTCACGGTGTCCGCAGTGTCGAGCCGGGTGCCGACGACGCGGAACAGTCGGGGCGCCATCACCTCGCCCCCCGGGCCGGTCGCTGCCGGAGCCACCGTCGCCGTCATCGGCGCGCGCCGTAGAGGTCCAGCATCCGTACCCGCGCGGCACGCAGTCGCTGGTAGATGACGCGCGCCAGCCGCTGGGTCACCGCGTAGCCGAGGGCGGGGTCGGCGTCGAACGCCGCGCGGAGCCGGACGCCGTCCCAGACGACGACGTCGGTGGGTGCCAGGGCACGGGCGTCGAACACCCAGGTCGTCCCGGTGACGAACCAGGACAGGCCCACGGCGTCGCCGTCCTCGACCGTGTCGACGACGTGCGAGCCGGTCACCGGGTCGTGGAGCTCGACCGCCACCCGTCCGCGGCGCAGCACGAAGAAGCGGTCTGCCGGGTCGCCCTCACGGAAGAGCACCTGACCGGCCTCGAGCGTCACGTCGCGGCCGAGGTCCGCGAGCACCGCCAGCAGCCCTGGCTCGAGGCCGTGGAAGAACTCCAGCTCGCCGAGCGGGCCTGCGCTCATGACAGCCTCGCTCCCGGGACCGGTTCCCCGGGTTCGGTGCTCCCCCGGATCGCGGCCGCCTCCTCGGTGATGTCGATTCCCACTGGGCACCACGTGATGCAGCGACCGCAGCCGACGCAGCCGGACGTGCCGAACTGGTCGACCCAGGCCGCCAGCTTGTGCGTCATCCACTGCCGGTACCGCGAGCGCGCGGACTCGCGAACGCTGCCCCCGTGCACGTAGGAGAAGCCCGGCGTGAAGCAGGAGTCCCACACCCGCCAGCGCTCCGCGCGGGCGCCGGTCAGGTCGGCGGTGTCCTCGACCGTCGTGCAGAAGCACGTCGGACAGGCCAGGGTGCAGCTGCCGCACGTCACGCAGCGAGCCGCGACCCGGTCCCACTCCGGATCCTCGGCGCGTGCGTAGAGGACGTCGCGCAGGCCGTCGGTGTCCAGGTGCCGGCCCATCCGGGTCACCGCGGTCTCCACGACCCCGGCAGCCGCAGCGAGGTCCTCCTGCGACGCGCCGTCCGCCGGCAGTCCGGCCGCGACCAGCGCCGCCGCCCCCGCAGCGGTCCGGACCTCGACGACGAACCGGTGGCCGCCGCCGCCGGC
>Ga0209798_10002042_pt1 | contig 11975 bp, 12 predicted proteins | sample DOMMetBare3Fresh_FD_187475 | JGI IMG/M metagenome (GOLD analysis project Ga0209798, IMG submission 187475) | Wetland sediment microbial communities from St. Louis River estuary, USA, under dissolved organic matter induced mercury methylation -... | ecosystem: Environmental > Aquatic >...
CGAACGAGATCCGCCGCAGGATCGGGGTGCTGCCGGAGAGCGCCGGCTACCCGGAACGGCAGACGGGCGAGGAGTTCGTGCGCTACCACGCCCGGCTCTACGGCCAGTCGCGACGCAGCGCGCAAGCCACGGCATCGGCGCTGCTCGAGCGGGTCGGGCTCGGCGACCGACGTGGATCGCTCATCGGTGCCTACAGCCGCGGCATGCGTCAGCGCCTCGGCATTGCCCGGGCGCTCGTGAACGATCCCCAGGTCGTGGTTCTCGACGAGCCGACGCTCGGCCTCGACCCAGCGGGACAGTTGCAGGTGCTCGGACTCGTCCGCGAGCTCGCTACCTACGAGAGGGCGCCGGACGCGGTGAAGGCCACCGTGGCCGACTTCACCGCGGCGCTGTTCCCGCCGCACGGGCAGGCCCCGACCGGATTCGCGCACGTCGCCGTGGTCGACGGCGAGATCGTCGGCATGGCGATCTGGTACGTCACGTTCTCGACCTGGCTGGGAAGCGGCGGCATCTGGCTGGAGGACCTCTTCGTCACCCCGGAGCATCGGGGATCCGGCCTGGGCAAGGCGATGCTGGCGACCCTGGCTGCAGTGTGCGCCGAGCGCGGCTACGGCCGGCTCGAGTGGTGGGTGCTGAGGTGGAACGCCCCCTCCATCGGCTTCTACGACTCGATCGGCGGGCAGCCGATGGACGAGTGGCTCACCTATCGGCTCGAAGGCCCGGCTCTGGACGCCCTGGCGATGAGAGACTCGCAATAAGGACGAGAACTCGCAACAGCTCTGGCCTCGAGCCTGGCGGTATGGCTGGCCCAACGGCCGGGAGACAGCCCGGCGGCAGAAAGCCGGTGTTGACCATAAACTGTCCCCATGACGCAGCGGACCTCCGGCCAGCCCGCCACGCCGCGGCCCGACAGCGACATCGCGCGGGTTCTGGTGGTGGTGGCACACCCGGACGACTGTGACTTCGGGGCGGCCGGGTCCATCGCCGGCTGGGTCGACGCCGGCCTGAGCATCACGGTCCTGCTGTGCACCCGCGGTGAGCAGGGCGGGTTCGACGACACCCTCCGTGACCAGATGCCGCAGATCCGGGAACGGGAGCAGATCGCAGCCTCCGCCGTCCTCGGGGTCAGCGACGTGCGGTTCCTGCCCGGACATCGCGACGGATGGCTGGAGCCCTCATGGGAGCTTCAACGCCAGATCGTCGAGGTGATCCGCGACGTTCAGCCTCAACGCGTCCTGATCCAGTCCCCCGAGCGATGGTACGACCGGTTCCAGGCCTCTCACCCCGATCACCTGGCCGCGGGCGAAGCCGCCATCCGGGCCGTCTACCCGGCCGCCGAGAACCGTTTCTCCTGGCCCGAGCTCCTCGAGCAGGGCCTGCAGCCCTGGCACGTCAGCGAGGTCTGGATCATGGCTCACCCGGAGATGACGCATGTCGTGGACATCTCCGAGACCTTCGGCCGCAAGGTCGCCGCCCTGCGGGCTCATGCGTCCCAGACGGGGCACATGAGCGACCAGCTGGAGGGGTTCCTGCGCGACTGGGGCGCCGGGGTGGCCCAGAAGTTCGGCCTGGGCGAGGACCGGCTCGGCGAGTGCTTCCACATCATGGACCTGGGCTGAGCCGGTGAGTGTCGATGCCCTCCTGATCAGCATCTCCCCGGTGGCGGTCTACGTCCTGGTGGCCCTGGTGATCGGGCTGGAGAGCATGGGTATCCCGTTGCCCGGGGAGGTGATCCTGGTGTCTGCGGCACTGCTGTCCTCACGCCAGGATCTGGACATATCCCCCGTCTGGGTCGCCATCGCGGCAAGCGCCGGGGCCATCATCGGCGACAGCATCGGCTATCTGGCTGGCCGGCACTGGGGTGATCGGATGTTCAGCGGGCTGGGACGCCGCTTCCCAAGGCACGCGGGCCCCGACCGGCTCGCCTATGCCGAGCATGTCTTCACCCGCTATGGCGGCTGGGCGGTGTTCTTCGGCCGGTTCGTGGCGCTGCTTCGGATCTTCGCCGGCCCGGTGGCCGGTGCCCTGCGCATGCCCTACCCGCGTTTCTTCGTAGCCAACGCGCTCGGCGGGATCGCCTGGGCCGGCGGGACCACCGCGGCTGTCTACATCCTGGGCACCCGGGCCGAGGCGTGGCTCAAGGAGTCGTCCTGGATCGGGCTGGCGCTCGCCGTGGGCGTCGGCATCGTCGTCTCAACCGTGTTCCGGCGAAGGCTCGAGCGCGCGGTGGCGAGCCACGCCGCCGGACAAGCGCTCATCCGGACCGCCGAGCGGGGAACCCGCGGTGAGCAGCTCCTCGCAATCGCCTCACAGGAGGTGCCGACCGACGGCCCAGGCGGTGAGCTCGTACCGTGAGGACAGCTGCAGCTTGCGCAGCACGGAGGACACGTGGGTCTCAACGGTCTTGATCGAGATGAAGAGCTCCTTGGCGACCTCCTTGTACTGGTAGCCGCGCGCGATCAGCCTCATCACCTCGCGCTCGCGCGTGCTGAGCCGGTCGAGCTCCTCGTCGATCACGGCGACCTCACCGGCGGCCGCGCCAAAGGCATCCAGGACGAAGCCCGCCAGCCGGGGGCTGAACACCGCATCGCCATCGGCGACCCGCCGGATCGCATTGGTCAGGTCGTCGCCGCCGATGGTCTTGGTGACGTATCCGCGAGCGCCGGCCCGGATGACCGCGATCACGTCCTCTGCCGCGTCGGAGACGGACAGGGCCAGGAAACGGACCGGCGCTCCGGACTCGGTGGTCACCCCGCCAGATCCGGTGATCACGTCGCTGCCGCCGTTGCCGTTGCCGCCGGGCAGATGAACATCGAGCAGGACGACGTCGGGGCGCGTCTGCGCCACCACGACGATCGCGGCGTCGACGTCCGCAGCCTCCCCGACGATCACCATCGAGTCGTCCAGCTCCGCCTTGACCCCGGACCGGAACATGCGGTGGTCATCGACCAGGACAAGGCGGATCGGGGTGGGCTGCAAGGCCCCTGGCTCGGTCATCGGACTCCTTCGGTGTGTGGCTGGTCCGCTGCGCCTGGCTCTTCAGCTGCGCCTGGCTTCTCAGCTGCGCCTGACGCGAGCGTCATGGGAAGGGAGAGGGAGATCTCGGTGCCGTGCTCGAGCCGGCGCACACCGGCCGAACCACCCTGGCGAGTCATCCGACCCAGGATCGACTCCCGGACCCCGAAGCGATCGGGCGGCACTGCCGACAGGTCGAAGCCCGGACCGTGGTCTCGCACGAACGCCTCGACCACTGCTGGGCCCACCTCGACATAGACCGACACCGGCGGCGCACCATGGCGGACGGCATTGAGCAGGGCCTCACGCAGGGCGCGAACCAGGGCGGTGCCGGCGACGTCGAGCGGGCGGTCCCCGGTGATCACCAGCTCGATCGGTATCCCGTGCAGATCCTCCACCTCGTGCGCGACCTCAGTCACCGCGGAGGCGAGGCTGGCCTGCGAGCCACGCGGACCGGCATACAGCCACCCGCGCAGCTCACGCTCCTGGGCTCGCGCGAGCCGGACCACCTCGGCGGGGTCGCCCGCCTTGCGCTGGATCAGCGCCAGGGTCTGCAGGACGGAGTCATGCAGGTGCGCCGCGATATCCGCCCGCTCGGTCTCGCGAATGCGTTGTGCCTGCTCGACGCGCAGGTCCCCCCAGAGGCGTACCCCCCACGGGGCAGCGATGAGAGCGGCACCGGCAAGAACCGCCACGGCCGCGATCCCCACATCCCACAGGCCGACCAGCCCACGTCCCTGGGTCGCCAGGACGACGACACCGACCGTCGCCAGGGCGATGCCGATCCCCAGACGTACCAGGCCCGCTCGGCGACCCTCGCCACTGCGGGCGAGCCACCTGTCGCGCTCGGCGTCGTCAAGCTGTGACCAGGCGAGCACCGCACCGCCGGCGACGGTCAACAGCGGCAGGAGAACGCCGAGGCGCAGGTTGGCTCCACGCTGCTGGGCGAAGAGCACCCCTCCGGCGACGAGCAGTCCCAGGCCGACGACGAGGTTGCGCAGCGACTCCCGAGCTGATCGGTCCTCTCCCAGGTCCTGGGTCGCTGGAGCAGCGGCACCTGCCAGCGACTGGGGCGTGAGGGCCCAGAGAAAGAGGTACGCCGCGACACCGGCGCCGCCGGCAAAGCAGGCCAGGACGAACGCCAGCCGCACCTGCCGCACGTTGAGCCCCAGGTGCTCGGCCAGCCCGGCACAGACCCCGCCGACGTACCGTCCCTGTGCCGGGCGCTCGAGCCGGCGCACAGCCTGGCGGTCGCCGTGGTCGATCGGCGGCTGCGAGAGCTCGTAAGGCATGGGCACGAGGTCCATCCTCGCCCACACCCAGGCAGAACGGTGCTGCGCGGCGCTTTTCTCAGGGTGCGGCAAGGGTCCGCTCAGGGGTAACCCCGATGGCGCAGGGCGGTGGCAGCCCTGAGGATCAAAGCATGAACGAACAGAGTTCGACCGACCCGCAGACGGGTCTGGACAGGATCTTCGCCGCCCTGCGCGGCATCCCCGTACGCCGGCGTACCGACGACAGGTGGATCGGAGGCGTGTGCTCAGGGCTCGCCGACCGGCTCGGCGTCGACCCGGTCGTCGTCAGAGCGGCCTTCGTGCTCCTCCTCGTCCTGGGGGGCGTCGGCATCAGCGTCTACCTCCTCGCGTGGGCTCTGCTGCCCAACGACCGGAACGAGATCGTGGCCGAGCGCGCGCTGGTCCACGGCGATGCCGGCCCCATCGTGCTGCTCGTCCTGGCGGCGTTCGCCGTGTTCGGAGGTTCATGGTGGGGCAACGACTCAGGCTGGGGGTTCCCGTGGGGCCTGGCGCTGACCGGCCTACTCATCTGGTGGGTGGTCCAGCGAGCGCGCAACAACCCAGACGCCGACCTGCGGGTCAGTGCCCGACGGCCCGCTGCCCCCTACGCCGCAGGCCCCTATGCATCTGGCCCGCAGCCCGCTGCCGGCGGCCCGACGGTCCAGCAGACCCAGGTGATCCCGGCGACCCAGGTCGTCCCGGGAGTGCAGGTGCCCAAGAAGCTGCGCCGTCGATCCGGCGGACCACTGATGGCCCTGCTCGCCATCGGCCTGATCCTGGCAACCTACGGCTCCCTGGTCTGGGCGGGCAACACGTTCAGCTGGGCCGGCGACCACCAGACGATCGCGCTTGCCGGCGCTCTGGGGGTAGTCGGGCTGCTGGCGCTCGTCCTCGGCATCGCCGGCTGGCAAGCCGGTTTCGTCACCTTCCTGGCTGTGGTCCTGGCCATCACCGCCTGGTCCAGCAGCGTGGTGCCCACAGGCATCCAGCTGGGCGGGCGGTTCGGGGACGCCACCTGGAGGCCCACCTCGGTGAGCTCCACCGCCGGCTACCACCTGGGCATCGGCAACGGCGTCCTCGATCTGGGCAAGCTGCCCAGCGAGGGGCTCAGCGAGGCCATGCTCCCGGCATACGTGGGGCTTGGTGAGCTGAAGGTGATCGTGCCCGAAGGCCTCACCGTCAGGGTCGTGGGCCACGTGGGGCTGGGCGAGATCCTCATGCCCGGCGAAACCCAGAACGACGCCGGCAACGGCGGGCAGGGCGGCACCGACGTATCGCGGTCAGTAACCGTGGGCGACGGGCCGACCGAGGTCGTGGTCGATGCCGGAGTAGGCATCGGACAGCTCACAGTGGTGAAGGAGTAGGACGATGGAATACAACGAATCCGCAACGCCGTCATCCCCGGAAGGCAACCCGGTTCAGGACAACGTGAGCGCCGAGACACCCGGCACCGAGAGGACGAGGACAGACACTCCTGGCGCGGAGTCGGTCGGTGTCGGAACGGCGGGTGCCGCCGGGCTCAGCACTGCGGAGGTCGGTGCCACGGAGGTCAGTGCCACGGAGGTCAAGGCGCCCGCTCGCCCGAGAGGGCCCAATGCCTCAGCGATCGTCGTCGGGCTGGTGGCAGTGCTCTTTGCCGGACTGATCGTCGCCAGGGAGACGCTGAACTGGCGGGTCGACTGGTCACGGCTGGGGCCGGGCGCGATCGTCGGCATCGGTCTGGTCATGGTGGTGATCGGGGCCATCGGCCTCATCCGTCGCCATGACGACGCTTGACAGGGGCGAGCGCCAGCTGGCCACCACATCGAGCCGGTCGAGCTCGGTCGGCGGCACCCAGGCAGCAGACGCCGTGGTGCCGCCGACATCGTGCACGACTGGTGCGGTGGGGGCATGACAGGACGCGCGGTAGAGGAGCCGGACGGCATGAAAGTCCTCAAGCCGTCCGGACGGGGCGCGGCCGATCCAGTGCAGGGACTGGACCAGCGCGAGCTCGCGCAGCTGGATCACCTGACCGCTCTCCTCCCAGACCTCGCGCAGCACAGCCCGGTCCGGCCCCTCATGGGGCTCGAGGCCTCCGCCGGGCGGACCCCACTGGCCCGGTGCGTTGGTCCGATCGGAGAACTGCGTCATCAGCACTCCACGCGAGCTCGTCACGACAGCGTGGGCCGACACCCGCTGGTGTCGCTGCGGAGCCTCGCCCTTGCCCACCACCAGATCTGCGTCCCGGCGCCTCGGCCCCTCCGGATCGAGCGGGACGGCCGGATGAGGCGTGACGGCACCTACCGTCTCGACGACGAAGGTCATCGCCAGCAGATGTCCCTCGGCCGGGTGACTCATGACGTCCATCACTCGCCGGACCCGCCAGCCGTGCGTTGCGAGCAACCTGGTGGGGTCGTCTCCGTGGCCAAGCGCGAGTCGGGCTACCTCCACGCCGTTGAGGTCAACCCCCACCACGACGAGTCGAGGCCGGGACGCCGGGCCCGGGCTCAATGGGACGGTCCCGTCACGGCCCCCGTCACCGACCCGGCCACCGCGATGGCACGGCGATACTCCGCCTCGGCGCGGTCCAGGACCCGGTCCCACGACTGCTGCGGCGGGTTGCTGCGGTTGTACTCCGTCATCGACTCGCGGAGCCCGTCGTCACGCACGAGCCTCGCGAGAGCGTCAGCCATCGCCTTGTCGCTGGCGGCGAGATACCCGTTCACGCCGTCCTCGACGAACTCCCCCACGCCGCTGCCGCGACGCCCCACGACCGGCAGCCCCACGGTGCGCGCCTCCAGGGCGGCGATCCCGAACGACTCCAGGGGCGCCGGGGCCACGAAGATGTCGGACGTCGCATACCGCTCTCGCAGCTCATCCCGGGTCACCCTGCCCGGCAGACGGACCCAGCCGCCCATCTGGTGGGCGTCGATGAAGCGCTCGAGCCGGCGGCGGTCGGGACCATCGCCGAAGATCTCCAGGCGGATGCCGGTGCCGGGCGGGACCAGCTCCCTGACGCGGGCCATGGTGCGCAGCAACGGCAGTGGCCGCTTGCGGGCGGCCAGCCGCATCGCCGTGACCACACGCACGTCACGGCCCGAGCCGCCATCGCCGGGCCTACGTGACGGTGCCTGCCCGGCCGGCGTGGCCCAGCGGTCGACGTCGATCCCGTTGGACAGGACGTTGACCAGGCCTTCGGAGCCGATGAGGCGCTGCAACGGCTCGGCGGCCACGGCCGAGACGGCGCTCATGACGACGCCCATGGATGCCCAGCCGCGCACATATCCCGCTGCCCGGAAGACCGGCTCGAGGGGACCCAGCATGCAGTGCCACGTCATGGCGGTCGGCAGCCCCATCTCCGTCGCGACGCGGGTGCTGTCGACGGCGAAGGGGCTGACAACGCCCATGTGGACGTGGGCAACGTCGAACCCGCCGTCGGCCAGCCGCCGGCGCAGCAGCCCGGGGGCCATAGGGTTCACGGGCAGCTCGAACGGCAGCCGCAGGGCCAGCCTGTGAACCGCGACACCGTCGACCTGGTCGACGAACCCGCCTCGTTCACCACGGCTGCCGGGGGTGGCCGTGAATACGACGACCTCATGCCCACGGCCCACCAGACGGGCCGCCAGGTCATGGACCTGCACCTCGATCCCCCCCAGGCGGGGCAGATAGCAGTCAGACAGCAAGGCGATCTTCACAGAACCCACCATCGCATGAGACAGGATGGAACCTTATGGCGCACACCCTCTTGGCCTTCCACGCCCACCCCGACGACGAGGCACTGCTCACCGCGGGCACGATGGCGCGTGCCGCCGCGCAGGGTCACCGGGTCATCCTGGTCGTCGCCACCGAGGGCGACGAGGGTCTGGCCGCCAGCAGCTACGCGGCCGACGGTCGCCTCGGCGAGCGTCGGCTGGAAGAGCTGCGAGAGAGCGCACGGGCGCTGGGAGTGGCCAGGGTGGAGCACCTCGGCTACGCAGACAGCGGGCTGGGGCCGCAGACCCTGCCGGATCTGCCGGGCCGGACCCGGTTCATCCGAGCCGATGTCGAGGACGCCGCAGAGCTCCTCGCCACGATCCTGACCGAGGAGTCCGTCGACGTCCTCCTGACGTACGACGCCAACGGCGGCTACGGGCACCGCGACCATGTGCAGGCCCACCTGGTCGCAACGCGTGCGGCCGAGCTGGCCCATACCCCGCGCGTGCTGCAGGCGACCGTTCCTCGCGACACGATCTGCCGCGCGGTGGCTCTGGCCGGCAAGGTCTACCGTTTCCCCGCAGCCTTCGACCCCACCTCCTTCGAGAGCGCCTTCAGCCCGAGGGCAGACATCACCCACCGGATCGACGTCATCCGGTACGCCTCCGCCAAACGGGCCTCGATGCGGGCCCACGCCTCGCAGGCCACCGCCGACGGCGGGGCCGACCGCACCCTGGCCGCCTTCCTGAGGATCCCGCGACCGTTGTATGACGTGGTCTTCGGTCGCGAGTGGTACGTCGACCCGGCCCACCCGCCTGGCGCGCCGGTGGCGCGAGACGTGTTCGCCGGTCTCGCGTGAAGGCCACGGGAGGTCGTCGAACCGGTGACGGATCGGTCGCGCGCGGCGGGTGGCACCCAACCCGCAGGCAGATGGTCGAGGGCCTGCCCAGCATTCTCCTGGCTGTCCTGCTCGTCGTCTGGTGGCTTCCGAGAGTCGGGCACACCACGTGGGGCCAGGTGTCCCTCACCCTCGACAACGTCGACTTCGGTTCCATCATGATGCTCTACGGGCTCATGTGCCTCGGGCTCTGGAGCTACACGTTCACGCTCACCGGCTCGCTGCCCGGGCTGCGTCACCGACAGGCACTGATCGTGAACCTGTGCGGGTCGTCCGCGGGCAACTTCCTGCCCGGTGGCGGGGCTGCCGGAGTGGCGGTCACCTATGCAGCCTTCAGATCCTGGGGCTTCTCCCGGCCGGCCATTTCGACCTCCGTCATCGTCACCGGGGTCTGGAACCTCCTGACCCGGATGATCCTTCCGGTGACCGCCCTGATCGCCCTCCTGGCCGCCGGGGGCGACCTGCCCCAGGCGGTGATCCGGGGCGCGCTCATCGGCGCGACCGCCGGCCTGGCACTGCTGGCTCTGTTCGTCGCGGCGCTCGCCAGCGAGAAGGCCACCAGCGCCCTCGGCCGGGGGCTCAACCGGGTGCTGCGGCCGCTTCATCGACGGTTCAGCTCCCTGCACGAGGTGCCCGTCGAGAAGCTCATCACGGACCAGCGGACGCGCATCGTCAGTGTGTTGCGCAATGGCTGGGCCAAGATGACGCTGGGGCTGATCGGCTACTTCACAGCCTTCTACCTGCTCTTCTGGCAGAGCCTGCACCTGGTCGGGCTGCGAATGACCTTCTCGCACATGTTCGCCGCCTACGCCGTGGGGCGGCTGTTGTCCGCCATCGGTGTCACCCCCGGCGGCGTGGGAATCACCGAGGGCGGCGCGGTCACCGTCCTGGTCGCGCTCGGCGCCGACCCCGCACAGGCGCTCTCCGGCACAGTGCTGTTCTCGCTCTACACGCACGTGATGGAGGTCCCGCTGGGCGCGCTGGCATTTGCCGGCTGGGCCCTCTCCAAGAAGACCGCACCCACCGACGACGCCGAGGGCGCCGGAGCCACCTCACCCCGCGGCTCTCCCGAAGACGGCTGACGGGCGACCACGGCCGCCGGGCTGGTTCAGCCGACGAGGCGGCGCACCTGCCGGGTGCGGGCCTGGTCGGCGATCGCGTCGTCGATCCTGCCCGGCACGAAGGGCTCCCCCAGCGCGCGCTCGACGGCCAGCCCGATGAGGGCGTCGGCAAAGGCTGGGTTGGCCGGCAGCACAGGGCCGTGCAGGTAGGACCCGAACACGTTGCCGGTGACCGCACCCTCGGTCCCGTCGGTCCCGTTGTTGCCCATGCCTGACCTCACCATGCCGAAGGGCCGTTGCCCCGGGCCGAGCTGCGTTGAGCCGGAGTGGTTCTCGTAACCGACCACGTCGCCGTACGCCGTGTCCAGGACGACCGGTCCGATCATCCGCTTGGCATTGCCCTGGGTCGTCACGTCGAGGATGCCGATGCCCGGCAGCCGCTCCCCGCCAATCGTGATGAACGCGTTGCCGAAGAGCTGGTACATGCCGCAGATCATCAGCATCGGGGTACCGTCAGCTGCCAGGGCCCGCAGAACCTCGGCGTTGTGGACCAGGTCGCTCTCGACCCGCGCCTGCCCGCTGTCCTGACCGCCCCCGCCCAGGACGAGGTGCGCGTCTGTCGGGAAGTCATTGCCCGGGTGGTGCTGGTGGACCAGCGGCTGGTAACCGTGCCACCGCAGCCGGCTGGCCAGGGCACGGGTGTTGCCAAGGTCGCCGTAGATGCTCATCTCACGTGGGTAGATGTGGACGACCTTGATCTGGCCCTTGCCGTTCGGCTGGCTCGTCATAGCCGGGCCTCCTCTCCGAAGTTGGCCAGTCCGTATCGGGCGGCCAGGTTGCGGCGCAGCGCCATCATCGCCGTGTACGTGCAGAAGATGCGCTTGGGCTCGTCCCGGTAGTCCGTGAGAAAACGCTCCAGGGCCAGGTCCAGATCGGGCTCGACCTGCGCCACCGCCACGTCGTCGTACTGCAGGCGCAACGCCATGTCGTAGGCCCGGACCCCGCTGGTGAGCCCAACCCCCTTGCCCTGCAACGACTCGAAGCTGACGTCGTAGAGCCAGGACACGTCGCGACCGTCGGCGTAGTTGTCGTTGATCGCGATCATGGTGGTGACCGGGGTGTTCCCGTAGGTGCTCAGCGCGACGGTGAAGCCCGCCGGGTTCTTGACCAGGACAAGCTCGAGGGGCTGCCCGTCGGCGTCGATGATCTCGCCGCGCCCGAACGGGGGTTCGACCCTCTCGAGGGCGGCCACCCCGGCGACCTCGCGAAACTCAGTGCCGAGCAGCATCCTGGCGGTGGAGGTCGCGGCAGTCGCATTGATCATCGCGGCCAGCCCGCGCTGCTTGAGGACCATGGGGCCGACCCGCTCGGCAGCCCCGAAACGCACCTCGAAGCTGCGTTCGTCGTGGGGCTTGAGCAGACCGTCGGCCGCGGTGGGCTCCGGAGGCGTGAAGTCGTCCTCGAACCGCACGTCGGCCTCCTGGAGCTCCGGAAGGCGATCCGCGATCGACGGGTCGACCCCGAAGTAGGTGACCCCGACACCGTCAGGAACCCGCCCGGCGATCCGCGACACGAACGAGTCGTTGAGGTTGAGGACCACCCCGACGGTGGTCTGCTCCGCCAGCTCGGCGAGCAGCCCGGCCGTGTGGTCGATCTCCGCGAAACGGTCGAGCTGGTCACGGGCGACGTTGAGCAGCAACGAATGCGTCGGCCTGACCTCGGCGGCGAACTTCAGCGCGTGGGCCTCATCGAGCTCGAGGACCGCGAGGTCCGCCCTGAGCCGTCCGGAGAGCGGGATCTCGGCCAGCATCGCTGAGATGACCCCCCGGGTGAAGTTGCTGCCGGTGGGGTTCGTGAAGACGGTGAGCCCGTGCTCGCGCAGGATCGCGACAAGCATCTTGGTCGTCGTGGTCTTGCCGTTCGTGCCGGTCACCACGACGACGCCGCGCGGCAGGTCCGCGAGCGCGTGGGTCAGGAACCGCGGGTCCAGCCGCTCGACCACGAGCCCGGGCATCGCCGAGCCACCACCTCGCAACC
>Ga0209798_10002043_pt1 | contig 11974 bp, 11 predicted proteins | sample DOMMetBare3Fresh_FD_187475 | JGI IMG/M metagenome (GOLD analysis project Ga0209798, IMG submission 187475) | Wetland sediment microbial communities from St. Louis River estuary, USA, under dissolved organic matter induced mercury methylation -... | ecosystem: Environmental > Aquatic >...
CATTCCGCTGCCAGTGAATAAAGTAGTTGGATCATCTTTTAAAACAAGTTTCGTACGTGGAATAAGTTTATGCCCACGACTTTTAAAAAACTCTAGATATTCATTTCTAATTTGCTGTGCGTTCATATCTGATAATTGTACCACTTTCTCGCCCCAAGGACCACCAGACAGCCTCGAGCCAAACTGTTGTAATTTTGCAAGGTCACACCCTGCAAAACTAATGCATTAGACCACGTTTTGCCACCATATCAATTAATCTATCGCCTACAACTCCCCACTTGATATATTCATTCAAATCACGAAGCGGGACTAGACTATGGCCAATAACGCTACCGCCAGGATCACCCTTAAACACCTCGTCTATAATCAGTTTGGCATAGACTCTCAGCTGGTACACCGTATTGCCATCGTCATTCACCCCCGACTGGTAACCCAAGGGGTGCCACGAAACAACCTTCGCCTTAATCTCCTCATCAATCTCGCGCTCTAAGGCTGATTCAAGTGATTCACCTGGCTCCAATCTGCCACCCGGTAGATTATCGTCATTGTTTTGATAGTGAACTATAGGCACTAAACCATTGACGTCACCCAGAACATAAACCTGTTGCCATGGTAAATCTGGAATATTATCATCGTTTATATCAAACCAGTCAATATAATATGTTTTACCTCTGTATATAAATGACGATTTTAAATCCGGTTTTGTCATGAGTAAAGTATATACTAATTTTTTAGTTAGCCTACTATCCCACCACCAAGACAAATGTCGCTATCATATATAACAACTGATTGACCAGCTGTGACGGCTCGCTGAGGGTTGGGTAATTTTATAATTACTTTATCGTCATCAAAAATTAATGTGGCCGAAACAAGAGGCGCTCGGTGTCTGACTCTAATCTGATAATCGCCTTGCTGAGGCATGTCACCAACCCAATGCGAACTAACTAAGTGAATCTGCTCGACCCACAGGGAGCCATCATTCAAGTCGGTCGTAACATAAACTTCGTTTTTATCGATGTCTTTGCCAACTACGTAATACGGCAAACCACCGCCCACATTCAAACCATGTCTCTGCCCAAGTGTATAAAAGATGGCGCCGTCGTGATAACCCAAAGTCTGGTTAGTTTTTTTATCAATAATCAGGCCCGGTTTAATATCAACATACTGACCCAGGAACTCACGAATGCCAACTTGACCTACAAAACAAATTCCTTGTGAATCTTTTTTACTAGCAGTTACCAATCCACGCTCGGCCGCCATCTCACGTACACGAGGTTTTGTGAATCCACCAATTGGAAAGATTGTTTTTTGTAGTGCTTCACTGGTGACTCGATACAGGAAGTAGGTCTGATCCTTATTCTCATCAACAGCTTTTTTTAATAATCCACCATCAGTTCTGGCATAATGACCAGTTGCTATCATATCTGCGCCATCACTTAAAGCAAGGTCTAAGAATAGCCGGAACTTCACCTCCTGATTACACATAATATCAGGGTTAGGCGTATGACCTTTTCTATATTCTTCTATCATGTAATCGACGACTTTTTGTTTATAGTCGTTCTCGAAATCAAAGACTTTGAAATTTATCCCCAATCCAACCGCTACCCTCTTGGCGTCGGCTAAATCTTGAGCCCACGGACAACGAACGCCAGGCAAATCCTTAGTCCAGTTTTTCATATAAATACCAGTCACGTCATAGCCCTGTTCAACTAATATTGCCGCCGTTAGTGACGAATCAACGCCACCGCTCATGCCAACATAAACTTTTGTTTTATTGTTCGCCACTACAGTACCCCGAACGTATAGAAAAATATTATCTTGATAAATTCAGACAAAGCCAGCCACCAGCCATTAATAGTTAACCACCACCAACCTGACCAGTCTTTGTCGGTATGAACAGGCGCATTCAAAATCTTTACACCGTTACCGGCACGTTTCTGAAATTCTAATAATGCTCGTCTCTGATGATATCCGGATGTCGTCAGAATAATACGGTGAATACTGTTTTGTTTTATTATTTCGGTAGTATTCATAGCATTTTGTTTAGTAGTCTCGGCCTGGTCATCGATAATAATACTCGTCTCGGGAATTCCTGATTTAATAGCCAGAGATTTCATGACAGCCGCATTACTTGGACCAGTCTTGTCAACGGCCGCACCGGAAAAGATTATCAATTTGGACCAACCTTCATTGTAAAGTTTTATCGCCTGTTCGGCGCGAGCTGAAGTATCGCCACCACTAACAGCAACTATGGCATCAACTGGCTGGCAGCTAGCTGAAGTGTCCGGGTTTTTGCAACTGGCTATATCATCAGGTTGCAGGAAAATACCCAAACCGAAAATAATAACTACAAAAGTCAGTACTGGCGCAATAATAAACTTTAGCATCGTCCCACTCGCTTCATCTCGCCGGTGATTTCTTCTATTATGATTGTAGTGGCCTTATTTATATTGTCGTCATTAGAAAGATGCCCTAACGTCAACCGTAGGCTCCCATCAGCAACCTCGGGCGATAGCCTAATCGCTTCCAAAACATGCGAACGAGTCCCTTTATTAGCGGAACAGGCACTTCCCGTCGCCACCATAACCCCACGCTTTTCTAATAAGAAGACTAGTCGCTCTCCGTCTAGGCCGGGAAATGAAATATGAAGATGGCCACCGAGGCGATGTTTTGGGTGCCCCGAGAAAACTGCATCAGGAAACGCCCCGCTGAGTTCACTCTGTAATTTGTCGCGTAATTTCTTTAGACGATTAGCTTCGTGCCCGCGGTGCTCGGTCATAAGTTCGAGCGCTTTTGCAAAACCTATACAGCCCGCCACATTCTCAGTACCGCTGCGTAAACCATTTTCCTGTCCACCTCCGAAAATTAGCGGCTTTAATTTAACCAACGAACTGACCCACAGTAATCCAACTTGCTTTGGACCATAGATCTTACCTGAATTCAGAGTCAACATATCGACACCCAGACGAGCTACATTAACGTCTAACTGTCCTGCACCTTGCGAAGCGTCACAATGAAGATAAATCGGTGTATTGTCGGAATCCATAGCGCGACGACGTCGCTCTTCGTTCACGATCATTGATAATTCGCGGATTGGCTGAACTGTGCCAATCTCGTTATTAGCCAGGGCAATGCTGACTAATTGTGTGTCTGGTTTTATAGCAGACTTAATTTGGTTAGGTTCGACCAGACCGTGATTATCAACCCCGACTATAGTATGATCGTGGTTCAAGGCGCATTTCAATACCGCTGGATGTTCAATTGCAGATGTTATGACATGTCCATTAACAGAATTAAAAGCTAAATTTATTGACTCAGTCGCACCCGCTGTGATAATCACTTCGTCAGTTTTACCACCAACCAAACTAGCTATTTTATGTTTGGCATCTTCGTAATCACGTCTGACATTGACTGCTTGAATATAAGGACTGGATGGATTATAAAATTTATCGGAAAAATAAGGCAACATCGCATTAAGCACCCGCCTATCCATAGGCGTTGCAGCGGCATGGTCCAGATAAATCAACTCCATATCCATACTAGCTATTATATCAGTTAAGCAGCGCGTTGAGTTTCGTCGGTGCTTTGAATCGGCGGTTGACCAATACTATAGACGTTGGTACTAGCACTATATATTTCGGTCGAAACCTTTTGATGATAAGCCTCTGTCGCCTGAACAAAACTCGCCAGCTCTTCGCCGACAATAAACCTATTGTCAACTTCAGGTTTACTACTAATGAATAAAACCCCTTGTGGATGAACCTCATAGTGAAGAGTGACTTCGGATGTAGTTCTTGCCCCAGTATCCGTAACGACTTGGTGAAAATACCAGTTATTGCGATCGTAATTAAATAGCGATAGATTTTCGACTAAACCGTCGGGAAGCCGCCTAGGGGCGAACAAACTAGCCGCAACATTACTCTCTTGGATACGAAGATGCTCCTCTGTCAAAGACTGTAGTCGGATTGGTGATATATCCCTTCCGAATAGAAACCTAGATACTGATTTGGTAAAACCAGCCCTACTCTCGTTTTTGTGAAAAAATTGCGTGTCTAATCTATAAGCACGATGGTTTGCTATGATGTCTCCAATTTGTAAAAGCCTACCAATGACTGGCTGGATTTCGGGGCTTGATTTAATCGGCTCTACAGGCTGGTTCTGGAATATTTGGTCAATTTCATCCCTAACAAAGCTAGCCTGAGCACCTTGATTATGCAAGCCATCTGGGATTCGATATTCTTGGGACATTTAATCCTAGCCTCCGTTAGGTTTAATATAGTTTTGTTATTTGTTTTAGAGTTTAAATAACGCGCGAGCATTTGCGGTTGTAATGTCAGCTAACTCATTTAATGATAAGCCGCGATCCGAGCGTATATGCTCTGCTATCTCCCTCACAAACGCTGGTTCGTTTACTTTTATTTTACCACGTAAGGGGTTAGGAGTCAAGTACGGCGCGTCTGTTTCAAGTAAAATTCGGTCTAGTGGAATCGCACGAAACATGTCTTTTTGATCCTCAATTTTCGTGAAAGTTGCTATTCCGTTGATGCCAAAATACAGACCTTTGGACAAAGCCAGTTCCATATTCTTAACCGTATCAGTAAAGCAATGTAAAACACCAGTTACGCCTTTGAAATTATCAAATACAGGCCAGAAATCGTCATAAGCATCCCTAACATGAAAAATTACCGGAAGATTTAACTTTAGCGCTAGGTCAATTTGCTCTTCAATAGCCTTAATCTGGTCTGATTTTGGACTATTGTCGTAATAATAATCCAATCCTATCTCGCCAATAGCAACTAGTTTATCATTCGCTTTTTCGGAAAGGCTGACTATACCGCCAACGCCATCGCTTGCAAAGTGAGGGTGAACACCAATCGATGCAAAAATTCCTTCGCGACTTGCTGCAAATTCTAGCGCTTCATTTGAAGTATCGTTATTAGAGCCAATGCATATCATCTGCATTACTCCAGCCTTATGCGCTCTATCAATCACATCGTCGCCAACCAGAGGATATTCAGACTCGTGAATGTGGCAATGTGTATCAATTAACATACTAGGCCTTTGGAGTACCGGGCGCTGTGGTATACTGATAAATCTTTGGGAACAATACACCTTCTGAGACAACTATTTTGCCAGTTTCAAATGTCTTGTGTATGTGTTCGGCTGTAGTTGGTAAAAACGGCACTAGTAGGTCGCCAATCTGCAAAATAGCACCAGAGGCATAGGAAAGCACTTCGGATAAATGAGCTTCAGCCTCTTTATCGGTGCTAATATTTTTAGCAATCTGCCAAGGTTTAATATTCTCAATGTATTGGTTCAGACTCTTGACCATATGCCACACTTCATCGATGGCCCGGTCAAATTGCAATGATTCCATCGCCTCATGATAAGCACCCATATCGTGTTCGGCATGAGTAATATCACCAATAACACCAGCTTGATAACGCGTCACCATGCTACTAATGCGCTGAATCAAGTTGCCTAAGTCGTTAGCGAGTTCGCCGTTATAAGCATTTTCAAACTTTTCCCAAGTAAAGTCGCCGTCATCAAATGTTGGAATATGTTTCGAGAAGTAATAACGAAAAGCGTCTTGACCATAGTCATTAATTATAGCCATCGGGTCAATTACATTACCGACTGTTTTACTCATCTTTTGTCCAGAGGCATTTACAAATCCGTGGACTAGTAGACGTTTCGGCAACTGCAAACCTAGACCTAATAACATTGCCGGCCACAAACCTGCATGAAATCGCATAATATCTTTGCCAATAACTTGTACATCGGCTGGCCAGTAATTTTTCCAATCCTCGTTGTCTGGATAACCTAATACCGTTATATAGTTTGCTAACGCATCTAACCAAACATACATGACTTGGGTTGGATCATCTGGTACTGGTACACCCCAACTGAGGTTCTTTTTAGGACGAGATATACTGACATCCTGTAGGCCGTTTTTTATTAATTCCAGAAACTCTTTTTTTCTGAATTCGGGTAGAATTTGCATTTCATCGCTAGCTATCGTCTGCCTGACCGTATTAGTAAAGTCGCTGGCTCGGAAATAATAATTTTCTTCTGATAAGCGTTGGTATGGCTGGTTATGGTCCGGACATGTACCATTATTATCCGTAGCTTCCTTATCCGAAACGAATGCCTCACAGCCCACGCAATACCAACCCTCGTAAACATTTTTATAAATGTGAGGTTTGAGAGTTTGCCATATATATTGAACTGCGCCCAGGTGATGCTGGTCGGTAGTGCGAATAAAGTCCGTATAGCTTGCGCCAACCTTCTGCATCAAATTCTCGAAGTTCACATAAGTTTTGTCGGTATAAGATTTCGGGTCAATCCCAAGCTCAGCAGCCTTGGCTGCTATTTTATTGCCATGCTCGTCAGTTCCAACCTGAAATCTAACCTCTTGGCCATTTTGTTTTTGATAACGCGTCCAAATATCAGCCAATAAATAGTCAAGAGCATTGCCAATATGAGGCGTGCCATTAACATAAGGTATCGCGGTTGTTATATATAATTTTTTATCCATGCTTACCTATATTGTAACAGAGAAAATTACATTAGTCAGTCGCTTCCAGTCGTCAAGACTCAGTGATTCGGCGCGGTCATCAGGACTGATGCCAACACTATTTAAAATACTCTCAGCTTCTGTCTTTGATAGATTCAGACCACCCGCTAGACTACTGCGGAGTTTTTTACGTTTAGCAGAGAAACCGGCTCTAACTACCCGAAAGAAATCACCTTCACTATCTGGGTTAATGATTGGTGAAGTTCGAGTTTTTAGAATAACCACTTGACTATCGACTTTTGGTGGAGGCGTAAACATGTCAGCTGGCACTACATCGCCCAAGGTAACTTCGGCGTAGACTTGAGCGCTAATAGCTAATATGCTCATATCTCCCTGTTTCGCCGCCAACCTCTCGGCCACTTCTTTTTGGACCAACAAAACTGTAGTTTCAGGTTTATTGTCGCTGGTCATAAGTAATTGGATAATTTTGCTTGTAATGTAATACGGGACATTAGCAACAACTTTATAGTTTTGACCCAATACCCCTAAATCAAACTTAAGAATATCCTCGTTAATCACTCTTAGATTCTTTCCCGGGAACTGTCCAGGCAATTTTGCTGCTAACTCGGAATCAAACTCCACCGCCACTACATTATCGGTTCGCCGCAATAACTCGCTAGTCAGCGTACCGAGCCCTGGACCAATTTCTAGTACAGTATCACCGACGTTGATGTTTGCGCAGTCGGCTATATTACTCAGAGTCCACCTATCTTTCAGCCAATGCTGGCCCAGTGATTTCTTGTTTTTCAGCCCCATCTAATGACTCGCTAAAATATTCTGGGCATACTGAATGCGGTTTGATTCCATACACAGACCACAACGCTCATATTGATTCTGGAAAATCTGGACAGCCGTTACTAAAGAATTTGTCGCTTTGATAGCATTTCCAACCTTGGCATAGTTTGTAGTTAACTCGTAATATAGGAAATCTAGCTGGGTATAGATATTGGTTGGGTAAGGTCTCGAATAAAGTTGAGCCCTGCGCGATCCAGTCCACTGCGCCAAACCATCGCCATCGGTCCTAAAACCATGCTCTTGCCTTAGGTTACCCATAATACCGGCGGTTTGGATTCGACTGAAACCATGACTGGTTAGGTACTGCCAAGTTATGTTCTCATTTTCACTTGGAGTATTATACTGGCCCATGACGCCAACTTCCTCAACTTGTTTTTGAGCTGGCTTAATCATCAAACTGACGATTTCCTTACGTGAAACTTCTTGGCCATTTTGCATTTCGATTTCATAGGTTACGCTACGTTGGCCACTAACACCTGCCATTTTAACTAATACATAGCCCATCGGTTTATCGGCGTTCTCAATTTTTTCAACGTCGAAATTAATTACTTCATCGATCGTAACAACCTGTTTACCCTCTCGCCAGATTTTAACATTCATACCAGATACAATTGGCGTTGACTGATCAACTGAAATCCTGTCATTGGTTGTTAACTCGATATTCTTTTCTTTCAGCATGTCGCCGACTGTCTTTGCCTGAGTTCTTACTAATGAAGTCCGACCGTATAAATTAAAGTTGAATGTGATAGCGCGTTTAATGTTAAGCTGGATACCCACCCCATCGGTGATGTCAGTCGGCTTACTAATTGTCGTTATGTCCTCGGGATAAAGAGTGATACCGGCGGCAGCGGCTATTTGCTCAGGTGTTTGATATGGCGTAACAATTTTCTGACGAACACTACCGTCAACTATTATCACCGGCCTGGATCGATATATATTCACTCGGTAGCTTGATGCTGTCATTTCTTCTTTTACGCCAGGTTCGACAAAGTCGGTATCGTCTATTTTGATACCCGCCTCGTTGATAGCGTCACCAATTGTTTTGGCGCTCGATAGAATTACCTTCTCTTGACCACGATCATAAATAGTTACCAATTTACCAGAGTTATCAGTGGCGTGGCTTGCGCTTGCAATAAAGACAGCCCAAAATGTGACGAACAAAAAAGCCAGCCCTATCAGGGCATAGATTGAGACGGCCCACCTGCGCTGTAACACTGTCTTCATTTATCCTCGCTAGACTCCACAGTTTGCGTTCTATTATAACAAATAGGCTGTCCTAAAACTAATTTAGTTTCTCGAGTCTGGCATATTCAGCGTTTAGTTTTTTAGTTCTACCGTCATCAAACTTAATAGTTAATGCTAAACCATCTATATCAACCACTTCACCTGAACCAAATACTGCTGAACGAACTCGTTCGCCAATTTGAAATGGTTCGTCACTATAAAAATCTTGCGAATCATCACATTCAACACGCGTCTCAGGCGTAAACGAGCTGACCTGCTCACCCATGTCAGATATAAAACGCGACATCGGATTATAAGCACGCTGACCAAATTGCAGTCGACTAGTCGCATAGGTTAAGTGCAATTCCTCGCGGGCTCTAGTCATACCAACGTAGGCTAGACGTCGCTCTTCCTCTAATTCTGACGTCCCGGCTTCATAGACCCTAGCATGTGGCAATATACCCTCTTCCATGCCAGTAATAAATACGACAGGAAACTCTAGGCCTTTTGAGGCATGTAGTGTCATTAAAGTCACACTATCACCAGAGTTGCTATCATCAGTACTCGACATCAATGCAACTTCTTCTAAAAAGTCGGGTAATTCAATAAAATTCTGCGCATCAGATAATAATGAACCGATATTAGCTTCGCGGTCCTCAGCCTGAGGCGTGCCATCGGCGATATAGTCACGATACTTGGTTAGCTTGATTAAGTTCTCGATTAATTGAGCCGGTGTTAGTTCATGAGATTGCAATTGAAGGATGCGGAGTTTCTCGCCTAAATCCGTTAAGGCTTTTTTGGCGCGTGGCGTCAGGCTACTTGTCTCGTTAACATTACCGAGGGCCGCGATAATATCCATACCACTGCCATACTGCCAGGCTAAAAATCGCTCTAAACTAGTATCGCCGATTCCTCTGGTTGGTACATTCGCGATGCGGCTGAAACTCATTCTGTCCATTGGCTGGTATATCAGCCTTAGGTAGGCAATAATGTCTTTAATTTCTCTGCGGTCATAAAATCGGACACCACCAATAATTTGATACGGGATGTGGTAACGCAGAAAAGCGCGTTCTAGTGTGTAACTTTGGGCGTTAGTGCGGTACAAAACAGTAAAGTCGCAATACCTCCTGGCGCCTATGGCAACATGTGAAGCAATACGCTCGGCGACTAGGTTTGACTCCTCTGCCTCATCGCGGGTTTCATGCACTTGAACTGGAGTACCAGCACCCATAGCGGTCCATAATTTCTTTTCCGTGCGCTGCGTATTCTTGTGAATCACATTAGCAGCGGCATCAAGGATATTACCAGTACTGCGATAATTTTGCTCTAACTTAATGACTTTGGTGCCTTTGAAATCACGTTCAAAGTTCAAGATATTAGTAAAATCAGCGCCACGCCAACTATAAATCGACTGCCAGTCGTCACCAACTACGCAAATATTTCTATCATCATTGATGAGTAGTTTCACGATATTATATTGAGCCGCGTTAGTATCCTGATACTCGTCGATTAAAACGTGTTTGAAATGAGCCTGCCATTTCTTACGAACGTTAGGTGACTCTTTTAATAGTCGGACTGTCTCGATCAATAAATCATCAAAATCTAATGCTCCAGCTTTTTTGCGGCGCACTTCATACTCTTGATAAATTTTTGCAATATTCTTTTGATTCGGTGCTTTGGCAAGATTAGCATAAGTTTCTGGGTCGACTAGGTCATTTTTCGAACTAGATACAGCAGCACTAACCGAGCGGGACTTGATATCAGTTTCGCTAATCGATAGCGATTTCATTACCTGTTTTATTAACCCCAAGCGGTCGTCTTCATCATATATAACAAAATTGTGCGGCACGCCGATTGAACCACCATCAATCCTTAGAAGCCTGACACAAATGCCATGAAAAGTACCCATCCAAGGCATAAAACCACGCTGTGAGCTATCCTGTCGAAGTAGTGACCCTAGCCTACTACGCATCTCTTTAGCGGCCTTATTCGTAAATGTAACCGCTAGTATATTTTCTGGTCTAATACCTTCATTTGAAATCAGGGATGCGATGCGATGTGTTAAGGTCTTAGTTTTACCACTGCCGGCGCCAGCTAAAATCAATACCGGACCAGTGGCCGTTATTACCGCCTCTTGTTGCGGCTCGTTTAATCCTGCAAGTAAATCCATTGATAATAATTATACCAGAGATAATACTAAAGATTTGGTGCTATATAGATGAAGAACCCGGCACCAGCGGCGGCGCCTAATATAATCAGTAGAACGATTAACAATACCCACAGCCAACCTGATTTCTTTTTCGGTACCACTAACGACTTATGGTAGTTGTCGGTATTGTAGATGGCACCGCTAGTTTGCTCACCGGTACTGGGATGTTCTTCGTATTGCTGAGCTATAGAACCAGTTGACTGAGGCTTAGGCGCGTCACTAGTCTCTAGTACTGGATTAGTTGCTGGTTCTTCGGTCGGCTTATCATCAACCAACTTACCAACCGACTCATCTGATTCAATCTTTAATAATTCGTCTTGTAGTTCATCTGGTAGCTTCTCGGCTTCATCTTTGGGTTCCTCTTCTTTGACGTCAGATTTTGGACTATCTGTTTCAATAACTGATTGATTAGTTACCTCATTAGTTAATTCGGTAGGCTGTTCAGTTTGATCGCCCGAGAAAGCACCGAGTGGACGCTTGTCAACTACGGTACCTGGTATAAAAGGTGACTCTAGTGGTTTTTCTTCGACTGGCGCAGGATCCGGGTTAGTAACCGGTGTAACGGATTGAGTTTCCGGAACGGTAGCTATAGCTGTAGGTGTAGCAACTTGATCAACCGGTTTAGGCTCGATTGGACTAGGTGAACTTGGTGTCGGTACTACAGTAGACACGGCTGGTCGGCGTGTATTTGACGATGTGTGAACTAGGTCCATGAATTGGCCAGTACTACGACGACCAGCCAGAGAAGGAACAGCTGGTGTTGGCGTAGTAGCGACTGTTGGATTTGCATTCACTATCGGGATAGTTGGCAATGCACCTAAAGGCTTTGCGGATGCAATGTTAACAGTACTACTGACATCAGAGCCACCCAGGTCCAAGACTTTTTCTGCCGGCTCGCTATCGTCTTTGATAGCTGGTTGATCAGAATTATCGGAAAGCAACGAACTGACGGCTCGGTCTAATTCTTCGAAATCAATATCTTTCACACCCCACCCCTATCGATTCTTATCATGTGCTTTTTTAATTATCTCATTAAAAGTAATGGCATTCAAACTGGCCGCACCAACTAATAAACCGTTGATACCGTCGATATTCAGATATTCGGCTACACTACTTGGCGTCACACTACCACCGTATAATACTTTTATCGAATCAGCGGCGCTTATACC
>Ga0209798_10002045_pt1 | contig 11967 bp, 12 predicted proteins | sample DOMMetBare3Fresh_FD_187475 | JGI IMG/M metagenome (GOLD analysis project Ga0209798, IMG submission 187475) | Wetland sediment microbial communities from St. Louis River estuary, USA, under dissolved organic matter induced mercury methylation -... | ecosystem: Environmental > Aquatic >...
TTGAGCAGGGATATCGTCTTTATATCTTCTTTCAGCCAGGGTGCCGGGTCTTTCGCTATAGAAAAACATATAACTGAAATCGTACCGGCTATATTCCATGATGCTGAGCGTTTCAGTATGGTCTTCTTCTGTTTCGGTACAAAATCCTGCGATGAAATCAGATGATAAACCACAGTCAGGAATGATCTCTCTTATACGGTCTACTTTTGCCATATACCATTCCCGGGTATAGGTGCGGTTCATCAGTTGCAACACCCTTGAAGAACCACTCTGTACCGGAAGATGTATGTAATTGCAAATATTTTCATGCCGGGCTATTGTATACAATACTTCATCTGTAATATCTTTTGGATGAGAAGTGGAAAAACGGACTCTCAATTCCGGTGAAATGTTTGCTACAGCTTCTAATAGCCGTGCAAAAGTTATCGGGGGTGCCGTAACATCACCTTTACTTGTCTGAGGTATATAATAATAACTATCAACATTCTGACCCAGCAGTGTTACTTCTTTATAGCCCTTTTCAAACAGATCTTTACATTCATTTATGATGCTTTCTGTATCCCGGCTTCTTTCTCTGCCTCTTGTAAAAGGCACCACGCAGAATGAACACATATTATTACAACCACGCATTATACTTACAAAAGCACTTACGCCATTACTGTCTAATCTTACCGGAGAAATATCAGCATAGGTTTCATCACGGCTCAATAATACATTTACGGCCTTTTGCCCGCCTTCTGCTTCTGCAACTAATCCAGGTAATGATCTGTATGCATCAGGGCCTATAACTATATCAACCAGTTTTTCTTCTTCTAATAACTTTGATTTCAATCTTTCAGCCATGCACCCCAATATACCTACCAGCATCTCTTTCTTTACTTTCTTTAATTTTTTAAATTCTGTGAGTCTTTTTCGAACGGTTTGTTCTGCTTTTTCCCTGATAGAGCAGGTATTAATAAATATCAGGTCAGCATCTTCAATTATACTGGTAGCTCCGTAGCCTTCTTTATTTAAAATGGAAGCTACAATCTCGCTGTCTGCAAAATTCATGGCACAACCATAGCTTTCAATATAGAATCGTTTTTTATATTGATTGGGGTCGTTGGCAAACGGCGAAAATGCTTCACCCTGCCTTGTTTCATCCTGCACTTTATCTGACACGTAATCAAGCATTCATTTAGATTTTTCGAATTGAAATAGGGATGCAAATATACCCAAAACCGGTGATAACTGTGACAGGATGTCAGTATTTAATAAACTCTATTATTGAAACAAATAATCTACCCAGTTGATTCTTTTTCAGCCAGTTATAATGTCAATACATCTTTCTTTTAAAGGATACATACTTGAAAAGACTGACCTGGATATTCTGATTTATTTCTGAAGGTAATTTGATGATAATTGAAACAATAAGTAGAGCGGCAAATGGGAATCGAACCCACGACCTTCAGTTTGGGAAACTGAAGCTCTACCACTGAGCTACTGCCGCTTTCAGTATTCTGATTTACAAAACAGGGTTTGAAAATGAAATTTTTGTACTGAGCCAGCTATCTTTTACAGGTACTAACCATTTTGTTTCCAATTCTTCTTTTGTAAGTACAAGGTTATTAAAATATAGGGTATCAGGAGCAATGAATCCATTTTCAGCAGCATATTGTAATTGTGAGAGCGGAAGCAACTGAATTTTATCTTTAATTACAAACGCAAGAGTCGTACGGTCAAACATATTTACACCAAATCGTTTTTCAATATCCTTTATTAACCGTACTGAACTATCCGTACTGCAACCGCTTACACCAGTGGCTGTTTCATCAGCCATCAGTATAATAAACTGTCCGAAGAAAAGATAGGCTGCTCCTTTAACAGGGGTGCCATGGCTTTGCCAATGCACCGTAAATTCTTTAAGCATATCTTCAATATCAAGTGCTTCACTCATCAGAAGCAGGCGATTACTCTGGTAAACCCATACCCTGGAGCCAGGATGAAAATTACCGTCAAGAAGGTATTTGTTTTCAAGATTCATGCAGCTAAATTACAACCAATTTATTTCCTGTTGGAACAATCACTTAAAAATGAATCGATGATCCTGGCGCACTGGACTTACTCCAGAAAGGAGTGGATGGCATTTCTAAAAAGGTCTGATCCCAGGCATAATATATTTTTCTATGTTTATCGTTTTCTTCATTCATTACTATTAATCAGTATTCCGGAAATCAGGGTTACAAACGGGCAGGTTTGTATTGGAAAGAGTATACTGGAATTTAACAACCGGAATAATCAATTGAAAAATATTGAATTGAATGCAGAAGGTGATATTAATATTCTCACCATAACAACTGAGAAATTATACAGGAAAAATAAAAGAAAGATAAGTGTACCCGTTCCAAAAGGGAGATTGAGAGAAGCCATTGAATTACAGCATAAACTTAATTCCGTTAATTGATACCATTTATTTTATTCCATTGATTGTGCAATCAATTCTGCCACATCCATCACTTTTATAGATTCTTCTTTATCTGCCAGTTTCACTCCATCAGTCATCATCGTATTACAGAAAGGACAAGCAGCTGCAATAATGCCGGCACCTGTTTCTATTGCTTCATTGCTACGGTCAATATTTATACGGATGGTTCCTTTTTCTTCTTCTTTAAACATTTGCGCACCACCGGCTCCACAACATAGTCCATTGCTTTTGCATCGTTTCATTTCCACCAGTTCAGCATCCAGGGCTTCCAGAACTTTACGTGGTGCTTCATAAATATTATTGGATCTTCCAAGGTAGCAACTATCGTGGTAGGTTATTTTTTTGCCTTTGAAAGTTCCGCCTTCTTTCAATTTAATTTTTCCTTCATCAATCAAACCCTGTAAAAATGTAGTATGGTGAATGACTTCATAGTTGCCGCCCAATTCAGGATATTCATTTTTAAGTGTATTAAAACAATGCGGGCATGCCGTTACAATTTTTTTAATTCCATAATTATTCAGGATCTGAATATTCTGGTAAGCCATCATCTGAAACATAAATTCATTGCCGGCCCTTCTGACAGGATCGCCGGTACACATTTCTTCTTTTCCAAGAATCGCATAGTTGATACCTACTTTGTCCAGGATGGTTACAAATGCTTTGGTTATTTTTTGGGCTCTTTGATCAAAACTGCCGGCACAGCCCACCCAAAATAATACTTCCGGACTTTTACCAGCGGAAAACAACTCAGCCATTGCAGGTACATGCATATGTTAAATATTAATTCTTCAGCAATATTACTGAAAACACAGCATTAATTAACCCCAGCCCCAGTTGCCAATGCCACTTAAGAAAGCGACTATCAGTATCGCAGCAACTACAAAAATTCCAATTGCTATCCAACCTAAAATAATTGCTGCTTTTGCATTTTTATCATTTGGATTTTCTTTTTTAGCCTTATACCCCAATATAAGTGCAAGTGTAATGCACACTAGCGATACCAGACCTCCGATATAGGGTATAAGAGAAGCAGCCAATCCGATAATTCCCAAAATGAGGGCAGTTTTTCCTTTATCTTTTTTCCTGTCTTCTTTTGTGATGGTGAAACCCTTTTTAATTTTCCATTGATATATTTTAATGGCAATTTTTTCTTTCAATTTTAATTTTCTGCCAATCTTCTTTTCAATATCTTTTATTTTCATTTTGGCTATGGTACTGAAATAAGAAGGAAGCACTGATTTGTTTTGAATAGTAGCACCTTCATCAGGTATTGCCGGAATAGTAGAAGCCATTGCTGAAGAGAATAAAAAAACAAATGATATGGCAACTATTGATTTCATATAAAAATTAAAAATGAAAATTAGAACAGTGAAAAATATTGATCGTGTTTAGAGGAAGCCTATTTTTGTTAACTTACTTAAAGATGAAGAAATTATTTCAGAAATTGACCAATTGGGAGCTTTGGAATTTTTATGTGCTTTATTTACCGATTGGACCTGTTTGGCTGTGGTATTGTCTTCGCAGCTGGTCATTATGGTTTTTCAGTTCATCCAACCCAACTATTACATTTGGCGGATTTGAGGGGGAAGGTAAGAAAGAGATGTATGATCAATTACCACCTTCTTTGGTGCCCAGAACCATTTACATCATGCATGACTGGCCATTCGAAGAAGTTAAAAAGAAAATAAATGAAGCAGGGTTTACATTTCCTTTTATAGTTAAGCCGGATGTTGGTATGAAAGGAATTCTTTTTCGAAAAATTGACAACGAAAAAAAATTGGAAAAATATCATGAAAAGGTTCCGGTGGAATACATCGTTCAGGATTTGGTAGAGCTGCCTGTAGAAGTGAGTGTATTTTATTATCGGTTTCCCTGGGAGCAGAAAGGTGTTGTAAGCGGATTTATAGAAAAGGAATTACTTCATGTAAAAGGAGATGGACACTCCACCTTAAAAGACCTGGTGTTAAATCATTCCCGTGCAAAGCACAGAATGGAAGAAATGACTCACAAGCATGGTCATAGGTTTGATAGAATTATACCATCCGGAGAAATATTTTATTTGTCTTATGCCGGAAATCATAACAGGGGAGCTCATTTTACAAACCTGCACAAAGAAATAAATAACGACCTGCACAAGGTATTTGATGAAGTAAGTCATTTCTCCGGTAAGTTTTATTATGGACGATACGACATAAAAACAACTTCTATTGAAGATTTAAAAAAGGGAATTAATTTTTCAATACTGGAATTTAATGGCTGCGGTGCAGAGCCCAATCATATTTATGATTGCGGAATGAGCATCTGGAAAGCCTATGGGGTTATTCTTCACCATTGGAGGGTTTTATATAAAATAAGCAGGTACAATCATGAAAACGGTACACCATACTGGTCTTTTAAAAGAGGATGGGATTTTCTCCGGGAATCAAAAAAGCATTTCAAAATGCTGGAAAAATATGATTGATCTTTAATTAACTTAAGCTGTTAACTTGTTTTTATTATGGAAGGGGAAGAGAAATTTATACTGCTCCGCAATTATGATCTTTGGTGTCAACTTTCTGATCAGGAATATGTTGATTTAAATGTCAGCCACCATTTTATTGAAGCAAAAAAAGGCGACTACGTCTATTTTGATTCACATCACCTTAATAAACTTTATTTTGTAAAAGATGGCTATATTAAAATAGGATTTATTGATGAAGAAGGAAATGAAATAATAAAAGAAATAATTAAGGAAGGGGAAATTTTCGGACAGTTTGCTTTGGAACGGACAAATCTGAATGGAGAATTTGCAAAGGCCTATAAAGGGAATGTAAGTCTTTGTGCTTTTACTATTGAGGATTTTGAAAAAATATTAAAGAGCAAACCAGAGCTTGCTGTAAAGTACAGTAAACAGGTAGGAGAAAAGCTGCGCAGGGCAGAATATAAGATTATGAACATGCTTAATAAAGATGTCCGGTCAAGGTTGTTGGCATTTTTTTATGACCTTGCACTCAAAGATGGTTATGATGATAGCACTTCATCTTTTTCAATGGATAATTTTCTTACGCATGATGATATTGCTAAATTAATCGGAAGTGCAAGACAAACCGTAACCACATTTATTAATCAATTGGAGGAAGAAGGGTTAATAAAAATATCCAGAAAAAAAATAATTATACCTGATATTAAAAAACTCCGGCAATTGGTAATTCTTACCTGATTCTGAAGAATTAATTTGCACAATTACTTCGTAATTTCGACACATGCATCCGCTTTTTAAAATATTTCTGACCGGAATGGTTATCAGCTTCCTGGGTTCACTACCATTAGGAACACTGAATATTGCAGCGATGCAGATTTCTATTTCGTCAGGGGTTGCAGCAGCCATGTTATTTTCTGCCGGTTCTTTGCTGATGGAGATTATTTATGTCCGGCTTTCATTAGTAGCGATGGACTGGATTAGAAAACAGGAACGGATTTTAAAAATTCTGGAATGGGCAACATTGATCATTGTTCTTGCCCTGGCAGCCGCCAGTTTTTACGCAGCGCTACATCCTAAAATTGAGAAGAACATTGTATTGGATAGTCCGCTTCCGAAATTTCTACTCGGGTTGATTATGAGTGCTGTTAATCCGGTGCAGATACCATTTTGGTTTGGGTGGAGCACCGTACTCTTTACAAAGAAAGTTCTGATGCCAAGGCAGGATCATTATAATATATATATTGCCGGAATCGGAATTGGAACATTTATCGGCAATTGTATTTTTATTTTTGGGGGCTTATTAATAGCAACTAAAATAAATACAAACCAGCATATTCTCAATTGGATTATCGGTGGAATATTTGCTGCAACAGCGTTGATTCAACTTTGGAAAATCTTGAAAAATAAAGATGCCGTGCATCAAATGGAGCATCCGGAAGAAATGACCGGAAAAATTGAAGGCCAGATTGGTAAAATCGAAGAAGGAATTGATAAGTTTGAAGAAGGATTCGATAAATTTTCTCATAAGGATAAAAAATAAATCATCATTAAAAACTATTTTATGGCTATAAAAAATGCACTAATCCCTGAATGGGAAAACGAAATGAAATCTACCCGCAAAATGCTGGAAAGAGTTCCTTTCGAAAAAGCAGACTGGAAACCACATGCCAAATCAATGAGCCTTGGCAGACTGGCAATACATGTGGCAGAAATACCCAACTGGTTAACGGTTACACTTGAAACGAATGAACTTGATTTTGCAAAAGGTTATACTCAAAATAAACCTGCCAATAAAGAAGAGTTGCTGAAACTGTTTGATGAATGTGCAGCAAAGTCCACTGAAGTGCTGAAGAATGCTACTGATGAAAATTTTATAAGTAACTGGACTATGCGTAATGGGGATAAAATTTATTTTACAATGCCCAAAACAGCGGTAGCCAGAAATTTCGCATTCAACCACCTGTATCACCATAGGGGACAATTATCTGTTTACCTGCGTTTACTGGAAGTACCGGTACCTGGTATGTATGGCCCGACTGCGGATGAAGGAAATATGTAATCAGTCAACAATAAATAATTTACACCCCACTGATGTTGAAGTACGGTGGGCTTCATTATTGTCTCCAACAAAATAACACATGCCATGGCGTAGTTTCATTATTCTGCCGTCTTTCAGTTCTGTATGCATTTCGCCATCTATGCAATAAATGATATGACCTTTGCTGCACCAGTGGTCGGCTTTGTATCCGGGAGAATATTCTACCATCCTGATACGGATGTCATTAACTTTTTGCACTTGCCAGTATGCCACGCCTGTTTCCCCGTTGTGCTCTTCTTTGGGAATAGTTGACCAGTCAACGGTTTGAAAAGGAAAGGATATAATTTTCAATTAGTTATTTTTATTAAATATTCATTTCCTCCGCCCACTTGTCTCTCTCATCCGGACTCAACTTCCAGGGAGCAAAATTATTTTCAACATTACTGAACATAGCGGCCCATTCCTGAGGGGTATTACTTTCTTCCATGACGAGGTAACGACGGAGTTCTAAAATAATATCCAGTGGGCTGATACTTACCGGGCACTCCTGTACACAGGCATTGCAGGTAGTACAGGCACGAAGTTCTTCAACAGTGATATAATTGTGCAGTAATGTTTTGCCATCTTCTTTAAATTCTCCATTCTTATTAATATTTTTCCCAACTTCTTCCAATCTGTCACGGGTATCCATCATTATTTTTCTCGGAGAAAGTAATTTTCCTGTTTGATTGGCGGGGCATGCTGCACTGCATCGTCCGCATTCTGTACAGCTATATGCGTCTAACAAATTTTTCCAGCTTAAATCCTTAATATCCTTTGCGCCAAATTTTTGAGGAGTTGCTGCCTGTTCGCCAGTAGGTGCTAATTCCGGTTGCATGGCATACAATACTTCTTTTTGTATTGAATCCATATTTTCCATTTTACCAACAGGTTCCAGCGGGGCATAGTATGCATTAGGAAATGCCAGTACAATATGCAGGTGTTTGGAGTATGGCAGGTAATTCAGAAACGCAAAAATGCCAACGATATGTAACCACCAGCTTCCTCTTTCTACCAGTTCTAATCCGTTATTGCTGATGCCATTTAGTACAGGATGCAGGTATTGCGATAAAATGAAGTTGCCGGTGGGATGTGCGGCATAATGTTCTACACCCCGTGTTTGCAGCAATGTATCACTGGCATTCAGAAATAAAAAAAGTGACATCAGCACTACTTCTGTTACCAGTATATAATTTGCATCACTTCTTGGCCATCCGTCCAGGTCTTTACTTGCAAATCGCTTTAGTTTGATAATGTTTCTGCGTACCAGGAAAATAACACAGGCTGCCAGTACCAGGAAGGCAAGGATTTCAAACGCATTAATCAGAAAACTGTATAAATCACCCAACGGAGCAGCAAATAACCGATGCTTTCCAAAAATACCATCCAGCACTATTTCCAGTACTTCAATATTTATAATGATGAACCCAGCATAAACAAAAAAGTGCATCACTGCCACCAGCGGATTACGAAACATTTTCTTTTGGCCGAATGCCAGCAACAATAAATTTTTCCATCTTTTATCCGGGTTGTCACTCAAATCCTCATCACGGCCAAGTTTGATATTCCGGCTTATTTCTTTTACTTTTTTTGAAAAGAACCAGATTGAAACGGCACTGATGACGATGAAGAGAAGTTGTTGGGCAATTTGCATAGCAGTTATTTACAGGTGCTAATTTACGGGATGAAAAGCAATAAGGTTAAAAATGTATAGCATTCAGTTTAAACTTTCCATTTGAATACTCCAGCGATGGGGCAGGAAATTTGAAAGCACTTAAAACACTGAGCATAAATTTAATTCCCTTTTTATTAGTTTTTATTTTACTAAGGTCAATGTCAGGAGCAAGGTACCATTGCCTGTATCTTTTAATATCTGTTCTGTTGAAAGTGATGACTCCGTTATTATCTTTTGCAATATTCTCCGTACCGCCAAACATGCCTTCTGCACCATAGCCAACAGAAAGTGATAACCAGGCCGGTAAATTTGATTTTGGGAAAAAGGATTTTAGATTGGCACTGGCCCAATAAGTTTGTCCGTTGTAATCTTTCAGAAAACGTTCTGATTCGTTTTTTCCGAATAATTTATCACTGCGTTGATTTAAAGCTGCATCATTATATTTTTTATAATGGAAGGAAAACTTAAGCTTAATTCTCTGATCATTCCATGCTAATTCCTGTGCTACTAAGGCGCCGCTTCCCAGAATATTTGCTCCGAAATCTGCCCAACTCCATCCCCATTCATCACTGAATCCATCCAAAACTTCAATTACAGTCTGATAAAAAGCACCGCTCATGCCACCAATCCAGATTCTTTTCTTTTTGTCAATTCCTGTCCAGCGCCAGAGTTCCATACTGGCCCTGCTTTCTATATAGGCGCTGTAAAGATGGCCTACTTTATCCACCTGCTTCCATTCAGACAAATCATTAAAGGAATGAAAACCGGATTGCGGGTAATTTTTATACCAGGCAGAGTATAAACCTACCATTATAGCACCATAACCAACAATATTGGCACCTGCAATGAAACGAATTCTCTTTTTCTTTTGTTCCGGTGTAAGTGTGTAGTAATTATAGTTATTGATAAATTCATCTGAAGTATTTAAAGGTAGCTTACCGGAAAAATAGTTGGGTTGCTTATTATTGTTATCCCGGTTTGTTGTTAATACAGAATCAACTTTTGTTGAATCGATTTGAGCAGTAGCAATAAAAGAAAAAAATAAGAAAGCAGAGAGAAAGCTGAACTTAATAAAAAAAGAAACCCGCAGGATTGGGTTGCTAAGAATTAGCAGGCATTTTTCGCAATTGCTCAGTAGAATTGTTGAAGCACAAGAGTGCGACCCCGCCCACTTCACACAAGGCCATCCGGCGGGGCAGGCAGCAAGGGACGATGATAGTAGTAATGCAGATGACAGCATAAGCTACAAATTTACGTTTCCTGCACAGAAATGGATTGAAAAGGTGAAATGCAATAACTTAGAGCAAAATTTTAAACAAGTTTTATGAACGAAGCTATCCTTCAAAAAGTAAATACCTGGTTAAACGGCAATTTTGATGCAACTACGAAGAATGAAATAAAAAAATTGCAACTGGAAAAGCCTGATGAACTGGCCGATGCGTTTTATAAAGACCTTGAATTTGGAACCGGAGGTTTGCGGGGATTGATGGGTGTAGGTACCAACCGTATCAACAAATACACAATTGGAATGGCAACACAAGGCTTTTCCAATTACCTGAAGCAATGCTTTACAGGTGAAGTAAAGGTGGCTATTGCACATGATAGCCGTAACAACAGCCGGTTTTTTGCTGAAACAGCTGCCAACGTATTTGCAGCAAATGGAATTAAGGTATACTTATTTGAAGACTTAAGACCCACACCTGAATTATCGTATGCCATTCGTCATCTGAAATGCCAGGGTGGAGTGGTTTGTACAGCATCTCATAACCCCAAAGAATATAATGGCTACAAAGCATACTGGGATGACGGTTCGCAATTAGTACCACCGCATGATAAAAATGTGATTAAAGAAGTGGATAAAATTGCATCTGTTGATGATGTGAAATGGAGCGGTGGCGAATCGAATATCTTCATCATCGGTAAAGAGCTGGATGAGGAATATCTGGAAATGGTTAAAAGCCTGAGTGTATATCCGGATGTAATCGGGAAGCATAAGGATATGAAAATTGTTTATACACCCATTCACGGTACCGGTATTGTCTTAGTGCCCCCGGTATTGAAGAAATTCGGGTTTAATAATATTCATATTGTAGAAGAGCAGCGTAAGCCTGATGGAAATTTTCCAACTGTTGTTTATCCGAATCCGGAAGAAAGTGAAGCAATGAACCTTGGCCTGCAACTGGCGGCAAAACTGGATGCAGATATTTTATGCGGCACAGACCCTGATGCTGATAGAATTGCTATCGGCGTAAAGGATACGCATGGTAAGTGGGTGTTGATGAATGGCAATCAGACTGCTGTGCTGGCATTTAATTACATGATAGAAGCCAGGAGAACAAAGGGGCTGGCACAGAAAAATGATATGGTGATTACAACTATTGTTACCACACCGATGATAGGTGAGATAGCTAAAGGGAATAACATCAATTGTTATCATGTATTGACAGGGTTCAAATGGATTGCTGACCTGATACGACAAAAAGAAGGAAAAGAAAACTACATAATTGGCGGTGAAGAAAGTTTTGGACTGATGATAGGTGATAAGATTAGGGATAAGGATGGTATCAGTGCTATTGCATTATTATGTGAGATGGCAGCCTATGAAAAAGAGAAAGGAAGGAGTTTGTTTGAAAAAATGATTGACCTGTATGTGCAGTACGGTTTTTATAAGGAGCATTTGATTTCTATTACCAAAAAAGGAATGGATGGCCAGCAGCAGATTGCGGATATGATGGAAAGCTACCGTAACAATCCTCCGAAAGCGATTAATGGAATAGCAGTTGTAAAGCTATTGGATTATGAATTGCAGAAAGGAACAAATCCCCAAACAGGAGCGGAGTGGAAAATTGAATTGCCTAAATCCAATGTATTGCAGTTTATTCTGGAAGACGGAAGTTCCATTTCTGCAAGGCCGAGCGGAACGGAGCCAAAGATTAAATTTTACTTCAGTGTGAATACGAAACTGAAAAATGCTGCTGAGTTTGAGAAGACCAGTGCAGCATTAGATGAAAAAATAAAAGCGATTATCAGCGATATGAAATTATAGTATAATAATTTATTTTCTAAAAGCAGCATATTACAATGCTGCTTTTCTATTTTTGTTACATTATGAAACCTATTGATGATACTTACAGGCATAAAGGCCTTCGCAATAAATTGGTAGAGGGGATTAAAGCAAAAGGAATTACTGACGATGCAGTGATAAATGCCATTGCAAAAATTCCACGCCACTTTTTTCTTGACTCTGCATTTGATGAAGCTGCATATGAAGACAAGGCTTTTCCTATTGG
>Ga0209798_10002046_pt1 | contig 11963 bp, 4 predicted proteins | sample DOMMetBare3Fresh_FD_187475 | JGI IMG/M metagenome (GOLD analysis project Ga0209798, IMG submission 187475) | Wetland sediment microbial communities from St. Louis River estuary, USA, under dissolved organic matter induced mercury methylation -... | ecosystem: Environmental > Aquatic > Freshwater...
TGCGACTGTTTGAACACACGGGCTTCATCCCACCGAGGTTGTCGGACAACGGCCAGTATCCCTTGCGGCATCTCGACATCAGTCAGCTTGTCAAATTCGGCGTCCGGACAAAGGAACTGGGACGCAGGCAGTTTCGTACGCGCCATTCGATCTGCCTCGGTCTCCACAGAGAGAAAGCGCGGCGAGACAATCAGACTGAGGATTGACTGTGGAGACTGGTGAATCAAATCACGACAGGATTTGGTGCCTTCAAGAACGAAGGCACCTTCTGTCGATCTGGTCTTCTTATCGCGAAGCAGTTGCCTGATCCGCGAGGCCCCTGCACGAGTCAGAGCCGGTAGCTGCTGCTCGACAGCCACCTAGAGACCTGTCGTCGCACTGAAGCACATACGGGCAAGACAGCTGGAGTGGGTAATCAACGACGCCTTCGTTCAGAGGCCGCTTCAGCCGCGCGGATACGTTGAGCCCTCGCCTTGGCACGTTTCAAGGCTGTCAGCTTTCCACGAGTCCGAGTCTGCTCAAACTGTAACTGTTCAAGCTGAGACTGCAGGTGGGCCTTTTCCTGCTTATGCAAACTCGCGCATTCTGCCTTGGACAGCTGTGTCCAATCTCCGCTGCTCCTGGCACGCTTGATTCGATCATCCAAGGACTCTCGAAGCTGCCTGGACCGCATCGTCATGAGCGACTTCAGCGCTTCTTGTCGACGCTGGACCTCTTCCTCCTCAGCCATGATGCCACGGATATCGGTTCCTAACATAGCTCCCTACCTCCTTACCACACGATGAAACTTGCGTCTGCATTATACCTATTTCATGCCTACACTTGGAATAGATCGTAACGCGTTGATTTTAATAAATAACTATCATTTTTGACGCTCGATTCATTGAAGCTCGCCCCTCCATTGTGTATCATGCCCCCATGTCGATAGGGCCATTTATTCAAGGTTGGAGACTTTCCAGAAACCAATCGATCGAATCGTTATCAGACGCGGCAGGAATTCCCACAACGCTTCTTGAACAAATCGAGGCAGATCAGGAGGACCCCACGATTGGTACGATTCAGGCCCTTGCCTCCGCGCTTCGGATCCCTCCCGCTTGGCTGTTCGACAGTCCCCAGTCGTTCAAATGTCTGTTTACCGATTCAACAGAGGATGAAGAGCCGGATACCGCTCAGACCGATCCGGTCACCGATCGAATCTTGGCGGGATCTCACTCCGATCGATCCCTCTATGTCCTCTTGACCTCGCTCATGCAGTCAGGCGATCCGAAACTCTTGCGGGCCGCTGAAGTGAGCCTACGGAGTCTAGTCAAACAATCGCGCCAAGCGACCGTGCCCTGGCAACAGCGCCCCTCCGGACACTTCGAACCGCCCAGCGACTAGGTTGCCTATTGCGCTCGCCCTCTATTGTTCACCATCTACTGCCAGTTCGCTGCTAAGACAGCCTGTACATCCTGGGGCCGTTGATCAATCGCTTGATCCCACGTAAGACCGGATTGCTGGGAGAACGCTGCCATGGCCTGGATCAGTTGGTTGACCTGTGTGCTGAGCAGGATCTCCCCATTGCCTGCTTGAATGGTCTCAATGTGATTCGTTCTACCGAGATACCAATCTTTTACCGTGACCTGATCTGCCGAGCCGTGAATGGCAAGCCTGAGGTCATTGGCCTGGCGGCTGAGGACGAGATCGAACGGATTGATCGTCGCACCGAAGACTGCCCGATCCTGATTACCGACGAACGGATCCAAATCGATAATCGTATCCTTGCCATCGCCGCGCGCGAAATTATAGACGTCATTGCCGGAGCCACCGGTCATCGTATCGTTGCCGGTACCGCCGGTGAACTGATCGGCCCCACCGCCGCCGGTCATCATGTCGTTGCCGGCTCCGCCGCCCAGCTGGTCATCGCCCGAGCCACCAACCAAGGTATCCACCCCATCTCCGCCGCTGAGCGCATCGTTTCCGCTGCCGCCCAACAGAGTGTCATTCCCCGCCCCGCCATCGACCGTGTCGTTCCCAGAGCCGCCATCCAAAACATTGTTCCCACTGTTGCCAAGGAGGATGTTATTCGCGGAACTCCCGGTGCCGTTGATATGAGCCATGCCTGTCAGCGTAAGATTCTCGACATTCGCGCCAAGCGTAAAGGTCACAGAACTTTGCACCGAATCGGTCCCTTCGTTGGCCAACTCCGTCACCACATCGCTGACTGCGTCCACGATATACGTGTCGTTGCCAGCTCCACCGACCAGCGTATCGTTCCCAGCCCCACCGTTCAGTGTGTCGTGGCCCGCGCCACCAATGAGGGCATTGCTGGCGCTATTGCCGATGAGCACATTGTCGAGACCGTTGCCTGTCCCATTGATCGCGGCGGTCCCCGCCAACGTGAGATTCTCCACATTCGCACCAAGCGTATAGGTGATGCTGCTCTGTACCGTATCCGTCCCTTCATTCGTCAATTCGGTCACCACATCACCGGCGGCATCCACCACGTAGGTATCATTCCCGCTGTTCCCCCTCATCGTGTCCGTGCCTGCTCCTCCATCGAGCAGATCATTGCCGGCTTGACCATTCAGGGTATCGTTCCCCGCCAACCCGAACAGTTGATCGTGCCCCGCCCCGCCCATCAGCACATCGTTGCCTGAGGTGCCGGTGAGCACCAGGTTGGGAGTCGCGACCGTCACATCAAATAGATCGAACACACTCAGATTCCCGCTATCCGTCGCCGTGACTTTGAGGTTCAGCACCCCGGCATCAGCCGCGCCCGGCGTCCCGCTGAAGGTGCGGGTGCTTGGATTGAATGTCAGCCACGTCGGTAACGCCGTGCCATCGGCCCGTGTGGCGGCATGGGTGAGCGTCTCCCCGGCATCGACATCGGTAAACGTATTTGCAGCGACTGTGAAGGTGAACGCAGCCCCAGTGTTGGCCGATTGGTCCGCGATCGGATTGGCCAGAGTTGGCGCGTCATTCACATTCTGCACCGTGAGGGCAAAGGTACCGAAGACGGAGAGAGTGCCGCTGTCCGTGGCCATCACCTTCACGTTCAGGCTGCCGACATCGGCATTGACCGGTGTCCCACTGAACGTGCGGGTGGCCGTATTGAAACTCAGCCACGTCGGCAATGGACTCCCATCGGCTTGGGTGGCGGCATAGGTGAGCGTATCACCGTGCCCCACATCCTCATCGGCGAAGGTGTTGGCCGGAACCGTGAAGGTGAACGGCGCATTTTCCAGGGCAGTCTGATCGGCAATCGCATTAGCCACCGTCGGCGCCTCGTTCACATTCTGGACCGTGAACGTGAATGTATCGGACGCGCTCAGGTTGCCGGTGTCGGTCGCTGTCACGCGGAGATCGAGGCTGCCCACTTGGGCGTCATCTGGGGTACCGGTAAGCGTCCGGGTATTCGCGTTGAAGCTGAGCCACGATGGTAGCGCGTTCCCGTTCGCCAGGCTCACACTATAGATAAGGCTGTCGCCTGCATCCACGTCCGTAAAGGTATTCGCGGGCACTTGAATCGTAACAGGTGTCCCTTCCGCCACCGCATGGTCAGCAATTACATTAGCCACTGTCGGCGCCTCATTGACGTTCTGGACCGTGAACGTGAATATATCGGACACGCTCAGGTTCCCGGTGTCGGTCGCCGTGACCTTGAGATCGAGGCTGCCGACTTGGGCATCGTCCGGCATGCCGGTAAAGGTCCGTGTTGTCGCATTGAAGTTGAGCCACGTGGGTAAGGCATTGCCGTTGGCCAAGGTGGCGCTGTACGTGAGGACATCGCCCACATCCTGGTCGGCAAAGGTATTCACCGGCACTTGGATGCTAACGGGAGTAGCTTCTGAGACACTCTGATCCGCAATCGGACTGGCTACCATCGGCGCTTCATTCACGTTCTGGATCGTCAGGGTGAACGTATCAAACGCACTGAGACTGCCGCTGTCGGTCGCCGTCACACGCAGATCCAGACTCCCCACCTGGGCATCATCCGGAGTCCCCGTAAAGGTGCGGGTAACCGCATCGAAGCTCAGCCAGGCCGGAAGCGCCGTTCCATCGGCGAGACTCGCGCTGTACGCAAGCGTGTCCTGTGCATCCGGATCGATAAAGGTATTCGACGGCACTGGAAGACTGAACAGCGTTCCTTCTGACACAATCTGATCATCAAGCGGATTCGCAACGGTCGGCGCCTGGTTGGTTGAGCCTCCGAGGAGTGCCGTCAGATTCGCTGAGCTTCCGTCGGCAAACGTCACGGTTTCTACGACCAGTGAACCGTTCGCCCCGGTAGGATCGAAGCTGGTCAACACCAGTTTGTCCGTCCCGCTGCTGCCCACGTGAATCGTCAGTGTCCGTGCGATGTCATCACGGGTGACCGTCAGATCGCTCCGGCTGATGCCTGCGCCGAACTGAATGCGATTTCCCGCGCCGACTGCTGCGACATCCTCGATCGTGTCGAGGCCGTCACCGATATTGAAGAGATAGGTGTCGTGACCGTCACCTCCGAAGAGTAGGTCGTCTCCCAATTCACCAATCAGGACGTCGTCACCCTGATCTCCATAGAGTTCGTCGTCATCGGCTCCACCATACAAGGTGTCATTACCTCCTCGGCCAACCAGCCAATCACCTCCACCGAGACCGCGAATCACATTATCAAGATCATTGGCGAGGATGGGATCATAGAAGCTCGTGCCAGTGAAATTGTTAATCCGGCTTTCCAGGGTCACGGTATCCCAGACAGTTCCATCGGCAAAGGTCACTTGATCGATCTTATAGGGAGTCGGATGAACTCGAAGGGATGAGGAAAACCGGTAGTTCCCGCTCACGACGCTGAAATAGGATGCTAGAGTCAGCTCGTCAGTCGCGTGCCCCAGTAACATCTTCAAGTCGAGTCCATTTTTTTCAAGCACCACATCATTCGCCGTGATTCCCGCTCCCAGTTGCACCGTGTCGAGTGCCCCATTCAAGTGATCGAACTCCACAATGGTCAATTGTCCGCTGCCCAGCCCAAGTTGATACGTATCAGTATCCGCCGATCCTGTGACGACTCCACCGAATTGACCAGGCCCCCAGGTCGTCCCATCAGCAAATCGCACCACTTCAACGGCACCGGGAGCATAGTAATAGGGGTTCGAAGAGCCTTGTCTGGTGATGCCGCCGGACGGAATCGTCAGGCCGCTAAAAAATCGCCAACTCCCGGTGCTGAAGGCCAGTGTATAGTACCCCTGGATCGTCAGTTGGTCGTTCGCCCCCTGTCGTTGCAACACCAAATCATCCCCGTTGCGAACCCAGGAGACGTCTTCCGGTCTCACTCCATTCCCCATTTCAATCACATCAGACTGACTTGAGGAAATGAACGGGTCCACGCTCGCTTCGATGATCGTGTCACGCCCATCGCCGGCCGAGAAACCATAGGTATTGCTGGCCTCTCGCCCATACAACACATCAGTCCCGGCCCCCCCTTCCATCCGTGCCCAACCCGTCAAAACATCATCGCCTCCCATTCCATGGAGCTCGACGCCGAAGGTCCCGGACATCGTATTATTCAACACATTGCCGATTCCCAGACTCCCCCCAAGCATGGTCAGATTTTCAAGATTATTTCCGAGAGTGTAACTGACACTGCTTTGCACCAATTCAATCCCGCCGTTCGCATCTTCACGGATCTGGTCGTTTCCGGTTGTGACGATGTAGATATCGTCCCCTGCGCCTCCGATCAGAGTATTAACGCCGTTTCCACCATCCAACACATCGTCGCCGGCCCCTGCGACCAATACATCGTCGCCATCGCCACCGAAGAGTTGATTATCCCCACTACCCGCCTCAAGAACATCGTCACCGACTCCACCGTCCAAGCGATCGTTCCCAATCCCACCATCCAGATGATCGTTCCCATGTTCTCCGTACAGCACATCGGCCCCGTCCCCGCCTATCAATTCATCATCGCCCGCTCCGCCATAGAGCCAATCACCCCCCACGCCCCCTTCAATCCAGTCGCCCTGGTCCGCAGCCATCAGCCCCAGGAACGCCAGATCCCCACCCAGGAATAAACCAGGACTGTAGCTGCCATATAGCTGATCATCCCCAGCTCCCCCGATCAGAATATCTTCCCCTTCCCCACCGAAAAGCGTATCGCCCCCAGCTCCCCCATCCAACACATCATTCCCACCAGCTCCACGATGCTCGGTGGTATCGTAGGCACCAGTCTGCGCACTGATCCGCAAATCCCCCGAGAGCGTGTCGTTTCCTTCTCCTCCATAGAGTGCGTCATGGCCGTCCTGACCGTAGAGTTGGTCATTGCCGGTTCCGCCCGCCAGCACATCATCGCCGAAGACTCCAAACAGCGTGTCGTCCCCCTCACCGCCATCGAGCGAGTCGGCCCCGCCGTCCGCTGGATCTCCACCGACTGCAGAGGGCGTGTCCCCAATCAGTGTGTCGCCGCCCTTCCCTCCGATGAGCACGTCGCTGCCAGCCCCGCCGCGAAGCTCGTCCGCATCATCCCCACCATCCAAATAGTCATTGGCACTAAATCCATGCCCCTCATCGTTGCCATTGTCGCCCTGAAGATAATCTCGCCCCGCCCCGCCGAGGAGCACATCCTCGCCGAGGTTGCCGATCAAGGTGTCATCTCCCTCGCCACCATCCAGGAAATCATCGTACGACCCGGTCCATACTTGTCCGACCTGCAGTTGCACATCATCTCCCTCGAGATAGTCGTGACCAGCCCCACCGAACAAGTGGTCAGCCCCTCCTTGGCCGAACAGCACATCGTTGCCCTCCCCGCCATCCAATACGTCATCACCACCTTGGGCATCGGCAAACTCGCCGGACCCGTACAGCCGATCCCCTTCGATCCCGCCGAACAGTTGATCGTTCCCATCCCCTCCACTCAGGTCGTCATAGCCTTCCTCTCCGTAGATTTCGTCGTTGCCCTGATGGCCGATCACCACGTCGTCGCCCGCCAGCGCATGGATCACATCGTTCGACAACCCGTCACTGCGATACACATCCCTCAGAGCGGTAAAGATGGGGCTGGTGCTTTGATCTGGATTGATCCGGAAAAACTGCGTCCGGGTGGCAAGCCCATTGTCATACGCGATGGTGGCAACTTCAAAGAGGCGAATGCCGAATCGCCCGCTTTGATAGTCCTTGATCGTCAGCGGCCCCGATCCGGTCACGACCAGATTGTTGCCTTGTTTGGTCAGCGTGATGGTGCCGTCGGCACTCTGAAAAACATCGTTTGGATCGTCGGCCAGCCGCAGCCCCCCAACCAATACCTTCCCATCGAACTCCACGGCGCCTCGACCATCCGAATCTTCGATCGTGTCGGCGCCATCGCCCGCGCGGATAACATACGTATCGAGGCCGGCGCCGCCACGCAGAATGTCGTTATCCAGGCCACCGTCGAGCGTGTCGTTGCCAGCCCCACCGTCCAAGACATCATCGCCCTGCCCACCCACGATGATATCAGTCCCATCACCGCCGCTCAGCAGGACATCGTTGCCCTCGTTGCCCTCGATATAGTCCGCACCCCCAGCACCCTGAATCGTATCTTGGCCATCACCCCCATAAAGCCGATCGCCCCAGATGATACTGCCATTGATAATTTCATCCATCGAATCCCCAAAAGTAATTTGGGGGAGAGGTGCACCACTCACTCCAATTTCGTAACCGCTCTGATTATCTTTGTAATAGGTCGCTGAGACTATCCCGGATGAATTGCTTACATTGATCTCCAGTTTCTTTGCGAGAAACTCCGCCCGGTCTTTCACATACTCTAGTGTGATCGAACCATTGCCGGTCGCCGGTTCATAGAGATCCAGATCGCCGGGAGTATGGAATTGTGTATAGTCTGCTCCTATCACGGCAAATGGGTTCAAATTCTTCAGCGCATAGCGATAGGCCGTGCCCATATCACCAGGCAGCAGCGCATTGCCTTTCAGGGTTTCGATCGACATGTCGACAAGCGAGACGATTTGATACGATTGCCCACCCAAAGCAGCTTTGACTGCTCCGATCGCGTTATAGAAGGCTGCCCTGTTCGGTATGTTCCCAAATGCACCAGGGGCATCAGACGAGGGTAACATTTGCGGATCAAGCGTCGGTCCCAGAAACAGCGTGCGGAGCGAATTCAGCGCTTGCTCGAACGTATCCCCTTCTGCTATCTGCATTAGCGTGTTGGCACTACTTGCTGAGGACGCCTGAAAAATCGCTGTAATGGCATCAGTGGAGATATTGGGATCGATCTCTTTGAATAGAATCTGTAGACGCAACGAATCAGCGAGGAGCGTCAGACTGTGGGTATTGAGATAATCAAACCGTGAGGCCACACCCGGAATTTCCACCACCGGCTGGCCTTCGATTGCGACGCCGATGGGGACAGGGTGGCTTCCCGAATTTGCTACGGCATTTGCATCGAAGCCAGAGAGTGCCACGCCGAAATATTGAGTGAATGACGGTTCTGTCACGATGGTTCCGAAGTCGTTGTAAAAGGTGCCATACCTATTCTGGATATAGGCTTCGGCAAAATCCTGCCGAGGGCTGGAGTACAGATTGCCATTCGGATCCGTTCGATCGATAGGTGATGCAACAATCGCTGCCAACTGCAGGGGTAATAAGAACACAGGCACATCTGTTGCGCTGTTCGGATCAGTCTCCACTTGCCGGTACAGATCCATCATTTCTTGCAACACGACGCTGCGCGGGCGATTTTGTCCTGTCGGATCGGTGAATCCGCCGAGCCCAGTTGCGTTAAAGACGACATTTGCACCCGGCGTCTGATTCACTTCTGCGGGATACATAGCCGCAAGTGTGCGCACGACGTTGCCGCTCAACGAGTAACCTACCAGGTCGATCTTTTCGCCAGATTGCAGGTGTGGTCGCACCTGATTCAGAAAGTCCTGTGCAGACACGATCTGGTCAAAAGCAAACCCGCTCGTGAAGACCTGGAAATCCGCACTTAGATCACGAGCACGATCATTGAGAATTTCGGTGCTCCGCACTGCGAGAACGACGCGGCCGGGATTTGCTGTATCGCGTAACGCGACTGCTGAAAAGCCGGTGGCATCGTTTTGATAAGCGTCAATGACGTCATAGCGGGTGGCGAAAGATTGCGCTTGTTCAACGGTCATGCGGAGCTTTCCAGGAAGGGCTGGGTCAGTGGCCGGGTAAGTTGGAGGATTATTCCCAAGCTGTAAACGGAGAATGATTTGAGCGTTGTCAAAAGCTGGATCTAAGAGAGATTCTGCGGCTATCTGTTCTAGTGCCGCATCGTAAGCCTTTTTCAGCTGATCAAGCGTCAGGTCCGACATGACAGCGCTCCTCTCAGTTGACCTTGGTTGAAGGTTTCAAGACTTTATGGATGAAGGAGGGCTCAACACCTGGCATTGTTGGAGGACATTTTGCTGCACTAAGCCACCAGATTCCTGCAACCGTCTCCCGAGTTTTCCCACCGCTCGCGGCGTATCCTCGTCGCACTGCAAGCACTTCGCTCGTCTGCAAATCCAGCACGATGACTTCACCGCCAGCGATTCCAAGTTCACGGTCGTGTGGACGTGTAATCCCTCTCCAGCTAAATCCATAACTACTCTTCAACTCTGTCACCCGCTCTTCGATCATTGGCGGCCAGTGATCGCGCGGGTACATATATTGGCCGTTCTCATACACCAGATGCTCTGTGTTCGGCTTTGTATAACGAAGGTACGTGGAACCATCAGCGGGATTCCGGAGAGATGCGGGAAGAGGCTTCTCGAGAAATTTATAGTTCTGATCTGGCTTGAACAAACTGTATCCTCTCTTCTTGACTGCCGTCACATAGCGAGGATTAACATAGCCATCTTCTGATAACGTTTCATATACGTTATAGGGATCTTCGAGCGTGTATAAGTGCATCATTTCATAGTCGGTTGCCATCACCCGTGGCCGCATCTGCATGATCCCGTCAACGTCCTCAACCGTCTTAAAGATGAATTCGCCCGCTTCGGTCTTGCACAGATGCTCAAAATACTCCTTGGTGGTCATGCCGGGCTTATAACCGCTATCCTCCGGCACCGGATTGGGAATCTTGATGCTGTGGGCGAACCGGCCTTCTTCTGTCGCGAGTGGGTCAGCGGGTTTCAGCTTCAACGGGTCGCAATCCGTGTTGCCCGGCTTCGGTGGATTCTTGGCGCAGCGCTCCGCCAGTTTCTTCATGGCCTTATCGAACCGCTCCCCAACAGTCTCTTCCTTAAAGAACGCTGCCGCACAGCCGACAATTAACAGTCCACCCAAACCCAGTACCAACAACGCGCGCGTCCAACTCATCTTCGTCATCTCCACCACCTTTCGCTATGCACCCTACTCAACCCAGCGACCCGCAGAATCAGGACCACGTCTGGTGTTTGCACATAGCCCATTGTCCGCTTTCTTGTTCAGCTCTTTGGCTTCGGCTGCTTTCCTGTTTGCAAACCAACTAAGACCTGCTGAATCTGCTGGTGCAGCCGCGCCAGGGCGCCGACATCCATCGCGACACGAGTGACCAGGTGGCCGTCCAAGCCTTTGGGAGCTGCCTGCCCGTCCTTCACGGTTTTTGCGATCGCGGCAAGTAGGGCCGGTTCAATCAAGCCAAAATCTAGATAGGCGATGCCCTGAGCGACAGCAACATTCGTATAGTTCGCCGCGCGTGGGTGAGCGGAGGAGTCGGAGGGTTTTAACCGGACATTCAACGCAATGGTGGCGTCTTTGGATTCGCTCATTGGCTCACACTCCTTGGCTGTGGATGAAGGATCGGGAGAATGACAACCGCACGGGGCAATCCCTATGCATTTGTGTTCCTAATGAGTGGGTGCGTGAGTCTATGAATCCGTCGGGTGGCTGTCAAGAACCCCTTCGCCCCGATACATCATCCAGAGCCGGCCGGATGGAATCTGCCTGAAAGTGCCTAAGTGTTGTAACTAGTCAAAAGAGGGGGATACATCTCGAGGATCGCCCCGTCAAGACCTCCCGGATCAACATGATCGGGGCAGGCATGAGTGGTCAATTATCGTGACAGCTTCGGCTGGATCATGCGGCGGATCTGGGATTCGCTCTTCGGATCAGAAGAGGCGGCATAAGTGGCCGCCAAGCAACTGATCATTAAGTCAATACTCATGCCTGTCCCCATTATTTTACGGCGAGTCCATATGGGGTCTACTGGGTAGGGAGCGTTGAGGTGAATCGGCGATCAATCGTTGTATTCTGGGGAACTAGGCTCGTGTGCCATCCTGAAAGTTTCAAGAATGAGAGGGACAAAATTGCCACTTCGATTGTGAAGAGCGTATAGCGTACAAATGCTTGTGAAACAGAGAAGAGCCCGACATAAACTCCCAAGCTGTAAGACGTGAACTGGCGGCCTATGTACAAGTCGAAATATGTGGCGATAGTTAGCTCTAGGACATGGATCAAGATCGGCATCCATCCAACAAGAAGAGCCATTCGCCAGCCATTCCCCTTCGATTGGGACCAAGCAGAGCGCAGACTTGCCTGGTCATCGACGGCGATTGCTGGGAGCAACAAACTTAGTCGGCCTATGAGATAGCCACAGGGTATGAGCTCCAGCAGTATCCATGGAAAATAGACAATAAATTTCGATCCAGATAGTCTAAGCCGGAGTTCTTTCAACTCTTCCCCCAAAAAGGTTCCAATGAAACCAACGCATCTGTCGACAACTTCGCTGGTGAATAACAAAAACATGCCGCCGATTATGTAAATGACGATGAGCCAGAAGAAGAACCTGAATTCTCTGTGAGGCCAGCCAGGGATCCCAAATCTAGATACCGAATGCTCCCCAATAAGAATGGAACGATGACAGGCAACGGCAAAGAAGCTAAAAATCAGGAAGTTTGGTATTTGCAGCAGGATGCCTACAGATCGAGGCCTATCGCTTAAAAACCAATAATCACCAAGGTAGAGCAACGTCGTCAATGCTACGGGGAGAACGAGCAGCGGCCAGAAATGTTGCCGGC
>Ga0209798_10002048_pt1 | contig 11962 bp, 9 predicted proteins | sample DOMMetBare3Fresh_FD_187475 | JGI IMG/M metagenome (GOLD analysis project Ga0209798, IMG submission 187475) | Wetland sediment microbial communities from St. Louis River estuary, USA, under dissolved organic matter induced mercury methylation -... | ecosystem: Environmental > Aquatic > Freshwater...
CTCGGCTGCCAACGCGTACGGGAAGTGCGTGTCGGCCCAGTCGAAGTAGGCGCCCCGGAGCCCGGCGCGGCGTGCGGTCGCGCCAGGACGTTTCCCCACCGGCGGCAAGCGGACTTCCGCTGGCGCGGAAGTTCGGAAACCCGCTCGCGCGGGTTTCCGCCGCGCGAAGATCCCTGAAGCCGGGAACCTACGGTTGGTCTCTTTCTGCAAGCGGACTTCCGCTGCGCGGAAGTTCGGAAACCCGCTCGCGCGGGTTTCCGCCGCGCCCAGGATCCCTGAAGCCGGGAACCTACGGTTCCCCGTGACCCCTCCCTCCAGGGGAAACAGTAGGGGCCGACGCCACGCCCTTACAATCGCGCCATGGAGTACGACGCGCTCGTGGTGGGCGCCGGGCCGGCGGGGTCGGCGACCGCGATCCGGCTCGCAAGCGGCGGGGCGCGCGTGCTGCTCGTCGACCGCGCCCGCTTTCCCCGCGACAAGCCGTGCGGGGGCGGCCTCACCGGCCGCGCGCTCAGGCAGATCCCAGGTGACGTCACCCCGGTCGTCGAGCACGTCGTCGACCGCTTTCGCCTGCGGCTTCGCTACGGCCGCGAGTTCGAGCGTGCCTCCGCCGACCCCATCATCCTGATGACGCAGCGGCGCCGGCTCGACCACCTTCTGCTCGAGCAGGCCGCGGCGGCGGGCGCCGACGTCCACGACGGCGTGCGCGTCACCGGCATCGCTCTGGGCGAGGCGGGCGTCACCGCCTCCGTCGACGGCGCCACCGTCGCCGCCGCCACGCTCGTCGGCGCAGACGGCGCCAACGGCATCGTCGCGCGCGCAGCGGGGCTCGCAGCCGAGATCGTCCACGGCGTCGCCCTGGAAGGGAACGTTGCCTGGGGTGCGATCGACCGGGAGCGCTACGAGCGCACCGCCGTCGTCGAGCTGGGGCAGCCCGCCGGCGGCTACGGCTGGGTGTTTCCGAAGGGCGACCACGCCAACCTCGGGGTCGGCGGCTGGGGCCACCAGGGCCCCGTCCTGCGCGAGCACCTCCAGCGCCTCGCCGCCCACCACGACGTCGCGCCGGACGCGCTCACCGAGATGCGAGGCCACCGGCTGCCGATGCGCCGCCTCGGAGCCGCCGCCCCCGCGCGCGGGCGAGTGCTGCTCGTCGGCGACGCCGCCGGCCTCGTCGACCCCCTCTCCGGCGACGGCATGTACGAGGCGTTCACCTCCGCCCGCCTGGCCGCCGACGCCATCCTGGCAGGTGACCTCGACGGCTACGCCGCCGCCCTCGCCGGAGCGCTCGACCACCATGCCGGAGCCTCCTGGGCGGCCAAGCGCGCGCTCGACCGCCATCCCGCCGTCTGCTTCTGGGCAGCCCGCTCGCCCGGCGTGTTTGGGGTCGTCGCAGGCCTCCTGCAAGGCAGCGTCGGCCATCCCGGCGATGCCCGCGGGCTCGCACGCCCGCCGCTGAAGCTGATCGCGCGGATCGCCCGCAGCTAAAGCAACGCACGGTCCGTGCCGATGCTCCATATCGGTATGGATCTCATCAGCCTCCTCACGCGCGCCGTCGAGCTCGGCGCCAGCGACGTCCACTTCAAGCTCGGCCAGCCGCCCGTCGTGCGCCTCGACGGCGATCTCGAGCCCCTGCCCGACGCGCCCGTGCTGACAGAGCCCGACCTCGAGTTCATCCTCGACGCCGTCACCCAGATCTCGCCCAAGCGCCGCGACCAGTTCGAGGACACCGGCGACCTCGACATCGCGTTCTCGTACCCGATGCTGCCGCGCTTCCGCGTCAACGGCTTCCGCCAGCGTGGCGCCACCTCGTTCGCGTTCCGCGTGATCCCCAGCGAGATCCCCAACTTCACCAAGCTCGGACTGCCCGCCGGCGTCGCCCGGCTCGCCGAGGAGCGCCGCGGCCTCGTGCTCGTCACCGGCGCCACCGGCTCCGGCAAGACCACCACGCTCGCGTCGATGCTCGACCACGTCAACCGCACCCGCCGCCAGCACATCGTCACGATCGAGGACCCGATCGAGATCCTGCACCCCGACCGCGGCTGCATCGTCAACCAGCGCGAGGTCGGCCTCGACACCCAGAGCTTCGAGCAGGCGCTCAGGCGCGTGCTCCGGCAGGACCCCGACGTGATCCTGATCGGCGAGCTGCGCGACACCGAGACCGCGCACACCGCGCTCCAGGCCGCCGAGTCCGGCCACCTCGTCTTCTCCACCCTGCACACGATCGACGCCGCCGAGACGATCGGCCGCATGATCGAGTTCTTCCCGCCAGCCAAGCAGCAGCAGATCCGGTCGATCCTCGCCGGCACCCTGCGCGGCATCGTCAGCCAGCGTCTACTGCCCCGTGCCGAGGGCGGACGCACACCCGCCGTCGAGGTGATGGTCTCCAACGCACGCATCCAGGACCTGATCCGCGAGAACCGCCCCGACGAGATCACCGACGCGATCGCCGCAGGCGAGTTCTTCCAGATGCAGTCCTTTGCCCAGTCGCTGATCCACCTCGTCCTGACAGGGGAGGTCGAGCGCGACGTCGCCGCGAACGCCTCGACGAACCGCCACGACTTCCTCGTCGCGCTCGAGCAGGCGGAGAAGACTCAGGCTGCGATCGAGCGCGAAGAGGCGGCTCGCGAGAACGGCTCCGAGCCGGCGCCCAAGCACGGCGTCCAGAAGCTCGGCACCGGGCTGCGGTGATCCCGCCCATCCCCCGAAAGGGGGTGGATGGAATCTCGCAGTCTCCCGATGCTGACCTTGTGGCCCTTCCCGAGCGCAGCCTGTCAAAGCGGCTGACCAGTCGCGCTTCAACGCGTTTCCGCAGCCCGGGCGGGTTCTCGATGATCGAGGTCGTGATCGCGGCCGTCATCTTCCTCATCGCCGCCACGGCGCTCACCGGCGTGCTCACCTCGGCGATCGCGTCACACACCGTCTCTCGGGAGCGAACGAAGGCCCAACAGATTGCGCAGGAGCAGCTCGAACGCGTCCGTGATCTCGCCTACGTCGACGTCGGCGTGACGAACCCGGTCGGCCTGGTGCCCGCCGCGGGCTGGAACGTCCCAGCGGGTTACACGGTGACGATGAAGGTGAAGTACGTCAACGACCCGGGCCCGACGAGCTACTCGCAGACCGCGAACTACAAGCAGGTGAAGGTCACCGTCGCGCGCACGAAGGACGGCAAGCTGCTCGTCACGCAGACGACGTACGTCTCGCCGCCCTCCAGGCCGCAGTACGGCGGCCTCAACAACGCGAACATCACTGTCACCGTCGCCGACTACGGGCTGCCCGGGCCGGTGGACGCGACGGTCGCCCTCACGGCAGGCCCGAGCGCCAACCGCACGGACGACACGGACGCTCTCGGTCAGGTGCCGTTCCTCGCGCTCCTGCCGACGAACCCGTCCGCACCGGGCAACTACTACGACATCACGGTGACGAAACCCGGATACGAGACCCTCGCCACCGACCTGCCGCCTTCGGCGACTGCCCGCCTGACCCTGAACCCGAGCCAGTCCCGCTCGACGACGATTCGCATCTTCAAGCGCGCGACCATCAACGTCCTCCTGACGGACAGCGGCGGTAGTCCGTACACGAGCCCCGCCACGATCAAGATCAAGAACCCCGCGACCGGGACGTGGACGAAGCTGACGACGACCGACGGCACGTTCCCGCCGATCGACACGCTCGGGTCGAATCCGGTGCTGCCGAACGTCCAGTACATCGTGCGCGCCTACACCGCGACAGGGCTCTGCTCGGGCGACACCGCCAAGAACGTCCCTGACGACTACCCCACGACGATGACGACGACGTTCACGATGGCGCTGGGCACGTGCCCGTCGGGCACCGTCAACGTCAACGTCAAGCAGCTGGGCATCGACGTCCAGAACGCGAGCGTCGTGCTGACGGACGGTCCGAACGACGTCAACGTGACGGGCACGACCGACTCGAGCGGCAACGTCGTCTTCAACAACGTGCCGTCGCACGCGACGGACGGCTACACGATCACGGCGAGCCGCGTGGTGCAGGGCACGACATACACGCAGACGGCGACGACGACGGTTGCCACAGGGTCCACCGTGAACCTCAACCTTGTCCTGCCGAGCCCGACGCTCGCCACCGTCAACATCACCGTCAACGCAGTGACGACCCCGCAGCCGGGTGCGACGGTCACGCTCTCCAACTCGCCGTTCGGGCTCGCAAACCTCACCGCGACCACGAACGGGAGCGGCGTGGCGCAGTTCGTCAACATCCCGGTCGGCACGGGCTACCTCGGCACCGCCGTGAAGTCGCCCTACGCGAACGGCACGGCCACGGTGAATGTCACGGCTCCGACCACGAATGCGACGATCGCCATGCCCGCCGGCATCCTCACGGTCAACACGACGTGGGCCGGCCAGCCCGTCAACCTGGCGAACGTCTCGGCCACGGACGGCACGAACACCTTCACGGGCACCACGAACGCGAGCGGGGTTGCGCAGATCCTCGTGCCGGTCGGGAGCTACACGGTCACGGTGACGAAGAACGGCTTCAGCGGCAACGGCGCGGCGACCGTCACGACGGGCGGAGGCACCGCCAACGTCGCGCTGCCGACGGGGACGATCACCGTGAACGCGACCTGGGCGTCGCTGTATGCCGGCTCGGCGGCGATCTCGATCACCGGTGGGCCGAACGGTGGCACCTACACCGGCACGACGGGCGCGGCCACCGGCTCCCAGAACCTCGTCGTACCGGCCACCAGCGCCACGTATCCCTACACGGTCACCGTGACGAAGAGCAACGGCACGGGATCCGCCTCGGTCACGACGCTGGCCCCCTCGGGCAGCGCGACCGCGAACGTGGCGCTGACCCCGACCAAGACGTTCACGATCACGATCCAGCGCGGTGGCGTCGCGGCAGCCAGCACGGCCGTCAACCTCAGCATCACGGGGGGCCCGAACGGTGTTGCCGGTGCCGCTCCCGCCTACACGTTCTCGCTCACGACGAATGCCAGCGGTGTGCTCCCGGCCGTGATCGTGCCGCAGGGGGCATCGGGAGCCACATACACGATCAAGGCGAACCTGACGACGTGCGGGGCGTCCGCCCCGAACCGCAGCGGCCAGAAGACGGCGCAGAGCAACACCGGCGCCAACACCGCAGTCACCGTCAACATGACCACGACGACCTGTCCGTTCAGCCCGCTGCCGTGACACGCCTGGCTCGCAGACTGAGCTCGAACGCCGGCTTCTCGCTCACGGAGATGCTCGTCGTGCTCGTCTTCCTCGGCGTCATCTCGGCCGCCTTCTCGATGCTCTTCAGCTCGACGATCCGGCACCAGGACGAGATCGAGCAGCAGAGCGTCACGCAGGGCGAGCTGCGCGCGGGTGTCGACCGCATGATGAGCGAAACGCGGGAGGCCTACGTCGGAACCGGTGTGTCTGCGATCGAGGCCGTGAGCTCGAGCCAGTTCACGTTCACCTACCCCGACAAGGCATCGCCGTTCCATCTCGTGCGCGTCTCCTACCGCGTCGCGGCCGGGCAGCTCCAGCGCGCCTTCGAGGCCTCGACGAACACGGGCGGCCCGCCATGGACGTTTGCCGTCGGCGGGACGCCGACGAACTGGGCGCCGGTCGTCAGCAACGTCACGAGCGCGACACCGTTCTCCTTCTACGACGCTGCCGGGGCAACGACGACGACTCCCGCCAGCGTTCATTCCGTCGCCGTCAACATGACGTTCGCCAACAAGACCGCTTCCTCGCGCACGTACGCCTACTCCACCCGCGTCTCCCTAAGGACGACCGAATGACACGCTTGCTCCTCCAGCGCCTCCGTGGCGAGCGCGGCTTCGCGATGGTTGCGGTCGTCTTGCTGACATCCGTCCTCGGCCTGCTCTCCGTGATCACCATCGACCTCGTCACCACCGAGCACACGCGGAGCGACGTCTCCCGCACGCGGAGCACGGCGTTCCAGGCCGCCGAGGCCGGCATGGACGACTACATCGCCAAGCTGATCGAGGACAAGGCCTACTACTTCCACCAGGTGCATCCCGCCGAGTCCACGCGTCGGCCGGTCTCCGGGGCGGACGTCGATCCGCAGACGTCGTCGTGCACGGCGCCGAAGACCCAGACGGGCGTCCAGTGGCCGACGACCGCCGGCACGTCGTGGACGTACCCGAACGGCAAGGACAACTGGTGCCAGCTCTCGAACGGCTACGAGTACAACCTGCAGATCACGCCGCCGTCCGTGTCGAACCTCAACACGAAGATCGTCGGGACCGGCCGCCGGATCGGCGACACCAACAAGGCGGACTGGCGCGCGGTGGAGCAGTGGGTGCACTTCTCGCTCGTCTCCGAGTTCCAGATGATCGCCGCCGGCGACTACAGCGCAGGCTCGACCGCGACGACCAACGGCAAGGTCTATGCCGGGCGCGACCTCAACCACGACGGTATCGCCACCGCGAATCTGTACGCCGAGCGTTTCCAGACCGGCGGCGTGACGCTCCAGAGCGGCGCGACGAAGTACTCGCCATCGACCACCCCGGACATCCGCTCCCAGATCAAGCAGCCGATCAACTTCGCCAACTTTCAGATGTCGCTGGACGACATCACGCGCGCCGCCGACAGCGGCGGCAGGCACCTCGATTCGAGCGGGACCGTCTGGAAGATCGTGCTCCTGCCCGCCGGCACGTACACCGTGCAGGCCTGCACGGCGAACTGCGCCGTCCCGGCCGGGGCGACACAGCCGACGTGGGGGGCCGCGTCGGCCCCCGTGCTGCTGCCGCAGAACGGCGCCATCTTCAGCGACGTCACCGTCGTCGTGTCCGGCCAGGTGAACGGCCGTGTCACGATCTCCTCGAACGACGACATCGTGATCGGCGGCGACATCTCGTACGTCCAGCCGGGAGACGACGTGCTCGGCCTGATCGGGAAGAACGACGTCACGATCGCGAAGTGGGGGCCGGACGTCCTCACCTGGCGTGCCGCCGTGATCGCCCAGAACGGCAAGCGCAGCTCGTACGACTCGTGCAACTGCAAGACGTCGGCGGCTCATACCGGCTCGACGGCGACCTTCGGCTCGCCCTTCATGGACATGTTCCAGGTACGTACGTACAACTACGACACGACGTTGCTGTACCTGCCGCCGCCGTGGTTCCCGACCTTCGACGACGCCTACCAGGTCGGCCTGTACCGAGAAGTCAGGCCGTAGCGGCCAGGGCGCGTGAGGTTCGGCTTCGGCGCCACGACGGCTCAACCGCAGGCGCCCGGATGCCGATAGGACGGATGTGAACGTCGCACTCGCAGCCCTCGTGCTGCCGCCGGCCCTGGCCTTCGGCAGCTTCGCCAACGTCGTCGCCGCCCGCGTGCCGCTGCGTCGCTCGGTGTCGAAGCCGCGCTCGAGCTGCACCGAGTGCGGCGTCGAGATCAAGGCCCGCGACAACGTCCCGATCCTCTCGTACCTGCTGCTCCGGGGCCGCTGCCGCAACTGTCAGGCGCGGATCTCGCCGATCTACCCTGCGGTCGAGGCGCTGACGGCGGGCCTCGTCGTCGCCTGCGTGCTCGTGTACGGCGCGACCGCCTATGCGGCGCTCGCGTCCCTCTTCGTGATCGTCCTGGTCACCCTCGCGGCCGCAGATCTCCGGTATCGCCTCGTCCCGAACAGGATCGTGATCCCGGCGGCGGCGATCGTCGTCGTGGCCCATACGGCCGTCGACCCGAGCGTGGAGTGGCTGCTCGGCGCCTTCGGCGCGTCGGCGTTCCTGCTGGTCGCGGCGCTCGTGCATCCGAAGGGTCTCGGCATGGGCGACGTGAAGCTCGCCCTGCTGCTCGGCGCCATGCTCGGGCGGAACGTCGTCGTCGCATTGATGATCGGGTTCCTCGCCGCGCTCGTGCCGTCGCTCGTCCTGTTCGCGCGTCACGGCTCCAGCGCGCGCAAGATGGCGATCCCTCTCGTTCCGTTCCTCGCACTCGGGGCCGTCGTGGCGCTCTTCGCAGGCGACGCGATCCTCGACTGGTACATGGGATTGACGGGATAGCCGGCATGGACGGTGTTGCGGCGGCGCGGAGCGTCATTCCGGGGATGACTTCATGAAATTCGAGCCAGCCGGCCCACTCCGCACGTCCACGAGTCTCGGCTCGAACCGTGCGGGTGAGAACGGCGGCGCGACGGCGGAGGGCCTGGGCGGCGAGGGCTTCGAGACGATCTCCGATCTCGTCGCCGAGCTGATCGCCGCGACCGAGCTCGTTCCACGCGACAGGCTCGCCGCGGCCCGCGGGCGGGCGGGGATCGGCGGCCTTGCGCAGGCGCTGCAGGACGAGGGCGCCGCGCACCCCGACGGTGTCGCGCGGTCACTCGCGCGCCGCTTCGGCTTCCCGTTCATCGACCTCGCCGAGGAGCGGGCTTCGCCGAGCGCCTCGGAGCTGATTCCGCTGAAGACGCTGCAGCGCGTCGTCGCCGTCCCCGTCTCGCGCACCGACGACCGGCTGCGCGTCGCCGTTGCAGACCCGGGGAACATCCACGGCATCGACGAGCTGCGGCTCGCCACCCGGCACACGGTCGACATAGGCGTTGCCAATCGCGAGGAGATCCTCGCCGAGCTCGAGCGGATCGCCCGGCAGAGCGAGGCCATGGAGACGCAGTCGGCCCTCGACGACGTCGAGGTGGTCGACGACGAGGACGACCTCGAGGCCGACGACGGCGTCTCCGACGCGCCGCTCGTGCGGCTCGTCAACTCGATCGTGATGCAGGCCGCCACGGACGGGGCGAGTGACATCCATTTCGAGCCGCAGGAGGACTCGCTGCTCGTGCGCGTGCGCGTGGACGGCGTGCTCAACGAGACGCAGCGCATCCCGAAGCGCATGGCGAACGGCGTCACCACGCGGCTCAAGGTGCTCGCAAAGCTCGACATCGCCGAGCGACGCAAGCCGCAGGACGGGCGGATCGCCCTCAACGCGCGCGCCGTCGGGCGCATGCTCGACATCCGCGTCGCCGTGCTCCCCACCGTCGAGGGCGAGCAGGTCGTGATGCGCCTCATCGACAAGTCGCGCAAGACCCCGACCCTCGAGTCGCTCGGCCTCTCGGAGTCGATGCGCGACAAGCTGGCCGACATCATTCGCCGGCCGACCGGGGCACTGCTCGTCACCGGCCCGACCGGCTCCGGCAAGTCGACGACGCTGTACGCCGCGCTCGCCGAGATCAACCGGCCGGAGATCAACATCATCACGGTCGAGGACCCGGTCGAATACCGGCTCGCCGGCATCAACCAGGTGCAGATCAACGTGAAGGCGGCCATGACGTTCGCCTCGGCCCTGAGGTCGATCCTGCGCTCCGATCCCGACGTGATCATGGTTGGCGAGATCCGCGACGCCGAGACGGCCAAGATGGCGATCGAATCGGCGCTGACCGGCCACATGGTCTTCTCGACGCTGCACACGAACGACGCCGCAGGCGCGATGACACGCCTGAACGAGATGGGCGTGGAACCCTTCTTGACCGGCTCGGCCGTGTCGGCGGTGCTCGCGCAGAGGCTGACGCGCAAGCTGTGCACGAACTGCTGCGAGATGTACACGCCGACGACGGACGAGCTGATCGCCGCGCGGATCTCACCCGACATGGCAGCCGCCCGGGAGGGCATGGTGCTGTACCGCAAGGTCGGCTGCCCCCGCTGCGGGCGCACCGGCTACAAGGGGCGAATCGGCATCTTCCAGCTCCTCGTGATGAACGACGACCTCGAGTCGCTCGTGGCGCAGAACGCGTCGCGCGACGAGATCGAGCGCGTTGCCGCCGCCGCGGGCATGCGCTCACTCTGGGACGACGGCATTGCCAAGGCCGCGGCAGGCCTGACGTCCCTCGAAGAGCTCGCGCGGGTCGTTACGACTTCTTAGCGCAGATGCAGGATCCCCGAGTGGGGATCCTGCATCGCGCGAAAATCCCTAAAGCCGGGCACCTCTTCTTTGCGCAGGCTGCCGGATCCCCGAGTGGGGATCCTGCAGCGCGCGAAAATCCCTGAAGCCGGGCACCTACGGTGCCCAGGGAACCACCCTTCTAATGGGCTTTGGCTGCACCGCGCCGGCCTCCCACGCGCGGATGCTTCGCCGCTCTTGCTGTGAACCTCCTCCTCAGCTTGGTTTGCCCCGGGGAGTGCGCGGTCCGCCGATCACAAGGGCCGCTCCGTCCTCCTGGGGGCTGCGCTGAGGCCGGCTGCAGCATCAGGCGGAGAAGCGCGCTCATCTACGACGCCACGTGTGGGGCGCCGGCCCGTCGGTTGGGCCCTCTGACGTCGACCTCCGGCCCCTCTCGATCGCACGATCGGATGGCCCCAGTTCGCGGAGACGCGGCCTCGCGAATGCGTGCGCGGCGCGTCGCACTACCCGCATCGTCGCCCCGCGCTCACCGATCCTGCTGTGCCAGCACGCGCCGGGGGCTGCCTGCCGTGCTAGTGCTCGTTGACCAGGCAGTTCTGGTACTCGAGCGCGGCGAGGACGTCGTCCGCGAAGCGGTGCGCCTTCTCGTGCGTGGGGAAGCTGAACGTCCGGCGGAGCGGCGGCTCGTCGGGCTTCTGCCCGACCGGGTACGCCTCCGTCTCGACGTCCAGGCCCCCGTTGGCAGACGCTACGCCGTGCAGAACGACGATCGTGCGGCCGTCGTGTCGCGCCTCGTACCGGAAGACGTCGTGCTGCGGCGCTTTCTTGGCCACGTGCTGCCCTAGCGGCCGGCGCCGGCGTTGTGCGCCGCCTGCGCAACGATCTTGCTGTCCACGACGCCCGTGAACTGCGTCACGATCTTGCCGGGGCGGCGGACGATGAGCACAGAGGGTGAGTCGACAGGTCCGCCGAACCGGGCAACTGCGGCTGCCTGCTTTTCGTCGAGGACGTTGATCGCTGTGAAGCCGGCCCCGACCTGGCGGGCGCCAGTGCGCGCCTCGGCGAGGGCCGGACGGTCACCTGCGGCCGTGCTGGTGTAGAGCGAGACGACGACGACCTTCGAGTAGCGGAGCTTCGAGGCGATCTGCGCCGGCAGGCCCGGCAGGAGCACGACGCTCGGCTTGGCGGGCGTGGTCCTGGGCTTTGCCGGCGTCACCGGCGATCCCTGCGAGGGCGTAGCAACCGGGGTGGAGTCGGCGGAGGAGCCGCCGATCACGCCGGTGCGCATGATCATGAGAGCCGCGAAGGCGGCGATGAGGACAACGATGCCGATGAGTGCGACACGCGGGATCTGACGGGTTGAGGCGGCGATGGTGTTCACGCATCTCCTATCGGCAGGAATTGTCGGAAGCTTTACCGTTTCTCGGGTACGGCCACGACCGTCGGTCGGGTCGACATCACGGATACCGCGCGCGTTGCGTCGAAGAGCGTGCCGGAGATGATCCGAAGCCATGTCCGCGTCTCGCCTTGGTGCCTCATTGGGACTTGGAGCACCACGCTCTTCCCGGGGAGCACCGTGATCTTCCGCCTCTTCCCTCCGGTGGTTACCGCCAGAACCGCCGGCCGCGTCGCCCAATCCGGCAGGGAGAGCACCGTGCGCATCTCCTGGGCGCGGCCCCCGGTCGACGACCGCCATGCCGAGATCGCAGAGCGACGGTCAAGCCAGCCATCGGCGTAGCGACCGACGGCGAGCGTCTGGACACGCGCGGCGGTGCCAGTGCGCCACAGCATCGTGGAGGCACGGCCGGTCAACCTCCGTGCGTTCGCGAAGTTCATCGTCGATCCGAACTCCTCGACGAGCAGGGTTCCCGTGAACGGCTTCCCGCCGACGAGGAGCGTTCCGTCCCGGCCGATCGCGGTGGGGAATGAGCCGAAATCGTCGAGATCATCCGATCCAGCCATAACGAGCACACGGTCGATACTGGTGTTCCAGAAGAGATGGGTTGCCGCAAGCGGCCGCGAGTTGCCCGGTGCGAGGAGCATCGCGGCACCCGGCGCAACACGGTCGACCCACGATGCATCTGCCGGAAGGTTCTGGATCCGGACGCGGTGAGCGACCTCGAGATCAAACGACGTCGCGG
>Ga0209798_10002049_pt1 | contig 11961 bp, 12 predicted proteins | sample DOMMetBare3Fresh_FD_187475 | JGI IMG/M metagenome (GOLD analysis project Ga0209798, IMG submission 187475) | Wetland sediment microbial communities from St. Louis River estuary, USA, under dissolved organic matter induced mercury methylation -... | ecosystem: Environmental > Aquatic >...
AGTACGGCCTGCCGGTCGACGCCGACCTGGTCGTCGACGTCCGGTTCCTCCCGAACCCGCACTGGGTGCCCGAGCTGCGCCCCCAGACCGGGCTCGACCCGGACGTCGCGGGCTACGTGCTGGGCGACCCCGACGCCCAGGAGCTGCTGTCGCGCTACGAGTCGGTCTTGCGGCTGATCACCCCCGGCTACCTGCGCGAGGGCAAGCGCTACCTCACCCTCGCGGTCGGCTGCACCGGTGGGAAGCACCGCAGCGTGGCGATCGCCGAGGAGGTCGGCCGGCGGCTGCGGGCCGGGGGCGTCGACACCCGCGTCGTCCACCGCGACCTGGGGCGCGAGTGAGCCCGCGGGTGGTGGCCCTCGGTGGCGGGCACGGGCTGGCCGCCTCGCTCGCCGCCCTGCGACGGGTCACCGACCACCTCACCGCGGTGGTCACCGTCGCCGACGACGGCGGGTCGAGCGGCCGGCTGCGCGCGGAGTTCGGCTGCCTGCCCCCGGGCGACCTGCGCATGGCGCTGTCGGCGCTGTGCGGGGACGACGACTGGGGCCGGCTCTGGAGCGACGTCTCCCAGCACCGATTCGCCGGCGGCGGCGGCCTCGACGGACACGCCGTGGGCAACCTGCTGATCGTGGCCCTCTGGGAGCTGCTGGGCGACCCGGTCGCCGGCCTGGACCAGGTGGGGCGGCTGCTGGGCGCCCACGGGCGGGTGCTGCCGATGGCCCTGACGCCGATCACCATCGCCGCCGAGATCACCGACGACCGCGCGGACGGCCGGGCGACCCGGTACGTCCGCGGCCAGGTGGCTGTCGCCCGCAGCCCGGGGCGGGTGGTCGCCGTCCACCTCGAGCCGGAGGCGCCGCCCGCCTGCCCGGAGGCGGTGGCTGCCGTCGACGCCGCCGACTGGGTCGTCCTCGGGCCAGGCTCGTGGTTCACCAGCGTGCTGCCGCACCTGCTCGTCCCCGAGCTGCGGGCCGCCCTCGTGCGCACCTCCGCCCAACGGGTCGTCGCCCTCAACCTGGCGCCGCAGCAGGGCGAGACGACTGGCTTCTCGCCCGAGGCTCACCTCGACGTGCTCGCCGCCTACGCCCCCGACCTGCCGCTCGACGTCGTCCTGGCCGACGAGCGAGCCGTGACCGACCCCTCCCGGCTCCGGCACGTGGCGGAGACGCTGGGAGCCCGGCTCGTGCTGGCTCCCGTCGGCGCCGCCGACGGCTCACCCCGGCACGACCCGCACCGGCTCGCGGCCGCCTACGACCGCATCCTCGGGCATGGGAGGATCCCCGCATGGCGATGACCGCAGCGGTGAAGGACGAGCTGTCGCGGCTCCCCGTCACCAAGTCCTGCTGCCGCAAATCGGAGGTGTCGGCCACCCTGCGGTTCGCCGGCGGCCTGCACATCGTCAGCGGGCGGATCGTCGTCGAGGCCGAGCTGGACACCGGCTCGGCCGCCCGGCGGCTGCGGCGGGACATCGCGGAGGTCTTCGGCGCGTCCAGCGACATCGTGGTGCTGGCCCCGGGCGGTCTGCGCAGGGGCAGCCGCTACGTGGTGCGGGTGGTCAAGGACGGCGAGGCCCTGGCCCGGCAGACCGGCCTGCTCGACGGCCGCGGTCGACCGGTGCGCGGACTGCCACCGCAGGTCGTGTCGGGCTCGGCGTGCGACGCGGAGGCGGCCTGGCGTGGCGCGTTCCTCGCCCACGGGTCGCTGACCGAGCCCGGGCGGTCCGGGGCGCTCGAGGTCACCTGCCCGGGACCGGAGGCGGCGCTGGCCCTGGTCGGCGCGGCCCGCCGGCTCGGGCTGCCGGCCAAGGCCCGGGAGGTGCGCGGAGTCGACCGGGTCGTCGTCCGCGACGGCGACGCCATCGGCGCGTTGCTCACCCGCATGGGTGCGCACCAGAGCGTGCTGGCCTGGGAGGAACGCCGGATGCGGCGGGAGGTCAGGGCCACCGCGAACCGGCTGGCGAACTTCGACGACGCGAACCTGCGCCGCTCGGCCCGGGCCGCGGTGGCCGCCAGCGCGCGGGTCAAGCGGGCGCTGGACATCCTGGGCGACGACATCCCGGGACACCTCGCCGACGCCGGGCGGCTGCGGCTGGAGCACGGCCAGGCCAGCCTCGAGGAGCTCGGCCAGCTGGCCGACCCCCCGATGACCAAGGACGCCGTCGCCGGCCGGATCCGTCGGCTGCTCGCCATGGCCGACAAGCGTGCCGTCGACCTCGGCATCCCCGGCACGGAGGCCGACGTGACCGCGGAGATGCTGCAGGGCTGACCCGCTGCGGTCGGCGGTCCCGTTCAGCGGGGACCTTCGGCCCAGGGCCTGCTCGCACCGTTCGATAGGGTCGAACCCGAATCGAGACCATCGTCGGCGGCTGCCGGCACACCTCCAGGAGACCCTCGTGACCATCCGGGTTGGCATCAACGGCTTCGGGCGCATCGGCCGCAACTTCTACCGCGCCGTGCTCGCGCAGGGCGCCGACATCGAGATCGTCGGTGTCAACGACCTCACGGACAACGCCACCCTGGCCCACCTGCTGAAGTACGACAGCATCCTCGGCCGCCTGGGCCAGCAGGTGACCGCGACCGAGAAGGCGATCACCGCGGGTGCCGCCACGTTCGCCGCGCTGGCCGAGCGCGACCCCGGCGCCCTGCCCTGGGCCGACCTGGGGGCGGACGTCGTCATCGAGTCGACCGGCCACTTCACCAAGGGCCCTGACGCGCGCAAGCACGTCGACGCCGGCGCCAAGAAGGTGATCATCTCCGCCCCGGCCAAGGAGGAGGACGTCACCGTCGTCATGGGCGTCAACGAGTCGGAGTACGACCCGACCGCGCACACGATCATCTCCAACGCGTCCTGCACGACGAACTGCCTCGCGCCGATGGCCAAGGTGATCAACGACTCGTTCGGGATCGAGCACGGCCTGATGACGACGATCCACGCCTACACCAACGACCAGGTGATCCTCGACTTCCCGCACAAGGACCTGCGTCGGGCCAGGGCGGCGGCGATCAACATGATCCCGACGACCACCGGCGCGGCGAAGGCCATCGGCCTCGTCCTGCCAGAGCTCAAGGGCAAGCTCGACGGCTACGCCATGCGGGTGCCGATCCCCACGGGCTCGGCCACCGACCTGACCGTCAAGCTGGCCCGGCCGGCGACCAAGGACGAGATCAACGCCGCCGTGCGGGCGGCGGCCGAGGGGCCGTTGGCGGGCATCCTCGAGTACACCGAGGACCCCATCGTGTCCAGCGACATCGTGACCAACCCGGCGTCCTGCATCTTCGACGCCAACCTGACCAACGTCATGGCGGACAGCGCCAAGGTGGTGGGCTGGTACGACAACGAGTGGGGCTACAGCAACCGGCTCGTCGACCTGGTGACCTACGTCGGCGCCACCCTGTAGCGCGCGCCATGCGGACGATCGACGACCTGGAGGTCGCCGGCCGGCGCGTGCTGGTCCGGGCCGACCTCAACGTGCCCCTGCGCGACGGGGTGATCACCGACGACGGGCGGATCCGGGCGAGCGTGCCGACGATCCGGACGCTGGCCGAACGCGGCGCCCGGGTGGTCGTCTGCGCGCACCTGGGCCGGCCCAAGGGTGCGGTGAAGCCCGAGCTGTCCCTGAGGCCGGTGGCCGACCGGCTCGCCGAGCTGCTCGGCCGTCCGGTGGCCTTCGCGACCGACGTGGTCGGCGACAGCGCCACGGCCACCGTGGCCGGGCTCGGCGACGGCGACGTCGCGCTGCTGGAGAACCTGCGCTTCGACCCGCGCGAGACGAGCAAGGACGACGCCGAGCGGGCGGCCATGGCGGCCGACCTGGCGGCGCTGGCCGACGTGTTCGTCAGCGACGGGTTCGGCGTGGTGCACCGCAAGCAGGCGAGCGTCTTCGACGTGGCCCACCTGCTGCCGCACGCCGCCGGCGGCCTGGTGCTGGCCGAGGCGCGGGTCTTCGGTAAGGTGCTGACCGCGCCCGACCGTCCCTACGTGGTGGTGCTGGGCGGGTCCAAGGTGTCCGACAAGCTCGGCGTGATCGGCAACCTGCTCGGTCAGGTCGACCGCCTGCTGGTCGGCGGCGGGATGTGCTTCACCTTCCTCGCCGCCCGCGGCCTGGGGGTGGGCGACTCGCTGCTGGAGGCCGACCAGGTCGACGCGTGCCGGGGCTTCCTCGACGACGCCGCCGCACGGGGCGTCGACCTCGTCCTGCCAGTCGACGTGGTCGTGGCCCGCGAGATGTCCGCGGATGCCGAGACCGCCATCGTCGCGGTCGACGCGATCGAGCCGGGATGGAAGGGGCTGGACATCGGGCCGGCCACCATCGAGCTCTTCCGGGATCGGCTGGCCGACGCCCGCACGGTCGTCTGGAACGGCCCGATGGGCGTGTTCGAGCTGGCTCCCTTCGCCGAGGGCACCCGGGCGGTCGCCGAGGCCATCACGCGGGTCCAGGGCACCACCGTCGTCGGGGGCGGCGACTCCGCGGCCGCCGTCCGGCAGCTCGGCCTGCCCGAGGCCGGCTTCACCCATATCTCCACCGGCGGCGGGGCCAGCCTCGAGCTGCTGGAGGGCAAGACCCTGCCGGGTCTCGCCGTCCTCGACGAGGAGCCGCCCGCATGACGACCACGGGACGCCGGCCGCTGATGGCCGGGAACTGGAAGATGAACCTCACCCACCTCGAGGCGATCGCGCTGGTGCAGAAGCTGGCCTTCTCGCTGCGGCCGCAGGACATCGAGGCCGTCGACGTCGCGGTGGTCCCGCCGTTCACCGACCTGCGCTCGGTGCAGACGCTCGTCGACGGCGACAAGCTGGACATCCGGTACGGCGCGCAGGACCTCTCCGTGCACGACGCCGGCGCCTACACCGGCGAGGTCTCGGGCGCGATGCTGTCCGCGCTCGGCTGCACCTATGTGTTGGTCGGTCACTCCGAGCGGCGGGCCTACCACGCCGAGGACGACGCGGTCGTCAACGCCAAGGTTCAGGCCGCGTTCCGGCACGGACTGCTCCCGATCGTGTGCATGGGCGAAGGGCTTGACGTGCGTCGGGCCGGGGGACACGTCGCGCACACCCTGGCCCAGCTCGACGGCGCCTTCGCCGGCGTGCCGGCCGCGCAGGCCCGCACGGCCGTGGTCGCGTACGAGCCGGTGTGGGCCATCGGCACCGGGGAGGTGGCCACCCCTGAGGACGCCCAAGAGGTGGTCGGCGCCATCCGCAGCCGCCTCGCCGAGCTGTACTCCGGTGACCTGGCCGACCAGGTCCGGGTGCTCTACGGCGGATCGGTCAAGGCGGCCAACGTCGCCGGGATCATGGCCCAGCCGGACGTCGACGGCGCCCTGGTCGGCGGTGCGTGCCTGGACGCCGAGGAGTTTGTCCGGATTATCCGGTTCGCCGAGCAGCCGCTCTGAGCCGCCTGCCGGACTGGACGCAGGGGTAACCGTTCGGTCACGATTGCGCGTCGATGCCCTTCCGGTGGCGGGGACATCGCGATGGGCTTCGTAGGGTGGTCCAGGGACCGGGTCCCGCTGACCCCCGTGCACCACACCACCGTCACCACGCCGAGCCAGGGAAGAGGGTGAAGCAGGCCAGATGACGACCCCACTCGGCAACGTGACGGTCGCCGACGAGACGATCGTGACGCCGGACGGTGGCGCCGCGGGTCCGGTCGAAGGGCGGTCGCTCGGACAGATCGCTTGGTTCCGGCTCAAGCGGGACCGGGTCGCGATGGTCAGCCTCGTCGTGATCATCCTGCTGGTGCTCTCCGCCGCACTGGCGGACGTGATCAACAAGGTGCTCGGCCTGAACCCCTACACGTTCTACTCCGACGCGGTGAACCTCAACAAGGGGGCGCTGCCCCTCGGCAAGTTCGGCGGGATCAGCCTCGACCATCCGCTGGGGGTCGAACCCGGGACCGGCCGGGACATCTTTGCCCGGCTGATCTTCGGCATGCGGGTCTCGCTGGCCGTCGCCGTCGGTGCCACCGCGGTGGCCCTGGCCCTCGGCACGATCTTCGGCGCCGTCGCCGGGTACTTCCGGGGATGGGTCGACCAGGTCATCAGCCGGGTCATGGACCTGCTGCTCTCGTTCCCGCTGCTGCTCTTCCTGCTCGCGTTCACCCCGGTGATCATCGAGGGCATCAAGCGGTGGGGAGTGGCCGACAGCACGCCGGTCCGGGTCACCTACCTGATCGTCATCCTGGGCTTCTTCGGCTGGCCGTATTTCGGCCGGGTCATCCGCGGCCAGGTCCTGTCGCTGCGCGAGCGGGAGTTCACCGAAGCGGCGCGCGCACTGGGTGCAGGGGGCGGGCACATCGTCTTCAAGCAGATGCTGCCGAACCTGTGGACGCAGATCCTGGTCTTCGCGTCGCTGACCATCCCGACCTACATCGGCACCGAGGCGGCCCTGTCGTTCCTCGGGGTCGGCGTGGTGCCCCCGACGCCCACCTGGGGGAACATGCTCTCGGACTCGGTGCGCTACGCGCAGCGAGTGCCCACCTACTTCTTCATCCCGGGCACGGCGCTCTTCCTCGTCGTGCTCGTCTTCAACCTCTTCGGTGACGGGCTGCGCGATGCCCTCGACCCGAAGTCCGGTCGATGATGGCCGGAACACTCGGGGCGACCGCCTCGGGTGCGACAACCGTCACTTCGGTGACTGGGAACGACAACGACAAGGAGAGCGCATGACGCTCACACGGACGGGCGCCAAGGTCGCCGCTCTCGGTGCGGCCGCTGCCCTGGTCCTCGCCGCCTGCGGTGGGGGAGACGACGGCGGTGGAGGCCAGTCACAGGCGCCGACCGGTACCAAGGGCGGCACTCTGAACGTCTTGATGATCGCCGACTTCGAGCACCTGGACCCGCAGCGGAGCTACGTGAGCTCGGCGCTGAACTTCGGCGTGCGCCTGCTCACCCGCACCCTGACCGCCTACAAGTCGGTCGAGGGCCCGGCCGGATCCGAGATCCTGCCCGACCTGGCCGAGGACCTCGGCACGGGCAGCAACGACAACAAGACCTGGACGTTCAAGCTGCGCCAAGGCCTGAAGTACGAGGACGGCAGCCCGATCACGTGCGAGGACATCAAGTACGGCGTCGAGCGGTCGTTCTCCGACCAGATCACCGCCGGTCCGCAGTACGCCAAGCAGTACCTGGCCGGCAACGCGTCCACCTACAAGGGACCGTACGTCGACCCGGCCGGCCTCGACTCGATCAAGTGCGACGGCGACAAGTCGATCACCTTCGAGCTGAACCGCTCACTCGGTGACTTCAACTACACCGTGTCGATGCCGACGTTCTCGCCGGTGCCCAAGGCCAAGGACACCAACATCAAGTACGACGACCGTCCGTTCTCGTCCGGTCCGTACAAGATCGAGTCCTACGTCCGCGACAAGAGCCTGGTGCTGGTGCGCAACGAGAACTGGGACCCCAAGACCGACCCCATCCGCAAGGCCTACCCCGACAAGATCGTGGCCACCTTCGGGCTGGACGCGATCGTCATCGACCAGCGGATCCAGCAGGACTCCGGCGAGGACCAGACCGCGATCCAGCTGGACACCCAGATCCAGGGCGAGAACCTCGACGCGTTCCTCAACGACGCGACGCTCAAGCCGCGCATCGTGAGCGGCCTGGACGGGTTCACCCGCTACCTGGCGATCAACACCACCAAGGTGAAGGACGTCAACGTCCGCAAGGCCATCCAGCTCGCCATCAACAAGGAGACCTACCGGGCCGCCCGCGGTGGGGACCAGGCTGGTGACTACGCGACGTCGATGATCACCACGGCGCTGAAGTCGCACAAGGCGTTCAAGGACCGTGACACCGACAACCCGCAGGGTGACCCGGCCAAGGCGGCCGCGCTGCTCGGCGGTGCGGCGGCCAAGTCGATCGCACTCAAGATCGACTTCGCGAACTCGGGCTCCGGCCCGAAGGCCGCAGCGGCCTTCAAGGAGGCGCTGGAGCGGGTTCCCGCGTTCGCGGTGACGCTCAACCCGATCAACCCGGACGTCTACTACGACACGGTCGGCAAGACCGCAACCCAGAACGAGCTCACGCTCGCCGGCTGGGGCCCGGACTGGCCGAGCGGGTCGTCGGTGATCCCGCCGCTGTTCGACGGGAAGCAGATCGTTCCTGAGGGCAACCAGAACTTCGCCCAGCTGAACGACCCTGACGTCCAGGCCGCGCTCGAAGCCGCCAACAAGGAGACCGACCTGACCAAGCAGGCGAAGCTCTGGGGCGACCTCGACGAGATGATCACGGTCGACAAGGCCGCCTACGTCCCGCTGATCTGGGGCAAGACGAACGCGATCTCCGGCTCGAAGGTGAAGGGCATCTACCTGCACGCCTTCTACGGCGAGCTGGACATGGCGGCGCTGTCAGTCGCCTGATCGTCTGTGCATGAACCCTGCCCCGGGGTGCGGCCCCCAAACCGCACCCCGGGGCACCGGGTTGCTCTAGGGTCTGGGTCAGGACCGAGCGGAAGGGATCGGCATGGGTCGCTACCTCATCCGGCGGCTGGTCGGCGTCGTGCTCATGCTGGTCCTCATCAGCATGGTGACCTTCTCGCTCTTCTACACCGTGCCCACCAACCCGGCGGTGCTCTCGTGTGGCAAGGGCTGCACACCCGCCGTCATCGCGGCGACCGAGCGCAAGATGGGGCTCGACCAGCCGCTGGTCGTCCAGTACGGCCGCTGGGCCAAGGCCGTGTTCGTCGGCCGGAGCTACGGTGAGGGCACCGCCGTCAACGACTGCCCGGCCCCCTGCTTCGGCTACTCGTTCACCCGGGAGACGCCGGTCACCGGCATCGTCAAGGACGCGTTCCCGGTCACCCTGTCGATCGCCGCCGGTGCATTCGTGCTGTGGATGCTGATCGGGATCAGCGTCGGGATCGTGTCGGCGCTGCGCAAGGGCAGCTTGCTCGACCGCTCGCTGATGTTCCTGACCCTGGCGGGATACTCGCTGCCGTCGTTCTTCACCGGGCTGACCATCCTGCTGTTCGCGATCATCAAGTTCCAGTGGTACCCGATCCCGCGCTACTCCTCGCTGCTGGACAACCCCTTCCTCTGGGCGAAGAACCTGTTGCCGCTGTGGGTCGTCCTGGCGATCCTGTTCGCCGCGCTGTACACCCGGCTGACCCGCGCGAACATGCTCGAGACCATGGGCGAGGACTACATCCGCACCGCCCGGGCGAAGGGGCTGCCGGAGCGGACCGTGATCTTCAAGCACGGCCTGCGCGCCGCGCTGACCCCGATCGTCACGATCGCCGGGCTGGACCTCGCTGGTCTGCTCGGCGGCGCGGTGATCACCGAGAAGGTCTTCAACTTCCGCGGGCTCGGCGCGGTGACCATCGACGCGTCGACGAACTTCGACCTGCCGATGCTGATGGCGGTCACTCTGCTCGCCGCGTTCTTCATCATCGTCGCCAACCTGGTGGTCGACCTGCTCTATGCGGTCATCGACCCGAAGGTCCGCCTCTCCTGACCGGCCGGGAGGCCTCCGTGTCCGCCGTGATCGAAGAAGCCGTCACGCCACCGAGCCCCGCGCCGCGGGCGTTTCTCGACGTCCGTGACCTCCGGGTGCACTTCCCGACCGACGACGGCCTGGTGAAGTCGGTCGACGGGATCTCGTTCCAGCTCGACCGGAACCAGACACTCGGCATCGTGGGGGAGTCCGGTTCGGGCAAGAGCGTGACCAGCCAGGCGATCCTCGGCCTGCACAAGGGCACGACGGCGCGGATCGAGGGCGAGATCTGGCTGGACGGCGAGGAGTTGGTGCACGCCGACGCGGACGACGTACGCCGCCTGCGCGGCTCGAAGATGGCGATGATCTTCCAGGACCCGCTCTCGGCCCTGCACCCGTACTTCAAGGTGGGGGCCCAGATCTCCGAGGCGTTCCAGGTGCACCACCCCGACGCCTCGAGGCAGGAGCGGAGGGACCGGGCGATCGAGATGCTGCGCCGGGTCGGGATCCCCAACCCGGACAAGCGCTACGACGACTACGCCCACCAGTTCTCCGGTGGTATGCGCCAGCGGGCGATGATCGCGATGGCCCTGGTGAACGACCCGTCGCTGCTCATCGCCGACGAGCCGACCACCGCGCTCGACGTGACCGTCCAGGCGCAGATCATCGACCTGATGGTCGACCTGCAGGAGGAGTTCGGCTCGGCGATCATCATCATCACCCACGACCTGGGCGTGGTGGCCGAGATCGCCGACGACGTGCTGGTCATGTACGGCGGGCGGGCCGCCGAGTACGGCCCGGCCGACGAGGTGTTCTACCGTCCCGAGCACCCGTACGCCTGGGGTCTGCTCGGCTCGGTCACCCGGCTGGACCGGGTGCGCGAGGAACGGCTGCGGCCAATCCCCGGCACCCCGCCCAGCCTGATCAGCGTCCCCAGCGGCTGCTCGTTCCACCCGCGCTGCCCGTACGCCAGCCGGGTCGGTGCACGGTGTCGCACCGACCGACCGGACCTGGAGGAGACGACCGCCGACCACCTGGTGGCCTGTCATCTTCCACCAGCCGATCGGGCCACCATCTTCCGCGACGAGATCGCCCCCACGCTGTGACCAGCCCCAGGCAGGAGACCACGCCGTGAGCACCTCCACCGCCGACGCCTCCGCTGCGGCACCCTCCGCGGGAGGCGCGCCGCTGCTGCAGGTGTCCAAGCTGAAGAAGCACTTCCCGGTCACCCGCGGCATCTTCTTCCAGCACAAGGTCGGCGCCGTGCAGGCCGTCGACGGCGTCGACCTGACGGTGGCCAGCGGTGAGACCCTCGGCGTCGTAGGGGAGTCCGGGTGCGGGAAGTCGACGCTCGGTCGGCTGATCGCGCGGCTGCTCGAGCCCACCGACGGCTCGATCATCTTCGACGGTCGGGACATCTCCCACATCTCGATGCGCGAGATGCGCCCGCTGCGGCGGGACGTCCAGATGATCTTCCAGGACCCGTTCTCGTCGCTGAACCCGCGGCACACCGTCGGGACGATCGTGGGCACCGCTCTCGAGCTGCAGAACATGAAGCCGCCGCAAGGTACGAAGAAGCGGGTGCAGGAGCTGCTCGAGCTGGTCGGACTGAACCCGGAGCACTACAACCGCTACCCGCACGAGTTCTCCGGCGGCCAGCGCCAGCGGATCGGCGTGGCGCGGGCGCTGGCGCTGCAGCCGAAGCTGATCGTCGCCGACGAGCCGGTGTCCGCCCTGGACGTCTCGATCCAGGCCCAGGTCATCAACCTGCTCGAGGACCTGCAGAACGAGTTCGACCTGGCCTACCTGTTCATCGCCCACGACCTGTCCGTGGTGCGGCACATGGCCGACCGCGTGGCGGTGATGTACCTCGGTCAGGTCATGGAGTCGGCGGACCGGGACACGCTCTACGAGCACCCGCTGCACCCGTACACCCACGCCCTGATGTCCGCCGTCCCCGTGCCGGACCCCGCCAAGGAGAAGAGCCGGGAGCGTATCCTGCTGTCCGGCGACCTCCCGAGCCCGATCAACCCGCCGCCGGCCTGCCGGTTCCACACCCGGTGCTGGAAGGCGACCGAGCTGTGCCGGACCGAGAAGCCGGAGCTGCGGGCGATCACCCCGGGGCACCTGGTCGCCTGCCACTACCCGGAGGAGAGGCACGTCACCTGATGGGCTGGATGGAATACGCGCTCGGCGGCACCCTCGTCCTGACCAGTCTGCTGCTGGTCCTGCTCGTCCTGCTCCACAAGGGGAAGGGCGGCGGGCTGTCCGACATGTTCGGCGGCGGGGTGACCTCGTCGGTCGGCGGCTCGTCCGTCGCCGAGCGCAACCTCGACCGGATCACCATCGCCCTCGCCCTCATCTGGACGACGTCGATCGTGCTGCTCGGCCTGGCCCTGAAGAGCTGACCGGCCGGACGTCGGATACGCTCGGCGCCGAGAGCCCGCCGGTCGTCTGCCGGCCCGACTACGGAGGAGTGTGACGGGGTGGCCGGTGGCAGTGCGATTCGCGGCAGCCGGGTCGGGGCGGG
>Ga0209798_10002050_pt1 | contig 11956 bp, 11 predicted proteins | sample DOMMetBare3Fresh_FD_187475 | JGI IMG/M metagenome (GOLD analysis project Ga0209798, IMG submission 187475) | Wetland sediment microbial communities from St. Louis River estuary, USA, under dissolved organic matter induced mercury methylation -... | ecosystem: Environmental > Aquatic >...
GAGACCGACCGGACGGCCCGGGCGCATGCGCTGAGCGTCGGAGCCGCGTTTGCGCTTGGGTTCATGACGAAGTTCGTCGCCGCGGTTTTCCTGCCGATGATCCTCGGCCTGACCGCCGTGTTGTACCTGTGGCGCCGCCTCGTCGGCGGCATCCGGCACTGGACTGGCGCGGCCGGTCTGGCGCTCCTCATCGTCGCGCCGTGGTTCGTCTACGCGCATCTGCGGTTCGGGTCGCAACTCTGGGAGACGATTCTCAAGGAGCACGTCTACAATCGATTCACCTCCTTCCTCGATCCGGCGCACCTGCAGCCGTGGTATTTCTACGTCCGCAGCATGTACGACCGGCTCGCCGAGGCCGGGTCGCGCGAGCTCGTGATCGCGGGCCTGATCGTGCTTGCCGTGCAGACGGTGCGCCGCCGCTGGATGGAAGGCTTCCTGACGCTCATCTGGCTGATCGTGCCCATCACGCTGATCTCCGCCGGGACGTCGAAGCTCTATCACTACACGTACCCGTTCCTGCCACCGCTCGGACTCGCGGCCGGCTATCTGGCGGCGAACGCCATCACGCTGGCATCGCTGGCGATCAATGCGGTCTTGCGTCGCGTGGACTGGAACTGGATCGCGCCCCGTGCCGCCCTCGTCCGCGTGCTGGATCGTCCACTGGTGCGGATGACCTGTCTCACGATCGCGTCGCTCGCAACGGACAGCGCGGCGACCCTCGTCGCAGCCGGCGTCACCGACCTCGTCGGCGAGTTCTTCCTGACCTAGGCGGCCCACCCACCGGAGGGAGAAGACCATGGCCACGATCGAGCCGACGGCAACCGCGGACGCCATGTATCCGACGGTCCTGGCCCCACCTCCGAAGGCCAGCACGGCCACGGCGGGGAACAACGCGCGCGGCATGGCCAGGACCATGGCGCAGAAATCCGCGAGGAACGTCATCCGCACGTTGGGGCGAGTTCCCAAGAACCGCAACCCATCCAGGACGCTGGCGAGTCCCGGCCGGCCACGCCCCAGCGCGTCCGGATGCGGCTGCGGCGGGATCGGGGGCAACCGGAACAAACCCCACATGGCCGCCGTGAACAGGACCACGTCCACGCCGTACGCCAGGGTGTAGCCGCGCCAGGCGACCAGGAATCCGGCCAGCAGCGGGCCGACCGTGAGTGCAACGTTGAAGGCGAAGACGGTCAGCGCGTTGGCTGCCGGAAGGAGATGACGCGCCAGCAGACGCGGGTAGATGGCCGACCGGGCCGGGCTGACCACCGCGAAACCGGCGCTGTTGACAGCCACCAGGAGATAGAGAACCAGCGGGTTGGTGTTGCCCAGCCAGGCCTGCGTCATCGTGAGGATGCCGGAGGCCCACATGACCCCGCTGGCCACGAGGGCGACGACCCGCCGGTCGTGCGCGTCGATCAGCGCGCCGCCATACAGACCCATGATGATGATCGGCACGAGTGCGAACAGACCCACCAGCCCGACCGAGAACGACGACCCGGTCAGCTCGTAGACCTGCAGCCCGATCGCCACCACGGTGAGCTGACTGCCGACGCCGGCGAGGGTGAAGCCGGTGTACAGCCGCCGGTATGCCGGGCTGGCCCGCAGCGGGGCGAGGTCCAACAGGATCGGCACGCGGCCAGCCTAGAAGAAGCACCGGGGCATGCTCGTTTTCAGGCCAGCAGCCGGACGGGGCACAATGATTTGCGGTCCGGCAACAGCGCCGGCCCGGGAGAGGGTCTACCTATGAGCGACAGCGAGTTCAGGCCAGGGCTCGAGGGAGTCATCGCCTTCGAGTCCGAGATCGCCGAACCAGACAAGGAAGGTGGCGCGCTGCGCTACCGCGGCGTCGACATCAACGACCTGGTCGGGCGGGTGTCCTTCGGCCACGTCTGGGGCCTGCTCGTTGACAACGAGTTCAACCCCGGCCTGCCGCCGGCCGAGCCGTTCCCGCTCCCGGTGCATACCGGTGACGTGCGGGTGGACGTCCAGAGTGCCTTGGCGCAGCTTGCCCCGGTCTGGGGATACCAGCCGATGCTGGACATCGACGCCGCGCAGGTGCGCGAGGACCTCGCCCGAGCCTCCGTCATGGCCCTGTCGTTCGTCGCCCAGTCGGCACGCGGCCAGGACCAGCCGATGGTGCCCCAACGCGAGGTCGACAAGGCACACTCCATCGTCGAGCGCTTCATGATCCGGTGGCGCGGCGAGCCCGACCCCCGCCACGTCGAGGCCGTCGACGCCTACTGGGTGTCCGCGGCCGAGCACGGGATGAACGCCTCGACGTTCACCGCACGCGTGATCGCCTCGACCGGAGCCGACGTCGCAGCCTGTCTGTCCGGCGCGGTGGGTGCCATCAGCGGCCCGCTGCACGGCGGAGCGCCCTCACGTGTCCTGCACATGATCGAGGGCGTCGAGCGGACCGGCGACGCCACGGCATACGTCAGGAGCGTGCTCGACAAGGGCGACCGGCTCATGGGTTTCGGCCACCGCGTGTATCGCGCGGAGGACCCTCGCGCACGTGTCCTACGGGCTGCCTGCGAGCGCCTCGGCGCACCACGCTTCGCCGTCGCGGCCGCTTTGGAGAAGGCTGCGCTCGACGAGCTCCACGCCCGTCGACCCGACCGGGTGCTCGCCACGAACGTCGAGTTCTGGGCCGCCGTCCTGCTTGACTTCGCCGAGGTTCCCGCCGCGATGTTCACCCCGATGTTCACCTGCGCACGCACCGCCGGGTGGTCTGCCCATGTGCTCGAGCAGAAGCGCACGGGTCGTCTGGTCCGTCCGTCGGCTCGCTATATCGGCGAGGGGCCGCGCGGCCCCGAGGACGTCGCCGGGTGGACCGAGGCCGTTTCGTCGGGTCACGCCCGCTGATCCGTCAGCTGATCCGTTGGGGGGTCGATCCGGGCCCGATCCTGGATCGACCCATCCGCGGGTTGAGATCTACGTCCCAATGGCCGGACTGCAGGACCGACAGGCCACAGGGGCTGACAGACTGGCCACCCAGCGATCTGCCAACGGTGTCGGGTCGGGTTTCTTGCCCGCCGCTCTCACCCTGAGGTGATTCTTCGTGACTGACCCCGCCACGCTGTCCATCCCCGCCGAGCTCCTGCCCCAGGACGGTCGATTCGGCTGCGGGCCCAGCAAGGTCCGCCCCGAGCAGGTCGACCACCTGTCCTCGCTCGGTCGTTCGGTCCTTGGAACCTCTCATCGCCAGGCCCCTGTCAGGAACCTCGTGGGCCAGATCCGCGAAGGGCTGGCCGACCTGTTCAGCCTGCCTGAGGGCTATGAGATCGTCCTCGGCAACGGCGGCTCGACCGCCTTCTGGGACATCGCCGCGTTCGGCCTTGTCCGCGAGCGCGCCCAGCACCTGGCGTTCGGTGAGTTCTCCGCCAAGTTCGGCTCGGTCACCCAGAAGGCCCCGTTCCTCGGCGACTCGACGATCATCAAGGGCGAGCCAGGGACCCTGCCCACGCCGGTGGCTGAGGCGGGCGTGGACGTCTACGCCTGGCCGCACAACGAGACCTCGACCGGCGTCATGGCACCCGTGAAGCGGGTTGAAGGCGCCGACGAGGGGGCGCTCGTGCTGATCGACGCCACCTCAGGTGCCGGCGGCCTGCCGGTTGACCTCGCCGAGACCGACGTCTACTACTTCGGGCCCCAGAAGTGCTTTGCGTCTGACGGTGGTCTCTGGCTGGCAGCCTTCTCCCCGGCCGCTTTGGCTCGGGTCGATGAGATCGCGGCCTCGGGCCGGTGGGTGCCTGACTTCTTCAGCCTGCCGACCGCGATCAGCAACTCCCGGCTGAACCAGACCTACAACACCCCCGCCGTGGCGACCTTGGCGCTGCTGTCCAACCAGATCGACTGGATCAACGGCAAGGGCGGTCTGGACTGGGCCGTGCAGCGCACGACCGACAGCTCCACCCGGCTCTATGAGTGGGCCGAGGCGACGTCATACACCTCGCCGTTCGTGGCGGACCCGGCCGCGCGCTCGCTGGTCGTCGGCACGGTCGACTTCGCCGACGACGTCGACGCCAAGGTGCTCGCCACAGTGCTGCGCGCCAACGGAGTCGTCGACGTGGAGTCCTACCGCAAGCTCGGACGCAACCAGCTACGGGTGGGGATGTTCCCTGCCATCGACCCCGAGGACATCTCGAAACTCATCTCGAGCATCGAGTACGTCGCCAGTCGCCTCGTCTGATCAGGCGGATCGTCTGATCAGGCGGATCGTTTGATCAGACAGGGGAACCGGGGCGCACCAACGCCACGAACGTCCCACCGGGCGCGAACAACAAGGGCTTCCCCGCAGCGTCGGTGAATGTCGTCGGGGCGCTGAGACTCGGTCGCGACCACGTGCCTTCGATCCGCCTGCCGTTACGGAACAGCACGACACGACCGGACCCGATCGTCTTGGTGAACATCGAGACATTGTGGTTGACGTCGATGTCCGAGCGGTCCGCGGTTATCTTGCAGAACTGCACGAGCACGTTGGGCAAGGCGACGGGATCGCCGCTGACCGTGAGGAGCCGTCGGCCGTCAATGGTGCGAACGTAGCGGGCGAGCTTGGCGTCCCAGACAAAAGCCACTCGCGTGGAACCCACTCGGGTCGTCACGGTCGTGGCCGGTTTTGCGCGGACAAGCCGAGGGTCACGGGGCGCCCAGGTGAACCCCACGTTGCGCACGCCGTCCCCCTTGACGGCGGCGCTCACCTTGGCAAGGTCTGAGACGAGGTTGTAGGGCGCGGGCCGCGAGTGGTCACGGGCGAAGCCCACCTGCCCACGGTCGTTGATCACACTGTGCAAGCTCGAGCGGTCCAGAACACTAAGGGGGTTACGCGCGCCTCCACTGGCGACAACAACGATGCGACCGTACTGACCGAGCAGCTCAGGGTCGCTGGACCGAATGCTGCGGACGGCCATGACCTTGGGCTTGGCGCTGGCGAACACCGCGACCATTCGCGACAACCCGCCCTCGGCCTCCTCGATGTAGATCACATCGGCCTTCTCCAGACCCATCGAGGGCCGAGCGGCAGCGGTGTCATCGATCTTGACCGCGACCACGGGGCCGGTGAGCGACGCCGGAAGACCAGTCAGGGGATTGAGGGCCTCGACGGGCGTCGGAGTGGGTGTGGGAGTCGCCGTCGTGGTGGGACTCGACGCCACCTTGACCTTGGCATCGCTGCTGCACCCCCCGATCGTCGTTGCCGCCAGCGCGCCCACGGCGACAGCCGTGATCACCCGAACGACAAATCCGCTGCCCTTGTTCGACCCTGTACTGCGCACGTCGTTCCCCACTCGTAGACCATTGGATGTCCGAATTCAACCATGTGCCGGACTGTGGCCGACCCATGGGCCGTCAACGAAGCAGTGGCCCGATGAGGGCTGCGGCCAGCATCGCAGCAAGGGCGATGAGCACGATCCAGCGGCGAAATCGGGGGGTCATCAGCTGGTCATCTCAGGCACGGGCTCGATGATCTCACCGCGGGTGACGCGTAGCCGGGGACGCTCATGGCGGTGGAAGGTCACGCGGACGTTCTCGCTTCGCACGAGGTACAGCATGGCGGCAAGGACCGCCAGACCGGTGGTGATACTGCCGATCAGGATGGTCCAGCGGGGCCCCCAGGCCGAGCCGATCCACCCGATGAGCGGTGAGCCAAGGGGCGTGCCACCCATGAAGACCGCCAGGTACAGCGCCATGACCCGCCCGCGCATGGCCGGGTCGACGCTGAGCTGGACCATGGCGGTGGCCGTGGTGATAACCGTGAGTGCGGTGAGCCCGACAGGGATGAGCAGAACGGCGAACCAGATGTATGAGGGGGCGAGCGCGGCGGCGGTCGAGGCCACGGCGAACGCGCCATATGCCACCAGGAGGACGCGCAGGCGGGGGTTCGGGCGACGCGCCGAAAGCAGCGCCGCAGATAGGGAACCAACAGCCATGATCGAGCCCAGCAACCCATAGCCACCTGCGCCCTTGCCGAACACCGCGGTGGCCATGAGCGCGGTAGTCATCTGGAAGTTCATCCCGAAGGTGCCCAGCACAAAGACGAGCGCCATGATCAGGATGATGTCGGGACGACCACGGACATAGCGAAGACCCTCGCGGATCTGCCCCTTCCCGCGTTGGCGCGGCGTGACGTTCAGCTCACCCGTCCGCATCCTCGCCAGCGCGAACAGCACTCCCACGAAGCTGAGCGCGTTGAGGAAGAAAGCCGGACCGGTGTCGAAGGCCGCGATGACCAGCCCTGCCAGGCCTGGTCCGATGAGGCGGGCTCCGTTGAACGATGCGCTGTTGAGGCCGACCGCGTTGCTCAACGACTCGTGCGGCACCATCTCGGAGACGAAGGTCTGACGGGCCGGGTTGTCCAGCGCCGTCGCGACTCCCTGGACGAAGGCCAACAGGTAGATGTGCCAGAGCTGGACGGCGCCGGTGACGACCAGAATGCCGGTCAGCAGCGAGGTCAGGGCCATCGCGCTCTGGGTGGCAAACAGAATGCGTCGCTTCGGGAAACGGTCGGCGATCATCCCGCCCACGGGCGCGAAGAGCGCGAGGGGGGCAAACTGCAACCCCGTCACGATCCCCAACGCGACCGGCGGCGCCACAGACGTGTGGGGGGCCAGAACGGTCAGGACCAGCCAGTCCTGGGCAACCCGGCCCATCCACGTCCCGGTGTTGGAGATGAGGGCACCCGCGGCGAAGAGGCGGTAGTTGTAGATGGACAACGAGGCGAAGGTGGGGCTCATTCGCTGGCCACCCGGGTGAGGATCGCCGTGGCCTTGATCAGGACCTCACGCTCGTCGGCCGTAATCCCCTTGAGCCTGCTCGCCATCCAGGCGTCGCGCTGGCGGCGGGTCTCCCTGAGCAGCGATGCTCCCTCGGGCGTCAATGAGATGAAGACCTGGCGCCCGTCCAGCGGGTCGTCCTGGCGAGTGACAAGTCCGCGCTCGACCAGCGTTGCCACGGTGCGGGTCATGCTCGGGGGGCTCACGCGTTCGATCTCAGCGAGCTCTCGAGGTGTCAACGCGGTCTTGTCGAGCCGCGCCATGACGCTGAGCTGGTGGGGCGCCACGACCTGAGTGCTCTCGAACCGAACGCGTCGGCTGATTCGCATGCACGCCAGGCGAAGGTCGTTCGCGAGGTGTGCAAGCGACATCGATGGTGCGGGGTGCCTTGATCGCACCGGCGATGTCGTGAGCGCTGGCTGTGGTGTTCGCATTCTGGGTGGCATGAGCTCCGTTCGGTCTACTTAGCCTAACTCATTACCCAGGCTAAGTATTCCGAATCCACAAACCTCGCGTGCCAACCCTCGTGCCAACCTGAGGGTCAGCCGACGCCGAGAATGCTCTTGATCGGGTCGAGCGCGAAGTACACGACGAACAGGCCGGCGATCCCCCACATCAGCGGGTGAATCACCGAGGACTTGCCGCGCGCGACCTTGATCAGGACGTACACGACGAAGCCCGCGCCGATACCGGCCGTGATCGAGTAGGTGAACGGCATCAGAACGATGGTCAGGAACGCCGGGATCGCGATCTCCAAGTCGTCCCACTCGATGTTCTTGACCTGCTGCATCATCAGGAAGCCGACCACCACGAGGGCCGGAGTCGCCGCCTCGTAGGGAACCACCTCGACCAGCGGAGCCAGGAACGTGGCGAGAAGGAAGAGCAGACCGGTCACGACCGAGGCAAGGCCAGTGCGTGCGCCCTCGCCGACTCCAGCGGCTGACTCGATATATGCCGTGTTGCTGCTGACGCCGCCCGCTCCACCGGCGACAGCGGCCAGTGAGTCGACGATGAGGATCTTCTGGGAGTTCGGCGGGTTGCCTTCCTTGTCGAGCAGGCCGGCCTCGGCGCCGATGGCGACCATGGTGCCCATCGTGTCGAAGAAGTCGGCGAGCAGGAGCGTGAAGACGAGCAGGATCGCCGACACCGCCCCGATCTTGCTGAAGGAGCCCAGCAGCGAGAAGTGCCCCAGCAGGCCGAAGTCGGGGACGTCCACCATCGTTGAGGGGAACTTCGGCACGTTCAGGCCCCAGCCCTTGGGGTTGACCAGCTTGCCTGCGTTGTCGAACTGGCCGCCGATCTTGCCAATGGCCTCGACGACGATGGCCAGGAGGGTGGCGCCGATGATTCCGATGAGGATCGCGCCCTTCACCTTCTTGACCAGCATGATGATGATCGAGATCAGTCCGATGACGAAGACGAGCATCGGCCAGCCGGCCAGAAAGCCGCCGACGCCGAGCTGGACGGGAACCGGACCGGTGGCCGGCTTGCGGACGATGCCGGAGTCGACGAGGCCGATGATCGTGATGAACAAGCCGATGCCCACGCTGATGGCGATCTTCAGCTGGGCCGGGATGGCGTGAAGAACCGCCTTGCGGAAGCCGGTCAGCACCAGCACCGTGATGATGAGCCCCTCCATGACGACCAGCCCCATCGCGTCCGGCCAGGTCATGCCCGGCAGCTTGGCGATCCCGAAGGTCACGAACGCGTTGAGGCCCAGACCGGTCGCGAGCGCGAGCGGGTAGTTGGCCACGACGCCCATGAGGAGGGTCATCACACCGGCCACCAGGGCCGTCGCCGCAGCAACCATCGGGATGTTCGGACCCGTCCCACCACCGAGGAAGCCACCGGTCGCGTCGGCCTGGGTGCCGATGATCAGGGGGTTGAGAACGACGATGTAAGCCATGGTGAAGAACGTGGCGAAGCCGCCGCGGATCTCCCGGCCCGGTGTGGAGCCGCGTTGGCTGATCTGGAAGAACGAGTCGATCGCGCCGTGCGCGCCAGGCACGCTGGCGGTTTTCCTGGAAGTCGCAGTCGATGGCATGGCGCTCAGCGTAGAGCGTCCACGGACTCGCCTCGCGCGCGGACACATAGGCTTGCAGATGTGAGTCCCCAAGAGCCCGATCCGATCGCCATCGACACCATCAAAGTGATCGAGATCGGCATCGCACTCTGGGTCGTTGCGTTTGGTGTCATCATGCTCGTCCCGGGACTACACCTGGGCGAGCGGCACTGGTGGCCGTGGGCCTGTGTCTCAGGCATCGTGGGTGGCGGGCTTGCACTCTGGTATGTCCGGCGTGGTCGCGGAAACGCAGCAACCGCACTTCGCTCGCGGACCCCCTGACCCGGCGTTGTCCACGCCTCGCGGGGAGGCCGACAACGTGAACGGATGCGCTCCCAGCGGTGAACGCGAACGGAAGCGCTACCAGCGGTACTCGACGCCGGTCAGGCCCTCACTGACCTGCCAGAGTCGCGCGGCAAGCTCCTGGTCCTGGGCCAGCGCGCTCAGCCGTGCCGGACCCGCAGGCCCTCGAGTCTCTCGCAGCCACGTTGGCCCTGTGTACGAGCCGGGCGTGGCTGCGGAGGCGGCGTACAGGGAAGGGTTGGCCCCCGCGGCGGCGGACTGGAAGATGACCCGCATCACCCAAGGCGCCGCGACCCGCACCACCGGGTTGGCGCCCATGCCCTGAGGGTTCGTCGCCAGACCGGTTGCCGAGACTCCCGGGTGGGCCATGGCCGACGTCAATGCCAGGCCGTGGGACGGGGCGCGCCGCTGGAGCTCGGCACCAAAGAGCAGGTTGGCCAGCTTCGAGTTTCCATAGGCCCGCTCGGGCTGATAGCTCTGCGCAGGGTTGCCGTCGAGCAGGTCGGCACGACCGCGGTGATGGGCGATCGAGGCCACCGTGACGACGCGGGGCCGTGAGCCTGCCTTCAAGGCCGTCAGCAGCAGCCCCGTCAGCGCGAAGTGCCCCAGGTGGTTGGTGCCGAACTGCAGCTCGAAGCCGTCCGTGGTCGCCACCCACGTGCGCGGCGCCATGACTCCTGCATTGTTGACCAGCAGGTTGAGCGGACCCTGCCACGCCTCAGCGAAACGGCGGACCGAGGCCAGGGAAGACAGATCCAGCTCGGCGACTCGAACGTCAACACCAGGGACGCCACCACTTCGACCGTCAACACTTCCGCGACCGTCAACACCCTTTCGACCATCAACACCTCCGCGGCCACCGCGGATCAGCTCCGCGGCATGCTCACCCTTCGCGACGTTGCGGCAGGCCAACGTGACACTGGCGCCGTGGGCGGCGAGGGTTCTGGCCGTCTCGAAACCGATGCCCGAGTTGGCTCCGGTGACCACTGCGGTCGTCCCGGTCAGGTCAGGCAGGTCGTTCGGGGTCCAGGTCATGGCAGGAGGCTACGGCAGGAGCGGTTCCGCTCAGAACGGGTCGGCGGCGAATTCGTCGAGAACATGCTCTTCGGGGGGTTTGGGGTCCTCGCGAACCACGTCGACCTCGCTGTGCGCGCCACAACCATGGTCAAGGCTCACGACGCGACCGTCTGAGGGTGACCAGGCGTTGGCGCATACCCCGAAAAAAGATCGAAGTGCACCTGCCATCGGGACGAAGAAGCCGCACGATGAGCAAGGCTCCGGGGCCTGTTCTGCGACCGGCGACTTGGGCCCGTGGTCACCGTCATACCAGCGCTGGGCGGCGACCTCGCGGCCCTCGGCGGACAGAACCCGCTTGCGACCCAGCCCCAGCTCCCACAGAGCCACGGAGTCGACGTCTTCGTCGCCCGTGGCTTCATAGCCTGGCTCGAGACGCTGGTCGTCCTCGATGTACGGCAGCACGTCGCCGGCTCCGAGGTCGCCAGGCGCGAGCCGCTGGTCGTAGGGCAGCCACTCAGGCGAGAGCAATGCGCCATCGCCCGGCACCAGGTTGGTCTCGCAGATCGTGGCCTTCGTGCCGCGTGGCACGCGAGCCAGAGTGATCGCCCAACGCCATCCCGGGTATGCCGTGGCGGTGCAGGCAAAGTAGTGGGTCGCGAGACGTTCGGCGGCCATCACGGCGCCCATGTGATCGCCGACCGTGCCAGGCTCGGCGATGCTCTCCGCGGCCTCACGGGCCTGGTCCGCCGCGGCGAACAGGATGGCATCGGCCTTGATCGCCATCGGCTCAGGCGCCGGTCTCGAGCTGGTCCGCGATCCCGCGCAGCACCTTGGCGACCTTGGCCGCCGACGCCTTGTCCGGGTACTTGCCGCGGTGCAGCGTGGTGGACACGCTGTCGAGGAGCTTGATGACGTCCTCGACGATGACCGTCATCGCCTCGGGCGAGGTGCGGTTCTTGGCAGCCACAGAGGCAACCACCGACGGAGCCGGGTCAAGCACACGCAAGGACAGCGCCTGCGCGCCGCGCCGGCCCTCAACCACGCCGAACTCGACTCGCGTGCCGCCCTTGAGGGTCGTGACGCCGGCGGGCAAGGCATCCGCGTGCAGGAACACGTCGGTGCCGTCGTCGTCGCTGAGGAAGCCGAAGCCCTTCTCAGCGTCGTACCACTTGACTTTGCCTAAAGGCACAACACACCTCTTGCTCATGGGTCGACTGCCCCCACCAGAAGAGGGGACAGCACGGTGGCGCACGTTGCGCTGACCACAAGGCTATCCGCTACTGACGGACAGTTCTGCCAGCCGCCCGATCAGCTCGCCGCAGACCTTCCAAGGACCGAAACCCGTTTGAGAGCTGTGGGTGGTCTTCGTCATACTCGGGCGCGTGACCTCCCCCACGCGCGATCGCCCGTCCTTGGCGTCGTTCTGGAACGACTTGCCCCGCGACGGCAAGTTCTTGCTGTCCACGGTTGCGGTCGAGACGCTGGGCTCCGGGCTGGTGCTGCCATTCGGCTTCATCTACCTGCATGAGGTGCTCGGGTTCACGATCGAGACCGCAGGCAGCCTGTTGGCGGTCCCTGCCATCGTCGGCATGGCCATCGTCGGGCCGGCCGGAGCACTCATCGACCAACTCGGCGCGCGGCGCATCATCCTCGCCGGGATGACGGCCCAGATGATCGGCAACGTCATGCTCGCGTTTTCCTCCACCCCGCTGACGGCCGCGTTGGCGCTGGGACTGCTCGGGGCCGCAGGCGGCGTCTTCTGGCCGGGTTTCAACGCCATGATCGGCGCGGGGGTGCCGTCGGCCAT
>Ga0209798_10002052_pt1 | contig 11944 bp, 20 predicted proteins | sample DOMMetBare3Fresh_FD_187475 | JGI IMG/M metagenome (GOLD analysis project Ga0209798, IMG submission 187475) | Wetland sediment microbial communities from St. Louis River estuary, USA, under dissolved organic matter induced mercury methylation -... | ecosystem: Environmental > Aquatic >...
CGGTGTCACCGACGAGCTGGTCCGCCGACGGTCAGTTCGTCCTCTATACGCGGGTGAGAACCAGCAATAACGCCGACATCTGGCTCCTCCGTCCAGACAAGCCCGGCGATGCCAGGGTCCTGGTCGGCCAGGCCGGCGCGGAGATGCAGGCGCAGTTTTCTCCCGAGCCAGGTCCGCCCCGCTGGCTGGCCTACACGGGGAACAGCTCTGGCCGCGAAGAAGTTTTCCTCCGCGGCTTCAGCGACACCGGCGCCGGCCAGCTCGTGTCGCCGGACGGCGGCCACAGTCCGCGCTGGCGCGGCGACGGACGGGAATTGTATTACGTCAATCCGCGAGGCGAGTTGATGGCTGCGCCATTGCCCTCGGGCGCCATAAACGCCGGAGCGCCGGTAAAGCTGTTTGACTCGCCAGTGGGGTTTGCATCGCGCGATGCGACCGACCTGCGCGCCGGCGCGCCATGGGGCCTTACTCCGGACGGGCAGCGCTTTGTGTTTGCGGTGCCAGCCGAGTCCGGCGGACGGCGCCCGTTTACGATTGTTCTGAACTGGAACGCTGCGGCAACGCCGTAAGATCAGGCGCGAGCCAGCCACGGCGGGCAGTGGTCGAAAACAATATCTCCTGGGAGTAATACCGTAGCGGCAGCTCGCGATCGCCGCGGTCCGCAATCAGGCGGTTGGCGATCATATCGAGCGGCTCCGACCGATCCTCGCCATCGAGAAACACTTCGATCAGCGTGACGTAAAACCGCGTCATCGTCTCGTGATAACCGGCGGCGTCGGTGTTGGCCGTGCCGACACTCTCGTTGTAGGCCTTGATGCGCTGGCGAAGCAGCGTCAGCGCTTCGTCGGCGCCGTGGTGCCATACATGCCACAGCCCGGCCCGCAGGTGCGCGTGATGCGTCCACTCGCCCTTCGGCAGCGTGCGCTCGGTGAGCGCGTGCGCGATTCGTTCGGTCTCGCTCATAAAGAAGAATGGCCTCTAGGGTAAAACCCCGGAGGCCACTCTTGGTGCGTACAGTGCGTACGGTGCCTGGCGCCTAGGAACCGCCGGCCTTCCGTGGAGTCGTGGTCTTCTTGGCGCCGCCGCGGGCCGGCTTGCTGGCCTTGTTCTTCGCGCCGCCATCGCCGCTCTTTTGGCCGCCGCGAATGTTCTTCGCCGCCGCGCGCAGGCGTTCGCCCACGCTCTTGGTTTGCTTCGGCGCGTCGCCGGCCTCAGCGGCCGCCGCTGCGGCCTTCTTCTCTTCCTCCGCCTTCTTGGGGTCGAACTCGCTGCCGATCAATTCGATCTGCGCGATTTCGGCGGCATCGCCGCGACGGGCTCCCAGCTTGAGGATGCGGGTGTAGCCGCCCGGACGATCCATGAAACGCGGCGCCAGGTCGTCGAACAGCTTGGTGACCACGGTCTCGTTGAGAAGGTCGCGCATGACGAGGCGGCGAGCCGAGAGCGAGACGCCCTTCGGATCGTTCGCCTTGACGCCACGCTTGGCGATCGTGATCAGCCGCTCCACGAAGGGGCGAAGTTCCTTCGCCTTGGGGACGGTGGTCTCGATCTTTTCGTGCGCGAGCAACGCTTCTGCCTGGTTGCGCAGCAGCGCCGTGCGGTGCTCGGAAACCCGTCCGAGCTTGCGGTGTGCATTTCGATGACGCATGACTGTTTATTCTGCGGCGGCGGGCTGGTCGAGCTTCATGCCGAGGCTCAGCCCCATCGACGTCAGGATCTCCTTGATCTCGTTGAGCGACTTGCGCCCGAAATTCTTGGTCTTGAGCATTTCCGTTTCGGTCTTGCCGACCAGCTCGCGAATGGTGCGGATGTTCGCGTTCTTGAGGCAGTTGTACGACCGGACCGACAACTCGAGTTCCTCGACGCTCTTGTCGAGGTGCTCGTTGGCGACACCCGCGCGCGCCGGCTCGGCGCCCGATTCCGTCGATTCGTCATCCGCGTCGTCGAGGCTGACGAAGATGTTCAGGTGGTCGCGAATCAGCTTGGCCGACAGCGACACCGCATCGCTCGGCGTCACCGAACCGTTGGTCCACACTTCGAGGGTGAGCTTGTCGTAGTCGGTGGTCTGACCGACGCGCGCGCCCTCGACCTGGTAGTTGACCTTCTTGACCGGCGAGTGCACCGAGTCAATCGGGATCCAGCCAATGCCGAGATCCTCGTCGAAGTTGCGATCCGCGGCGACGTAACCGCGGCCGCGCTTGACGCGCAGCTGCATGTGCAGCTTGCCGCCTTCGGCGATGGTCGCGATGTGCGCATCCGGTTCCAGGATTTCGATGTCGGCATCCCCTTCGATATCCGAGGCGCGAACCGGGCCCGGCTTGTCCTTCCGCAGCGTCAACGTCTTGGTGTAGTCGACGTGGCACGTCAGCGGCAGGGCCTTCAGGTTGAGGATGATGTCGGTCGCGTCCTCGACCACGCCCTTGATCGGCGAGAACTCGTGGAGCACACCGTCGATCTGCACCGCGGTGATGGCGGCGCCTTCAATCGACGACAGCAGCACGCGTCGAAGCGCGTTGCCGATGGTCGTGCCGAAACCACGCTCGAACGGCTGCGCGTAGAAGCGGCCGAAACGATCGGTCAGGGTCTCGCGTTCGAAATCAAGGCGCTTGGGGCGCTGAAAACCTTTCCACATATCTCAAACTTCCTTTCGCTAACGGGCTGGCAGACCAGCCTCCAGACCTGCGGTTGATGACCACGTTCGCTCGCTGCAGGCCTGACAAGCTGCTGGAGCGTGGCTGCGATCAGCTCTCGGCTCCCGGCTATCGGTTCTCAGCGAAGTCCGCCTGAAGTCGAAAGCTGGAAGCCGAAAGCGTCGGATTACTTGCTGTACAACTCGACGATGAGCTGTTCCTGCACCGGCAGGTTGATCTGCTCGCGGGTCGGCATCGACACGACCTTGGCGCCGAGCTCGCCTTCCGGCGAAATCCATTCCGGAATACCGCGGCCCTTGACCTCTTCCCGCGCGTGCAGGATGGTCGGGTTCTCGCGGCTGCCGTCGCGGACGATCACGGTGTCGCCCGACTTGAGCGAGAACGACGGGATGTCGACGCGCTTGCCATTGACCAGGAAGTGGCCGTGGCGAACGAGCTGGCGCGCCTGCGCGCGCGAGGTGGCCATGCCCATGCGATACACGGCGTTGTCGAGACGGCGCTCCAGCAATTGCAGCAGCGTTTCGCCGGTGATGCCGCCGCGCGTGCGCTCGGCCTGTTCGAAGTAGCGGCGGAACTGGTCTTCCAGCACGCCGTAGATGCGCTTGACCTTCTGCTTCTCGCGCAGCTGCACGCCGTAGCCGACCATCTTGGCCTTGCGCAGACGTCCGTGCTGGCCGGGCGGCATGTTGCGCTTCTCGATCGCGCACTTCTCGGTGTAGCAGCGCTCGCCCTTGAGGAACAACTTCATGCCCTCGCGGCGGCACAGGCGGCAAACAGGTCCGTTATATCGAGCCATATATCAATCAGTCTGCAATCAAGAATCGACAGTTAAGAGTTACACGCGACGGCGCTTGGGCGGCCGGCAGCCGTTGTGCGGGATCGGCGTCACGTCGCGGATCGAGCGCACTTCGAGGCCGGCGGTCTGCAGCGCGCGGATCGCCGACTCGCGGCCGGAGCCGGGGCCCTTGACCAGCACGTCGCACGAGCGCATGCCGAACGTCTTGGCGGTGTTGGTCGCGCTCAGCGCGGCCTGCGTCGCCGCGAACGGCGTGCCCTTGCGCGATCCCTTGAAGCCGATCGCGCCGGCACTCGACCACGACACCACTGCGCCCTCGGCATCGGTGATCGTGATCAGCGTGTTGTTGAACGACGCCTGCACGTGCACGAAGCCGTGGTGGACGATGCGCTTCTCGCCGCGCTTCTTGAACGCCTTCTTCTTCTTGGTCGGTGCTGCCGCGCCGCCGCCCTGCTGTTCTGCTTTAGCCATAATGCGTTACACCGTCTTCTTCTTGGCGACCGCGCCCTTGCGCGGGCCCTTCCGCGTGCGCGCGTTGGTCTTGGTGCGCTGCCCGCGAAGCGGCAAGTTGCGGCGATGACGCCCGCCGCGATAGCTGCCGATTTCGATCAGCCGCTTGATGTTGAGCGAGATCTCCTTGCGAAGGTCGCCCTCGACGCCGCCCTGTTCCTCGAGGACGCGCGTGATCTTGCGCACGTCGTCTTCGGTCAGATCCTTGACGCGAACGCTGGGGTCGACACCCGCGGCGGTCAGGACGACGTTCGAACGGTGACGGCCGATGCCGAAGATGTACGTAAGACCGATCTCAATGCGCTTCGTGCGCGGGAGATCGACACCTGAAATACGCGCCATGCTTTTTCCTCTTAACCCTGACGTTGCTTGTGCTTCTGGTTGGAGCAAATCACGCGCACGACACCCTTGCGGCGCACCACCTTGCACTTGTCGCAAATCTTCTTGACGGACGCTCGGACCTTCATAGTCGCTTCTCGCTTTTCACTACCAACATCCTGCTTACAACTTCTCAACAATCCGGCCGCGACTGGGATCGTTCGGCATCAGTGCCACTCGAACTCGATCGCCGACAATCACGCGGACGTAATTCCGTCCCACCGGACTGGCCAGGTGCGCGGTCACCTGGTGCCGGCCATCGAGCTCGACCCGAACCAGCTGGCTCGGCAGCAACTCGAGGACGACGCCTTCCGCGGTTCGATCCCGCGGCGCTTGCGGCTCGTCCACCCCTCGACTCGCTCCGCTCGCTCAGGGTCCGCGTCCGGCTACGCCGAAGCGCGATCCTCGAACGCCGCATCCGGCGGCAACGTCAACACCCGGCAACCGTCTTCAGTCACCACCACCGTGTGCTCGAAGTGCGCCGACAGGGCCTTGTCTTTCGTGACCGCCGTCCAGCCGTCTCCCAGCACTTTTACGGCCGGCTTGCCTGCGTTCACCATCGGTTCGATCGCGAGGGCCATGCCCTCGACGAGCCGCGGTCCGCGTCCGGCCGTCCCGTAGTTCGGAATCTGCGGCTCCTCGTGGAGCGACGTTCCGATGCCGTGGCCCACGAACTCGCGAACCACCGAAAACCCGTTGGCTTCGACGTATGTCTGCACCGCCGCGCCGATGTCTGACACCCGTGCGCCCGCCTTCACCGCCGCGACCGCCTTGTCGAGCGCGGTCTTGGTCACGGCCAGCAGCCGCTCCGCTTCCGGCGTCACCTTGCCCACCGGCACTGTCACCGCCGAATCGCCATAAAACCCGTCGAGCTTTGCGCCCATGTCGATCGAGATGATGTCTCCCTCGACCAGCGCCCGCTGCGACGGAATCCCGTGCACGACTTCTTCGTTCACCGACGCGCAAATCGTCGCCGGGTAGCCGTGATACCCCTTGAACGCCGGCGCGGCACCCGCTTCCATCAACCGCTTCTCGGCCAGCGCATCGAGATCGGCCGTGGTCACACCAGGCTTGACCGCGGCGGCCAGTTCTTTCAGCACCCGCGCCACCAGCGCATTGACGCGCGCCAGTTTCTCGATTTCCGCCGCCGAACGGCACGTAATGCTCACGCTTGGGCTCCGAGCTTCTTCGCCACCAGCGACCGCAATTGCGCCGGGGGCAGACCCAACGCCGATGCCGCCGCCGAGACGAGCGCTTCGCGCACCTGCTCCGGCGTCTGCATTCCGTCGATCCGGCGGAAGGTCGGCCGCGAGCTGTAGTACTCGATCATCGGGCGCGTGTCGCGCCAGTAGATCTTCAACCGCTCCCGAACCACCGTCTCCGAATCGTCCGACCGTGCCACCCACTTCGGACCGACCGTCCGGCACCGTTCAGTGCTCTGGCACAAGTCCGGCAGCGCGTCAGCCAGATGCACGAACGCATCGGCGTTGGCGCCGCAGTCTTCACACACCCGACGGCCGCGCACTCGCCGGACCAGTTCTTCGTCCGGCACCTGGATCTCGACGCAGATCACCGCGCCCCTGGCCGCCGTGATGTCATCCAGGGCGTTGGCCTGCGCCGCCGTCCGCGGAAACCCATCGAGCACAAATCCACCGGCCGCATCCGGACGCGACAACCGCTCGCGGACGATCCCGATGATCAGGTCGTCGCCGACCAGCTCACCACGATCCATCACCGCCTCGACCTCGCGGCCCAGTTCAGACCCGCTATGCACGGCCTCGCGCAGGATGTCCCCGGTCGAAACCTTGGGAATCCCATGCTCGCGTGCGAAGCGTTCCGCCTGCGTGCCCTTACCCGCCCCAGGCGGGCCAAGCATCACCAGGTTGAGGGCCACGTTAGCCGCGCCGTCCCCTGATCCGTGTCTTCTTCATGAAGCCGTCGTAATGCCGCATGATCAGCTGCGACTCGACTTGGTTCACCGTATCCATGGCCACGCCGACGACAATCAGCAACGACGTGCCACCGAAGAAGAAGGGCACGTTCAGGCCCTGCGTCACAAAGCGCGGCAGTATCGCATCCAGCTGTTCGCCGATCAGCGGAATGGGCGCCACCTTGAAGCCGGTCAACAGGAACTCCGGCAGGATCGCTACGAGCGCCAGGTAAATCGCGCCCACCAGCGTGATCCGCGCCAGGATCGTGTCGATGTATTCCGCGGTGCGCTTGCCCGGGCGGATGCCGGGAATGAACCCGCCATACTTGCGCATGTTCTCCGACACGTCATCGGGATTGAAGATGATTGCCGTGTAGAAGTAGGCGAAGAACACGATGCCGGTCACGTACAGCAGGTTGTAGAGCGGCATGCCGTAGGCAATCTGCCGCACCGCCGCGTCCATCCAGCCGCCCGGCGTAAACATGCCCGACAGCGTTGCCGGGAACGTCAGGATCGAGCTGGCGAAGATGACCGGAATCACGCCGCCGGTGTTGACCTTGAGCGGGATGTGCGTGCTCGAACCGCCGTACTGCCGGCGACCCACGACGCGCTTGGCATACTGCACCGTGATGCGCCGGTGGCCGCGTTCGACGTAGATAATCGCCGCGATTACGCCGACCATCATCACGACCAGGATCGCCATCGTCAGCAGGCCGATCTGCCCGGTGCGCAACTGATCGAAGGTCGCGATCACCGCCCGCGGGAAGTTGACGACGATGCCCGAGAAGATGATCAGCGACATGCCGTTGCCGATGCCGCGCTCGGTGATCTGTTCGCCGAGCCACATGATGAACATGGTGCCGGTCGTCAGCGTCAGCATGCAGCCAAGCCGGAAGGCCCAGCCCGGGTCGTAGACCAGCGGCAGGCCGCCGGCAATCTGCGTCTGGCGCTCGAGATAGATGGCGATGCCGAGCGACTGCACGATCGCGAGCAGCAGCGTCAGATAGCGCGTGTACTGGGTGATCTTGCGCCGGCCCAGTTCGCCTTCTTTCGAAAGGCGCTCGAGGTACGGCCACACCACAGTCAGGAGCTGCAGGATGATCGACGAGCTGATGTACGGCATTACGCCCAGCGCGAAGATGGTGATTCGCGACAGGCTGCCGCCCGTGAACATGTCGTACATCCCGAACAGCGTGTTCTGCGCCTGGTCCGCGAGAATGCGGAGGGCTTCAGAGTTCACGCCCGGCGTCGGGATGTGATTGCCGACCCGATAGACCGCCAGCATCCCGAGCGTAAATAACACTCGGTTGCGGAGGTCCGCGACGGCGAAAAGATTCTTGAGCGTTTCGAGCACTGGGTTGCCTCAGTTAGCTGGCGATCGCTTCGGCCTTACCACCTGCGGCGGCCAGCTTCTCGGCGGCCTTTCCGCTGAATTTATGCGCTTGCACCGTCAGGGCCTTCGTCACGTCGCCGCGGCCGAGCACCTTCACCAGCGCCGTCCGGCTGCTGACGATCCCGCGCTCGCGGAGCGCGTCGACGGTGACCGTCGCGCCCTGATCGAACAGCTTCTCCAGCTGATCGAGATTCACTACGTCGTATTCGGTGCGGAAGATGTTGGTAAAACCGCGCTTCGGCACGCGCCGATGCAACGGCATCTGGCCGCCTTCGAAGCCGCGCTTGAAGTGGTAGCCCGAGCGCGACTGCGCGCCCTTGTGACCGCGGCCCGACGTCTTGCCGAGGCCCGAACCGGGACCACGGCCAACGCGCTTCTTCTTGAACTTCGACCGGTCGGCCGGCTTGAGATTGTTCAGACCCATGACTTATTCACTCACCGTCACAAGGTGACGGACCTTGAAAATCATGCCGCGCGTCTCGGGGGTGTCCTTCAACGTCACGGAGTGATTGATCTTGCGCAGGCCCATGCTCTGCACGACCTTGCCCTGGACCTTCTGGAATCCGATCGGGCTCTTGATCAGCGTGATCGTCACCATCTTGGCGCCGTCACCAGTCTTGTTTGCCTGCTTTGCCTTAGCCATGTCGTTATCCGTGTCTCGCCTTAAACAGTGGCGCGGCCGGCGAGTTCGTCAACCGAGTCCCTGCCGCGGAGCCGCATCAACTTCTGCGGGTCCTTCAATTCCTGGAGCGCCGTGAATGCCGCGCGCACGACGTTGTGCGGGTTGGCGGAACCAAGCGACTTCGTCAAGACGTTGGTCACACCGGCAGCCTCGACCACCGCGCGAACCGCCGCGCCGGCAATGATGCCGGTGCCGTCCGGAGCGGGCTTGAGCAGCACGCGGCCGGCGCCGTAGCGGCCGACGATCGGGTGCGGCACCGTGGTGCCCTGCACCGGCACGCGGATCAGATTCTTCTTCGCCGCCTCGATGCCCTTCTTGATCGCCGAGGGCACTTCCTTCGCCTTGCCGATGCCGAAGCCGACCACGCCATGCGCGTCGCCAACGACGACCAGCGCGCTGAAGCTCAGGTTCTTGCCGCCCTTGACGACCTTGGTGACGCGGTTGATGGAGACCACCGTGTCCTTGAGGTCGAGCTGAGCCGGGTCGATCTTTTCGCGTGTCTTCATAAGAATCTTTTTCTGCGCCTTCCGCGGCTAGAACTCGAGACCCGCCGAGCGAGCTGCTTCGGCGACGGCGCGCACGCGCCCGTGATACAGGAACCCGTTGCGGTCGAACACCACCTTGGTGATGCCCTTTTCTTTCAGGCGCTCCGCGATCGTCGTGCCGATCAGCTCCGCGCCCTTGATGTTGCCGCCGTCGACGCCCTTGGCCAGCTGGCCCTTCACCTTGGCATCCACCGTGGACGCCGACGCCAGGGTCTGGCCCGTGCGGTCGTCGATCACCTGCACATAAATGTGCGAGACGCTGCGGAACACGCTGAGACGCGGCTTGTCGGTGGTGCCGCTCATGCGCTTGCGAATACGAAACTTAATCCGGTCTCGTCGGTCTTCTTTGGTTTTGATTCTCATAAATCTGCAATCAACAATCTGAGATCCGAGATCCCGTTAGGCTCCGGTCTTGCCGGCCTTCTTCTTCAGGACTTCACCCGTGTAACGGACACCCTTCTGCTGATACGGGTCCGGCTTCCGCAGGCGGCGCAGGTTGGCGGCCACCTGGCCGACCAGCTGGCGATCCACGCCCGTCACGGTGATGTGCGTCTGCTTCTCGATCGCCACGTCGATCCCCGTCGGGACGTCGTAGACCACCGGGTGCGAATAGCCGAGCGCGAGATGGATCTGCTGGCCCTTCATCTCGGCGCGATAACCGACGCCGACGATGTCGAGTTCCTTCTTCCAGCCTTCCGTCACGCCGAGCACGGCGTTGTTGACCAGGCTGCGCGCCAGGCCGTGGAACTTGTCGAGCAGCTTGTCGTCCGAGGTCTTCTTCGTGACGATGGTGCCGTCTTCGACGGCGGCGGTGACGCCGGGCGGCAACGCCTGCTTCATCTGTCCCTTGGGACCCTTCACGTCGACGCCGGTGGCGTCGGCCTTGATGGTCACTCCCTTGGGGATGACGATTGGTTTCTTTCCAATTCGAGACATGGCTTCAACCGTTCCTTACTTACCAAACATTGCAGAGAATCTCGCCGCCGACGCCCGCCTTCTGGGCGGCGCGCCCCGTCATCACTCCGCGGGACGTCGTCAGGATGGTGACGCCGAGTCCGCCGAGGACGGTTGGCACTTCGTCGCGGTTGGCATAGACGCGGCGGCCGGGACGGCTGACGCGCTCGATGCCCGAGATCACTTTTTCGCCACTGGGGCCGTACTTCAGGAACATCCGCATCGATTGGCGCGCGGCTTTGCCCTCGCGCTCGGCGGGCGTTTCCACCATCTTGAAGCCCGCGATATAACCCTCGTCTTGCAGAATCCGCGCGATCTCGGCCTTCAACTTTGAAGCCGGCATCTCGACGCGCGCGTGGCGCGCCGTGACGGCGTTGCGGATCCGGGTCAGCATGTCGGCAATCGGATCAGTCATTTCGTCTCTCTACTCTGCTACCAGCTGCTCTTGGTCACGCCCGCGACGTCGCCCGTCAGGGCCAGCTCGCGGAAACACAAACGGCACAGCGCGAACTTGCGCATGTAGGCGCGCGCACGGCCGCATCGGCGGCAGCGGTTACGGTGCCGCACCTTGAACTTCAGGGTCTTTCTTTCGCGTGCTTTCTTCGCGCTCGTTGCCACAGTCTCTCCTGGTGCCTGAAAACTAGTTGCCCGCCGTGCGGAAGGGCATGCCCATCAGCTGTAACAGCTTGCGGGCTTCTTCGTCGGTCTTGGCCGTCGTCACGACGCTGACGTTCATGCCGCGGCCCTTGTCGACCTTGAGGTAGTCGATCTCGAGGAAGATCAACTGGTCCTTGAGGCCGAGCGTGTAATTGCCACGACCGTCGAACCCCTTCGGCGACACGCCGCGGAAGTCGCGAACGCGGGGCAGCGCGATGTTCATCAGGCGATCGAGGAATTCGAACATGCGGTCGCCGCGCAACGTCACCATGGCGCCGATCGCCTGGCCCTGCCGCACCTTGAACTGCGCGATCGATTTCTTGGCCTTGCGCACGGCGGCCTTCTGGCCGGTGATCTTGCCGAGCTCTTCAGCACCGGTGTCGATGACCTTCGCGTTCTGCGTCGCCTCGCCGAGACCCATGTTGACGACCACTTTGGTCACCTTGGGCACGGCCATCACGTTCTTGTAGCCAAACTCTTTTTGCAGCGCGGGGATCACGTCGGCGCGGTACTTGTCGCGCAAACGGATCACCGAGGGCTTCACCTGCTTGCCGCTCGTCGCCTCGCTGCCCTTGGCTTCGGCCTGGGCGGCCTTCTCGGCCTTGGCGGCTTTGGCCGCCTTGCCGGCGGCCTTGGCCTCTTCGATCTGGGCGTCGGTATTCTTCGTCTTGCTCATTTGTCCACCACTGCGCCGCTCTTGCGGCCGATACGCACGCGCGTGCCATCAGGCAGTTTCTTGCTGCCGATGCGCGTCGGCTCGTTGGTATCCGGATCCACCAGCATCACGTTGCTGGCGTGGATCGCGGCCTCGCGCTCGACGATGCCGCCCTTGATGTTCTTCTGCGGGTTCGGGCGCGTGTGACGCTTGATCATGTTCACGCCTTCGACGATCACGCGGTTCGTGGCCGGCACGACCGACAGCACGCGACCCTTCTTGCCGCGATCCTTGCCGGCGCGGACGATCACCTGGTCGTTTTTCCGAATCGACATTGCCATGGCCTTAGAGCACCTCTGGCGCGAGCGAGACGATCTTCATGAACCGGCGCTCGCGCAGTTCGCGGGCCACGGGCCCGAACACGCGGGTCCCGATCGGCTCGCCCTGGTCGTTGATCAGCACGGCCGCATTGCGGTCGAACCGGATATAGCTGCCATCCTTGCGCCGCTGTTCCTTGCGGACGCGGACCACGACGGCCTTGACGACTTGCCCCTTCTTGACGGTGCCTTCCGGCGCGGCTTCCTTCACGTTACACGTGATGATGTCGCCGAGATAGGCATAGCGCCCGGTCGAGCCGCCGATCGGGTTGATCACGGACACCTTCCGTGCCCCCGAGTTGTCGGCGACGTCGAGGATCGATCGCATCTGAATCATGGCGTCGTCTCCTTAAACCGCTCGCTCGACGATGCGCACGAGGGCCCATCGCTTGCGTTTGCTGAGCGGCCGCGATTCC
>Ga0209798_10002053_pt1 | contig 11942 bp, 11 predicted proteins | sample DOMMetBare3Fresh_FD_187475 | JGI IMG/M metagenome (GOLD analysis project Ga0209798, IMG submission 187475) | Wetland sediment microbial communities from St. Louis River estuary, USA, under dissolved organic matter induced mercury methylation -... | ecosystem: Environmental > Aquatic >...
ACCTTTTTCTAACTACACCAACTTCCATCATTAATGAATCGCAATTTCCTGGCTGTTGGTTTCCTTGCCGGCAATAATTGGCAAACTAACCTGCAGCACTCCATCCACATACTTTGCATTAATGTTTGAAGCATCGATGGATTCATTGAGGGCAAAGGTTCTTACAAAACCACCCCGGCTGTATTCGCGGAGTATCCAGTCGAATTTTGGAAATCCTTCCGGTGGCGAGTAAGAAACAGTGAGTTCATTTCCCTTTACGCTCAATTTAAAATTTTCTTTGATCCGGCCGGGAGCAAAAACCAGCATTTCATAACTGGTGTCTGTTTTGTAAATGTTTACAGCGGCTCTTTGCATCGAACGGTAAGGCAGGTGCCGGGCACTGCCTCCGTATGCGGCGCCTTTAGCGGCGCTAGACTGATAATTGTGCATAGTCTTTCCTTTTTACGGTTAAAAAATAATAGTTACAAAAAGGAAGACGAACCAACCAACCAATTACTTTAATCAGCCTGAAAAAATTATTGATCATTGCCTGTTATAACAGTGCTTTCTGAATTTTCGAAAGATTTTTTACCCCACCTGCTTTTGCAATAATCCTTAAACTGTTCTTTTTCTTCCGGCGACATATTCATCCATTTATTTTTTCCCTGCCAGCTGCGACGACTGCCTCTGCCTCCAAAACCACCGACAAGTATCCGGCTAAGTACCAGCAAGCCCAATCCCTGCCATAAAGTAATAATTCCGACACCGGTAACCGGCACCAGCACTCCATTCCAAAGCAACATAATAATCCATCCGAAAAGAATCAGTGCACCGGCAAAAATAAAGGGGATCAAAAAGAACCATTTTCTGAATTTTTGTTTCATGTTTTATTGTTTTAATAGTATAAAAAGTCGTTGTATAACGATTCCAGGCGCTGCCGCAAATGCTGTATGGCGTATCGTTTTCTTGAAATAATTGTTTTTAAATTTTCCTTTTCTTTATTGGCAATTTCCTGCAGCGTAATATCTTCCAGTTCGTTCCAGATAAAAACGTTTCGCTGCTTTTCCGGCAGTTCTTCCAATGCTGCAAATAATTCTTCCCAAAATAACTGGCGCAGATGTTCTGTTTCGGGTGATTGGTTATCTGCCAGTAAAAGTTCGGGCAACTGAAATACTCCCTCATCATTTTCATACGCATAATCGTCAATCAACTCATCTTTCTTTCGCCTGGATCTGTCAATGATTTTATTTTTAGCCACCCGGTACAGCCAACCGCTCACACTTTCAATTGCCTCCACTTCAGGCTGATTGCTCAATTGAAACCAAACATCCTGCAAAATATCTTCAGCATCTTCATCTGTACTAACCCTGCTACGGATAAAGCCAAACAACCTGCTGCTGTAATTTTTAATTACCCCGATTATATTTTGATTTTTCTCTGCCATTATCACGGACATACAAAACCGTTTGTAAAGAAGACGAATGGTTGTTTCTTTTACTTTATTATTTAAAATTATTTTTACCCTAAAAGGTAGAAATAAATCAGCAACCCAGTATCTTTCGGTCCATGCTTAAAAAAATTGTCATACTCGGACCGGAAAGTACCGGAAAAAGCACCTTATGCGAACAACTGGCCCAGCATTATGAAACCACCTGGTGCCCGGAATTTGCCCGTGAATATTTGCTGATGAACGGAGTGAATTATGAATTTGATGATTTATTGACTATTGCAAAAGGCCAGCTGGCAATGGAAGATGAATATACTTTTATGCTTGAAAGAAATTCATTGCCCATGATGGAAGAAGGAGGTCATCTTCCCCTATTTATCGATACCGATATGTATGTGCTGAAAGTTTGGTCCGAATTTGTGTTTGGCAAATGTGATCGTTTTATTCTTGACCAGATAGCACAAAGAAAATATGATTTATACCTGCTTTGCAATACTGATATGCCCTGGGTGGAAGACGAGCTGAGAGAATATCCTGATTTACATACAAGACAAAAATTATATAGTATTTATAAAGACCTTATGATAAATCAGCCCGTTCCCTGGGTGGAAATAAGCGGTAATTATGATGAACGATTGCAAAAAGGCATTGCTGCTGTAGATAAACTGATGCATTAATTGTTGTTATTTTCGTTTTTACATGAAAGACACTTTCCAAAAAAACCAGCGGATACTTTTTTATGGCATATGGTTACTTCTCGGATTGATTCAATCCGGTTTGACGGAACTACAGGATGATGAGGCCTACTATTGGGTTTACAGTCAATACCTTGATTTGGGCTATTTCGATCATCCGCCCATGATTGGCCTGTTGGTAAAAATGGGTTATGCTATTTTTCCGAACGAGCTGGGCGTCCGGCTTTTCCCATTATTGTTAAACATCTTTTCCCTGGTACTTATTGAAAAGCTGATCGACAAAAAAAACCCTTTGCTTTTTTACTCCATCGCATTATCTATAGCGGTAATACAGGTTACCGGATTTTTAGCCGTGCCCGATATTCCTTTAATCTTTTTTACGGCCTTATTCTTCTGGTGTTATAAACGATTTATTGCTGATTATTCATTGGCAAATACTTTTTTACTGGGTCTTTCCGTTGCTTTTCTTTTTTACAGTAAGTACCATGCCATATTGCTGGTATTATTTGTATTATTATCCAATTTTAAATTGTTTACAAAATACCAGGTTTACCTTGCCGGTATTTTTGCACTTCTGTTGTTTGCCCCGCATTTATGGTGGCAGTACCAGCATGATTGGGTAAGTTTTCGCTATCATTTGTTTGAAAGCAATGTAAATGCCTACAAACCCTCCTTTACATTTGACTATATCATTGGCCAACTACTGTTGCCGGGCCCAATTGCCGGTTTTATCTTATTGCCTGCGGCATTTTTATACCGGCCAAAAAATGAAGTGGAAAAAGCCTTGCGATATTCTATGATCGGCTTCTATCTTTTTTTCCTGGTCAGTTCATTCAGGGGAAAAGTAGAAGGCAACTGGACTTCACCAGCCCTTGTTTCACTGATAGTTTTATCTCACCAGTTCCTGAATGATAAAATTAAATGGCAAAAAATTCTCGTTAAGCTTTTACCCATTACCTTATTACTGGTTTTGTTTGCCCGTGTTGTAATGATTGCCGACATTTTACCGGTAAAGGAAATCAAGCTGCGGTATCATGCCTGGAAAAGCTGGCCCGGGGAGATGAAACAAAAAACAATGAACCTGCCGGTTGTATTCAGCAACTCATATCAACGGGCATCCAAATACTGGTTTTACTCCGGCCAGCCGACTTATTCATTAAACCTTTACAGGGAACGAAAAAATAATTTTAATTACTGGCCGCTGGAAGATTCATTGCTGGATAAACCTGTTTACTATCTTGATAAATATGGTTTGTGGCGTTTTACTGATTCTTTAAAAACACCAATAGGATGGGTGGGATATAAATATGATTCTGCTTTCGTTTCTTTTGCCAAAGTAAAAATAGAAGTTGCTCCTAAAAAAATAAATTGTAAGGCAGGTGACAGCATTCAACTTGCCTGCACTTTTATTTTTCCGAAACAGTATGCGGCTTTTATAAGCTCCGCTGCTGATTTAGAAGACACAACAAGAATCGGCATTTTCAATTCCAGGGGTTGGGTAAAAGATTTTTATACTTCAATTTCTTTAAAAGAGATGATTACCAAAAAAGAAACTGTCGTAACAATCAACCCCGATCTTCCGGCCGGTAAATATTATTTACGGTTTGCCATCAACTGCGGCTACCGCAATCCTACACACAATAGTGATAAAATTGAGCTGCTGATCGATTGAGTTATTTTTTTCCGGGTTCGTCGGCGCCGATAATATTCCGGATGTCCGGGTCTGACTGCAGGTTATTCATTTGCCGGATGATGACCCTTGAGCGGAACAATACATAGGAAGAAACAGGTTTTACTTTATATTTTTTCGGATTCGGTAAACAGGCTGCTATCATTGCAGCCTCCTGCCTGTTTAATCTGTCCGCTGATTTATTGAAATATTTATTTGCCGCCATTTCAATTCCATAAACTCCTTCGCCCATTTCAATAACATTGAGGTACATTTCTAAAATTCTTTTTTTACCCCAAATTAGTTCAATCATAAAAGTATAATACACTTCAAGCCCTTTTCGTATCCAGCTTCTTCCCTGCCACAAAAAAACATTTTTGGCTACCTGCTGGCTGATGGTGCTTGCACCTCTTACACGACCCGGTTTTTTTTCATTGTGCCGCATCGCTCTTTTAATGCTCTGCCAGTCGAAACCGCCATGATTAGGAAATAGCTGATCTTCAGCTGCAATAACCGCCAGTTTTGCATTTGCTGCTATGGAGCTGCCATCTACATAATCCCTTTTCAAACCATCGCCGCTTACCCAGCTAACCAATTGTGTTATAGTAAAAGGAGGGTTGATCCACTTAAGTACAATAATATACAGCAACTGAATGACGAAAATCCACAGGAAGATTTTTTTTCCCCATCGCCACAGTTTTAATAAAGTCCTGTTTTCTTTTTTATTTTTTTTATCAGAACTGTTTGCCATACCTGATCAATCCCCATATTAATATACCACCAAACACAATTAATATGATACCGTTTATTTTATTTAGAAAATGAATATTATGAGGCGTAAGCCTGTTCCTGATTTTACCCGCCAGTAAAACTTTCAGAATATCCGTACTCAATACCCATAAAAGACAGGTTGTAAAAATTATGATCCGTTCCTGAACAGAATTTACAATCACCGCAGTAGAGGTAGTTATCCAGAAAATAATTACTCCCGGGTTCAGTGTATTCATCAGGTAGCCGGATAAAAATATTTTAGCATAATCTCTTTTCCGGAATTTAAATACCTGTTTGCCCTCTTCGTTCACTTTTACCTTTTTAAAAAAAATAAAATAGATGCCCATTGAAACCAGGAATAAACAACCGGCAATACCAACTTCTGTTTTGTAGGTTTTTAAACTATTGAATAGTTCTGTAAATACATTGCTGATAAGCACCAATGTTATATCACTCGCAGAAACGCCGATGATGAATGCGAAACCTCCCTTATGCCCATTATTGAGACTTTGTTTGATTATCGAAAACAAAATGGGGCCTACTGCTATGCTCAGCAGCAGTCCAAATCCGAGGCCTTTTAATAACGCTTCAAGCATGGGGCTCACTTGTAATAAAAAACCTCTGTTACAGAGATTGTGTATTTAAAATCTCAGATGTTACCTGTTTTCAAAAACCGCTGCCATTCTTCCAGCATTCTTCCTTTCATCACCCTTGGAAATTTATGCTGGCTGCCGAGCTTACCTTTCAACTCCATAAATTTCATAAATTTTTCTTCCGGTAATACTTCCAGGAAAACTTCTTTTAAGGCACTGTCTCTTTCGATTGCATAGTCGTCATTTAATAGCCGCAGGTTTTCATCAATCCTGTTGCGGATTTTTTCGGCATCAATTTTATCATCCGTCGCTATATACCAACGGTGTGCAAAGAAGTTTTCATATGGAAATCCGACAACTGTATATTCAGGAATGCTGATATTAAACTCTTCGCTAACCAGTTCAATGGCTTTATTCATATTATCCACACTCAGGTGTTCGCCGGTGAGGCTTAAAAAATGTTTGATCCGCCCGGTGATAACCACTTCACTTTTTTCAAGATCAACAAATTTTATTGTATCGCCTATTAAATACCTCCACGAGCCGGCATTGGTGCTCATAAGTAATGCATATTCCTTTCCTTCTTCCACCTCATGGATCATTTTAGCATCAGGCTTTTCTACCATGTTTCCGTCGTGATCAAAATTATTATCATCAAAAGGTATAAATTCAAAGAAGATGTTGTTGTTCAGAATCAGGTGCATCCCCTTGGCATGTTCTCTTGTTTTAAAACCAATAAATCCTTCGCTGGATAAATAATTTTCGATATAAACAATCGGCTTGCCCAATAATTTTTCAAACCCTTTTTTATAGGGTTCAAATGCTACGCCGCCGTGTACGAAAAAACTGAAGTTGGGCCATATCTCATGTATGTTCTTTAATTTATAATGTTCTATTACCATTTCCATACACATCTGGCACCATGCAGGTACCCCTACGATATAACCAATGTCCCATTCATTTGCATGTTCAACTATTTCATGTAATTTTTGATTCCAGTCAGACATTGCAGCAATGCGTCCGCCGGGTTTATAAAAAGTCTGGAACCAAAACGGTCTTTTCTTTGCCAATATTCCACTCAGGTCTCCAGCAAACCATCCGGCTTTTCCTTTTTTCAAATCGGTAGCCCCACCGAGCATCAGAAAGCCTTTTGTCATTGCTCTCTTATTGGCATCTTCATATTTTATCAAACTAATCAGCTGGCGCAGATAATTTATTGTATTACTTCGCAGCAAGTCCCTTGTTACCGGAATATATTTACTGGCAGCCTCTGAAGTTCCGGAGCTTAGTGCATAGTATTTAATCTTTCCGGGCCAAGTTACATCAGGTACTCCATCCAGCGTTTTCTTCCACCATTCTTCATAGATTTTCTGATAATCATGCACAGGAACCAGCTCCTGAAATTTTTTTGCCGGGTGTTTGCTTAATAGTGCGTCATCAAAGCGATACTTCTGGCCAAATTCTGTAAATCTTGCTTTTTTCAGCAATTTCTTAAGTACCCGTATTTGCTGACGTCTTGGATCATTAGGTGGAATACGTAATGCGGCAGCAATTGCTCTCGGTAAATTAATATCAATGATGGATGCCATTAATGCAAGATGTTCAAAAATTAAAGTTACGCAATGTTGTCGTTGAATCGGCTGCGAATATAACTGCCAAAATTGTTTTAATCACCCAATTTGCGATACATTCTCCATAATAGTTTCAAATCAATCATGGGTTCATAATCCCGGGCATACCAATAATCCATCATTTGTAAACTCTCAGCCGGAAATTGCTGTTTTACTGATGCGGGTATTCCGTTGCAGGCTATTACCGGTACATTTAATTCAGGCAGGTTTTTTTCAGGAATAGCATAGCCAATCCATGTTTTTTTTGCTATTAATACAGTAATGCAATTGGCTAAAAATGAAAATGGTTTTTTTATAAAGAATACATGAACCGGAAATAATATTATTCCTGACAATGCCGTAATGACGTCTATTAATCTTTTCAGCCTCCGGTTGTAGGGGTCGGAAAGGTTGTATCCGTTTTCTGAAGAAACGGCTTCACCTGAAGAATCTTTAGAATCGCTTCCAACTATACTCATACTGTTTTCAGCATGAATTTTTGCCACAATGTTCCGTGGCAGATTTTTAATTCCCTGGATAATTTCTTTAAAACTGAGTGTTCCTTCGCAAAATATTATTTCCCTGAAAGGAATCGTTGCAGATAGCTGTTTTACGTTTTTCCAGTCGCTTATAGCTGTTACATCATTTTCATTTACTCCAAGTCTTCCCAGTATTTTTTGATGCAAGCCGGCATTTTTCAGCAATTGTGTTATTTTTTCAAATTCTGTTTCCGTTCCGGCAATTAATGTAGTCAGATGCTCTTCTTTATTTTTATTGCTATTCAGTACTTCTGCCCTTATTAATATCCACCTTAGTATTCCAATAAGAACAAATGCCAGCAAGGCGCCAAAGAAAATTATCGCTCTTGAAAAACGATACTGCTCGGGCAATAATGCATATGCTGCCAATAATGTAATTGTAGCAATTAATGTAGAACGTATCAGTTCTGATTTTTTATACCACCTGTCATAGAGGCCGGCATAGTATGCCGTAACGAGGTAAAAAAGCGTAAAGGCAGGAAATGCAATCCACAGCAATTTATTTTCGTATTGAATATCCGTTCTAACATATTGACTCCATACATTTTTTATTACCCAGAAAGAAAGCAATATTAATCCTGCATCTATCAATGGCAAGCCTGCCCGGCGAATAAAATTTGCAAATGCGGTTAAAGCTGCTCTGAACCAGATAGCAATGTGAATTAATAAATTAAATATTCCTGCTTTGCTACCTCCATAATGTTTGTGTACAAACAGGCTCATAGCCGTATAAAACATCCGCACATAATTCATTGTTCCCTTACGGGTACTTTCCCCTTTAAAATGTATAATACTGCTCCCGGCAAAATAATAATTTTTATACCCGGCCTTTTGTATCCGGTAGCTCAGATCCACGTCTTCTCCGTACATAAAAAATGTTTCATCAAAGCTTCCGACTGTATCAAGCACCTCTTTTCTTATTATCATAAATGCCCCTGCCAGTACATCTACTTCATTACTATCGTTTTCATCCAGGTGGCCAAGGTGGTATCTTGAAAATGTTTTTGAATGGGGAAATAATTTTGCCAGCCCGAAAAGTTTGTATAATGAAGTGGCCGGTGACGGAAACGATCTTTTGGACTCTTTCAGAAACCGTCCGCTTCCATCCAGCATTCTTATTCCCAAAGCTCCTGCATTACTGTGTGTTTCAAAAAATGAAATACATTGTTTAAAGCAATCTTCAGGAACTATGGTGTCCGGATTCAGAAATAAAATGTATGCCCCGGATGCTTTTTGCAAACCCTGGTTACAGGCTTTTGCAAACCCGGTATTTTCTTTATTGGAGACAAATTGGACGTCAGTAAATTTTGGTGACAGGTATTCAATGCTGTTATCAGCAGAATTATTGTCCACTACTATTACTTCTGCCTGCATCCCTGTAATCGCTTTTTGGACAGAGCAAAGGCACTGTTCTAAAAAGTGTTTTACATTATAGTTGACTATGATAACAGAAAGCTGCATTTTATACAAATCCTGAAGGATTAATTAATGATTTTCCCAAAAATAACAGTTCTCTTATTGCATTGAGAAATTTATTGTTCTCTGTGACAGCGGATTGGGGTTCATTATCTTTGCGCATGCTTAAAACCACACTGATACAGGCTACAAGGGCCGGTGCAGCAGAAATAATTCGTTTTTTCAACAATGATTTTAAAATATCCAATAAAGAAGGGGTTAATAACCTGGTAACAGAAGCTGATCATGCAGCAGAAAAAGCCATTCTTGCTGTCATCAAATCTCAATTCCCGGATCACCAGGTTCTGGCAGAAGAATCCGGTAAGCTTATCCAGGATTCCGGTTATAAATGGATAATCGACCCCATTGATGGCACCGTAAATTTTGCACATGGCATTCCACTTAATTGTGTTTCTATCGGAATTGAATATAACGGTGAAATAATAATGGGGGCCGTTTACAATCCGCATATGAATGAATTCTATTTTGCAGAAAAAGGGAAGGGGGCTACGCTTAATGATAAACCAATCCGGGTGAGCAAAGAAACTGAAGTTATAAAAGCATGCCTTGTAACCGGTTTTCCATATACGTATATTAATATGCCAAACGGGCCGCTGGACGTATTTGAACGTTTTATCAGGAAAGGAGTACCAGTTCGCAGGTTGGGGTCAGCCGCCATCGACTTATGCTGGGTAGCAGCCGGACGCTTTGATGGATTTTATGAACACAAGCTGGAGCCGTGGGATAGTGCCGCAGGGTTTTTAATTGTAGAAGAAGCCGGTGGAAAAGTAACGGACCACCAGGGAAATAAATTTTCTGTTTACCAGCACAGGGTATTAGCTACTAATGGTAAAATACATGATGAAATGGTAGCAGTTATAAATAACCAAAAAGAATTATGAGTAACGAAAGAACAGAACTAAGCAGCCTTGGAGAATTCGGGCTGATAGAACACCTGACAAAAAACATTGAACTCCAAAATGCATCAACGGTGCTGGGTGTAGGAGATGATGCTGCGGTAATAGATCATTTTGGCAAACAAACTGTCATCACTACTGATTTACTCCTCGAGGGGGTTCATTTTGATTTGATGTACACTCCTCTTAAACACCTTGGGTATAAAAGTGTAATCGTAAATCTGAGTGATGTGTATGCCATGAACGCCACCCCCACGCAGGTAATAATGAGTATTGGTATAAGCAACCGGTTTGGGCTGGAGGCGCTGGACGAATTTTATGAAGGCGTATATGCCGCCTGTAACAAGTACGGAGTTGATCTTGTAGGCGGGGACACCACTTCGTCTCAAAAGGGGTTTATTATATCAGTAACGGCTGTTGGTGAAGTAACTCCGGATACTTTTGTAAAAAGAAGTACTGCACAAAAGGGAGATCTGCTTTGTGTAAGCGGAGATCTTGGCGGGGCGTATATAGGGTTGCTTTTTTTAGAAAGAGAAAAGAAAATATTTCTTGAAAGTCCCGGTGTGCAGCCGGATCTTGAAGGTGAATCGTATGTAATAGGCAGAATGCTTAAACCCGAAGCAAGAAAAGATATTATTGAGTTTTTTGCAAGCCAGGAAGTTATTCCAACAGCAATGATAGATATCAGCGATGGGCTTAGTTCAGAAATACTACATCTCTGCAATCAAAGTAATCTTGGCTGTGTTTTATACGAAGAAAAGATACCCGTAGCAGAAGAAACTAAAAAAGCGGCCTTCAAATTTGAAATAGATCCAACCGCCTGTGCGTTAAGTGGTGGTGAAGATTATGAGTTGTTATTTACCGTATCCCAGGCTGATTACGAAAAACTGATATTAAATGAAAAAATAAGTGTGGTGGGATATATGACTGATGCTGAAGAAGGCGCTACCATACTTACGAAGGGTGGAAACAAACATGCTATTACGGCCCAGGGGTGGGTTCACCTCAGTAAATAAAATATAAAGAAGAACATGCTGAGATTGATGGTTCTAATATTGGCGGGATTTTTAAGCAGTTGCAGTGTTGGCAAGTCTTCATTTTCGCCCAATAAAAAATATACCCGGCAGCAGCTGGAGAAAGATTATACCGTTTACCAGAATGTACTGGAACATCACCATCCTGGTCTTTACTGGTATACAGGCAAAGACAGTATGGATTATTATTTCCGGTTGGGGCAGCAGCGCATTAAAGACTCCATGACCGAACCCGAGTTCCGCATTTTACTTTCTTATATAAGCTCAAAAATCAATTGCGGGCACACTTCTGTCCGTGGTTCGAAAAACTGGTTTAAATATGCAGACACTTTAAAATCAGTAAAACTGTTTCCGTTGAGCCTGAAAATCTGGAATGATACCATGGTGGTTTCTACAAATCTGAACAGGAAAGATTCTGTATTGAAACGGGGAACCGAAATTTTAAAAATCAATGATAAAAAGGTTTCAGAAATAGCTGATACGTTGTTTGAGTTTATTTCTACAGACGGATACAACCGGACTCACAAATACCAGTCACTCAGTAACCGTGGTTTTTTTGGATCAATATATTCATCAGTATTCGGACTCAGAGATAAATACAGTATTGAATATGTTGACAGCGCCGGACGTATTAAAAAAATTGAAATCCCGGTTTACAATGCCGCAGCTGATACAGCAGGCCGTACCGGTACAAGGCGGTTCAGGGAAACACAGCAACCAACAAAAAAAGAAATTAAAGAGCAACAAATAAATGCTGTGCGTTTACTGAAAATAGATTCGGTGAATAAAACAGCCATGATGAGCTTGTCCTCTTTTGGAAGAAGCTTTGGCCTGAGAAAATTTTTTCGCAACTCTTTTCGTGTCTTGCAAAAAAATAAAATCGGTCACCTGATTATAGACGTACGCAGTAATGGCGGCGGCAGTGTATCCAATTCAACAATTATCACCCGCTACCTGGCAAAACAGCCTTTTAAAATCAGTGATTCGTTGTATGCCGTCCGTACCGGAAGTCCCTATCAACGGTATATAAAAAATCATTTCTGGAACAAATTATTCATAACGCTGTTTACCCGGAAAAAAAATGATGGCAAACATCATTTTGGTTATTTTGAACGGCATCACTTCAGCCCTAAAAAGAATCATCATTACGATGGAAAGGTTTATATCCTTACCGGAGGCAACTCTTTTTCTGCCACAACATTATTTGTATCTGCATTAATCAGGCAGGAGAAT
>Ga0209798_10002054_pt1 | contig 11942 bp, 9 predicted proteins | sample DOMMetBare3Fresh_FD_187475 | JGI IMG/M metagenome (GOLD analysis project Ga0209798, IMG submission 187475) | Wetland sediment microbial communities from St. Louis River estuary, USA, under dissolved organic matter induced mercury methylation -... | ecosystem: Environmental > Aquatic > Freshwater...
ACCGACGCCTCGCCGACCAGCTTCGCGCGCTCGAGCCGGGGCTCCTCCTTCACCCGATCGTCGAGCCAGCGGAGCGCCCTGCGAAGCGACTCGCCCTCCGCCAGGAAGCCGCCGCCGTGTCCCTGCGTCATGCTCGTCTCCTCCTCCCCGTCCGGCGGACAGGATACCGCCGGCCGTCCTGCGGGGAGGGCCCTGACGGGGTGTCGCCCGAGGACGCCGCCATCGCTCGCCGGCCCCCGGCCGCCGTGGCATACGAGGGGCGCGTGAGGACCGACGGGCTCGCCTTCGTGATCGCCGCGTGCGTCGCCTGCGGCGGCGTCCGCCCCGCGCCGGAGGCGGAGGAGGGCGCCTGCGCCCCCTGCCACCGGGCGACGGTGGCGAGGGAGCGCGCGCGCTCCACGATCCACGAGCCCTTCCGCTCCTCCGCCTGCGACGCGTGCCACGCCCCGCACGGCCCCGCGGGAGCGACCTCCCTCGTCGCGCCGGATCCGGCGCTGTGCGTCCGCTGCCAGCCGGACGTGGGCCAGCCGCACCCGCCCGGCGAGCGCGCCCGCTGCACCGCATGCCACGATCCGCACGCGTCGGACGCCCCCGGGCTGCTCCTCGCGCCGCGCGCGGCGCTCTGCGGCCGGTGCCACGCGCCCGCCCCGCTCGCCGCGGCCCACGGCGGCTACCCGGTGGACCCTCCGCGCTGCGCGCGCTGCCACGATCCCCACGGCGGCGGGCGCGCGGGGCTCCTGCCGGACGTCGTCCACGAGGTCGCGGGGCAGTGCGCGCTCTGCCACCCGCGCCCCGGCTCGCCGGCACCGTTCGCGCGGAGCGAGGCCGAGCCGGGCCTCTGCCTCGCCTGCCACGCCGCCGCGCCGCCGGCGCGCACGATCGTGCACGCGCCCTATCGCGCCGGGCCCTGCACGCGCTGCCACGACCCGCACGCGAGCCGGGAGACGGCGCTCCTCGTCGCGACGGAGCGGGACCTCTGCCTCGGCTGCCACCCCGGGATCGGCGCGAGGCTCCGCCTCGCCCTCACCCACCCCCCGGCGCGGGAGGCGTGCGGCGCGTGCCACGAGCCGCACGCCTCGACGGAGCGCGGCCTCCTCGACGACGCCGAGGGCGCGCTCTGCGCGCGATGCCACCCCGAGCCCGCCGGCTGGCGCCGCAGCCGGATCGTCCACGCCCCGGTGCGGGAGGGACGCTGCTCCCCCTGCCACGACGCCCACGGCGGCGGACCGGGGCTCGTCGCCGGCGAGCCCGGCGAGGCCTGCCGCGGCTGCCACGCGCGCGCGGGCGCGCCGCGCGGCCACGCGGGCGCGGACTGCACGCGCTGCCACGTCCCCCACGCCTCCGACGGGCCCGCGCTCCTCTCCGGCCCGGCGGACGCCCGCTGCGCCGGCTGCCACGAGCCGGTGCTGCGGCGCTCGCGGGAGAAGGCGCACGGGCCGTTCGCGACGGGCGCGTGCCTCGCCTGCCACGCGGTCCACGCGCAGGGCGCCGGGCTCGTCCGCGGCCCTCCCGGCGAGGCCTGCCTCGGCTGCCACGCCGAGGTCCGCCGCGCGGAGGCGAAGGGGGGATCGCGCCACGCCCCCTACGCGGCGGGGGCGTGCACCTTCTGCCACGACCCGCACGGCTCGGGGCGGAAGCGCCACCTGCGCCAGGAGACCGCGCTCCTCTGCCTCTCCTGCCACGCGGAGCTGCAGGCCCGCATCCGGAAGGCGGGCGCGGTGCTCCACGCGCCGGTGGCGGCCGGGGCGTGCACCGAGTGCCACCGCCCCCACGAATCGGGATCGCCGCGGCTGCTCGTCGCCGAGCCGCCGGGGCTCTGCGCCTCGTGCCACCACCTCGGCTCGGAGCGCATGACCCGCGCCCACTCCGGCGCGGCGGCGCCGGCCGGCCGCTGCACCGCGTGCCACGATCCGCACCTACGCGGGGAGTGACGCCGAGGCCGGGCCGGCGCGCCCGGCCTCGCCCCGGCCCTCCCCTGCGTCGCCGGCCCCGGGGGAAGGCGGGGGACGACCCTCACAGCCACGCCGCCGCCGCGCCCGCCGCGCCCGCGACCAGCACCGCGATCTGCGCGCCGAGCACCCGGCGGCCGAATGGCCAGCCGCCGACGACCGCGCCCATGATCCCCTTCACGAGCGTGTTCGAGGCGGTGCCGAGGAAGATGGTCGTCGCGGCGACGTCGCGCGAGACCCCTCCGTCCGCCGCGAGCTTCGCCATCGAGAGCGTGATCGCGTCCACGTCGGACGAGCCGGCGAGGAGCCCCGCGGCGTAGGTCCCGGCCGTGCCGAGGTAGACCGAGGCCGCCTTCGCGCCGAGGAGGATCACCGCGAAGAGGAGGGCGAACTGGAGCGCCGCCCCGAGCTCGAACGGGTTCGAGAAGGCGATCCCCTCCTCGTGCTTCGTCAGCGCGCGCCCGGAGCGGAGCCACAGGACGAGCGTCGCGACGAGGCCCCCCGCGATCCCGGCGAGCATCGGGAACGCCACGTCGCCCCGGAGCCCCGGGTTCACCACCGCGACGATGACGAGCACGCGGCCGAACATCACGGTCGAGGCGAGCATCGCCGCGAGCGCCGCGGAGTCGGCGATCTCCGGCCGCTCGCGCGCCCGCCCCGCCATGGAGAGGGTGACGGCGGTGGACGACACGAGCCCGCCCACCAGGCCCGTCACGCCGAGCCCGCGCCGCGCCCCGAGGAGGCGGATGGCGGCGTACGCCGCGAACGACAGCGCGGAGATGAGCACCATCAGCACGCCGATCTGGAACGGGTTCAGGACGTCGAGCGGGCCGTAGGTGCGGTTCGGGAGGAGGGGGAGGACGACGACGGCGACGATGAGGAACTCGAGCGTCCCGGTGACGTCCTCGGTCGAGACCCGCTTGACGAGCGGGTGGAGCATCGGCTTCGCGGAGAGGAGGAACGTCGCCACGACCGCGACCGCCGCCACCGTGAAGAGCTTCTGCGCGGTCGAGGGGAACACGCCCCCCGTGAGGGCGAGCATGCCGAGGAGGAACGAGAGCAGGAACGCCGACTCCGAGGTGATCCCGCGGTGCTTGTCCCGCCGGACCTCCCCGGCGTAGTTGAGGCCGAGGAAGAGGACGAGCGCCGCGAAGGGGGCGGCGATCGCGACGACTCCCACCTCGCGCGCCGCGAGCGTCGCGACGCCGCCGCCGAGCGCGAGGAGCGGGTGGGTGCGCGCGCCGCCGAGGAAGGCGAGGCCCGACTCCTCGGGCGGCTTCGAGCGCTCCCGCTCGAGCCCGATGAGGAGCCCGGCCGCGGCGGCGACTCCGAGCGAGGCGAACGGCTCGTAGGACTCCATGCGCCGCCGATCCTACTCCCGCGGGGCGGCGGCGCGAGGATTCTCCGCGCTGACGAAATGCCGCCCGCCGGTGCGGTGACCGGCGGGCGGTGCCCCCGCGCGCGGGCGACGTGCCCTCGCGCAGCCCTGCGTCTCGATCACTTCGTGGCGAGCGACGGCACCGCCGCACCGTGCGGCCTCGCGGCGGCGGCTGCGCTCACGCCCTGCGTCGGCCCGCCGCCGTAGTCGTATCCGACCACGCCCATCTCGCCGATGTCCGCGCCGTTCACCTCGTCCTCGGCGGAGATCCGGTTGCCGACGATCTTGCCGATGACGAAGAACGCGAGGGCCGCCACCGGCACGGTCCACGCGACGTTCGCGAGGATGCCGATCACCTGGGCGAGGAGCTGGCTCGAGTCGCCGTAGAGGAGCCCCGTCACGCCATAGGCGACCCCGTTCAGGCCCTGGCCGTAGGTGCCGTTCGCGAAGAGCCCGAGGGCGAGGATGCCCCACGCGCCGTTCACGCCGTGGACCGCCGACGCGCCGACCGGGTCGTCGATCTTGAGCTTCGTGTCGATGAACACCGCCGCGACGATGACGAGCACGCCGGCGATCGCGCCGATGAGGGCAGCGGCCCACGCGGACACGAAGGCGCAGGGCGCGGTGATGGCGACGAGCCCGGCGAGCATGCCGTTCGCGAGCCAGGACGGGTCCGCCTTGCCCCACCTCGCCCTCACGTACAGATAGGCGGCGAAGGCGCCGGTCGCGCCGGCGAGCATCGTGTTCACCGCGACGACGGTGAGCCGCCCGTCCATCCCGGCGAGGGTCGAGCCGGCGTTGAAGCCGAACCAGCCGAACGCGAGGATGAACGTGCCGACCATGACCTGCGGGATGTTGTGCGGCGGGATCGGGTTCACCCGGCCGTCCGCGCCGTACTTGCCGATGCGCGGGCCGATCATCTTCCCGAGGACGAGCGCCATCACCCCGCCGGTCATGTGCACGACCGAGCTGCCGGCGAAGTCCACGTGGCCGTGGCCGAGCCCGAAGTTCCCGCCGAGCTGGGAGAGCCAGCCGCCGCCCCAGACCCAGTTCGCGTAGATCGGGTAGATGAGCATCGAGATGACGAACGAGAAGAGGACGAACGAGCTGAACTTCCACCGCTCGGCGCAGGCGCCGGTCGGGATCGTCGCGGTGGTGTCCATGAACACCATCTGGAAGAGGAACATCGCCGCGACCGCGGGCGTGTAGACCGTGAGCGGGTGGAGCATGAACCCGGTCATCCCGAAGAGCCCGAAGGGCTTGCCGAAGATCGTGACGACGAACTCCTTCGCCAGCGACGCGTCGCCGCCGAAGGTGCCCATCGCGCCGACGCCGCCCATCTGCAGGCCGAAGCCGACGAGGTAGAAGCCGATGATGCCGATCGCGTAGACGAGGAAGTTCATCCCCATCGTGTGGGCGACGTTCTTCGCGCGCGTGAGCCCCGTCTCGACGAGCGCGAAGCCCGCCTGCATGAACATGACGAGGAAGCCTGCGACCATCGTCCAGACGATGTTGAGCGCCGTCTGCGTGTCGGCGATCGCCTTGGCCAGATCCGCTGCGGTGGGTTCCATGCGTTCTCCGTGGGGGCTAGAGTCGCCGCGCGGTTTTGCACCGGCCGTGCCGCGGGGGCGGCGGCCCGGACCGGGGCGCGGGAAGGCGCCCGTGAGCGGCACGCGGGCAGCGGCTGCCCGCGTCGCGCGCAGGCCGGGCGCGAACGGGCCTCGCGGGGCGGCGATCGGCGCCCGCGCGCGACCGGCGCGCGGGCAGCGGCTGCTCGCGTCGCGCGCAGCGCGCGGGGGATCAGGCGATGAGCCGCATGAGGTCGCGGCGGATCGCGGCGCGCGCCGCGTCGTCGGGCGCGGCGGGCAGCGCACGCTCCAGCACCCCGGCGGCCTTCCGCTTGAAGCCCGTCTCCTCGTAGATCCCCGCCAGGGCGCGGAGGGCCGCGAGGTGGCGCGGGGCGAGCTCGATGGATCGCTCGAGCGCGGTCATCGCGCCGAAGGCGTCGCCGCCGGCGCGGAGCGCCCGGCCGAGCTGGAACTGCGCGTCCGGGGAGTGCGGGTCGACGCGCGCCGCCTCGGCGAGCGCGGCGATCGCCTCCTGCACCTTCCCGGCCGCGAGGAGCTCCCGTCCCTTCGCCAGCCGGGGGTCGAGGAGGTCCTCCTCGTGCCCGCGCTCGGCCGCCTTCTCGCCCCCCGCGAGGAGCGCCTGCTCGATCCTGCGCAGCAGGTCCTCGAGCCGGAACGGCTTCTCGACGTAGTCCTCGGCGCCGTAGGTGTCGCGGGCATCCTGCGCGAACCGCCACCCGCGGTAGATCGCGGTCATCATGATGACCGGCACGTGGCGCGTGCGAGGGCTCGCCTTGATGCGGCGGCAGGCCTCGAACCCGTGCACCTTGGGGAGCATCGCGTCGAGGAGGACGAGGTCCGGCACGAGCCGCTCCGCCTTCTCGAGCGCCTCGGCGCCGTCCTGCGCGAGCTCGACCTGGTAGCCCTTCGCCTCCAGGGTCCGCTGCACGAGCTGGCGGATCTCCGGCTCGTCGTCGACCGCCAGGACGAGCGGCGCGCCGCCGGCGCGCTCCGGGGCCGCGATCTCGGGCTCGACCTCGATCACGATCTCCGTGTCCGGGATCGGCTCGGCGTCCACCACCTCCTCGGCGTAGGGGATGGCTGCCTGGAGGTGCGGGGAGCCGGACGCGCAGGCGTTGCCCCGCCACAGCGGGACCCCCCGGGCGCGCGCCTCGTAGGCCTCCCCGATGGCGCGCAGGAGGGCGCCCCGGCAGGCGACGTAGGGGGAGACCTCGCGTCCGGTGACGAAGCGCACCTCGGCGAGGATCCGCTCGTCCGCCGGGTGCGACATGGCGAGGTGCAGGCGGTCGCCCTCGAGCGAGAGCGGCAGGATGAGGTCGCCCTCCGAGACCGCGCGCGGCACGAGGTCGAGCAGCTCGGCGGCGACCGCGGTGCGCGACAGGTCGACGCCCGGGACCCCGTGCTTCTCCGCCAGGGCGGAGACGAGATCCCCCTCGTCGATCCCCATGGCGAGCAGCCGCGAGCACAGGGGCTCGCCGCGGGCGCGCCCCTCCACGCTCGCCTTCTCGACCTGCTCGGGCGTGGCGATCCCCCGCTCGACGAGCAGCTCTCCCGTCCTCCGCGTCAGGGCGACCTCCCGTCCTCTCTCCGGCATCGGCGGGGAATCTCACACGCGCCCGGTCCCCCGCGCACTCCCACGACGGCACGACCCCGTCCCGGGTGGCCGCCGCGGGGCCCACTATCCCACAGTGTCGGCGTAGGTCATCACGAGGTACATGACCGTCTCTCGATCGGCCCGGTTCCGGTAGACGTGGGGGACGTCGGCCTCGAAGACGATCGCGTCTCCGGCACCGAGCAGCTCCTTGCGGCCCGCCACCTCGATCTCCACCGCACCGGCGGCCACCACCAGGTTCTCGGTCGTGCCCGGGTTGTGTGCGTCGGCCTTCTCGGCGCCGCCGGGCGCGAGCCGGAGCTCGTAGAACTCGACGCGGCGCGGCTCGTCGAAGGGGAACAGGGCGCGCGAGGAAAAGGCGCCGTCGTGGCTCGTCAGGTGCTTCGCCTGCTCCGCCCGGAGCACGTGCGGGCCCGGGGCGCCGCGGGCGGTGATGAGGGCGGAGAAGGGGACGCCGAGCGCCGAGGAGATCTTCCACAGGACGTTGATCGTCGGCGCGCTCTGGCCGAGCTCGATCTGCCCGAGCATCGCGCGGGACACGCCGCTCACCTGCGAGAGCCGCTCGAGCGAGAGGCCGCGCTGGCCGCGCAGCCGCCTCAGATTTCCCCCGACCACGGGGGTGAGGTCCCTGCTGCCGGGGGCGACCTCCCTGGGCTCGGGGGTCGAGCGGGGCTCCGGGGACGGCCCGACCGGCCGGCCGCGGCCACGCCTCGAGGTCTCGCGCGCGCTCTTCATGACCGCTCCCTTTTCCGTTACAACGGAGGCATTGTCAACGCATCCCGACCCCCGGCCGGTCGGGCCGTGGCGGCTCACCCTCGTCACGAACCCCGACGACTGCAACCTCGCCTGCCCGATGTGCGAGTGCGGCGCGGACCGCCGGCCCGGCCCGCCGCGCCGCATGCCGCCCGCGCTCGCGGAGGCCGTCCTGCGCGAGCGGGCCGGGAAGGGGCTCGTCGAGGTCATCCCCTCCACGATGGGGGAGCCGCTCCTGTGGGCGGGCCTCGACGCGCTCGTGGACCTGTGCGCCGCGCTGGGGCTCGCCCTGAACGTGACGACCAACGGAACCTTCCCCGGCCGCGGGGCGGCCGGCTGGGCGGCGCGGCTCGTCCCGGTCGCCTCCGACGTGAAGGTCTCCTGGAACGGGGCGACCGCGGCGACCGCGGAGGCCCTCATGCCGGGGCTGTCCTTCGGCGCGGCGGTGGCGAACGTCGAGGCGTTCGTCGCGGTCCGGGACGCCGCGGCGCGGGCCGGGGGGCGGCGCTGCCGCGTCTCGTTCCAGGTGACCGCGCAGGAGGCGAACGTCGCGGAGCTCCCCGGGATCGTCCGGATCGCCGCCGCGCTCGGCGTGGACCGGGTCAAGGTGAACCAGCTCCAGGTCCGCTTCCCCGCGCTCGCACCCCTCTCGCTCCGCCGGGACCCCGCCGCGATCCGCCGCTGGAACGCCGCCGCCGCCGGGGCGCGCGCCGCCGCCGAGGAGGCGCGGCTCCCCTCCGGCGAGCCGATGCTCCTCGAGAACGTCGCGGCGCTCTGCGGGGATCCCGCCGCGCCCGCGCCCCTCGGCCCGTGCCGCTTCGTGGGGCGCGAGGCCTGGATCCACCCCGACGGCCGGTTCGCGCCCTGCCCGCACCCCGCCGCGGCGCGGGGCGCGCTCGGGGAGCTCGGGAGCGTGCCGGAGCGGACGCTCGGCGAGATCTGGGCGGACGCGCGGTTCCGCGCGCTCGCCCGGTCGTACGAGGAGCACCCGGTGTGCCGGACCTGTCCGTTCAGGAGGCCGGGCGGCGCGTGAGGGGACGGCCCGACCGCGACCGCGACGGCGCCCGAGACCCCGACCGCGACGGCGCCCGAGACCCCGACCGCGACCTTCCGGCCCTTCCGCAGCGGCGACGCCGCAGCCGCCTTCCGCTACCCTCTCCTCACGGTGCCCGTCGAGCCGCTCCCCATCGCCGTCGCCCTCCTCGTCATGGGCGTCCTCCTCGGAGTGAGCGCGGTCGCGTCGCGCGCGACCGGGCGGCTCGGCGTTCCCTTCCTCCTCCTGTTCCTCCTCGTCGGCGTGCTCGCCGGCTCGGAGGGGATCGGCCGCATCCCCTTCGAGGACTACCGGCTCACCTTCCGCGTCGGCACGGTCGCCCTCGTCCTCATCCTCTTCGACGGCGGCCTCAACACCGCCCTCTCCAGCATCCGCCGGGTCCTCGCGCCGGCCGGGCTGCTCGCGACGATCGGCGTCGCGGGGACCGCCGCGCTCACCGCGCTCGGCGCGCGCGCGCTCGGCCTCCCCTGGGCGGAATCGCTCCTGCTCGGCGCGATCGTCTCCTCCACCGACGCCGCGGCGGTGTTCTCGGTCCTGCGCGGCGCCGGGATCCAGGTCCGCCCGCGCGTCGCGCACCTGCTCGAGCTCGAGTCGGGCGTGAACGACCCGATGGCGGTCATCCTGACGCTGGCGGTGACGCAGGCCCTCGTCTCCGGCGAGGGGACGAGCTTCCGCATCCTGTGGGAGATCGCGGTGCAGCTCGCGGTCGGCCTCGGGGGCGGGCTCGCCATCGGGTACGGCGGGCGCTGGCTCCTCGGGAAGGTCCGGCTCGCGGCGAGCGGGCTCTACCCGGTGCTCACCCTCGCGCTCGCGTTCTTCGCCTTCGGCGCGCCGACCCTGCTGTGGGGGAGCGGGTTCGTCGCGGTCTACGTCGCCGCGGTGGTCCTCGGGAACGGCCCCCTCCCCTACCTGGCGGGGCTCCGGCGCGTCCACGACGCGATGGCCTGGTTCAGCCAGGTGGCGATGTTCCTCCTCCTCGGGCTCCTCGCCTTCCCCTCCCGCCTGGCGAGCGTCGCCGGGCCGGGGCTCGCCCTCGGCCTCCTCCTCGCCTTCGTCGCGCGGCCGCTCGTGGTGGCCGCCTGCCTCGCGCCGTTCCGCTTCCCCGCCCGGGAGGTGGCCTTCGTCGCCTGGGTCGGCCTCCGCGGCGCCGTCCCCATCATGCTCGCGACGTTCCCGGTCTTCGCGGGCGTCGCGGGCGCCGGCCACGTGTTCGACCTGGTCTTCTTCGTGGTGGTGGTGAGCGCGCTCGTGCAGGGGACGTCGATCCGCTGGCTCGCGCGCCGGCTCGAGCTCGAGGTGGCCGGCCCGCCGCCGCCGCGCGCGATGCTCGAGATCATGTCCGCCCAGCGCCTCGCCGGCGAGGTCGTGTCGTTCTACGTCGAGCCCGCGAGCGCGGTGGCCGGCTCCCGCATCTCGGACCTGCCGATCCCGGAGGGCTCGGCGGTGATGCTGGTCGTGCGCGGCCGCGACCTCGTCGCCGCCCGCGGCCGCACGATCCTCCAGCCGGGGGACCACGTGTACGTGTTCGCGCCGCCCGTGGAGAAGCCGTTCGTCCAGCTGCTGTTCGGGAGGCAGGAGGAGGGGTAGGCGGGAGCGAGCCCCGTGCGCGGGCCGGAGCCGGCCGATCGGCTCTCTCAGCCCCGCGACGCCCGGATCGCGTCCTCGAGCTCGTTCGGCGCCCGCCGCTCGGCCGGATCGCGCGGGAAGTGCTGGGCGAGGCGCGCGCCGCACAGGGCGATCGCGTCCACGAAGCCCTTCGCCGGATCGTCCGCCCGCATCCCGGCGGCCAGCGCGGCGACGGCCCGGTCCCAGTCGCCGCCCATCCTCGCGTGGATGCCGTGGTCGCCGAGGACGACCGCCTCGCGCTCGAAGAGCGACGCGAAGACGAGGACGCCGGTGCCCTCGCTCGTCCGGTGGAGCCCGTGCTCGTGGAACGCCCGCTGCGCCCGCGCCCGCGCGGCCTCGTCGGTCGCGCGCGCGCCGGCGAGGAGCCGCTCGACGGGATCCCAGGAGGCGACGAGCGCCCCCAGGATCCCCGCCGCGACCTGGAGGAGGGCGAGCTCGACGAGGGAGAGGGGCGCGTGCAGCGCGAGCACGGCGCCGGTCGCGATCGCCGCCGCGCCGATCGCGCCCCGGAAGCGCGCCTCCGGGTAGGGGTCGCTCTTCTCGACCACCACCGGGACGATCTGGCCGCGCGAGAGCGCCTCGGCCCGGCGCACCGCCTCCGCGATGCGGGTCCGCGCCTCCTCGCCGAAGTGCCGGTCGATGCCCACGCCCGCCTCCTACCAGCGCCCCGAGGCGCCGCCGCCGGAGAACCCGCCGCCCCCGCCCGACCAGCCGCCTCCGCCGCCGAGCCCGCCGCCGCCGCCGAAGCCGCCACCGCCGATGAAGGGGCCGCCTCCCCACCAGAGGTGGCGGCGCCGGCGCGGCCCGAAGCCGCGGAAGACGTTCGAGAGGATCCAGAGGATCACGAAGATCGCGACGATGGCGCCGACGCCGGACGGCGTCCTGGTGACGCCCCGGCCCCTCGTCCGCGCCCGCTCCTGCACGTCGGGCGGCGCGACGCCGGCGAGCGTGAGCAGCTGCGCCCCGACGTCGTAGAGCCCGTCCGCGAAGCGACGCTCGCGGAACGCCGGCACGAGGAGCCCCTCGCCGACGCGCCGCGCCAGCGCGTCCGGGATCTCCCCCTCGAGTCCGCCGCCCACCTCGATGCGCCAGGCGCGATCCTCGGTGGCGACGGTGACGAGGAGGCCGTTGTCCCGGCCCTTCGTCCCGATCTTCCACGCCTCGGCGACCCGGATCGAGTAGCCCTCGATCGGCTCGCCCTCGAGCGACCGCACGAGGAGGTACTGGAGCTGCACGCCCTGCCCGTCCTCGCGGGCGCGCGCGCTGCGGGCGAGGTCGGAGAGCCGCCGGACGTCCCCGGCCCCGAGCAGCCCGGCCGCGTCCACCACGGGACCGGTGAGCGCGGGGATGGGCGCCTCGGCGCGCGCGACCGACGCGAGCGCGAGGAGGACGGCGGCGGCGGCGCGCATCAGAACTTGACCGCCGGCGCCTTCTCCGCGCCGGCCGCCGTGGCCGTGAACTGGGCCTTGGCCGCCTTCTTGTAGATGATCGAGTTCGTCCAGCTCGTCGGCGGCACCGTGACGAGGTTGTTGAACTGCTGCACCTGCTCGATGTAGCGGCGGCGCGCGATGGCGATCCGGTTCTCGGTCCCCTCGAGCTGCGCCTGCAGGTCGCGGAAGCCCTCGTTCGCCTTGAGCTGCGGGTAGTTCTCGGCGACCGCGAGGAGCCGGCCGAGCGCGCTCCGCAGGTCACCCTGGGCCGCCTCGAACTTCTTCATGTTCTCGGGGGTGAGCTGATCGACCGAGAGCTTCACCTGCGTCGCGGCGGCGCGGGCGTTCACGACCGCCTCGAGCGTCTCCCGCTCGTGGGCCGCGTAGCCCTTCACCGTCTCGACGAGGTTCGGGACGAGGTCGGCGCGGCGCTGGTACTGGTTCTCCACCTCGGCCCACGCGGCGCCGACGGCGTTCTCGGACTGGGGGATCGACTGGAAGCCGCAGCCGGCGGCGAGCGCGGCGGCGGCGGCGAGGGGGACGAGCCGGGG
>Ga0209798_10002055_pt1 | contig 11938 bp, 9 predicted proteins | sample DOMMetBare3Fresh_FD_187475 | JGI IMG/M metagenome (GOLD analysis project Ga0209798, IMG submission 187475) | Wetland sediment microbial communities from St. Louis River estuary, USA, under dissolved organic matter induced mercury methylation -... | ecosystem: Environmental > Aquatic > Freshwater...
TGCTTGTGCCATTTGGCTTCCTGCTTGAGTTAATAGGGGATCAAGTGCTCCGCAATAAACCCCTCGTTGGCTGTATTCCGTCTCACCATGGCGTAACAAATAAATTTTCAAGCTCATGTATCAGCCTCATTGATTTATGTTGAGTAAGGCCATTGCCACTGATCATCTTCCGGTCTGTCCATTCCATACTTGTAGGCGTATTGGCGGCATTCGATTTGATGATCACGTAACTTCTCCTTAACGTGAGCGCCTGATACCTGGAGTGCAGGAATACGATCGATAGCATCAATGGCCAGACTGAAGCGATCAGTTTGGTTCTGAATAGCCAGTTCCAAAGGTGTGTTGATACTACCCTTTTCCTTGTAACCTCGAACGTGCAGGTTACGGTGATTATTGCGGCGATAAGCGAGTCGATGGATTAACCAAGGGTAGCCGTGGAAATTGAAAATGATCGGCTTGTCCAGCGTGAACAGACTGTCGAAATCGCGATCGGAAAGACCATGCGGGTGTTCACTGGAGGGCACCATTTTGTAGAGGTCAATGACATTGATAAAACGTATTTTGAGTTGCGGAAAGTGTTCGCGCAACAACACGATAGCAGCCAGGGTCTCCTTGGTGGGGATATCGCCCGCACTTGCCATGACCAGGTCCGGTTCATCGCCGTCGTCGTTGCTTGCCCATTCCCAGATGCCAATGCCTTTGGTGCAATGGGTAATCGCTGCATCCATATCCAGGTATTGCAGGTGCTTTTGTTTGTCGCAAACGATTACATTAATATAGTCAGTGCTTTTCAGACAATGGTCGACAACGGAAAGCAGACAGTTCACGTCCGGAGGAAGATAAATGCGCGTCACAGATGGACTTTTGTTGACAACCAGATCGAGGAAGCCTGGATCCTGATGGGTAAAGCCATTGTGATCCTGCCGCCAGACAGTTGAAGTAATCAGCAGATTGAGCGATGATACTGGCGCACGCCAGGATACGGCCTTGGACATGGCGAGCCATTTGGCATGCTGGTTGAACATGGAGTCAATCACATGGACAAAGGCTTCATAGGTGGAAAAAAAGCCGTGACGGCCAGTAAGCAAATAGCCTTCCAGCCATCCTTCCAGAGTGTGCTCGGACAACATTTCCATTACACGACCATCCGGCGACAACTCACCGCCATCGGCATCTTCGGGCAAATAGTCAGCCAGCCAGGTTTTTTTACTGGCTTTGTAAATGTCATCCAGCTTGTTAGAACTGTTTTCATCCGGGCCGAATACCCGGAAATTGTTCATGTTACGACCCATGACATCGCGGAGGAATTTGCCGAGTGGGCGGGTGTTTTCCGCTGTAACTTTACCTGGACCAACCAGTGCTAACGCATAATCCTGAAAATCGGGCATCCGTAAGTCTTTGCGCAAAAGGCCACCGTTGGCATGAGGATTCGCACTCATGCGCCGCGTGCCTTTGGGCACAAGTGCCTTGATATTGGGGATCAATTTGCCGGTAGTATCGAATAACTCCTCAGGATTGTAACTGCGCAGCCAAGCTTCCAGCAGTTTCAAATGGGCAGGGTTTTCTTTAACGCTTGCAAGCGGCACCTGATGGGACCGCCAAAAGCCTTCCACTTTGTGGCCATCCACTTCTTTGGGCCCGGTCCATCCCTTTGGGCTGCGGAATATAATCATCGGCCATCGAGGCCGCGTAGGAATGCCGTTGCGGCGCGCCTCTTCCTGTATTCTGCGAATTTCCAATATACATTGTTCGAGCGCAGCGGCCATCAGTTGGTGCATGGTTTCAGGGTCGCAGCCTTCCACGAAGTAAGGGGTATAACCATAACCCTGAAACAACTGTTCCAGTTCCTCGTGGGGAATACGCGACAAGAGCGTTGGATTGTTGATCTTATAACCATTCAGATGCAAGATTGGCAAGACGGCGCCATCTCGTATCGGATTAAGGAATTTATTGGAATGCCAGGAAGTTGCCAAAGGTCCGGTTTCCGCTTCGCCATCGCCCACGACGACCGTCACCAGCAATTCTGGATTGTCATATGCAGCGCCATAGGCATGAGAAATACTGTAACCTAGTTCGCCACCTTCATGAATGGAACCGGGTGTTTCGGGTGTGCAGTGGCTACCAATACCACCGGGAAATGAAAATTCCTTGAAGAATTGGAGCATACCTTCTTCATCTTCGCCCTTATTAGAGTAGAATTCCGAATAGGTGCCTTCAAGATAAACCGGAGCCAATACCCCCGGTGCACCGTGACCAGGACCGGCCAGAAAAATGGCATTCAGATCGAACTTGTTAATGAGTCGGCTAATGTGGATGTAAATAAAGCTTAGTCCGGGGCTTGAGCCCCAATGGCCCAATAACCGGTTCTTAATATGGCCGGGCTGCAGCGGTTCTTTTAATAGTGGATTGTCCTGCAAATAAATCATGCCGGCGGACAAATAATTACAGGCACGCCAATAGGCGTTAATTTTATGGAGCTCGTCCCTGTCCAAAGGTTTATCTGCTAAGGTTTCAGTTGTTGTCATTAGGTGTTTCCCTTAAAGGGTCAAGATTTATCAATTGTGTATTGGTTTGAAGTCTTTCTTACAAAAAGCGAAGTTAGCGCCGACCTTTGCTGGGATGAATAAAAGATCCGTAAGGATGATCGTTCGTTATAGTTACTATCATTTGTTTCAAACCCAGGCTAACAGCGTGCTCATTTTATTGCCCCGCGGTTAATCCATCAGGGCTATTGCTATGTCCGTATGGTAACCCAGAAAATGTGTTTTGTTTCTAACGGTATCAGACAGTCAGCATGATAGGGTCTGATCCGCGGCGTGTAATCAGAGATGGGTCTTGTTGCCGGGATAAGTATGCTGTAGATAAAGCCATTGATGGCGCCCGCAAGAGCCTGTTCTATCTGCATGGGCTGAATCCAGCAAGCATCTTCCTCAGGGACTTCGGCAAACAATTCAACAAGGACATCCTCCGCAGTCAGTTCGCCAAGATAAACCTGCATCCTGAACAGGTATTGATTGTCCTGTGTCGCTGTCATCACGTTATCGACATGGATGGTATGCCAAAAGTCATTTATGTGTTCTAGCCAGCTGACGAGGTCATGGCCCAACACGGCGTTGTCTTTAACACGCTTATGAAAACCGGTTGCCAATGGCAGATAAAAGCGGCTGGTATATTCGCGCACCATGCGGTTAGCCGAGAAATAAGGCGTCAGCGTTGCCATGCTCTCGCGCATCATGGTTAGCCAGCGTCTGGGAATGCCGGTTTGATCGCGATTATAGAAAGTTGGCACGATTTCATATTGCAGTCGTTGATACAGTATTTCGGCCTGTTCACGATCAGCATGCTGGGATTCCAGCCCATTCAATGACCAACCTACTTCCGGCCGGTATGCTTCAGCCCACCAGCCATCGAGTTCGGACAGATTCAAGCCGCCGTTAACCAAGATTTTCATGCCACTGGTTCCACAAGCTTCCCAGGGCCTGAGAGGGGTGTTAATCCAGAGGTCAACGCCTTGAACCAGATATTCAGCGGTAATCATGTCGTAGTCGCTCAGAAAAATAGCGCGCTCCCGGATTTCAGGCCGTCGCATAAACTGGTGCCAAGCTTTGATTAACGCCTGCCCGGGTAAATCGTCAGGATGGGCTTTGCCGGAAACGACCAGTTGTACAGGCCGTTCAGCATCGGTCAGTATGGTGGCTAACCGGTCCGGGTCCGTTAACAGCAAATTGGGCCGCTTGTAAGATGCAAATCGACGGGCAAAGCCGATGGTCATGACATTAGGATCAAACAGACGCAGTATCAGGGCTTGCTGTTCGGCTTCGGAGATATTGGTGTGTACGTTTATCTCTCGGGCATATTCATCCCGTACAAATTTAACCAGCCGGTTGCGATTTTTGGCGCGCAGGGTCCACAGCTCTTCATCAGTGACCTGTTGGAATTGCTCAGCGAGGTCGCCATGTTCGCAAAACCAGCGATTTTTACCACACAGCTTAGTCCAGAGCTCGTCCGCTTCCATCGAATCCCAGGCGGGGACATGAACGCCATTGGAGATATGAGAAACGGGCGTCTCATACTGTGACCAGTTAGGGAAAAGAGGACTGAAGATACGCCGACTCACTTTACCATGCAAACGACTTACGCCATTGATGCTTGCGCTGCCACGAATGGCAAGATAGGCCATATTAAAGGCTGCGTCTGCATTTTTTGCATAGGGATTTCTCCCAAGATCCAGTAGTGTTTCAATATCAATATTTAGTTTTTGGGCATATGACCCAAGATAGTTTCGAATCAGTTGAGGGCTAAAACGGTCAAAGCCAGCTTCAACGGGTGTATGTGTGGTAAACAGATTGCCTGCTCGGCTGATGGTTAAAGCTGTCTTAAAATCCAGATTATTTTCAACCATTAAATCCCTGGCGCGCTCCAATACTAAAAAAGCCGCATGACCTTCATTGAGATGACAGACATCGGGGGTAATACCCATTGCCCGCAATACGCGCCAACCGCCGATGCCCAAAATAATTTCCTGCGACAGGCGATGTTCCAGGCCGCCGCCGTATAGTTTGGTGGTAATGCAGCGGTCGACCGGATGATTGACCGGATCATTGGTATCCAGCAAATAAAGTTTGATGCGGCCAATTTGCGCCTGCCAGACTCTGACCCAAAGCTCTTCGGGTGTATGCAGTTGTATACGCAGCCATTCGCCTTTATCGTTCCGAACCGGGCAAACCGGCAAATCACCGGTATCGCAGGAAGGATAAAGCGCGATTTGATTGCCCTCATTATCAAAGGCTTGACGGAAATAGCCGTTTTGATAGAGCAAGCCAACGCCGATCAAGGGTATCCCCAAATCGTTCGATGCTTTCAAGTGATCGCCTGCAAGTAAACCCAGACCACCGGAATAAATCGGCAGGGCTTCGCTGAGTCCGAACTCCATGCTGAAATAGGCGACTTGTCGCAGTTGAGTGGTCTGTTCAAGTTCCGTCTGAAACCAGCGGTGTTCAACAAGCGATTGCCGGTGAGCTGAAACCATGCTACGCAGCTTGTGGCAAAAAGTTTCATTGTTTGCCAGTTCTTCAAGTCGTGTACTGGAAGCCGTCTGTAATACCAGCCAGGGATTACGTGTTTGCTGGTATAAAATGCCATCCAGTTCGTGCCATATTTCATCGGCGCGATGGCTCCAGGAATAATTACAGTCCAGGGCTAATTCGGGGAGCCCATCCAGTTTTTGGATCAGTTCGGGTGGAAAATATCTTGGCGTCGACATTCTATATCACCGGCAGAGAAACTTGATGTTAAAGAGTAACTATTTACTAGTTGATCATATTTAATCATGCAGGAAAGACCGTTGGGACTGTTCCGCTAGAGCGTTGATCTGGCAGAAAGGCCCTGACTAATTCTCATATTTAATAAACAGTCGTACATTACGTGATTTTGCGTTAAATTTATTTCAGTATCATGACAAATTGATAACACAAGATGACTGTAAGTTGTACTGATAGCATTTTAAAGTGGTTGATTTATTGCAGACAAGGCGCTTTTTATTTTATTTACCTGTAATGTTATCGACAAAGATTTAGAGCCTTGTTCAGGTTAACTCCTGGCAGCTAACGAGTTCGTTTAATCATTGAAGTCAATCATGAAATGGCGATGATCATATGCATTGCACTGATAATTGGGTTCATAAGCGATGCTGCTTGGATCATCTAATTGGATTACTTAATGCGCTGTTATCAAGTAATTCTGGGATGGTGCTAAGTTTCGGCTAACAAGCGCGCAGCAAAAAACCACGCAACGATGGAAATTTAATTTGACGAATATTTCGCGTTGAAGCTATCTGGTTATCACGCAAATTATCGGAGCCAATAGCGGCGTTGTTTGCTTATCTCCTGCTCGGCTTCAAGCCAGTCATCCAAATCATGACCGGGTTCAAAACCTCTTTTTTCAGCTTTATAATAAGCGCACACTGCAACCATTTCTCTAAATTCATCCAGGTCAACCCCGCCATCATAATTGTATAATGGCTCGATTTCAGTTTCCATGTTTCCTCCTGTGGAGTTAATAACATTCAGATGTATTCAATATTGAAAATTCATCTGTTTATCAGCATTGAAAAGTTGTCAGATGTTATGGCGTTTAATCGGCTCTTTTCTGTCATTTGAAAAAGGCCGGCCTGAATTGCCATCATATCGGTTTCACCAGGGCTTGCCTAGGTAAATATACGCGCTGCAGAAAAATTGTTGGGTGCCACTTCAACTAGCGAAGGCAGCAGATGAATTCAACAGTCACCGTCTACTTTACCTATATTTTGGGCTGAAATACACTCTGGCGGGCCGTGCCGTGTTTATTTTCGATGATTCAGCTGGCTTTCAACTCGAAAAAAATGCAGTCAGCCACAGAAAAATTTCCCTCATATCAGTTAAACCCAGAACAGATCAATAAAAATCGGTTTTTATTGTGTAACAATTAAGATGTATTTTTCAATACGTATAAACACGGATGCTGAACAATTAATCGCCGTTGGTTGCTATAAACAAATTGAGTCTGATGAATTGTTCAGCGCTTTCCAAGAGCTTCTGTTATTTTTGCGCATGGTATTATTGTATCGGGCTGCAAATTTCGGACAACGCATGCTGCTGGTTCCTGTGAAAATAGGTGCCGAATACGCAATCCTCAAATAAAAATACCGAGGCTGCCCAAAACGTTACCCGGGCCAGCCAACGCAGTCAAAATGCGACAGATTACAATAAAGGTGTCTTGACGATTACGATTCTCAAGGCTTAACATGCAACCTCACGGTTGAGCGTCACTGACATCATGCCCGCGGATCGGTGTAAATGCCACTCTGATCGATAAGAAAGAAGATATCTCGACGGTTTTCATTTTACAAAAAAGGCTGTTCAGCATGGCTTAAAAAATGGCTGGAAAGATGATCGCTTACACTATTTCAACAAACAATTTAGATCCATTAGGAGTTGCAATGACACTTAAAACAATATGCAATCGCGAAGTCTTGATTGCAGAAAAACACAATACTATTTTGGACGTAGCCAAGTTAATGCGCGATTACCATGCCGGAAGCGTCGTTGTTATCGAGGAACGGAATGGTTTTAGATATCCGCTAGGCATTGTCACTGACCGAGACATCGTCATCGAGATAATCGCCAAGGAAGTGGACATTAATTCGATTACGCTGGAGGATATCATGTACCGTGATATTATCCTCGGGAAAGAAAACGACGACGTAAATGAAGCGATCAAGACTATGCGTCAAAAAGGTATCCGGCGTCTTCCCGTTGTCGATAATAGTGGCGCACTGATTGGTATCGTCACACTGGATGACCTTATTGACCTGTTTGCCGAACAATTAAAAGACCTGGCCGGACTGATTGGCAAACAACAGAATTTGGAAAAGAAATACCGGTAATTCTCTTGAAAAACGAATAATGGCTGAGAAGACCGGCGCAGCATCGAGTAAAAACTGGTCTGCCAGGGTGACCCGCGAGAGCAATGCGTTAAGCCTTGAAAAAGGTGTTTTTACTTGGCAGGATCCCAAGGCAATCGCCCAATCGCTAAAAGATTCAGCCGAGGCCAGTACACGCCGGAAATCCGGACCTTTCCAGTCGGCAATGTCGATGCTGGTTTTTTATATCAATCGCGCCGGGAAGAGTCTTGACCGTGACCAGCTTCGCATTTTAGAGGAGGCCAAGCAGTCGTTGCGGGATTTATATGGGAAAGAAACTGACAAGTTGTCCGATCATGTTGATAAATAGCGGATTATTCCAATCAAAACGCGTAATTATTCAGCGTTTTCCTGTAAGGTGCCTTATATAAAGTCATTTCGACCAATGGGAGAAATCTCGAGCGTTGGCCTATAAATTGAGGTTTTTGCTTCCTCGCCGCGCTCAAACGACAAGAAGTACTGAATAGCCCGGTTTTTACGGTATTGATCAGATTGTATTGCATTTGATGTAAGGAATTTTTATGACCGCTCAACTTGATGTTCTGATCAATAAAATTAAAGTGCTGGAAGATGAATTGATTGAAGAGCTCCAAAAACAACAGGAAGAGTTCTCCTTTGAAGTACAAAAAAGGAAAATTCATTTCGAAAAAAATATCATTCTTCGCCATAAACAGATGGCTAAAGAGTTGGTCAAATTTATTTATGATTCCCCGGTAAAAAATATAATCAGCGCACCTGTCGTCTGGTCGTGTCTTATTCCGGCCTTGATTTTGGACTCAATAATCAGTCTTTATCAAGCCATCTGTTTTCCCATTTACGGTATCCCCCAAGTTAAACGCCAAAACTATATTGTTTTCGACAGGCAGTACCTGAATTACCTCAACCTGATTGAGAAGCTCAACTGCGCATATTGCAGCTATTTTAAGGGGTTGATAGCCTTTGTTCAGGAAATTGCTGCACGCACGGAACAGTTCTGGTGTCCGATTAAACATGCCCGACGCATTAGTACGCTGCATAGCCGGTATCAGAAATTTTTTAGTTATGGCGATGCGGAAGGCTACCGCGCTCAAATCGAAGCGGTCAGGAGAGACTATAAGGATTTGCTCTAAGCAAAAACGTTGACCAATTGGTCTGGCAATTAAGGGGATACTTCAGATTATCAACGCTTTTCCACACCAGAAAAGACAGTTTAATTGCCACCTTGTTCATGTGTATGCCGAAGAACCAGGATACCCGTCAGTTAGAAAACTGCGCCGAATTCCGTTTTTATGAAGAACTGAATGATTTTTTACCGCAGTCACAGCGCAGGCAAACGGTGTCTTATTGGTTTAATGGAACACCAGGTATCAAAGATCCTATTGAGGTTTTAGGCGTACCCCATACGGAAGTCGATTTGATCATTGTCAATGGAGAGTCCGTTGGCTTCGATTATAAACTACAAGACACTGACCGAGTCGCGGTTTACCCGGTGTTTGAAGGTCTGGATATTTTACCGATCGTTAAACTGCGGGATAAGCCATTGCGGAACGTCACTTTTATTGTCGATATTAATTTAGGCAAACTGGCTAGGATATTACGCCTGTTCGGTTTCGATACCTTGTTAGCGACGAATCTGAGCGATAAGGAAATAGTCGATCTTGCCCACGACCAAAAGCGCATTATCCTGACCCGTGACCGGCGACTGCTCTATGCCAAAAAAGTCACTCATGGTTATTGGGTGCGCTCAGTATTGCCAAAACAGCAAATGGTTGAAGTCATCAATCGTTTTGATCTCGGCAATATGCTCAGACCGTTTTATCGTTGCGTTCGATGCAATGGATTGATTGATGTTGTGGAAAAGAAGCAAATACTGCATCTATTGCAACCTAAAACTAAACTGTATTATGAAAACTTTTATCGCTGCAGGGATTGTCAACAGATTTACTGGCGCGGTTCGCATATCGATAAAATCAAGGACCACTTTGCCAGTTTTATGGATCAAGACAATCACGTTACATAATGACGGTGGGATTGATTAGGTAATACTTTCGCCTGTATCCGCCAATGATTTACGAGGCCTATAATTTGGTTAATAACTTTAGAGGCATTGTAAAGGGTCGATTCTATTGTGGATGACTGGCACGATTTCATGCTGATAGACAGCGGCTAAACGGGACTTCGATTCAGCTCAAACGTTTTTTTGCAGTGGGGAAAGAGGGAGAATGAAATCCAAAAACAAACCACAGAAAACACCGAACGGCAAATAGCCCGCATAACCAAGTACCGGCATTTCAAAAATCTCGAAACGCTGCAGGTTTGGCACACAATATTTCCAGTGAGAAAGGCTATTGAAATTCCACATTTCCCAGAATAACCCGCAAATTAAACCTGCAACCGCCAGTGTCCATATCCGGCGCCAGTCACCCACTTCTATATCCAGCAATAGTCTGGGTTTTTCAGAGCACGATTGCAACCCTGAAACCAATGCTATCGGAGCCAACCAGGTCAGAAAAAACAAAGTTGCAGGCCAAATGGCGAGTGCGATAAGCCCCGCTGTGGCGGCTACAATTAACATCAGGGACAAAGTTTTTGAACCTGGAATGGCCAACGGTTTAAATCGATTCAGATCAGCACTAATTCTTGGATAGTTGTTTAGCCACTCAGCCGTACCCAGCACCGCTGGCAAAACAGTTGAAAACGGTAACGTGGCAAAGACAAAATAAAGCCATGGTCCGAAATCGGTAACACCAACATAGTACCAATTCTCAATAAAACGATTAAGATACTCAAAACCCCACCACAAGATTGCACTCAAGGGAAATAAGGCTAGATAATAACGCGTGTGAGTAACTAGCAGGCATTGGCCAGTTCGACGGAAGGACAACGCATTTATGACCAGGATATAACTTAACCAAAGAGGCGTAAACGTAAATTCCTGAACAGGTGCGAACCAGTTAAAGCGGTTCCACGCCACAATCCAGGATATCATCATTAATGCCGCGCCGAGCCATCCCCAAAGAGGAAAGGGGTTTTGCGCCTCCTCTTTAGGCAATGACTTCATAGTGGAAAAAATAACCCTGCGCAAGAAAGGAGAGATGCTAAGTAGCAGAAAACCGGCTAATAAAAAAAAGGCAGCCCAGGAAAAAGCGGCACATCGGGTTGGCAATGAAACAGGAGGAAACTTCAGATAAGGAGCCAACGGTTTATTGGTCAACCAGCCGCCCAGCATAGGACAAACAACCAGAATGCTCAGGTAAGTTAATAATCGCCAAAACCAACGCATATGTCTCGATGTTTACACAAATAAAAATGTAACTATTCAGCGCTTTCTCGCGAAAAGTTTGAATATTTTGTCATTTCGACCAACGGGAGAAATCTTTTAGACGCTGAAGCATGATAGAACCATAAGACCCCTCACTTTACTCGGAATGGCAATCCATGCTGAACAGTGATATAAAAAATAATTGTTCACTATCCAGTATGACCAGTATTTGATGCTGCCAGAATCAATCAAGACTTTTATTCATAAAATTTGGGTATCCGTCCGTATCACAAATGATCCGCCTATTGTTTGATTTCCAGGACTCATTTGCAACCGTTTGTTTATTTTGATGTCAAAAGTTAAATGAACGAAATTTCAATACAGCGCTTACGTGCACATGTCAATAAACTTGCCGGCGAGATTGGTGAGCATAATATTTTTTGTCCGGATGCGCTTCATGCTGCGGAAGCTTATATTGTCGAAGAATGGCAGCGGCAAGGCTATGCCGTCCATAAACAAACTTATACCGTACAAGGTATTGAATGCGCCAACCTTGAAATCACGTGCACCGGTTGCTGCCAGAACAAAGAGGTCATTCTTGTCGGTGCCCATTATGATTCGGTCTTGGGTAGCCCGGGTGCTAATGATAACGGCAGCGGCATTGCCGGGTTGCTGGAACTTTCTCGGCTGTTCAAAGAAGCCCCGCCTGAAACCAGTTTGCGTTTTGTCGCGTTTGTGAATGAAGAGCCTCCTTTTTTCTTTTGGGACAACATGGGGAGCATGGTCTATGCCAAAGCCGCAAGGGACCATGGAGATCCAATACGTTTTATGATTTCACTGGAAACCATCGGTTGTTATCGAAGCCAACGAGGAAGTCAAGCTTATCCGCCTTTACTGAAATATTTTTATCCGGATACCGGAAATTTTATTGCTTTTGTTTCAAACTTGCGGTCGCGGCGCATCATGCGCAATTGTGTCCGGGTATTTTCCTCGATCACGGATTTCCCGGTGCAATCCATTGCTACGGTGGCCCTCATGCCAGGGGTATCGTGGAGTGACCATTTGGCATTTTGGCGGCATGGTTACCCGGCGTTCATGATTACCGATACCGCTTTTTATCGTTATCCTTATTACCATACGGCTCGGGATACACCAGATAAGCTGAATTATGGGCCATTTGCTGAAATGACCCAAGGCCTCTATTTGATGTTATTCCGGCTGGCGCAAGGTGCTGGCGT
>Ga0209798_10002056_pt1 | contig 11937 bp, 5 predicted proteins | sample DOMMetBare3Fresh_FD_187475 | JGI IMG/M metagenome (GOLD analysis project Ga0209798, IMG submission 187475) | Wetland sediment microbial communities from St. Louis River estuary, USA, under dissolved organic matter induced mercury methylation -... | ecosystem: Environmental > Aquatic > Freshwater...
TATTTTCACAAGTGTGCTGATTCTGGGGTTCGTGTCGGTGACCAGTGCCAACGAGCGTAAGATGGATGATTGGCCGATGTACGGCAAAAACCTGCAACGCACCTTCAGTAACCCCAAGGCGTTCACTTAATCTGTTGATGAAAGTGCCGAATCCCTTATGTGATAAAGCTTTGCGGGTATTTTTGCGTCAGCACATTTTTCTGGCAAAGGAAAACCCATGAAACCCATATTCCATGAGGGTTTCAGGCGAATCGTGATCGTGTTATCAACAGATTAAGCTAACGGCTAGCAGTAACCCTCATTCCGGCATTAATCCAAAAAATGTCTCCCGCCTTAAACTCAAATGGAGCTTTCCAACGAGCGACGATGTCACCGACTCGCCCACGGTAGTCGATGGCGTCGTGTATGTTGGCGCTTGGGATGGGTTCTTCTATGCGCTTAAAGCTCGTACTGTCCAGGCCAAATGGAAATTCAAGGTCGATTGCCAGAACGCAGTCGCCCCCCCGTGCCCGCCCCATTGCCTTGCGCCGGGAGAAACGCCACCAGACTGCCTTTTCACTGACGGCGGATTAATCACGTCCTCGGCTGCAGTGATAGACGGCAAGGTCTATTTCGGCGCGGGCAGGACCCTTTATAGAAGTGTTGGCGCCGATTGAAAACTGACCATCTGGAGAGGTTTGTACCGATCGAATATTGACCAGGCAATTCACGTACCCTGCTTAGTTTTTAAGCAGTAGCAAAACGAGAGTGCATACAATGTCAATGTTCGCAAAAGAAAGACTGTTGTTTCATCGCGACCACCTATCCATCAGTGAAATTCAGCTCGGACGAGTCTGTCGCAGAACACCATCAAAGCCTGGCTAAAGGAAACTAGACCTGATAACTACAAGTATCCCCAAAGACCCAAGGTTAATGGCAAACTGACGCCGTTTGTTCCTACCCTGCTTTGCAGCCCTCATTATACTTTATGTTTACTTGACAAGGCTGTGAACTATTTCAAATCGTTAATGTTAATTAATTCACAGGTTTAAGTTTTAAATTGCTTTATTGTGGAGCCGTGCTAAAGGTCATTGGGATAAATCAATCGAAGCCGACTCCTTTCATTCGCAAGTGGCCTGCGGTTAAGGTTAGACGCGCTGTAGAGGCCGCGCAATTAGCCCAAGATTGGGGAAGCGTTTGCCTAAAAACAAGTAAAGATAGCTAACAAGGCAAAAGAGTGTGCGGCAATAAACCGCAGCACCCTTAATTTAATTCTTCAGGGCTTTTTAAATTGTTTCTCTAAGATACAGAATATTTTGACTTTATTTTAATATTGGGAGCAAAATGAATAACCGATGTTTCCGTTGAGAGAGCAACATATTCGCAGTTAAGATAGGCTTATAGCTTTTTATATTTATGTTTCGTACCAACTCTATAAAAACATTAATAAAACAATAAATATCCTCTTAAAAACTTCGCTGCCTGAATTAAATAGATACGGACTACAAATAATGTAATATCGGGATTTAATGCACATAACTCAAAAATATGAATCGCATCTCCAGATATTTTTGTTAAGGATTTTCACAGGAAAATGAACACAACTTAGAAGAATTATAATTAATCTTGTCAAAAAGGAAGGTTTTTATGAATCATGTCCTATACGATAGTGATAGAAGCATTAAGTTAATTTGTAGCCACTGTATTTTTCATATGGTGGCCTTCACGTCACTTTTATTATTGGTTGGATGTAATCAGCCCAAAACACCTCTAGATACTCCTCCTGGTTCAATTGCTGCTAACGCATGCAATCATACTGTCACAGCTAACGTAGTAGCACTTGAGCAAAGCTACGTTTATAACCGTTTCGGGGCTTTTAACCCTCATGGCCTGATTTATGCCTTGCGCCGCGATGTCGTCAAAAAAGATGAAGGCGGCGATGAGATCGGCGGTGGCGATTTACGGTCAAACGACGATGATGAAGCCATTCCTCTAAGTTACAGTGACGAGGACAAAGACCTTGCCGGCAAGGTCAAGCTGCGTTCCGACAAACGCCCACGGCCTCTGGTGCTGAGAGTCAATGAGGGCGATTGCCTGGAAGTCACGTTCACTAATTTACTTGCCCCTCATGAAGATGGACAGGAAATCATCAAGGATCCGTTAACGGGTCGTGATATTGCCATAGAATCGGAACAGCCGGCCACCCGCATGGCTTCCATGCATGTCAATGGCTTGGATTATCTGCCGACGGACAGTAACCCGGAAGGCATTGCCTCGGATGGAGCCAATGTCGGTCTTAACACCTCATCCCTGGCTGCGCCGGGTGAGACCAAGGTGTACAAATGGCTGGCCAAGAAAGAAGGCGGTTATCTGTTTTATTCGATGGCGGCGCCCGTGGGCGGCGAAGGCGACGGTGGCCAGTTGGGCTTGGGCTTGTTTGGCTCCATCAATGTCGAGCCCAAAGGATCAACATGGTATCGCTCCCAGGTCACCGGATCAGAGCTGCAAGAGGCAACGCAAGACTTATCGAAATTCAACACCCCGGTCTTGGATTATGAAAAATTGCGTATTTTGGATGGCGATCTTGACGGCGACCATGACACCGCCGAGATTCTCCACGGCGACCTGAATGTCGTCATTGACAGCCATCCACTCAACTCTGGTGAACCAGGAAAAGGCGGCGAGCGCTGCGATTACGAGCGCAAACACGACATCCAAAGCTGCGGCAAGCCGTTCCGTGAGTTCACCGCGATCTTCCACGATGAGATAACGGCAGTCCAGGCCTTTCCCGAACTCGATGAGGGCGGGATGGAGAAGCTCAAGGATGGTTTTGCCATCAACTACGGCGCTTCGGGCATGGGTTCCGCCGTCTTGGCCAGACGCAAATATGACCAGCAATCGGGGACGCCGGGCGTGTCTTGCCCCGAGTGCAAAGGCGAAGAGTTCTTTTTGTCCTCCTGGGCCAACGGCGACCCTGCGTTGTTGCCGGAGTACAAGGACGACCCGTCGAACGTGCATCATTCCTATCTGGGCGACAATGTCCGCTTCCGCAATCTGCATGCAGGACCCAAGGAGACCCATGTGTTTCACTTGCATGCGCATCAATGGGTACAGGACAAGAATGATCCGCAATCGGTTTATCTGGACTCGCAGACCATTTCACCCGGCGCAACCTTCAGTTACGAAGTGCAATACGGCGGCTCCGGAAACCGCAACTACACGCCGGGAGACTCGATTTTCCACTGCCATCTGTACCCGCATTTCGCGCAAGGCATGTGGGAATTGTGGCGTACCCACGATGTGTTTGAGGACGGCAGCTACGATAAAAATGCCAAGATTCAAGACGGCGTGGCCAGCCGTAATTTGCCCGACTACAAAATCCCCGAGGGCACGCCCAATCCCGCGCTCGTTCCCTTGCCGCGCACGGCCCTGCCGCCCATGCCCTCGCAAGAATTTCCAGGCTATCCGTTCTATATCGCAGGCGAAAAAGGCCACCGCCCGCCGCAGCCGCCCTTGGATTTCGCCAAAGCCGGCGGCAAGGAACAAAATGGCGGCTTGCCGCGCCACCTTATCCTGAACGGCGCTGTCGCGGATGGCAAACTTGCGGTCGACAAGGTTTATAAGGAAACCGGGTGGAATTGCCCCAAGGGTGGCAAAGGCCACGATGATTTATACGAATGCGGACGTAAAAAAGCCAATATGAACGCCAACTCGGTGAGCCAAAGAAATGGCGACGATGGTTTATTTATCTTATCCAGAACCATCGAAAGCGCCCGGCTTGAGATATTGGATGAGGCAAATCCCAGGGTGCAAAGGGAAAACAGGGCGATGGATTTTCATTCGGGCAATCTTTATAAAGATGACGATGCCAGGAAAGCCGTGAAGCTCCCCCGCCCGCAATCGTCTCCAAATTCGGGGCCTAGTCAAGGCAAGTCGTCGACACCCCACGACTGGCCACCGCATAATTCGGATGATCATGAGCGCTTGCCTATGGGTTACCCTTCCTGCGACGCAGAGGGGAATTGCGACAATCCCGGAAACCCTAAGAATCGCATCTTGTTTCATGTCAACGGCCTTGAGCCAAAATCGGGGGCGCCTTATGCCGACCCCTGCTTGACTACAGACACAGGTACGCCGCCCTCCCTGCGTACCTACAAAGCCGCTTACATCCAATTTGACATGACCGTCAACAAGCACGGCTGGCATGATCCCCAGGCGCGCATCCCTGTGCTGGAAGAGGACGCGGAAGCGACCCTTAACGGGACACGTGCGCCGGAGCCTCTATTTTTCCGCGCCAATTCCGGCGAATGCGTGGAATTTCAGGCCACCAACCTGATCCCCAGCAACATCAACTTGGACGATTTTCAATATTTCACGCCCACGGACACGATGGGCCAGCACATCCATCTGGTCAAATTCGACGTGACCTCCTCCGACGGTTCCGGCAACGGCTGGAATTACGAAGACGGCACCTTCTCGCCAGACGAGGTGCGCGAGCGTATCATCGCCAATAACCATTGGGCCGAAGAATGCGCCAAAGGCAAGCATAGCGCCAAACAATGCCAAGGCGTCAGCAAGCTCAGGCCGCAGGAACATCGGCTGTTCACCGACGGCATCATAAAAAATGCGGGGCGGGGTTCCTGCGCGGGATTTGAGCTAAGCGAGCACGATCCAGATTGGAATCGCAAGCATCCCTGGTGCGGGGCGCAAACCACCGTGCAACGCTGGTGGGCCGACCCTTTGAAGAGCGACTATTACCGCGACGCCAGCCATCAATTTCATCCCTGCGCCGAGGCTAGCACAGAGCAGGACAAGCAGGCCTGTGAAGACCGCACCCTGCGCACGGTGTTCACCCACGACCATTTCGGCCCCAGTTCGCACCAGCAGCATGGGTTTTATGCGGCCTTGGTCGTCGAACCTGATAATTCGCTTTGGCAATCGCTGGATGGCAAGCGCAAGTATGGCGGTGAGCAATGGGAAGCGAACGCGGGCCCGTCGGGAGCTTTTACGCAGCTTATAGCCCGCAAGGATGGTGGCCCAACCTCTTATGCCGCCAATATCCTGGCACCGAAAGCCGATGCCAGAGGCAATTGCTCAATAACGCAGCCGGAGAATTGCCATAAAACAAAAACCTCCCGCGAATTCGGCCTTGCCTTTGCTGATTTTGCCACGGTGTATTCAGGCCAAAAGGATCATGGCATCCCTGACATCCCTGTCAATCCGCCTAACCGCAAGGAAGAGGAGCTGCCGAGGGCAATTAGCTTTAAGCCTGTTCCAGAGCCCGAAGCCATTGCCGCGAGCGATCCTGGCACCCAATTGATTAATTACCGGAATGAGCCGATTCCGTTGCGTATTGGCCAATGCTCCAGGCGAGACCCAAAGACTCGCAAATGCCTGAGTTACGAGCAGAAAAAAGGCTCGTTAGGCAATATGGCCAATGTTTTTAGCTCTATCCTGCATAAAAAGAAAGATGCGGACAGCCGCCTGCTTTTCCCCCCGCATGAAAAATTAAGGGTTGGAAAAGGCGGCGGCATGCGTGAGCCCGGCGACCCCGCGACGCCATTATTGCCGGTCTACGAGGGCGACCGGGTGCAACTGCGCCTAATTCAGGGCGCGCAAGAAGAGCAGCATGTGTTCACCATGCACGGCAATAAATGGCTTAGCCAGCCGGACTCGCCCAATTCGGGATGGACGAATGCCCAGCCTTTGGGCATATCGGAACATTTCGAGTTCAATACGACGACGATTCAAGATGGCCGCACCACGGATTACCTCTATTATTCGTCAGCCTCCGATAACCTCTGGGATGGCATGTGGGGCTTGATGAGGGCTTATCCGAAATGCAGCAAAGGCGAGGAGTCAAACGTGTGCTTGGATGGGAGCAATGGCGCAGTGAATCCCATCGATTCATGGACATACCGGCAACTGCAAGATCTGCCCACCAACAAGCGTTCTAAGGCGGGTGCAACCGCGAAGTCCAGAACTGCGGAAAATGTTTGTCAAGGCGTGAAGCCGCGAGAGGTTGAGTTGACCGCCCACTATGGCGACATCAATTACAACAGCCGTTTCGGCATTAAAGATTCGGACGGGATCTGGTTCACTGAAACATCTGCGCCAAATGCCAATAAACCAACGGCCTCGCCGGAACCCTTAATCATGCGGGCGGCAGCGGGCGAATGCCTCAAGGTGGTCTTAAAAAATCGCTTTCAAGTTTCAGGGAACTTGGCGAACGGAATCAAGGACAAACCCAGTTGGAACTTGGTGACGCCGATCATTGATGGCTTTAATTTCAACCAAGTCGCCATGTCTGAGCGGGTGCGCCTGCAACCGGCGCTATTAAGCAATTTCTCCAAATTGGACGAACCTGAAGTCGGCTTAAATGGCAGGGACGAGGAGGATGTCAACGATAGTGGCAAGGCCGCAGCGCCGGGAAACAGGGGAACCCAGTTTTTTTGGTACGCGGGCTTGGATAATTTTAGTCCCGACAATGCCACAGATAAGAAACCTGTGCCTGTCGAATTTGGTGCGGTCACTCTCATGGACATGGCCGATGTGATCAAGCATAGCTCACATGGCGGCGTCGGTGCTTTGGTGGTAGAGCCTGAAGACGCAAAATGGGACGTAAACTGCGGTGACAATGGTAAATCCTATATGCAAAAATCCCAGGCCATGAAAGATGTTTGCGATAAGAACAATCATTTTCTTTTCCGCGAATTTGTCGTCATTTATCAGGACGACCTGAGCTTGCAACAAGGAGGGCAGGCCTTGCCGAATCTCCGTTTGGCCGACGACGCCGAAGACTCCGGGCAAAAGGCGTTCAATTATGGCACTGAACCGCTTTGGGCCAGGGCTGGTTTAGGCAGTCCGGCTAACGAGCCTTCCGTGTTGGCGGAACACGATCTGTCCAAAGTGTTTAGTTCGAAGCGGGACAGCAATGGAAACTGCGAATTTAACGGTCAGGCCAAAAAGAATCCCAGCTTATCCTGCGATCCAGCAACGCCACTTTTTGTTGCCAAGGCAGGCACTCCGATACGCGTCCGCGTCGTTCATCCGGCAGGACACCCACGGCAACATGCCTTTGCCTTGTTCGGGCATCACTGGGACTATAACCCTTGGACAGAAAACTCCACGAAACTTTGGTCGCCATACGAACAAAATCCACCCGGAAAGATGCGTACTTGCAGCCGTTCGGGTGCGAGCAAAGCCGGGTCGTCCAACTGGGTGGGAACCGAAGGCAGCATAGGCCCGGGCCGGCATCTCAATATTTTGACTTGCGCCGGCGGTGAGGCGGGCGTTCCTGGCGATTATATGTATCGCACCCAAGAGACCTTCATGTTCACGGGTGGGCTTTGGGGCATTTTGAGGGTATGTGCATCCAGCCCGAAAGACGATGGCAGTTGTCAAAAAGACAAGATCCTGGCATTTTCCAAAACACACTAAATACGTTGGCGCTACTTTATATGAGGGGAAACGTGATATGAAAAACAACCATAATAAAACTTTATCGCTGTTAGGCTTGTGGCTGGCGAGCGGCGCTCTTTATGCCGCCGCACCGCTGCCTGAAGGCGCTCAGTTCCAAATAATAGGACTCATCCAAAATTTCCGGCTTGACCCTACATTATGTCCCGGAGCGCCTGCATTGCAAGGTGCGCGCATGAAAGTCAACGGCATCGATATTGTCATTCCCTGCAATACCATCATCACCATGCCGGGATCCTATCTGACGCCCGAGGATATTTTTCGCAGCCCCAGCTTGGGCACCACAGTCCTGCCCCAATCGGGGCTGGCGCTGGAGGACACACCGCCGCCCTTGGGCAGTTTTGAGGCATCGGTGGACGGCAATATCGTAGTCGGCCAACATCGTGCCGGCTTGGTGAGTATTTCGCAGCAGGCGCTGAATAATGGCGTCGGCTATATTACCGAGATTAACCGGGCTACCGGCATGATGCGTGTCGGCAGCAGCCAAACCTTAGATGCTGTTAATGACGCCCGCGTTCGGCTCAATGATCCCGCCGGGCGTTTCGGCATACAGACAAGCGCTGCGGATCCCATGTTTCCGACCGACGAACGCTTCACCTCGGACGATGGCAATCCCACCGTCCATGCCGAAACGGGTTATCCGATGTGTGTGCCAAGACCCACGCCCCCTGCGGTTGACCCGTTATGCCCGCGAAGCAATCGGTCCACGAACACGAGTCTCACCACTTTTGTGATGGGGCCAGCCTTGCCGGGCTTTCCTGCCGCCGCGCCCTGTCCTGCCTGCAACCCAAGGGTTACCGGGCCTTTGGTCGTAGGCGACTACATCAATTACAGCGGCACGTTGGCCAAGGCCAATGATGCCGCCGGCACGGTGTACATCAGCGCACACACCCTCGCGGCGGCGGTCGGCATTTACACCCAGCCTGGACAAAGACCCGTGTATGTCAGCCAGGAGGGTTCCCTGATAGGAACCGGAGGGACGCCACTGACTGACCCGTCCACCAATACCAACATAACCCAGGAGATTTCACCCAGGGACATCAAAGTTGAGGGTTTCACCACCGACCCCAGCCAGCCGGTCGATATTTTTGCCCTGGCGATCCATCCCTGCACGGGGGCAGAGGCTGAAGTTTTAGTCGGCACTGCCCGCCCAGGCCCGGTGCCTTTTGGCCGTTTTCGCTTCGATGTGAAACGGGCGCAAAGCCTTGTGCCCATTCCGTTGGTCAGGGAGTTTCGCATCAAAGCGCGGCAAGGCACTGTGACCACTGACAATGGGCTGGAAGCGGGACAATACACAGCGCCTGTGGGCGAATATATTTTTCCTGAAAACCATGTGTTTGGCGACCCGTTGATCCCGTTCAATTTTCAGGACTTGCCGTTCCTGGTCAATGGTTCGGGGCCTTTATGCACTTCGGTCAACCAGGATGCCGCCGGAGCTTGCATCGGGCCACGGGTAAGCCAGCTTAGGCCTTGGCCGGGCGCAGCCAGCATTGTGCCTGTGCCGCCGATAAACTGCCCTTAATTTTGGATCAATAAATAGCAACTCAGGAGCAAAAAAATGTTCAAGACCACAGATGACCTTAATGAATTTAAGAATAAAAGCAATGACCAGATTGACTGGAAAAAGATGGGCAAGGATATGGAAATTGTTGAAGTATTGGAGAATACCAATAAAGGAAAATCAGACCAAGGCCTCGGTTTTAAGATACTGATCCCGTTAAGGAGTGCATTCCGAACCCAAGGGGCACAAGAGAGTTGGCCGGGAAATTTTAAGCCGGGCGGCAAGGGTATGCGTCTCTTGTTCACTGACGGTCATGGCGGGCCCATCACGATTGCTTTCGATAAACCCGTAAAAGGCGTCGGCGCCCAAATCCAGGAACATTACGGCATTGATACGCCGCCTGCGCCTGCGAATGGCGCCCCGTTTACCGCCGTGATTAGGGCGTTCAAACAAGGCACACCGATTGGCGAGCCATTCACTGCGCACGGATGGTCAGATAATGGCCTGCATCAGGCAGTCTTTGTCGGTGTTTATGACAAGCAGGCCGCGAACATTGATCGCATCCAGTTTGATACCATCCCGATAGATAGCCATGACATGGGAGATTTTGCCATTGGCAGGGTATACCTTATCGTCTAGTTGTTTTGCTGAGGTAGGCCAGTTTTTGCAGCAGGTCATTCATTTTCCGGCAACAAAGTTTTGCACCCTGCTCATGGTCTTGGGTTTGTCGCTATGCGCCAATTTAAGGTGCATAGCGGCTGAATCCGAGGCAAAAGCGGCTCATGAACACCGTCAAGCTTCTGGGATCAAAGCCGATTTCGCCATTGTCTCCCAGCATGGCGCAAACGAACTTAGCGCGGGCAGTCAAGCAACCCTAGAGTTCCGCCTAAGCGACGCCAAGACCGCAAAGCCCCTGACAGGGCTTAATCCTTTGGCCTGGGTGGTGCAAGATGATCTTGATAAGCCGGTAAACGGGCAGCAGTGCCAAGCGCTTATCCACCAATTGCACCACGGTCAGCTAAGCCAGCAGCCCGCAGTGAACTTGAGCAGTTTCCTCGTACTGACGCTCAATCAAGACCACACGATTTCCGTGGTTGACCCGCAGATTGCCTGGTCCAAGACCAAATTATTGTCCATCGTGGAGTTACCCGGCAAGGGTGATGACTGGTTGCTCGATGCGCGCCGGGAACGGCTTTATGTCGCCTTGCCTGAACAGGCGTCGATTGCGGTCATCGATACCGAAAACTGGCGCATTTCGAACACGATAAACCTAGGCGTCAAGGCCAAAGCCGCGCAAATGGCCTTGTCCCCATCGGGAGACACCTTATGGCTGGTTTTGGACGCTCAGCCCGAAGTGCTTGCGGTTGCTACGGCCACGCTCAAAATTGCCGCCCGTATTCCCATTAAGCCAGGACAGCACAGCATCGCACTATCCGAAGACGGCCATTCGTTGTTGGTGACCAGCGGTGAAGCCGACACAGTGTCGGTCATCGACACCCAAAACTTAAAGGCAGTTGCGGAAATCGATATCCCCGGTTATCCGGTTGCGGTGGCGGCGAACCCATTAAACGGACTCATTTATGTTGCCGCTAAAAATGCGGCGGAGATTAAGGTCATCGATCACCAAAAAAAGGCCATTGTGGCCTCAATACCCGTCGATTCGGGCATCTCGCAGTTGCGCTTTAATCATGATGGCCGTCATGGCTTCGCCCTGCACCGGGAACAAGGCCAAGTCAGCCTGATCGATGCCAGCCAACAAAAAGTCGTTGCGACTACCCTGGTCGCAGCGCAGCCCGATCAAGTGCTGTTTTCAGAACATTACGCTTATGTGCGCAGCCTCGCCTCGGCGCAGTATGCGGTATTCGACCTGATCCAGGTCGCCAAAGGCATACTGGCTCAGGCGACAGTCGCAGCCGGTCAGAAACCTGCCTTAAGCGATCCCGGCGCCATCGGCCATACGGACATGGTCGCGCCCACCCCCGATGGTCACGGTGCCATCCTGGCTAACGGCCCTGACCGCAAGCTCTATTACTATATGGAAGGCATGATGGCGGCTTCGGGAACCCTCGATAACGGCGGTCGTGTGACCACGGGGATTCTGCTGCTGGATCGGGGCCTTAAGGAAACCAAGCCAGGTCGATACAGCGTCAGCTTCAAATTGCCCGCCGCCGGGAATTACGACCTGCCCTTGTTTGTGGGCAACCCCAGCTTTAGCGATTGTTTCAAGCTCAAGGTGGCAGCGAGCGATCAAGGTCAAGGCCATGCCGCGCAAATAAGGCCGGTGGTCGCCACCATAGAGGCAAAAGCGGGAGAGACCGTCGACTTGGCTTATCTGGTCGAAGAGGTCAAATCAGGGCAACCTATCGACACATTAAGTGATGTGCAAATTTTGATTACCGAGATTCATGGTGGACGCCAAAGCAAACGACGGGCCAGTTTCGATAAGTCTGGAATATATAAGATTAGGCAACGTTTCCAAAATCCGGGTATTTATGGTGCGCTGGTGAGGGTTCCGTCATTGGGAATTGACTTTAAACGCATTTCACAAATACAAATAAACGTGCTGCCGCAAAATGCCCGATAAAATCTCCGATCATAGGATGATCATTTAATCTGTAATTTGCAATAGCCACAGCCTCTTCAATGCAATATGAGTCTGATAAATGCTTAAATCTCGTTCTATGGGAGAATAAAGGTTGATAAAGCAGTCAACAACGAGAGCGTGTAAAACGGTTCTGTCGCATTAAACAGTAAAAGTTATTGAACGGCCGTTTTGGGTCGATATTGATACTTTACCAATGACCGGTATCGGGAAGCTTAAATCCATATCCGAATGTCTCCAAGGGGTCGGTAGCTGATATTCGTCAGCCTGAAAAATCCCTTTCTCCATACCGGTCATTCAGATTTTTAAATTTCCAACGCTGTCATCGTCAACAGCCGACCCAAACCGGTCTGTTGCAAGCAACACCCAAGCTTAT
>Ga0209798_10002057_pt1 | contig 11937 bp, 10 predicted proteins | sample DOMMetBare3Fresh_FD_187475 | JGI IMG/M metagenome (GOLD analysis project Ga0209798, IMG submission 187475) | Wetland sediment microbial communities from St. Louis River estuary, USA, under dissolved organic matter induced mercury methylation -... | ecosystem: Environmental > Aquatic >...
GAAAATGTGCCGCACGCCGCTGCGCAATTGCGCATCGACCTCGATGCCGTCCCGCGCGTTGAAGCGCACGCCGGCCGCCTCGAGACCCAGGTCTTCGAGGTTGCGCCTGCGCCCGGCCGCCACCAGCAGCGTGTCGCATTCCAGCTGGGTGCCATTGCTCAGCGTCAGTCGCCGCTGTGCACCCTGCCGTTCGACCCGCTCGACTTTGGTGCCGGTCAGGACCTGCACGCCATCCGCCGCCAGCGCGGCTGCGACCAGCGCCGCGGCATCCGGTTCGTCGTTAGCCAGGATCCCGGCGGCAACTTCGACCAGGGTGACACGGCTGCCGAGTCGCGCGAACGCCTGTGACAGTTCACAGCCGATCGGCCCCGCACCTAACACCACGAGCCGGCCCGGCGGTTGTTGGAGCTCGAAGATGGTTTCGTTGGTCAGTGGCTCCGATTCCGCGAGTCCGGGAATGGCGGGAATCGCCGCGCGCGCGCCGGTGGCAATGACAAACTTGCGGCCGCGCAGGACCAGGTCGCCGACCTGTACGGTTTTAGGGCTGGTAAACCGGGCGGCGCCCAGGAACACGTCGACACCGGCTTCGCTGTAGCGCCTGACGGAATCATGTGGCGCGATGCTGGCCCGGACCATGCGCACGCGATTCATCGAAGCGGCGAATGACATGCCGGAACTGGCCGCGGCCAGCAAAGTCTTGGACGGCACGCAACCCACGTTGAGGCAGTCGCCGCCCATCGCGTGGCGCTCGACCAGCGCGACTTTCGCACCGAGGCCGGCAGCTGCGATCGCCGTCACCAGGCCGGCGGGGCCCGCGCCGATAACGACCAGGTTGTAACCCGGCGCCGGCGACGGGTTGCGGTAATCCGCGGGGAATACGCAGTCGCGCCAGCGCTGTTGCAGCAGCAACTCATCCGTCCCGTTCGCGGGCGCTTCGTTCACGGGCTGCTCTCGTGGGCGGCGATTTCACGCCCCAGCTCGCGCCCCGCGAGGCGCGTCACGAGCACCGTGACCACGATCGTCGCCACCAGTCCGACAGCTAACAAAATCCAGCCGGTCACGCCAATGTCGACATCACCCGACAGCGCCTGCGCGAGGCTCGCGGCCAGCGATCCGGTGTACACGTAGGCCAGCGTGGCCGGCATCATGCCAACCCACGAAGCGGGTATGAAATCCCGCACCCGCACCGCGCTGACGCCGTACGCGTAGTTCAGCAGGAAGAAAGGGAATACCGGCGACAGGCGCGTCAGCAGGACGATCCAGAAGCCGCGCAGCTCCAGGCTGCGGTCCAGAGCTCTGAAGCGCGGCATGGTCGCGATCCGGCTCGAGACCCAGTCGCGCGCCACCGTGCGGCCGACGAAGAATGCCGCGGTCGCGCCCAGCGTGCTGGCGAGCGACACCAGCAGAAAGCCCTTGCCGACGCCGAAAATGGCGCCCGCCGCCACCGTCATGGGCGTCGCCGGCACGAAACACACGGTCGCAATCACGTACACGGCGACAAAAATCGCCCAGGCCCGGCCGGGATTCGCCTGCGTCCAGGCAAGAAAATCGCTCAGCCATTCGCGCACCGGCAACAGCCAGGCCGCGGCGATCAGGCCGACAGCCAGCAACAGGATCAGCAGGCGGACGCGATTCAAGAGGCGCTGCCCGCGGCGAACCGTTCCGCCATGGTCACGAGCCGGCGGCGCGCCTGTCTCGGGTCGTCGCGCAACTGCGCGCTGACGCGACTCAGGCTGGCAAGATCATCGACATCAAAGGATCCGCTGGTCATCGACACTCCCTGTCCGGTGGCGCGGCAGCGCGCCAGTAACGCCTCACCTAACAACTCGCTGCTCCATGGCAGGTCCGCGAGAGGCGGCCAGGCCCTGCGCGCGGCCATTGCCACCACGCCGCCGTCATCGGCAGGCGCCAGCACCACGTCGGCATGTTGCAGCATGGCGGCGATCCCGTCCAACAGCGCGACAGTCAACGCAGGCGCATCGCTGCCTATGAATATGAGCCGCTCGCGACCCGCGCTGCGCAGCGACGCGTCGACGGCCATCAGGCGCTCGCCCAGGTTGCCCGGCGGCTGCACCAGCACCTGCATCCGGCCGGCGTTGTTAGCCGTGCGCATGCCGGCCGCCAGCGACGCGAGTTCGGCCGCCGCCCAGGGCTCCTCCTCGGGATCCGCGACCGCCAGGACCGCAGCGCCCGGCCACTCGATCAGGTCCTCGCGCACACAGTCCCACAGCGCCGCCGCAACCTGGCCCGCGGCCTCCGCCCCGATCGCGGCCGCAAGCCTCTGCTTGCCGACCCCACGGCGCGGCTTGCGGCAAAACACCACCAGGCAGGGATTGTTGCTGGACATCCTGATACCGGACCTTGTTCGGAGCCTCAATATTGCACCAGGCCGATTCATACTGTATTCACCCAGGCGGGGGCAAACTGCAAAACGTCATGTCAGGCCTGAAATTCTGGACTCTCGGGGCGCTATTGGCGGTCATGCTGGCGGCGACCCCGGCACATGCTTTTCGCTGCGGTTCGCGCCTGGTCAGCGAGGGCGACACGCGCGGTGAAGTGCGCGCCAAGTGCGGCGAACCCGCCGACGTTGAACGGCGCTCGATCTGGCGTCAGCCGGTGGTGTGGCTGCATGGCCGCCCGTACCGGCTGTCCAACGATCAGGTCGAAATACCGGTCGAAAGCTGGGTCTACAATCTCGGTCCCAACAAACTGATGCGGCGCGTGCGTTTCGAAGACGGCCGCGTCGTCGAGATCGAGACACTTGGCTATGGCTACCGCGAATCCGCAGCTGCGTCCCATACGGCCCGCTGACAACGCCGCTGTCGCGGCCATCATTCGCGCTGTCATGCCGGAATTCGGCGCCAGTGGGCCGGGCTTCGCGATCAATGACGCCGAAGTCGATTGCATGTTCGAAACCTACAACCGTCCGGGATCGCGCTACTTTGTGATTGACGACGGCTCGCGCGTGTTAGGTGGCGGCGGCATCGCGCCCCTGCCGGACACCGGGTCCGGCGAGCCGCCGACCTGCGAGCTGCGCAAGATGTATTACCTGCCCGCGGCCCGCGGCCGCGGTCTTGGCCGGCAAATGATCACCGCCTGCCTCGCGGCGGCGCGCGAGCTCGGCTACCAGCGCTGTTATCTCGAGACGCTGACCGGCATGGATACGGCCCAGCACCTCTACCAGAGCTTCGGATTCGAGAAACTCTGCGCTCCGCTGGGTAACACCGGCCATTTCAGCTGCGACCGGTATTACCTGCTGACGCTCTGACCGTTGACGTCCTGTATCCAGCGTTCGATTTTCGCCTCCAGCACATCGAGCGGCAGGTTGCCGTCACGCAGCAGCTGGCTGTGGAACGCCTTGATGTCGAATTTCGCGCCTAACATCTTTTCGGCATGGGCGCGGATCGCTGTCATGCGCAGCTGACCTACCTTGTAGGCCAGTGCCTGTCCGGGCCACGCGATGTAACGCTCCACCTCGGCTTCGATATCGCTGGCGGCCATCGATGAATTGTCGGCCATGAACTGCATCGCCTGCTCACGCGACCAGCCCTTGGCGTGCATGCCGGTGTCGACCGCGAGGCGCATCGCCCGCAACATCTCGTCGCTGAGCCGCCCATACCATTGGTACGGGTCCTTGAAGAGACCGAGCTCCTTGCCGATCGACTCGCAATAGAGCGCCCAGCCTTCGGCATAGGCGTTGTTGCCGCCGAATCGGCGGAAGCGCGGCAGATCTTTCAGCTCGTGCTGAATCGAAATCTGGAAATGATGCCCGGGAGCAGCCTCATGCAACGACAACGTTTCGATGCCGTAAATCGGTTGGGCGGCCAGGTTGTAGGTGTTGATATACAGGGTACCGGGTCGTTTGCCATCGGCCGACGCCGGCTGATAGGAGGCGCCGGCCGCCGAGCGCGCGCGGAACGCTTCGACTTCGCGCACCTCGTAGTCCGCCTTGGGAAAGTCGGAAAACATGGCCGGCAGCAGTCCATCAATGCGCTTTTTCATCGCACGGAAGTCGTCTAACAAGCTCGCGGCGCTCGCTGCCACGAAGCGCGGGTCGGTTTGCAGCGACCGAAAAAACTCATGCAGGTCGCCACTGAAACCGACCTGCTGACGCACCTGCTCCATCTCGCCGCGGATGCGTGCGACTTCCGCGAGCCCGATCTGGTGGATTTCATCGGCAGTCAGACGCGTGGTGGTACTCACCGCGATGCGATAGTTGTACCAGGCCGCGCCATCCGGCAGGGCCGACCACGCGATCGTGGCGCGTGCCGCCGGCAGGTATTCCGTCTCAATGAAATCCGCCAGCCTGCGATATGCGGGCAGCACTTTGTCAGCCAGCGCAGCCGCGTAGGCCGCTTCCAGGCGGGCCCGATCCGCCGCAGAAAAATCCTCCGGCATGGATTTGACGGGTTGCCAGAACATGCTGGCGCGCGGATCGAGCACGCCGACGGCGCGCAGCTGCGGCACGGTCTTCAGCATCAGCGCGCGCGGCTGCACGACGCCACGGCGCATGCCTGTGCGCATTGCCGCATCCGCCGATTTGCTCCAGGCGACAAAGCCATCGAGGCGCTTCAGGAAATTGTCGTAATCGCGGACCGTGCGAAACGGCTGGGCGCTCTCCCCGGAACCTAACACCGCGATGGTGGACGCGATGCTGTTCATCTGGTCGACCGGCAGCAGCCACTCCGGGAAGCGGGCGCCGTCCAATTGCTGCGCGCGTCCGTTGACGAACGCGTCGTAGCTGATGCGCTCGGAGCCTTTAAGGTCGTCGGGCCGGATGGCCCTGGCGCGCGCCAGGAAACGCCGCTCCAGCGACTCGGCGGCGAGTTGATACTCCAGCGTGGCCGGATTCTCCAGGCGATCGTTGTAGCGCTCGTCGCCGAGATACGTCGCGGTCAACGGCGACAGTTTCAGCGTCTCTTCAAAATACTCTTCGTAGAGGCCGCTCAGTCTGGCGCTGGCCGCCGGCTCGGCGACCGGCGCGGTTACGCAACTGGCCAGCACCACGAGCAGCGGCGCCATCAGCATCGAAAATCCGGTTCTCACATTGCTCCCCTTCGGGTAATCAGACGATAACGCCACAGCAGCAGCGTCGCACAGGCTAACAAACCGACGATAAGCGCGGCCCAGATACCGGGCGCGCCATGCTGCAGGCGGAATCCCCAGTACCACGCGAGTGGCGCGGCCACGCACCAGTACGCAAACACATTCAAGAGCATCGGCACGCGAGCGTCCCGGAAGCCGCGCAGCGCGCCGGCCGTGCCAACCTGCAAGCCATCCGCAAGCTGGAATGCGGCAGCGTACAGCAGCAGCTGCCCGGCCAGCAGCTGTAAATCCGCGTCGGCGGTGTAAAGCGCCGCCACGCCGTGACGCGCCGCAACCAGAATCAGTGCCGACAACAACATGAACAAGGCGCAGGCCGCGATTCCAACCCAGCCGGCGCGTGTGCCGCCGCTGCGATCGCCGGCGCCCAGCTTGTGCCCCACGTGGATGGTGGTGGCCGAGTGCAGCGACAGCGGCACCATGAACATCAGCGCCGCGTAGCTGATCGAGATCGCATGTGCGGCCATGATGTTGGGACCGAGCGTGCTGGCCATCAGCCCGGCGGCGCCGAACAGCGCCCCTTCCGCGAGCACGCTACCGGAAATCGGCAGACCCAGACGCAGCACGTCGCGCAGCAGTTTCGTGTCAGGAGCTTCGAACGTTCTTAACGGTGCGTAGGTCCTGTAGATGCGGTGGCTGCGCACGTGCAACACCATGAATCCGAGCATGACCCACTGCACCAGCGCCGTCGCGACACCGCAGCCCACCGCGCCTAACGCCGGCATGCCGAGCTTGCCGTACATGAACACATAGTTGCCGCCGATGTTGGTCAGCAGGCCGAGCAGCGCCGCCCACATGATCGGTCTGGTCCAACCGATGCCTTCGCTGCAAAAGCGCAGCACCAGGAATCCCATCGTGGCCGGTATGCCAAACGCCGCGGCGGCTACATACGCCGCGGCCAGATCCGCGGTCGCGACCGGCGTGCCGATGGCGCGCAGCACCGGGCCTGTTAGCATCAGGCAGGCGCAAACAACCACCGCTACCGCCAATGCCAGCCACAGCCCCTGCCGGAACAGCCGCGTAACGTCGGCATCGCGTTGCCCACCGTAGGCATGCGCCACTGACGGCGACAGCGACATCAGCAGACCGAGCCCGCCAAGGTAGAATATCCCAAGGAAATTGGCGCCCGCTGCGACCGCGGCGAGTTCCAGGGTGCCGAGCCGGCCCGCCATGATGGTGTCGGTCGCGGTCATGCCCGCCATGGACAGGTTGGTCACGAGCAAGGGCCCGGCAAAGGCTGCGATGGCGCGGAGATCAGCCAGTATTTGCGTGGACCTTGGTCGGGCGAGCATGAACGTGGGAAGATTCGTGACGGGTGTGAATTGTAGCCTTATGTTGCAGGCTCGCGCGCCGATGCGGGGTTTGATCGGGATTCGCTGGGAGCACAAGCATGTTAGTCGGAAATCAGGTTCGCAGAGTGGCGGTGCTGGGTGGCGTGCGCATTCCGTTCGCGCGCAGCAACACTGCCTACATCAATGTCGGCAACCAGGACATGCTAACAGCCGTGTTGCGCGGACTGGTCGAGCGCTTCAAGTTACAGGGGCAGCGGCTCGGCGACGTGGTCGGAGGCGCAGTGCTGAAGCATTCGCGCGATTTCAACCTGGTGCGCGAAGCCCTGCTGTCGACCGCCCTGCATCCCGAGACACCCGGGCTCGACATCCAACGTGCCTGCGGCACCAGCCTCGAGGCGGCGATCCTCGTTGCTAACAAAATTGCGCTCGGCCAGATCGATGCTGGCATCGGCTGCGGCGTCGACACTGTCAGCGACCCGCCGGTGGTGTTTCCCGCTTCGTTCCGCAAAATCCTGATGGCCGCCAATCGCGGCCGCAGCACCTGGCAGCGCGTCGCGCCCTTCTTCAGCGTTCGCCCGGGAAATTTCAAGCCGGTGTTCCCCGGCGTCGAGGAACCGCGCACCGGTCTTTCGATGGGGCAGAGCTGCGAGCTGATGGCGAAGACCTGGAAAGTGACCCGCGCCGAGCAGGACCAGCTCGCTTACGAATCGCATCTCAAGGCTGCGGCCGCGTGGAAGGCAGGATTCTTCAATGACCTGGTCGTGCCTTACGAAGGCCTGACGTCGGACAACAACGTGCGCGCGGACACCTCGCTCGAAAAGCTGGCCAAGCTGCGCCCCGCCTTCGATCACGCCGGCGGCACGCTGACGGCAGGCAACTCGACGCCATTGACCGACGGCGCGTCTGCCGTTTTGTTAGCTTCCGAGGAATGGGCGCGGGCGCGCGGCCTGCCGGTGCAGGCCTGGATCACCTACGGCAAGGTCTGGGCGGTCGAATTCGCGACCGGCAGGGAAGGCCTGCTGATGGCGCCGGCATACGCGGTGCCGGCGATGCTGAAGGATGCCGGCGTCGGCCTGCAGGACTTCGACTTCTATGAAATCCACGAAGCCTTCGCGGCGCAGGTGCTGTGCACGCTCAAGGCCTGGGAGTCCGCCGAGTTCTGCCGCGAGCGGCTTGGTCTTGCCGGCGCCCTCGGCAGCATCGACCGCACGAAACTCAATATCAAAGGCAGCAGTGTCGCCTTCGGACACCCGTTCGCGGCAACGGGCGGCCGGATCGTCGGCACGCTCGCCAAGATCCTGGCAACGACGCCGGGCGCGAAGCGTGGCCTGATCTCCGTTTGCACGGCCGGCGGCATGGGCGTGACGGCGATTTTGGAAAAAGCCTGATTCCAGGGCAGCGCGGCCGGGCTTTCCTCGGTCTTGCAGCTCCGCGTTTGCCAACGAAGTTGCTAATGTCCGGCGCATGGTCAGCCTGAAACGCGTGGTGGTCATTGGCGGAGGCTTCGGCGGCCTCTGGGCCGTGCGCGCGCTCAAGTCGGCGCCGGTTGATATCACGCTGATCGACCGCTGCAACCACCATCTCTTTCAACCGCTCCTGTACCAGGTCGCCACGGCCGGACTGGCGGCGCCATCGATCGCGGCGCCGCTGCGCCATATCCTGCGCAAGCAAGCTAACGTGACGGTGCTGCTCGGCGATGTGTACAGCATCGATCCCGTAACGCGACGCGTCCTGGTCGGCGAACGCATCATTGACTATGACTTCCTGATCGTCGCGGCCGGCGCGATGCACGCCTATTTCGGCCATGACGCCTGGGCGCCGCACGCCCCGGGGCTGAAGACGCTGGACGATGCCTTGAATATCCGCGCCAGGATACTCAAGGCGTTCGAGCGCGCCGAAATGGCAACCGATCCGCAGGCGCGTGACGGCTGGCTGACATTTGCCGTGATCGGCGCGGGCCCGACCGGCGCCGAGCTCGCGGGCACGCTCGCGGAGATTGCGCGCCATACGCTGGCGCAGGAATTCCGCCACATCGATCCGCGGTCCGCAAAAGTGCTGCTGATCGAGGCGGGAAATCGCGTGCTGCCGGGATTCTCGGCCGACATGTCGGCAAAAGCCGCGGCGCAGCTGACGCGGCTCGGTGTCAGCGTGCGCACGGGCCAACCCGTCACACACATCGGCGACGATTTTATTGCGCTCGGCGATGAACGAATTACGGCGCGCACGATCCTGTGGGCGGCGGGTGTCGCAGCCTCGCCGCTTGGCGCGATGTTAGGCGCGCCACTCGATCGCGCCGGGCGGGTCAGGGTTGAGCCCGACCTGTCGCTCGCGGACCGGCCGGAAGTCTTCGTTGTAGGTGACCTGGCTACCGTTGTCAGCAATGGCCGGCCCGTGCCGGGTATTGCGCCGGCGGCCAAGCAGATGGGTACGCATGCGGCGGCCGCCATTGTCGCGAGTCTCGCCGGCCGCCCACGCGCCGCTTTCCGCTATCGCGATTTCGGCTTGCTGGCCACCATCGGGCGGCGCGCCGCGGTGGTGGAAATATCGGGATTGAAATTGTCCGGAATGCTCGCCTGGTGGTTCTGGCTCGCAGCGCACATCTTCTTTTTGATCGGTTTCCGCAATCGCCTCGTGGTGCTGCTCGACTGGGCCTGGGCCTATCTGACCTACGCGCGCAGCGCGCGGATCATCGTTCGCAGTTAGCGTTATTGCAGCGCATAGAAATTGCCATCCATGCTGCCGATGTAAACGACACCGTTGTCGACAACCGGTGAGGCCATGATCGCGCCGATCAGCGTGTAGCGATAGAAGTCGACATACATATCCTGGAAGTCGCCGAAAACCGGCGCGAATGCATCCTGGTTCAGGCTGCCATCCGGATTAAGAATGCGGCCCGTGTTCTGTCGCGCAGCGGCGGTCTGAAACTCCCACTGCAACTTGCCGCTCTTCGCATCGATCGCGTACAGCTTGCCGTTGTGACTGCCGACATAGACGCTATCGCCGGCCAGCGCGGCAGATGAAAACACGTAGGACTTGGCGTCGAAATTGAAACGCAGGCGGCCGGTGCGCGCGTCCAGCGCCATGAAACGCGAGCTGTCCGCGGTACCCACGTAGACGATGCCATCGCGCACCGCGGGCGTGCCATTGACCCAGGACTTGCTGGTCGGGTAATCCCACTTCTTCACGCCGGTGTTAGCATCGATGGCGTACACATGGGCATCGCGGCAACCGACATACACGACGCCGTCGACCACCGCGGGCGAGGACTGGAATCCCACCTGGTTGTGAATGGCGGGATCCTGGCCGGCCTTGAAGACCCATCGCTGCCTGCCACTGTCCGCATCGATGGCGTACAGATTGCCGTCCCAGCTGCCGATGTACACCGTGCCGTTAGCTACCGCCGGCGACGCATGCACGACGTCCCCGGTCGAGAATTTCCACTGCAGGATTCCGCTCTCGGCGTCGACCGCGTAAACGCCGCCATCGCCGCTGCCAAAAAACACCTTGCCCTGCGCAACCGCCGGCGATGAAATGTACAGATCCCAGGCGTCAGGGATGGTCTGGGCCGCTGGCGGGTAGCCGTGTAGATTCCTGGCCTCGAATTTCTTTTCGTACTCGGCGGCGAATACCCACCGGGGCTTGCCCGTGGCAAGCTCCAGCGCCACCAGCGCGCCCGCGGACGACACAAAGTACACCGCCTTGTCTGTCACTGCAGGCGAGGACGCGATCGGCATGCTGGATTTGAAGTTCCACTTTTCCTTGCCGGTCTGCTGATCGATTGCATGCACGTGGCCGCCGTAATCCCCGACGTAGACCGTGCCCGCAGCGATCGCGGCGGAGCCCACGATGGGGCCACTGGCCTTGAAGGTCCACTTGATGCCGCCGAATTTCGCCGGACCCGCAGTCCGATAGACCCCGCTGCGCGCGTTGTCGCCGTGGAAGGTGGCTTGTGCAGACGCAACCGGCGCCAGGCCGCAGGCAAGAAGAGTCGCAAAGAGTATTTTCATCAGAAAATATTAGCACTTTTGCCTGCTAACAAATCCGTCAGAGCCCGCAATGACGCGAACCGCAAGCGCCGCAGGTTGAACCGCAAGCACACCCGGAATTGCGGCGGAAAAGCGCCGGGGCCGGTCAATGGGCCGCTCCTGCGGGCACGTCCTTGCAATTAGTTTCATTTGTAACTATTCTCGCGAAATCATGAAGAAATACATCGGCGTTTCCAGGGTCGAAGGCCAGTCGTCGCGGCAGGCCCATGCCGACCTGCCGGCCGGCACTTTCGAGCGGGAAATCAGCAAGGAGGGGTTCTTCGGCCCGGCCGCGCATCTCTATCACCGGCGGCCGCCGACGGGCTGGGAATCCATGGAAGGTCCGCTGCGGCCGCGCGCGTTCAACGCCCTGCAGTCTTCCTGTGCCGCGCTGTCACCGTGGTCGGCAGCGGCCCTGCTGGCTAACAGCCATGCGCGCCTCAGGTTCTGGCGGCTCACCAGCAGCATGACGGCGCTGGCGCGCAATGGCGATGGCGATGACCTGCTGTTCGTGCACAGCGGCCGCGGCGACCTGTACTGCGACTATGGTCATCTCGTCATCGAAGCCGGTGACTACGTCATCATCCCGCGCGGCACGATGTGGCGCATCGACTGCAGCGCGCCGCTCGAGTGCCTGATGGTCGAGGCGACGAACTCCAGCTATCACCTGCCGGACAAGGGTATGTTAGGTCCGCATGCGATCTTCGATCCGGCGATGCTCGATGCGCCACGCATTGACGACGCATTTCGCGCCCAGCCCGCGGACCAGCCCTGGGCCATCGAAATCAAGAAGCGCGATGCCGTGTCGGTGGCGCGCTACCCCTACAACCCTCTGGACGTGGTCGGCTGGCACGGCGACCTGTCGGTGGTGCGCATCAATATCCGCGACATCCGCCCGGTCATCAGCCATCGCTATCATCTGCCGCCATCGGCCCATACGACGTTTATTGCCGATCGCTTCGTCGTCTGCAGCTTCGTGCCGCGGCCGTTTGAAACCGACCCGGGCGCGATCAAGGTGCCCTTCTTCCACAACAATGACGACTATGACGAAGTCATCTTCTACCACGCCGGTCATTACTTCGGCCGCGACAACATCGCGCCCGGCATGCTGAGCTTTCACGCCGCCGGTTTCACGCACGGGCCGCATCCCAAGGCGCTGGCTAACATGATGCAGCAACCGAAGCCGGCAACGGACGAATACGCAGTGATGATCGACACGCGCGACCCGCTGGATATCGGCGCGGCGGCGAGCGCCTGCGAGCTGACAAGCTACGTCGAGAGCTGGAAATCGGGCAAATGAAGCTCGCCAGCCTGAAGCACGGCCGCGATGGCCGTCTCGCGGTCGTGAATCGCGCACTCACGCGCTGTGTGCCAGCCAGTGGCATTGCGGACACGATGCAGCAGGCGCTGGACCACTGGGACGGCAGCGCGCCGCGGCTCGCCGCACTGGCCGCGCAACTCGAATCGGGCAGCGCACCCGGGGCGCAGCCGTTTGACAGCCGGCAGTGCGAAGCGCC
>Ga0209798_10002059_pt1 | contig 11933 bp, 13 predicted proteins | sample DOMMetBare3Fresh_FD_187475 | JGI IMG/M metagenome (GOLD analysis project Ga0209798, IMG submission 187475) | Wetland sediment microbial communities from St. Louis River estuary, USA, under dissolved organic matter induced mercury methylation -... | ecosystem: Environmental > Aquatic >...
GCCTTAGAGTCGCGCTTCAGGCAGCTATGCGAGAGGTGGCGCATCGACTGAGCCGGCGGGCGTCCAGGGCCCGCATCGAAGGATTCGCTTCGCCGTCATCCATCCGCCGCGCACGACGCCGAAGCGGCGCACGACTTCCTCTCCGTAGTGACTGCAGGTGAGCGTGAAGCGGCAGGTGACGCCGAGCTTTTCGTAGACCGGTGAGAGCGTCGCCTGGTAGGCGTGAATGCCGCCGACGGCAGCGGCGGTTGACCATTGGGCTGACACCGGCCGCCGCAGGTCCAGCGCGATCGCAACCACCAGCAGGGCGATCACCGCGACAGCGCGCTTCTTCATGGCAAATTGAACCAGCGCGGCCGCGACCTCGTCGCGGCCGCCAGGTCTTTAGAACTTATCCGCAAAGTCGCTGATGCCGGGAATGATCAGCCGCTTGCCGTTGATGCCCTTCATGATGCACATGATGTGCAGGATCAACTGGCCGAGCGCCAGCAGCGGCGTGAAGAGGGCGGCGATGCAGCCGAAGATTCCGAGCGGTCCCAGCACGATGCTGATGACGATCCACACGACCAGCTCTGCGACCATGAGCACCAGGCCATGCTTCGCGTGCCACTGCACTTCCTTGTCGTTCTTCTCAGTCAGCAGCGGCACCAGTGCCAGCAGCCAGAGATACGACAATAAGATCATTACATTGCGGTTGCTCGAAGGCGCGTTACCGGGCGTTGCATCGGTCATCTGGACTCTCCTTCAACCTGATCGAGGGGGGAGTTTACCAATTTAAGGTGCGTGGTAAGCTGAATTTCTTATGACCCCGCAAATGGTCCTGGACGCGTTGAAGGGCGTCGCGGACCCGGACCTCGGCGTCGACGTGGTGACGCTCAAGTTCGTCAAGGACAAAGACATTACGATCGACGGCGATCGAGTCTCGATCGCGATCGAGATGGCCACGCCCTCGCCGTCGCGTCGCGACGCGGTCGCCGCGCGCGTTCGTGAAGTGGTCGGCGCCATGCCGGGCGTGCGGGACGTCACGGTCACGACGTCGTTCGTGGTCAAGTCGGTGTCTGCCCCTGAGCATGGCAAGCCGCCGCTGCCGGGCGTCAAGAATGTGATCGCAGTCGGCGCGGGTAAGGGCGGCGTCGGCAAGACGACGGTGTCCGTGAATCTTGCGGTCGCGCTGTCGAAAATGGGCGCGCGTGTCGGCGTGCTCGACGGCGACATCTACGGCCCGAACGTGCCGATCATGCTCGGCCTGCAAGCGCAGCTCGAGACGGTCGGCAAGCAGATCAGACCCGCGGAAAGATACGGCCTCCAGGTCGTCTCGATGGGGTTCCTCACCCAGGACGAAGCCCCGGTGATCTGGCGTGGGCCGATGCTGCACAGCGCCATTCAGCAGTTCTGCCGCGATGTGGCCTGGAAGGATCTCGACTACCTCGTCGTCGACATGCCTCCCGGCACCGGCGATGTGGCGCTGTCACTCAGTCAGACGGTGCCCGCGGCCGGCGCGATTGTCGTCACCACGCCGCAGCAGGTCTCGCTCGCCGACAGCCGGCGTGCGGTCAAGATGTACCAGAAGCTCAAGATTCCTGTCCTCGGCCTCGTCGAGAACATGAGCTTCTACGAATGCACCAATTGCAATCACGTGGCGGATATCTTTGGCCACGGCGGTGGTGAGCAGACCGCGCATCAACTCGAGATTCCGTTCCTCGGCCGGTTGCCGCTCTACCAGCCCATTCGCGTCGGCAGCGATCGCGGAATCCCGCTCGTGATCGCCGAGCCCGAATCCGCCGGCACGCGCGCGTTCCTGGAACTCGCCGAAGCCACGGTGGCCCAACTCGCCGTATCCGCGCACCAGAACGTGATCGCGAACAAAGGAAAGATCCCTCTCATTCAGGTCAAATAAGACGTGGGTGCCCCGTGGCGGATGCTGGGCGTCGTCTCGATGGCGCAATTCCTCGGTATGACGCTGTGGTTTTCCGCCACCGCGGTGACGCCGCTCCTCATCGACGAATTCAACATGGCGCCGGCGCACGCGGCGTGGCTCACCATGGCGGTGCAGGCGGGTTTTGTCGCCGGCACATTGCTGAGCGCCGTGACCAATATCGCGGATGTCCTGAATGCTCGAGTCCTGATGTTCATTGGCTCGCTTGTTGGCGCATGTGCGAATGCCGCCGTGCTGATCGCGCCGAGCGGTGGCGCCGTGATTGCGCTCAGGGTTGTGACCGGCGTGTCGCTGGCGCTGGTGTATCCGCCGGCGATGAAGATCGTTGCCGGGTGGTTCAAGGACGGGCGCGGATTTGCGCTCGGGTTCTTGATCGGCGCGCTGACCCTCGGAAAGTCCTTCCCACACCTGCTGTCGGCGATCTTCGGCACCGACTGGCGATCGCCAATGCTGCTTGCGTCGGGTCTCGCAATCATCGGCGGGATTCTGGTACTCGCCGTCGTTCGTGATGGCCCGTTCGTCACCGCCACGGCGCGTTTCGATCCGCTCGCGATCAAGCGGGTGTTTGCCATCCGCGGCGTGCGCCTCGCGATGTTCGGCTACCTCGGCCACATGTGGGAGCTCTACGCCATGTGGACCTGGGTGGTCGTGTTCGCGTGGGCCAGCCTCACCGACTCCGGCGTGAAGAATGTGCCGGCGGCCGGATCGCTCGCGGCCTTTCTCGCCATCGGGAGCGGCGCCATCGGGTGTATCGCGGCCGGTTACGTCGCCGATCGCATGGGTAAGGCCCGCGTGGCGATCTGGGCGATGCTTGGCAGTGCGACGTGCGCAGTGTTGACCGTCGCGGTGTATGGTCGGTCGCCGACCTTGCTCTTCGTCTTGATCGCCATTTGGGGGTTCACGGTCGTCGCCGATTCAGCGCAGTTCTCCGCGATCGTCAGCGAGTTTGCACCGCGTGACTACGTTGGCACCGCGCTCACGCTGCAAACGTCGATTGGCTTCCTCCTCACGATGGTGACGATCGAATTAATGCCCAGGGTGGCCGACTACTTCGGTTGGCGATGGGCGTCCCTGTTGCTCGTACCCGGTCCCTTACTCGGCGCGTGGGCGATGTTTCGCCTGCAGAAACCTGCGTAAACGAACGATGCATCTTCCGTATAGCCAGCGCACTCTCCCGAATGGTCTCGACGTGATCGTCCACGAGGATCACCAGCTCCCGATGGTGGCCGTGAACATCTGGTATCACGTGGGCTCGAAGAATGAACGGCCGGGCCGGACCGGATTCGCGCACTTGTTTGAACACCTGATGTTCGAAGGATCCGAGCATCACGATCACGGTTTCTTCCCGCCGCTGCAGCGTGCCGGCGGCACCCTCAACGGGTCGACCAACGCCGATCGCACCAACTATTGGGAAGTGGTTCCGACCGGCGCGCTCGACCTGGCGTTGTGGATGGAATCCGATCGGATGGGCTACTTGTTGCCAGCCCTCACCGACCAGAAGTTCAACAATCAGCGCGATGTCGTCTTGAACGAGCGGCGGCAGAATTACGAGAACCGGCCCTACGGGCTTGCCGGCCTGGCGTTGTCGGCGGCGATGTTTGCGCCCGATCATCCGTATCACTGGCCGACGATCGGATCGGCGGACGATATCCGCGCCGCCTCGATCGACATGGTGCGCGAATTCTTCCAGCGCTATTACCACCCGGCCAATGCCTCGCTGGCGCTCGCGGGTGACGTCGACACCGAACGCGCCTTTGATCTGGCCGAACAGTATTTCGGCGACTTGCCGGCGGGACCAGCGGTGGATCCCGTCCGCATCGAGGCACGATTGTCGGACAGCGCCAACCTCGTGATGGAGGATCGCGTCGAGTTGCCGCGCCTCTACATCGCCTGGCATTCACCCGCGATGTTTGCGGCCGACGACGCCGAGCTCGATATCGTTGCGGACGTGCTCACGCATGGCAAGACGTCGCGTCTCTACAAGACGCTGGTCTACGAACGGCGCATCGCCACGGACGTGTCGGCGTTTCAGAGCTCCCGCGAAATGGGCGGGATGTTTCAGATTGCGTGCACCGCATCTGCCGAGGTTACCCTGGCCGAGCTCAATACCGCGATCCTGGCCGCCGTGAACGAGATCGCAACCGGCGGTCCGAACGAACGCGAGCTCGAGCGCGGCCTCGCCCAGACGGAAGCGCAATTCATCTACCGCCTCCAGACCATCGGCGGCTTTGGCGGCAAAGGCGATCAGTTGAACGCATACAACACCTTCGCCGGAGACCCCGGCTATTTCACGCGCGACCGGCAGCGCTACTTCGATGTGTCGAGCCGAGGCGCAGCGGCCGCGGTGGCAAAGTGGCTGGTGGGCACGCCAGCGGTGTCGCTGAGCGTGGTGCCAAAGGGCCGGCGCGAGCTGGCACTGCCCGGCGCGACGGAGGTCCAGGTCTCGTGAGCATCGATCGCAGCCGGCTGCCCGTCCCCGGACCGGATCGGCCCTTTCACTTTCCTCGGATTGCCCGGCGAACGTTGAGCAATGGCCTCGAACTTCGTGCCGTGAGGCACCAGTCCGTGCCGATCGTGTCGATCGTGCTGCTCGTACCGGGAGGGTCGTCGGTCGATCCCGTCGATACGTACGGCCTGGTGTCGATGACCGCCGGCCTGCTGGACGAGGGCAGTCGCGGCCAATCGGCGCTCGACGTCGCCGATCGGGTGGCGCGCATCGGCGGCGACATCGATGTGGAAGCCGGCATGGATGCGGTGGTGATTGGCTTGACCACGCTCGACCGGTTCTATGAGACCGGACTGGACCTGGTCCACGAGATCGTCAGCGCGCCGAATCTCGCGAACGACGACTTCAATCGCATCCGCAACCTGCGGCTCGAGCGGTTGAGGCAGATGAAGGATCACGCCGCCGCGCTGGCCGAACGCGCATTCGCGCGCGTGGTGTACGGATCGCATCCCTACGGGCATCTCTCGCTCGGCTCCGAAGAGGCGCTGACGTCGATGACCGTTGACGCGACCCGCTCACTGCACGCGGCCCTGTTCACGCCCGCTGGCTCGACGCTGGTCGTCGTCGGTGATCGGCCCGAAGGGGAACTGCTCGATCTGGCCGCGACGATGTTCGAGCCGTGGCGCGCGGCCGCATCGACCATGACGATCGATCGCGCCGCCGCTTTGTTGGCGCCGCCCGCCATGCCGGCGGTGAAGCTTGGCGTCATCTCGCGTCCTGGTTCCGCGCAGTCGGAACTGCGCATCGGCCACGCTTGTGCGGCGCGATCGACGCCGGATTATCACGTGCTGCTCATCCTCAACACCATTCTCGGCGGCGATTTCGTCAGCCGCCTGAACCTGAATCTGCGCGAGGCGAAGGGCTACACCTACGGCGTCCGGACGGGATTCAATCTGCGCCGCGGCATCGGACCGTTTGTGATGCAGACCAGCGTCGGCACCGATGTGACCGGACCGGCGATTCGCGAAGCCCTGATGGAAATCAGCGCCATCGCTGACACGCGTCCCGCGACACCAGACGAAGTCGCGCTCGCGTTCGCCTCGGTCAGCAAGGGCTACCCGCGCGGATTCGAGACCTCTGGACAAGTGGCCCGTTCGGTGGCGCAACTCGCATTGCACGACCTGCCGGATTCCTACTTCGAGGACTTCATTCCGCGGCTCTCACAGGTCACGAGCGACGACGTCAGCGCCGCCGCTCGCCGATACCTGACGCCGGACAAAATGACGACGTTGATCGTTGGCGACCTGGATAAGATCCAGGAGTCGCTTCCTGATCTGGGTCTCGGCCCGCACCAGTTGCTGACTGCTGAATGAAAGCTGTCCGATTTCACGCGCACGGAGGTCCGGACGTTCTTCGTTACGAAGACGCGGCGGATCCCATCGCTGGCCCGGGCGAAGCCCTGGTCCGCGTCCGCGCCTGCGGCATGAATCACCTCGATCTATGGCAGCGCCGCGGCATGGAACGCGTGAGGATTCCCTTCCCCCACATTTCCGGCGCCGAAGTGGCTGGTGAAGTGATCACGGCACCGGGAGGTGAATTCCTCCCAGGCCGTCGCGTGATGCTTCAACCAGGGTTGTCGTGCGGGCACTGCGCCATGTGCCTGGATGGTCGCGACAACGAATGCGCGCAGTACGACGTGCTGGGTTATCGCAGCGATGGTGGCTACGCGGAGATCGTCAAGGTACCGCTGCAGAACCTGATCGCGATTCCTGATTCGATCGGGTTTGTCGAAGCCGCGGCGTTTCCGCTGACGTTCCTCACGGCGTGGCACATGCTGATTACGCGCGCCAACCTGCGCGCGGGTGAAGACGTGTTGGTGATCGGCGCAGGCAGCGGGGTCGGGCAGGCGGCGATACAGATCGCCCGATTGCACGGCGCCCGCGTCTTTGCCACGGCCGGCACCGATGACAAGCTCGCGAAGGCGCGACAGCTCGGTGCCGTCGAGACGATCAATCACACCAGCGAGGATGTGGCCGCGAAGGTGCGCGAGTTCACAGCCGGCCGCGGTGTTGACGTCGTGGTCGAACACGTCGGCACGGCGACCTGGGAGGGCAGCATCAAGAGCCTGGCCCGCACCGGGCGGCTCGTGACCTGTGGCGCCACGACCGGTCACGATGCGCGGATCGACCTACGCGTGCTGTTTGTCCGGCAGATTTCGTTACTGGGCAGTTACATGGGCCGCAAGGCGGAACTGCTGCGAGCGGCGCAGTTCTTCTTCGCGGGAGAGATCCGGCCGGTGGTGGATCGCACTTATCCCCTCGCCGAGGCCGCCGATGCCCATCGCCGGCTCGAAGCGCGCGAGTCGTTTGGCAAGCTCGTTCTCGTGCCCTGAAACAATACGGCTCTCGCGGTCGTCCTATGTCTTGATCCGGGGCTTGCCCGCCGTAGCTCGTCCGCATGGAGGAGCGAAGGGTGGGGTGTATGATCCCCGCTGGTCCGCGTCATGGACGTCAAACGACAACGCCCACCCTCAGGTTTCTCAAACCGGCTCTTCAGCCTCGTCGGCATCGTCGGCGTCTTTGCGCTGGTGATCGCGGGTGCGACGGTCTGGCTGGTGCTGACCGACCCGGTCACGGTCGCCGAGTCGATCGACTCCGGCGAAGTGACACCGCTCGTGCAGTCGCTCGCGGGATCCATCTACGATGCGATCGTGCGGCTCCTGAAATACCTCTAGACATCTACAGTTCTCTTGCGAGAAACCGGCACAAGTGCCAGGCGTCGAGGTATTTGAAAGGCGTCGAACCGGTCGAATAGTGGCCGCACGGGAGCACCCTCACGTCCAGCCGATACTGCCGTTGCTGGATTTCCCGTATCAATTTCAGCGACAGGTCCACCGGGAAGGTCAGGTCGTAGAGCGCATAGACCATCAACGTCTTCTTGTCGCGCAGGCGATCGAGAAATGACCACGGGCTGATCGGCCGCCACAGATCGCGTAGTTGGTCCACGCTCACGTGGCCTTCGAATCCCTCGCGCACATGTTCAGTGGACAATCCGCGCCAGACCACGTCGCCGAAATACGGCGACACATGATTGAGTGCCTGTGCTTTGACCAGCGGCTCGTGGCACGTGGTCAGAAACGATAGGCACGAACCGAGGCTGGTACCGAGCAGCCCGAGGCGGTCGTAGCCTTGATCGCGCAGCCACCACAGGGCCAAACGGATGTCCCGCACCGCCTGCCTGCACACTTGCAACGTGCGCACGACGTTGGAGCTGACAATGTAGTCGGCGCGGGTCAATTCGGGCGGCATACGTGCGTCGTGATACGGCAGGCTGATTCGAAGCGAGGCGATGCCGAGCCGTTGAAGAATCTTGCAGAGACCGATGTGCCCATTGGCGTCGGAATTCCACTGCGCCATCACGACGACCGCTCGTCGTGGTGATCCCGGTGTTGCTTTCCTGATCGGGTTGGGTGGGAAGTACCGGCAGACGACGGTGTTGTTCTCCGGATGTGGAGTCGTCAAACCGCTGGGATACGTCAGCACACCTTCTTCACCGGACGCGCGCACGGTATCGGGCGCCATGGTGAAGGTGTAGCGCGCCGGATCGGGCGTGTAGAACGCATCGCTGTCCTGCATGACGCGATCCACCCACGATGAGATTTCGGATCGCGGATCTCGGATTGCGGATTGAGGTTCGTCGAGCCAGTCGTCGCCCCATGCGAAAGGACGAACGAGCCGATCGGCTTTGCTGACCGCCGCGAGCTCCTGCTCCCAGCGATAGAAGTAATCTCTAATCACGAAGCGATCGCGGCTTCCGCCGCCAGGGCTGCTTGCACCAGCGCCGGCGTGCGGCCCTTGTGGCCAACCAGCTGCAGGCCAATCGGCAGGCCGTCGTGGGTCTGGCCGCACGGCAGGGCGATCGCGGGATGTCCCGACAGGTTGAAGGGTTGCGAGCAGCGCAGCATCAGCGTGCGCACGGCTTCCGGTCCGCCCTTCACCGGCATCGTCACCGCGCCGATCGGCGGGGCGGGAATAGCCAGCGCCGGCAGGATCAGCGCGTCCACGCCGTCGAGCGCGCGATCGACTTCATGCGCGATTAACGCCTTGCCGCGCAGGGCGCGAATGTAATCCTCGGCGAGCACGTATCGCGCCATCTCGAGGCGCAACCGGACCGGGGTGGTGTAGTCCTCCGGGCGCGAAACCAGCGTGCGCGCGTGGTACTCGGCAGCATCACCGAAAACAAGATGCAGGTAGATCGCCGCCATGTCGTGGGCGTGCGGCAGCGTGACGTCCACGACTTTGGCGCCGCGCTGCTGCATGCGATCGATCGTCGCCGACACGCCGCGCTCGACATCCGCGTCGAGTCGATCGAAGAGATATCCGGACAACCGGCCGAGCCGAAGGCCTTTCAGCGACATGGCTTCGGGTCTGGCGGAGATTCGATCGGACTCGGGCAGCATCGCGTTGTACAGGAGCCATGCGTCGCTGACAGAAGCCGCGAGCGGACCGACGTGATCGAGTTGACGGCTGAGCGGCACCACCCCGGATGCGGAGATCTGCCCCCATTCAGGCTTGAGTCCAACGACGCCGCACGCGGCCGCTGGGATGCGGATCGATCCTCCGGTGTCGGTGCCGACGGTGCCGAGTGACATTCCGGTGGCGATCGCGACACCCGAGCCGCCGCTCGATCCTCCGGGAGAACGATGTGCGTCGTGAGGGTTGCGGACCAGGCCGAACCCCGAATCTTCGCTCGTCGTGCCGAACGCAAACTCGTGGAGGTTGGTCTTGCCCACGAACACTGCGCCGGCATCGCGCAGTCGCTGGGTGACCACGGCGTCGGAATCGGCGACGTGATCCTTGCGGACCAGCGATCCCGCACTGGTGCGCACACCTTTCTGATCGATCAGGTCCTTGAGCGAGATCGGAATCCCGTGCAGCGGACCAATGCGGCGTCCCGCCGCGATCTCCTTGTCAGCCTGCCGCGCCTGTTGCAGCGCTTCGTCGGCCGTGACGGTGATGAACGCGTTCAGTTTCGGATTGAGGGCTTCGATGACCGACAGGCATTCCTCGGTCAGTTTCTCGGACGTGACCTTTCCCGAGGCGAGCTGCGCCGCGGCGTCAACGATCGTCTTCATCGCGTGCCCCGGGCGGCATCGTCGACCGGCTCTGACGGGTCGCGGGGCGTTTCCTTGTCGGCGTCGTCGTTCCAATCGGCGGCACGCAGCCGCTCAGTGGCCTGGGCCAGGCCGTCGAGCATGGGAATCAATTCGGGAAGGCCGCGCGCCTCTGCATCCGCCTTCGCCGCCGCCAGCCAATCAGCAATCATCATAATTTTACCGACACCGAGACACCGTCACCGACCTGCAGGAACGACGTGTAAAGCCGTGCGTCACTGGCCGCGCGGCGGCTGAATGCGACGATGGCGGCGGTCTCCTCTTCACTATATTTCTTGTCGGTCACGTAGCCCGGGATCACTTCACCGTTCCATAAGACATTGTCCGCGACCAGCAGTCCGCCCGGTCGCAGCAACTCGATCAACCGGTTGAGCATCGGTTCATATAGTTTCTTGTCGCTGTCCTGAAAGATCAAATCGAAGGGACCTGCGACCTTGTGAAGGAAGCGGGTCGCATCGCCGACGATCACGCTGATGCGGTCGCCATAACCGGCCGCAGCGAAGTGATCCCGCGCGCGGGCGGCGCGAGTGGCGTCATATTCCATCGAAATCAGCGCGCCATCCGCGGGCAGCGCCGTCGCCATCCATAACGTGGAGTATCCGATCGCCGTGCCGATCTCGAGGATGCGCTTCGCGCCGCAGGATCTCGCCAGCGTATGCAGCAGAGCTCCGGTGTCCGGGTAGACCAGCGGAAGCCCTTCGGCACGGCCTTCGCGATCGATCAGCGCGAGGCGTTCGTGTGGATCGCGACGGAGCCCGGCCAGGTAGTCGACGACGGCCTGGGGGGTGATGTTCGCCATGGGAATCCCCAAATTGTACCCGCCTTCGCTTTGGCTACGGCGGGCAAGCTGGCTCAGGCCTTAAGATGATCGCGTGAGGCACACCAAGATCATCGCGACGCTCGGTCCCGCATCGACGGAGCCGGCCGTGCTCGATGCCCTGATCGCCGCCGGCGTCGATGTCATGCGGCTGAATTTCTCGCACGGCACGCAGTCCGATCACGCGGGGCGATTTCACCAGGTGCGTGAGGCTGCGCAACGCGCCGGCCGTCACGTGGCGATCCTGCAGGACTTGAGCGGCCCGAAGATTCGCACCGGTCTTCTCGAAGGCGGGCGCGCGATTCCATTACAGAAAGGCGAACCGCTGACCATCGCGATCGGCGACGGCGTGGGTGCGCCCGGTCGTGTGTTCACCACCTACGCCGAGCTGGCCGCCAAGGTGACGAAGGGCGATCACCTGCTGCTCGATGATGGGAAGGTCGAACTGGAAGTGATGTCGTCGACGCCGGACGCGATTCAAACGCGGGTGCTCGACGGCGGTGAACTCGGACAGCACAAGGGCATCAATGCGCCCCATGTGCCGCTGCGATCCGACATGACCGAGAAGGATCAGCGCGACCTGAAGTTCGGCCTGGCGTTGGGCGTCGACTGGGTCGCGCTGAGTTTCGTGCAGTCCGCGGACGACATTACGCGTGTCAGGGCGATCATGATCGAGGAAGGCCGGCCGAAGGTGCCGATCATCGCGAAGCTCGAGCGGCCCGAGGCGATCGAGCGGCTGGATGAGATTCTCGACGTCTCGGATGCGGTGATGGTGGCGCGCGGCGATCTCGGCCTGGAGATTCCGCTCGAGCGAGTGCCGCGCGTGCAGAAGGAGATTCTGCGCAAGGCGCGAGCGCGTGGCGTGCCGGTGATCGTCGCGACGCAGGTGCTGGAGTCGATGCGCACCGAACCCCGTCCGACCCGCGCGGAAGCCAGCGACGCGGCCGGCGCCGTCGATGGCGGCGCCGACGCGATCATGCTGTCGGGCGAGACCGCGACCGGCATTTATCCCGTACGATCGGTTGAAGTGCTCGACGCGATTATCCGTGACGCCGAATCGATGTGGACCGCGCCGGCGGACTCGGTGGCCCCGCCGATGGGAATCGACTACGTCAAGGCGCTCAGCGAGGCGGCGGTGTCGCTGTCGCGCCGCTCCAACGCGCACGCCATCGTGGCGATCACGCGCGAAGGCAAGACCGCAAAGCTGTTGTCGGCGATTCGACCACAGGCGCTGATTGTTGCCGCCACGGATAAACCTGAAGTGGCGCGGCTGCTCGCGCTGTGGCACGGCGTCGTGCCGATCGTGTGCGATCTCGACGGCGAAATGGAACAGGTGATCACGCGCGTCGTCGAGTCGGCCGTGAAGCGCTCGGGCGCACCGGACAACGCGATCATGGTGGTGGTGAACACCACCACCGATCTCGATCGTGGTTCGTCGAACTTCGTCAGGATCCGGCGCGCCTGATCAGCGCGCGGTGCGAGTCCGTTCAGACTCGCGATCGAGGTAGTCCTTCATTTCCTGCAGTGCGCCTTCCCAGCCGCGGCCCATGATGTCGAAGTA
>Ga0209798_10002060_pt1 | contig 11931 bp, 9 predicted proteins | sample DOMMetBare3Fresh_FD_187475 | JGI IMG/M metagenome (GOLD analysis project Ga0209798, IMG submission 187475) | Wetland sediment microbial communities from St. Louis River estuary, USA, under dissolved organic matter induced mercury methylation -... | ecosystem: Environmental > Aquatic > Freshwater...
ATCTACCCGAATTCAGCGGCCTCGTGCGCGGCGTCTCGAACACGCAAGTCGGGCTTGCCCGACTTGCGCACATTAACTGCTGATCTCGGGTAAACCCGAGATCAGTGGGCCGACCCATCCTTCGAGACGGGCGCCACGCAATGATTGCGTTCTCCCGAAAGCGCATGTGCTTGCGCCCTCCTCAGGATGAGGCGGATCAACGGCCGGCGCGTGTCGTCCCGATTCAGTTCCAGCGAGATACGCTGTAGCGCGCCGCTTCCGACGTTCGCGATCCAACTATCTCTGCCACGACTTCCGCAAAGGGCTAGCAAGCGCATGATTCCGGCGCTGCTTTCGATTTGGCGATTCTCATCGCGCTTGCTGGCAGGCGCTCGAGGACCTTCAAATCGCCAGCATGACGAGCTGAAGACCTAGCTCAGTTTCAGTTTCCGCTCGTTCGGCTGCTTTTCCAGCGCGGCCACCTTCGCCTCCTCCTCAGCCAGAAGCTGAAGAATCATTCTTCTGGTGGAGTCGTCCGTGACCTCGGCCAATCGCGTGCGGAGGTGCTTGATATTCATGAGAGCGACGGTCTTGTCCATGACAGTACCCACTCTTTGACGCTTACCCCTCAACCTGCACCCGGAGACTACACCTTGTTGGGCGGTGGGACACACGATTAGTTTCCTATTTGTAGGAATCTGTCTCTTTTAACAGAACTGAATCGTGTGATGGATTGGAACGTCCGTCTCTCAAATCACTCGGAAAGCGCGCAGCAGCTGCCACGTTGAGAGCGTCACGATCAGCGTGCCGACCGCAATCATCAGCGCCCGCGCCGGCACGTGCTTGACCATCCATCCGCCGAACGGCGCTGCCAAGACTCCGCCGAGCACCAGCGGGACCAGATGCTCCAAGGTCGATGCGCCCAGCTCCACAAAAAATGTGGTCGCGGCCGCGACCGTAACGAAGAACTCGGTGGCGTTGACCGAGCCGACGACCTGGCGCGGAGCATGCCCGGAGCCGATCAGCGTCGAGGTTATCATCGGCCCCCAGCCGCCGCCGCCGCTGGCGTCGAGAAATCCCGCGACGAATCCCAGCGGGGTTGTCCAGCGCGCCGGCTGGTCGCGGGCGGCCGCAATCCGCATCGACTTGAAGAGGATGTAGACGCCCATGAGCAGCAGATAGCCATAGACGAACCGGCGCGCCGCGGCGACGTCGACGTTCGACAGAATCCAGGCTCCCAGGACGGCGCCAAGGACGCCGGTCAGACCGAGCCGCGTGATCAGCCGCCAGTCCACATTGCGATGATAGATATGCGAAGCCGCCGAGGCACCTGTGGTGAAGATCTCGGCGGTGTGCACCAACGCGCTTGCCTGTGCGGGCGGCAGCCCGAGGGCCAGCATTGCAGCATTCGCCAATACGCCGTACGCCATGCCAAGCGCACCGTCGACCAGTTGCGCAAGGAAGCCGACGGCGAACAACAGCATGAATTCGGTCGTCATCAACTCTCCTTCTCGCTGCGGTCGTGCGCCTCGCTATCGTGCATGTCCTGCCGCTCACGGACGAGAATGATCGCCGCCGCGCGTCGATATGACGCCGCACCCGAGTAAGCCGCACTACAATATCCACAGGCCCGAGCGTTGGCGAGATCGGTCCGGCTTTCCACCGTCAAGTTCCGTGTGATCCAGGGGGCGCGGCCCGGATTCGGTGCACTTGCGTCGGATTTCTCCGATCGGCACAGTCGCGCGCGGAGGAGAAACCAATGACCGATCTGAAATTGATCCGGACCGACGTGGTCGGCAGCCTGCTGCGGCCACCGGAGCTCAAGGAGGCGCGCTTAGCCCTTGACGAGGGGCGCATCGAGGCCGGGGCGTTCCGCACGATCGAGGATGCGGCGGTCGCCGCCGCGGTACGGCTGCAGGAGAGTGCCGGCCTCGACGTGATCAGCGACGGCGAGATGAGAAGGCTTAATTTCCAGGACAGTTTCGGCGCGGCGGTGGAGGGCTACGACGCCAATCGCTCGACGCTCAAGGTCTACGAGCGCCGCGTCGAGGGCTCCGCGCCGCTGCAGCGCTGGGACATCGCGCAGATGCACGACGCCGGTACAGCAGTGTCGCATCGCCGCCCGGCGAAGGCGCGCCTTACGCTCGCGCGCAATGTCCCGCTCGAGGAATACCAATTCGTCAGCAAGCTTGCGACGAGGCCCGTCAAGGTGTCGCTGATCGGGGCCGATCGGATCGCGCAACGCTTCGACTATCAGGCCTCGACCGCCGTCTACCGCGACCTTGACGATTTCGTCGATGACGTGGTGGCGATCGAGCGCGCGATCGTCGAGAGCCTGGTCAAGGCCGGCTGTCGTTATATCCATATCGACGCGCCGGGATTTACCGCCTATGTGGATGAGCCTTCGCTCGCGCAGATGCGCGCACGCGGAGAGGACCCGCAGCGCAATTTCGAGCGCTCGCTCAAGGCCGAGGCGGCGGTGGTCGCCGGTCTCGGCGTCGCCACCGGCATCCATCTCTGCCGCGGCAATCAGCGCAGCATGTGGCACCGCGAGGGCGCCTATGACGCGATCGCCGAGCGGCTGTTCAACGCGCTGCCGCACGATCGCTTTCTGCTCGAATACGACAGCCCGCGGGCCGGCAGCTTCGCGCCGCTGCGCTTCGTGCCCAAGGGCAAGGTGGTCGTGCTCGGTCTCGTCAGCACCAAGGTGCCTGAGCTCGAGTCCGTCGACGCGCTCAAGCGCCGGATCGACGAGGCCGCGAAGGTGCTGCCGCTCGAGCAGCTTGCGATCAGTCCGCAATGCGGCTTCGCGTCCGACGTTGTCGGCAACCTGCTCAGCGCGGACGAGCAGAAGCGCAAGCTTGAGCGCGTGGCGGAGACGGCGCGGCAGGTGTGGGGTTAGAGCATGTTCCGATGACGTTGAATTCTGCATCTCAACCGTTCGTCCCCGCGCAAGCGCTAGGCATGCACAACGGGTGGCGCGCTTGTGCTTGCTACTTCGTGGACGGCTTGAAGAATCTCAAATCCGGCGGCGCCTGATCCTTCTTGGTTGGCATCAGGTAGCCATCCTGACTCTGGTAATAGGCGTCCTTGCCGATGCGGACCATGGAGTTGTTCTCCGCGCAAACCGCGGTGCGCCAGACCGGCTTTGGGCTCGGGTCGCGCTTGGCCTTCTTGGTCACCGACCAGGGCTGAGTCAGCGCGTTGTCGATCACCGTGATATCGTCGATGAGGATGTTCTTGTCGGACTTGTCGAGATAGATCCGCTCCTTGATGATCGACTGGTTGTCGCGATGCAGCGGCAGCCCGGTGCCGTCATAGACGCGCGTGCCCTTGAACAGGCGCGTCTCGACTTCGAGCACGTCGTAGCGGCCGTCGCCGTCCTGGTCGATCCATTTGCCGATCGAATAGCCCGCCAAGGTCGGCTCGTAGTCGCCTTCGGCCGGCCAGCCACGCCCATCGGTGTAGATCCGGCGATAGGAGTCGTTGACGTGGCTGATCATGATGTAGGTGATGTCGGGCGTGACCACGATCTCCATCGGATCGTAGAGGCTCATCATCATTGGCATCCCTTGCGGCATGCAGTACCAAGACGCCATGTCGCCAGGCCCGCCTTCGGCCATGTCGGCCAGATTGGCCTCGTAGACCTTTCTGTATTCGGGCGTGAGCGGGGCTTTGCGACCCTCGCTTTCCCATCGGTTGGGGCTGGCGCGATGCCATTGCCCCTTGAGGTCGGGGTACTTCGCCATGTCTTGTGCGTCGGCGCCCGCCACCATCAACATTGATGCAGCCGCAAGTGCGATCAGGCCGCTTGCGCTCGGATGTGGCATCGCTGGTCCTCCCGTCACGGCAACAGTGAAACGTTGCCTTCCTTGGCTTCCTCAAACAGGAAGGTAGACCAGGATTCCGCGCAATCCAATCGGTTCATGGGACCGGCAAGACGAGCGCCGCCGGAGGTGTGACGGTTGCACGGCTGCAACCCCGCCGGGCAGCGGTCGAGCAGGTTGCGAACGGAATGTCGCCGCAGCTATTCCGCCGCCACGCGCGTCTGCAGGTCGGCATCCGCCATCAGGTCCGGGTCCATCGCGCGGAGCTCCTCGCGGACCTTTTCCTTGATCTGCACGGTGTTGGTGCGCGAGCCTTCGCCGATCCGATCGACCTCGACGATGGTGTCGATGTGCTCGATCACGGCGACGCGCTTCTCGTTCGGCGCCGCGATGATGATCTGCAAACCGAGCTTCTTGTAGAAGCTCATCATCTGCCGCTGGTTCTTGCCGTCCATTTTCGAGAACGCTTCGTCGAAGATCGCGAGCGCCATGCCCGACGGCTTTCCCGGCCGTCGCTCGGCGCTGCCGTACACCGAGGCGAGCGAGGCTCCGATCGCGACGTAGATCGGCACCTGCTGCTCCGCGCCCGAGCCCGTTCCGCGCCGGGTCTCCCAGCGGGTGGTGCGGCCTGAGACCACGTCCTGCATATGGATCTCGAACGTGTAGAAGTTGCGGTAGTCCTCGAACTGGGAGAAGTCCTTCTCCGGGTCTTCGAGCAGGGCTTCGAGCTCGGCAATCGTGTCCTTGTATGGAAAATTCGCCGGCATCTCGTCGCCGCGGAACAGCATGTCGAGTGCTTCCGGCGTCGTCTTCGCGATCTCGATGATCTTGAGGATCGGTTGGAATTCGACGACGCGGGTGTGGTGGAACGAATAGCGCTCGTTATGGAACGGATGGTCGTGCAGGCCGCGGTTCACGGCCTGCAGCTCCCGCTCCATCTTGCTGATGCGGGAGGTCAGCGCGTTGATGAACTCGCCCCGCAACAGCGTCACGGCCTTTTCGGAGGCCTCCTTGGCCTGGCTTTCATAACGGCGCAGCTCGTTGGTCTCGATCTCGCCGATCAGCTGCTCCATCCAGGGCTTGATCTCGCGTAGCGGCTCGCTCTCGGTGCCGACCTGCGAGCTGACGCCGAACGCCTCGAAGTAGTCGTTCAGCGCCTCGCGTACGCGGCGCTCGATCCTGCCCCGCTCGGCATCGGCGGCGGCTTCGCCGGACGAAGCCTTGCTGGCGACGGCGCGGTGGCGCTCGATCTCGCTCTTCTGCCCGCACGCCTCCAGGCGCTCGCGATGCGTTGCGCGGCCCTTGACGCGGTCGTAGAGCAACAACGTCTTGCCAAACGCCGACCACGCCGCCTTGAGGTTCATGTCCGATCCGGGCGTGCTCTCGCCGTCCGAGAGCTTGCGGGCGCAGACCTGCGCTTCAACCTCGTACTTGTTGACGAGGCGCTGCTGCTCGTCGCGCTCGGCCGTGCGTGCGACCTTGTTCGCGGCTTGCGACTTGCGCTTGTCGCGTAAGCCGCCGTCGCCGGTGCCGTCGAGCGCGCTGATGCGCGCATCGGCTTCCGCCCGCTCCGTCATCGCCGCGCCGTAGGTCGCCGCCAGCGTCGACAGCGCCGCGCCCACGTCCTCGCACAGCGCCTTGAGCGCGGCGTGGGCGGCGTCGGCAGCGCGCGCGAGCTTGGCCGTTTCATCGGCGGCCTCGTCGAGCTGCCAGGCTTGATCCTCCAGATCCCGGAGCGCCTTGGTTTGCGCCGTCTTGCCGATCTTGTAGCCCGATGGTTCGCTGGCGCGGTGCGTGCGCACGAGCCCGTCGTCGTAGAGGCCGTCCTTCATGATCGCGCGGCCCGGCTCGTTGAACTCGTTCAGGCTGTTGGCGAGCCTGACCGAGCCGTAGCGGCGCATGATGAACGCCATTGCGTCGGGGTCGAGCGCGCGGAAGATCGACGGGAAGGTTCCTGCTTGCGGCTGCGTGCGGTGGGCTTCGAGCTTGTTCAGGCTCACCAGGGCGGCGCCGCGGAACTCGCGCCGGCCTTCCTTGAACACCGCGGTGGCCTGCGCGATGTGCGCCCGGTCGACAAAGACGGCTTCCCGATCGCGGCCGAGCAGGCCCTCGGCTGCCGCGGTCCACTCCGGATTGGCGACCTCGACAAGGTCGCAGAGCACGCGCGGAACCATGCCGTTCTGCCGAAGCTTGCGGCAGAGATCCTGCGTGCTGTCGGCAAGGTGGGCGTTGGCGTTTCCGGCCGCGTGCTGGCGGATGCGGTCGCGGATGCGATCGCGGCGCTCGCGCTGTTCGGCTGCGTCCCGGAACAGTTTCTGGCGGGCGTCGTCGACCTTCTTCAGAAGCGCCGGCGCCAGTTCCAGCACGGCCGCCTCCGCGGCCGCAAGGCCCGCGGGGAGCCGCTCGATTTGGGCATCCCTGACGAGGCGGGTGAGCGTCTCGATTGTCGCCGCATGCTCGTCGAATCCCAATCCGCGCATCGCGCCAAGCGGCTCGAGCAGCCGGACTGCGCCCATGCGCTTGCTGAATTGCGCCGACGCCGACGCCGCCGTCTGCTCCGCAGATCTCATAGCCTGCTGCAGCGCGCCGCGTCCGGTTTTGTTGTCGTGCTCGAGGATCGCGATGCTCAGCCGCTCGATCTCGGCATCGATGCCCTTGATCTCTTCGTTGATGCCGTTCAGCGCCTCTTTCGCGGTGTCGCGCTGGGCTTGCGCGCGGCGCTGCTTGTCCCTGAGCTCGCGGTTGGCGGTGCGCACCGCCAGCCATTCCGCGCGCTTGGCGATCCAATGCTCGCGGAATTTCCGCTCGTGGGCGCCGTCGAGCTCGGCGATGATCGCCTGCAGCGCCTTGAGCGCCTCGAGGCGCTCGCGCATCTTGCGGATCGTCTCGTTGATGGTGCGGTAGGTCTGGATCGATTCGCGCAGCTCCCCGACCCGCATGTTGTTCTTCTCGAGGATGTAGTCCCGGACGAACTGGTTGGCAGTCTGGTCGTGGTCGAGCGTCATCGCGTTGACGATGGCCTTCTGCAGCGAGTTCGCGTTCTGCTCGCCCGCGGAACCATGCGGCAGCAGGTGCCGCATATATTCGCGCACATAGTCGATGGCGCGGTCGCGGTGGTTGACGAAATTCTCCTCGCCGACCGCCTTCACCATGCGCGACCTGACGTCATCCCATTCGGCCGGGAAGCGGCCCTCCGGGCGCACCTCGATGAAATCCTGCGCGGTGAAGATGCGGCCGACCGCGATGAAGCGGCCAAGCACGGTTTCGTTGCTGTCAGACTTGCGCGCCTCGATCGCCATGCCGATGGTGACCGGCGGACGCTTGCCGTCGGTGTCCTCGAAGCTGAGCGTAATGTAAGTGCGCGCCTGATCGCGGCGGCGCTCGTCCTCGCCCAGCGTTCCCAGGCAATAGTCGGCCACCGAGCGCTTGGAGGCGCCGCGGCTCTTGCCTTTGTCGCCGGCGACGGCGTTGAGCCGCTGCAGGTTGCGGTTGCCGCCGGTGAGCACGACCTGCGCCATGTCGAGGATCGTCGACTTGCCCGATCGGTTCTCGCCGAACACGCCGGCGTGGCCCCCGATCTCGACGTCCTCGACGTCGAACAGGTGCCAGTTCACCATGGCGATGTGACGGAGCTCCATCATGTGTCGTCGTCCTCCTGCGGCGGCGGCGAGCGCGCCTCTTCATGCCGGACGTAGCGTTCGATTCTCTGTAGCGCGTCGCCGCCGCTGATCAGCTTGATCATCGGCCGGATCGCAACCTCGCAATCCTGCTCCTCGGCTTCGAACTCGCCGACGTCGACGAGGCTGCGCTGCGCCGCTTCCTTGAGGATGTCGCGAAAGCGCGTGGTCGAAATGGCGTTTGAGCTGTTCGGCCGCACCATTTCGCGGTAGCGGTCATAGAGCGTGTTGAGCGTCGTCACCACGGTCGCGCGGCCTTCCACGGCGCCGACGTTGACCTCGTCCTGCCAGTGCGCGGCGAGCACCAGCATGACGATGGTCTCGTCGAGCTTCATGCGCGGCAGCGGCACGTCCTCGGCGACGGCGGTGATGCCGGCCCACTGCGCCTCCTCGTCGCGGTGGACGCGGTAGCCGCAGCTGTCGAAGAAGCCATCGATCGCGTTGCGGAAGCGTCCGTCCATGACGGTGCTGTAGACGGTGGTCGTGCGCGGATCGCCCGCGAACACGAATTGTCGGCGCAGCAGAAAATGCAGTGCCCGGCGCAGGTCCGATGCCTTCTCGGCGCCGGCCGAGCGCTCGATCTCTTCGAACTCGTTAAGCATGGGCGCTGCCCTTGCGGCGCTCGCCCGCTCGCGCACTCGTTCGCCGCACGATGAAGTTCGGGCAGCGCAGCCACTCGCTGTCGTGCGGTAGCGTGTCCGGTGCGAATTCGAGCTCGAAGGTCTTGGCGATCTCGGGGGGGACCTCGCGGCTCATGGCGAACCGCCGCGCCGTCTCGAAGGCAAGGAAATCGTCGATTGTCTCGATCTGCATGAAGCGCGCTTCCTTGCTGCCGGTCGAAGGCACCTGGCGCTCGAGAAAGCGGCGCACGTCTTCCGGTCGCGGCGCGATCCGAGTGATGTATTGCAGGCGCAGCTGCTTGCGGATCTCGTACAGCGGATCGGACGGCCGCTCGCCGAGCGGGCGGGCGGCGACCGGCTTCCTGGGCTCGCGGCCGCGCGCCGGGTGATGCGCGGACCACGGCGAGCGCAACGGCTCAAGGCTCCATTCGAGCGTCGCTTCCGCGTGGCGGCCGTCCTGCAGCAGCGCGTCGAGACGGCGCACCAGGTCGGCGGCGCGGCCGATGAGCCCTTGCGCGCCGCGCTCGGCATATTTGATCGTGTTGCGCACCCGCGCCTCGAGCTGCCGGCGGAAGGTTTCGATGCGCTCGAACATCTCGCCGATCTGCCCGAAGGTGCTTTCAATCGCGATCAGGTCGCCTTCCACCTCCAGGCGTCCTTCCTCGATCGAGGCGGCCATGCCGGCATTCACGTATTCCTCGGCCAGCACCTGCATGGTGTCCGGCGTGTAGGAAATCCGGCGCGCCAGATCCACGATCTCATCCCTGAAGCGATAGGGATGGTTGACGGTCAGGATCGACTCGAAGTCCTTCAGCAGGATGCGCTGCACGAACTCCTCGAAGAATGCCTCGAGGCGGCCGCCGACCGTCTTCGATTCCAGGACGGTCTGCCGAATACCCTTAAGGTCGGACAGGATGGCGCGCAGGCTCTTGGTGAACTGGTCCGCCTGCCGGCGCGCCTCGCGCACGGCGAGCGCTGCCTCGCGCAGCCTTCGGTCAGTCACGCGCGGATTGAGCTTCTCGACCGCTTCGAGGTTGAGGCGGATCTGCACGATCAGGCCGCCGAACCGTTGCGATACGTCCTTGTTCAGGCTCGCCAGCCGCTGGCTCACCAAGAGCGGACCCATGGGCATGTCGACGGTGACGCGTAGCCCGTATTCCTCCTCCTCGAGCCAGCCCGTCGCCAAGAGCCGGCCATAAAGCTGGCGCGCGATCAGGATCGCCTTGTCGCCGCTCTCCGACGCCCGCCCGAGATCGGCCCGGCGCATCCGGCGCCGGCCAGCGGAGATCATTTCCGGCAGCACCTCTCCGAAATCGTCATTCTCGCTCCACAGCGAGGGATTGGCGCGCATCACGTCATAGATGGCGTGGACCACCTGTTGCGGCGTCGGGAATGCGGGCGCGCCGGTGAAAAAGCGTTCGTGCAGGTCAAGCAGGCACGCGGCATAAAGATGCTTATGATCCCGTGAGAACACGAGAAACGCATTGTCGTGCAGGTGGCGGAACAGAGTCATGTGCTCGTTGTGCTCCGTGCTCCCGGACTTGGGGGACCTTTGGCTGCGCTCCGACAAGCCGCAGCCCATGGGACGCTGGCTGTTAGGATGTCGCTGTCCCGTAGCGATGGCGACGCTAACCAGGGCGACCCTCATCAGGCGATCCTTGGCGCAGCCATGCTCCCGCTACTCACAGGCGTAACGGGTGGAATCACGTGTCAACCCGGTCGCAACATCGAGTGGACAGACCGACGGGCCCCTCGCTCGAATCCTGCTCCTGGCCGGGCTGGCGGGCGCCCACCGACCGAGTATTGATCGACGACTCAACAACATACGATAGACGAGACAAGTGATTCGGGCAAAAATCGTGCGTCGCCCGGTAGTGTCCTAATTTGAAGTTCGATCCACCAATTCCTCTAGCGACCATAGCAGATCCGTCACGTTCGCCGCCATGGCAGGCGTGACGCGCAAGGTCTTGTGAAGCCGCACGAGATTGTAGTGCGCAAAATGCAGGGCGACGGCCGCCTGCAAGTTTTCCAGCTTCTTGCTGAAAGCGTTGGCCAGGCGGGTAAACCGGCGCATGGACATGCGCATGGTCAAGTTCTCCGTTCGGTGGAGCGGATTGAATTGCCCTCGACCAAGCAGTTGATGATTTGGGTGCGGCGGCTGAGAGGGACGCGGTTCATAGCCATCTCCTTAATGGCCATGTTGTGCCCACAATGTACCCACACTTAAACATTTATTTTTTGATTGTTCCCACAAATGGGGTACATTGCCCTTGAAGCAACAGGTGCCCCATGACAAAGTCCGAATTCGTGAAGATCAGACTCAGCGACGACGAAAAGGCCGCCTTCCAAACCGCCGCTGAGGTGTCCGGCATTTCGTTGTCTGCATGGATGCGCGAACGCCTTCGTAGCGCAGCTAGGCTGGAACTAGAAGACGCAAACAAACCAGTCCAATTTTTGAAAATGAAGTCGGAATAGAAACATGGCGGGGAAAAAATTCGATTTCGATCATCATGGCATAGGCAAGCTTCTGCGAATGGAGCATTTGCAGGTGCCGCTGAATCAGCGGTCCTATGCATGGGAAGATAGCCACGTAAGAGACCTTTTTGACGATCTGACCGCCGCTATACGCGATGACGAGTCTGACTACTTTCTCGGCACCATTGTGCTTACTCCGGAAGTCTCCGACGGCCAGCAGCGGCTGGCTACGACAACAATTCTCATTGCGGCTGTTCGCGATTTTTTTCTGGCGACAGGAAAGAAAGAGCGAGCAACCCAGATTGATGCCGATTATTTGAGCCGCCTTGATGACAACTCTGATGACCGAGTTCAGCGCCTAACGCTGAATGTCGCGGACAATGAGTTTTTCAGAAAATACGTGATTGAACCAAATCACAATCGTGAGGAAATTCACCGGGAATCTCTGAGTTCATCGAATCTGAGAATCCTGCGCGCTGCTGAACTAGCAAAAGGGCACGTTGAAAAGATTACTGCACCTTTTTCGTCTCAGGCAGAAAAGGAAAAGACGCTTCTAAAATGGATTACCTATCTCAATAACAAAGCAACAGTGGTCATCGTGCATGCCCCGGAAGACGTCGATGCCTTCCGAATGTTCCAAACGTTGAATGATCGTGGACTACGCGCGTCTCAAGCCGATCTTCTCAAGAATTACTTCTTTCGAAAAAGCCCGAAGCGAGCAAATGAGGTGCAAACGAAATGGGCGTCAATGGCATCCGCCATTGAAACTGTTGGTGATGACGATTTGATGGTCACCTACATTCGGCACTATTGGATCACCAAGCATGGACCGACGCGCGAAAAGGACCTCGCAGAACTCATCTATAAGGAAATCACTAGCGAAACAAAGACAATCGAGTTTTTGGGCGAACTGGACGATGCGGCAGCAGATTACGTAGCTCTGTTTAATCCAGAACATCCCAAATGGAATAGCTACAAAAACGTCTGTAGGCAGTATATCGAAACGATTCAGAGGCATTTGCAGGTTGAACAAATAAGGCCGCTTCTTTTTGCTGTAGCTCACCATTTTAGTCCAGATGAGGCGCAGAAGGCTTTCAAGCTTTTTGTGAGTTGGTCTGTTCGTTTTTTGATTGTTGGCGGGCGCGGTGGCTTGCTGGACCGTCATTACGCATTGCGTGCTCAAGACGTCGGTACCGGCAAGATAAAAACTGCCAAGCAACTAATGGACGAAATGCGGGAACATGTTCCAACAGATACTGAATTTGAGGACAGATTTAGGAGCGCACGCGTTTCCCAATCGTATCTTGCTCGATACTACCTTCGTGCGCTGGACCTTACTCTCAAGGGGGAGAG
>Ga0209798_10002062_pt1 | contig 11928 bp, 22 predicted proteins | sample DOMMetBare3Fresh_FD_187475 | JGI IMG/M metagenome (GOLD analysis project Ga0209798, IMG submission 187475) | Wetland sediment microbial communities from St. Louis River estuary, USA, under dissolved organic matter induced mercury methylation -... | ecosystem: Environmental > Aquatic >...
CATCGGCCGGCGCCCCAACTGGAAGAAGGCCATCGTGACCCTCAAGGAGGGCGAGACCATCTCGCTCTTCGAGGGCGCGTAGGGAGAGACCGATGGGCCTCAAGAGCTACAAGCCGACGAGCCCGGGCCGCCGCCTGATGACGGTCTCGGACTTCGCCGAGATCACCAAGGACCGGCCGGAGAAGAAGCTCACCCGCTCGATGAAGAAGTCCGGCGGGCGCAATGCCCACGGCCACATCACCACGCGCCACGTCGGCGGCGGGCACAAGCGCCGCTACCGCATCATCGACTGGCGGCGGAACAAGGACGGCGTCCCGGCCAAGGTGGCGGCCATCGAGTACGACCCGAACCGCACCGCCCGCATCGCGCTGCTCCACTACCAGGACGGCGAGAAGCGCTACATCCTGGCTCCGGTGGGGGTGAACGTCGGCGACACGCTGCTCTCCGGCGAGACCGTGGACATCCGGCCCGGGAACGCGCTGCCCATCAAGGGCATCCCGCTCGGCACCGTCCTCCACAACGTCGAGCTCCAGCCCGGATCGGGCGGCAAGATGATCCGCAGCGCCGGCTCCTTCGGCCAGCTCATGGCGAAGGAGGGGGAGTACGCCCAGATCCGCTTGCCCTCGGGCGAGGTGCGGCGGGTCCTGCAGGACTGCAAGGCCACCATCGGCCAGCTCTCCAACATCGAGAACGCCAGCGTCCGTGTCGGCAAGGCCGGCAAGAGCCGGTGGCTGGGCATCCGGCCCACCGTCCGCGGCCTGGCCATGAACCCGGTGGACCACCCCCACGGCGGCGGCGAAGGCAAGTCGGGACAGGGCAATCCGCACCCCGTGTCGCCCTGGGGCCAGAAGACGAAGGGGCTCAAGACCCGCAACAACCGCCGCACCGACAAGTTCATCGTCTCGCGGCGCCGGCCCGGCGTGCGCAACCAGCCGCACTAGCGGGCGAGGAAGAGGACCATGGCGCGTTCCATCAAGAAGGGCCCGTTCGCGGACAAGCACCTCACCAAGAAGGTGGAGGACGCGAACAAGGGGAACAAGAAGTCGGTCATCAAGACCTGGTCGCGGCGGAGCACCATCCTGCCGGACTTCGTGGGCCACACCTTCGCCGTGCACAACGGCCGAAAGTTCGTGCCCGTCTTCGTGACCGAGAACATGGTGGGGCACAAGCTCGGCGAGTTCTCCCCCACGCGAACCTTCCACGGCCACACCGGCGAGAAGAAGGTGGTGGCGGCGACGCCGGCCGCCCCGCCGCCGAAGAGGTAGAGGAGCGATCCGACCATGGCCGAGAAGAAGAAGACCGAGAAGAAGGCCGAAGCGCCGAAGGGAAAGGGCAGGGCCGCCGAGAAGGCCGCCGTCCCCGAGAAGGCCGCGGCAGGCGCCGGGGAGGCCCCGAAGGCCAGGCCCGGGAAGGCCGCGCCCGCCGCCGGACCTCACGCCCGGCTGCGCTTCCTCCGGGTCGCGCCCCGCAAGGTGCGCATCGTCGCCGACCACCTGCGCGGAATGCAGGTGGGCGCGGCGCTGGCGCTGCTCCAGTACACGCCGCAGGCCGCGGCCAAGGACCTCGCCAAGCTCCTGCGCTCGGCGGTGGCCAACGCCGAGCAGAAGGGCGGGCGCGTGGACGTGGACGCCCTGTTCGTGAAGACGCTGACCGTGGACGGCGGCCCGAAGATGCGGCGCTTCATGCCCCGCGCAATGGGCCGGGCGTACCGCGTGGAGAAGAAGACGAGCCACGTCTACGTGGAGCTCGGGACCGGAGCCGGCGCCTAGGCGCCAAGGAGAAGAACGTGGGTCAGAAAGTACATCCGATCGGCTTCCGCCTCGGGATCATCCGGTCCTGGGAATCCAAGTGGTACGAGGAGAAGAACTACGCCAAGTGGCTGCACGAGGACATCAAGCTCCGCGAGTTCGTGAAGGAGAAGCTCGGCCAGGCCGGGATCTCCCGCATCGAGATCGAGCGCGCCGCGAGCAAGATCAAGATCAACGTGCACACGGCGCGGCCCGGCATCGTCATCGGCAAGCGAGGCGCCGGCATCGAGACCATCAAGAAGGAGATCCAGAGCCTCACCGACAACGAGGTCTACCTGAACGTGGTCGAGGTCCGGAAGGCCGAGACCGACGCCCAGCTCGTGGCCGAGAACATCGCCACCCAGCTCGAGCGCCGCATCGCCTTCCGCCGCGCCATGAAGAAGTCGGTGCAGACCGCCCTCAAGTTCGGCGCCAAGGGCATCCGCGTCGCCTGCGCCGGCCGGCTCGGCGGCTCCGAGATGGCCCGCTACGAGTGGTACCGCGAGGGGCGCGTTCCGCTGCACACGCTTCGCGCGGACATCGACTACGGCTTCGCCGAGGCCAAGACCACCTACGGCAAGATCGGCTGCAAGGTGTGGATCATGCGCGGCGAGGTGCTGCCGCAGACCGCTGGCGCCCGTACGCCGCGGAACGGCGGGTCGCCGCGCGCCTAGCGCGGCCGCCCAGACCAGGAGAGGAACATGCTTCAGCCGGCGAGAACGAAGTACCGCAAGATGATGAAGGGCCGCATGCGGGGCAAGGCCTACCGCGGCTCGGACCTGCACCAGGGCATGTACGGGCTGCAGGCCACCGAGTGCGGCTGGCTCACGAGCCGCCAGATCGAGGCGGCCCGCGTGGCCATCACCCGCTACGTGAAGCGGGGCGGCAAGCTCTGGATCCGCGTTTTCCCGGACAAGCCCATCACCAAGAAGCCCGCCGAGACGCGCATGGGAACCGGCAAGGGCCCCGTGGAGTACTACGTGGCCGTCGTGAAGCCGGGCCGGATGCTCTATGAGATCCAGGGCGTCGACGACGCCATGGCCAAGAAGGCCTTTCACCTCGCCGCCCACAAGCTGCCGGTCGCGACCAAGCTCGTGAAGCGCGGCACCTCGCTGTAAGGAGCACGCGATGTCCACCGCCAACGAGCTGCGTCAGCTCAAGGTCGAGGAGCTCAGGGCCCGTGTCGGGGAGCTGAAGCAGCAGATCTTCGACATGAAGTCCAAGCACAACACCGGCGTGCTCGACTCGACCGCCGACCTCCCCAAGTCCCGGCGCGAGATCGCCCGGTGCCTCACGGTGGCGCGCGAGGCGGAGCTGGGACTCGTGCGGGAGGCCAAGGCCGGGCCGAAGCCAGCCGGCGGCGAGAAGAAGAAGGCCGCCGGCCCCAAGGCCGAGAAGGCCGACAAGCCCGCCAAGAAGGCCGGCAAGGCCAAGGAGTAACGCACCATGGAGCGCGGCAACAGGAAGTCCAGGGTCGGCGTCGTCGTCTCCAACAAGATGACGAAGACCGTCGTCGTCAAGGTCGAGCGCCGGGTCGCCAACCGGAAGTACGGGAAGATCGTCACGCTGGCCAAGAAGTTCAAGGCCCATGACGAGAAGCAGGAGTGCCAGGTCGGCGACCGCGTCCGGATCGTCGAGACCCGCCCCATGTCCAAGGACAAGCGGTGGCGGGTCGTCGAGACCCTGGAGAAGGCGGCGGAGGTCTAGGAGCCATGATCCAGCAGCAGACGATGCTCGACGTCGCCGACAACTCGGGCGCCAAGAAGGTCATGTGCATCAAGGTGCTCGGCGGCACCAAGCGGAGGTACGCCTCCATCGGCGACGTCATCGTCGTGTCGGTGAAGGAGGCCATCCCGCAGGCCAAGGTGAAGAAGGGCGAGGTGGCCCGCGCGGTCATCGTCCGCACCGCACGCGAGGTGAAGCGGCCAGACGGCAGCTACATCCGCTTCGACGGGAACAGCGCGGTCCTCATCAACAAGGACCTCGAGCCCATCGGCACCCGCATCTTCGGCCCGGTGGCCCGCGAGCTGCGCGCCCGCAAGTTCATGAAGATCATCAGCCTCGCCCCGGAGGTGCTGTGATGGACGTCCGCAAGAACGACACCGTCAAGGTGATCGCCGGGCGGGAGAAGGGCAAGTCCGGCAAGGTGCTCGAGGTCCTGCACGAGCGGAACCGCGTGCGCGTCGAGAAGCTCATGACGATGAAGCGCCACCTCAAGAAGGGGCGCAACCCCTCGCAGCCGCAGGGCGGCATCGTCGAGAAGGCCGGGACCCTGCACGCCTCCAACGTGATGGTGGTCTGCCCGAAGTGCGACAAGCCCACGCGCGTGGCGCGCGTGGTCCGCGAGAAGGACGGCCGGCGCGTGCGCGCCTGCCGCGAGTGCAAGGCACTCTGGGAGTAGCGAGGGAAACCGCATCGCCCGGCGACGGGAAGAGGCCGGACGAAGGCAAGGAGAAGGCAACATGGCGTCGCGTCTCAAGGACAGGTACGAGAAGGAAGTACGCCCCGCGCTGATGCAGGAGCTCGGCCTCAAGAACCGGATGCAGGCCCCTCGCCTCGAGAAGATCGTGGTGAACATGGGGCTCGGCGAGGCCATCAACAACGGGAAGATCCTCGACGCCTCGGTCGAGCAGCTCACCGTCATGACCGGGCAGAAGCCGGTGGTGACCCGGGCGCGCAAGTCCATCGCCAACTTCAAGCTGCGCCAGGGCCAGAGCATCGGCGCCATGGTGACGCTGCGCGGCGAGCGGGCCTACGAGTTCTTCGACCGGCTGGTCTCCATCGCGCTGCCTCGCGTCCGCGACTTCAAGGGCGTCTCGCCCAAGGCCTTCGACGGGAAGGGCAACTACACGCTCGGCGTGAAGGAGCAGATCATCTTCCCGGAGATCAACTACGACAAGGTCGAGAAGATCAAGGGCCTCAACATCACCGTGGTGACCACCGCGCGCAACGACGAAGAGGGGAGGGTGCTGTTGCGCCTCCTCGGCATGCCCTTCCGCGCCTAGCGAGACAGGGCCGAGAGACCCCAGGAGATTCCGAGATGGCGAAGCTTTCCAAGATGGCGCAGGCCAAGCGCAAGCTGAAGTTCCCCGTGCGCCAGTACAACCGCTGCCCGCTGTGCGGGCGTCCCCGCGCGTTCCTCCGGAAGTTCCAGATGTGCCGAATCTGCTTCCGCAAGCGGGCGCTGCAGGGCGAGATCACCGGCGTCATCAAGTCGAGCTGGTAAGGGAGAGTCCCGAGATGAGCTTCACCGACCCCGTTGGCGACATGCTGACCCGAATCCGAAATGCCTCGTCGGCGCGGCACGAGAAGGTGCTCGTGCCGGCCTCGCGCCTCAAGCTGCGCATCGCCGAGGTGCTGAGGGACGAGGGTTTCATCAAGGACTTCGTCGTCCACAAGGACGACAAGAAGCAGGGCGCCATCACCATCGTCCTCAAGTACAGCACGGACCGGGAGCCCGCCATCAGCGACATCAAGCGGGTGTCCAAGCCGGGCCTGCGCCGCTACGTGCCCACCGAGAAGATCCCCCGCGTGCTGAACGGCATGGGCATCGCCATCCTCTCCACCTCCAAGGGGCTCATGGTGGATCGGGAGGCCCGCAAGCAGAAGGTGGGCGGCGAGCTCATCTGCACCGTCTGGTAGGAGCGCATCCATGTCCCGCGTCGGAAAGCTGCCAGTCCAGATCCCGGAGAAGGTGAAGGTCGCCGTCGACGGGAACGTCGTGAAGGTGGAGGGGCCGAAGGGCAAGATGGCCTTCCCCTACAGCCCGAAGCTCAAGATCGAGGTGGCCGGGAGCGAGGTGAAGGTCTCGCGCCCGGACGACTCGCGCGAGTCCAAGTCGCTGCACGGCCTCACCCGCAAGCTGGTGGTGAACGCCGTGGCCGGCGTCGCCAAGGGGTACGAGCGCGTCCTGGAGATCAGCGGCGTCGGCTTCAAGGCCGAGGCCAGGGGCAGAGAGATCAACTTCGTCCTCGGCTACTCCCACCCGGTGGTGTTCCAGCTGCCGGAGGGGGTCACCGCCGAGGTGGACGCCAAGCAGACCCGAATCGTGGTCCGCGGCGTCGACAAGCACCTGCTCGGCCTCACCGCCGCCAAGATCCGGGCGCTGCGCGTCCCCGAGCCTTACAAGGGGAAGGGAATCAAGTACGCCGAGGAGATCGTCCGCCGCAAGGAGGGCAAGACCGGCGCGGCTTAGCCGCCCCGGTCCTGCGCCGGCCGGAGCCCGCACCGGCGCAAGGAGACCACCACCATGCCGAAGCACGTCACAGCATTCGAGAAGCGCAAGGCGCGCATCCGCAAGAAGATCTCCGGCACGCCGGAGCGCCCGCGCCTCACCGTCTACAAGAGCCTCAAGCACCTGTACGCGCAGGTCGTGGACGACACGACCGGGAAGACCCTCGCCTTCGTGGGGACCACCTCCAAGGCCGTCCGCGACCAGGTGAAGGAGGACAAGAAGACCGACGCCGCCAAGAAGGTCGGCGCCGCCGTCGCCAGGGCGGCGCTGGCGAAGGGCGTCACGCAGGTGGTCTTCGACCGCAACGGCTTCGACTACCACGGCCGGGTGGCCGCGGTGGCGGAGGCGGCCCGCGAGGCCGGCCTCAAGTTCTAGGCGCCCACGGGAACCGAGGAACGAATGGCTTCTCCCATCAACGCAAACGATCTCGAGCTTCAGGACCGCGTGGTCCACATCAACCGCGTCGCCAAGGTGGTGAAGGGCGGCCGGCGCTTCAGCTTCTCGGCCCTGGTGGTCGTCGGGGACGGGCAGGGGCACGTCGGCGTCGGCCTCGGCAAGGCCAACGAGGTGCCCGAGGCCATCCGCAAGGGCGGCGAGCAGGCGAAGAAGAGCATCTTCAAGGTGCCGCTCGCCGGCACCACCATCCCGCACGAGGTGATCGGCCATTTCGGCGCGGGCCGGGTGCTGCTCAAGCCCGCCGGCGAGGGCACCGGCGTCATCGCCGGCGGCACCGTCCGCGCCGTGCTCGAGTCGGCCGGCGTGCGCAACGTGCTCACCAAGTGCCAGGGCTCGCGCAATCCACACAACGTGCTCAAGGCGACGGTGGACGGGCTCAAGCGGCTGCGCAACCCCGAGGACTCGGCCCGTCTCCGCGGCAAGACCGTCGCCGAGATCCGCGGCGAGGCATAGGAAGGAAGGACGTCCCGATGTCTGCGATCCAGGTGAAGCTCGTCCGGGGGCTGGCCGGCCGCCCCGAGTCCCAGTGCCTGACGGTGCGGGGGATGGGGCTCAAGAAGCGCGACTCCACGAAGCTCCTGCCGGACACCCCGGCGACGATGGGGATGATCGACAAGGTCTCCCACCTCGTCGAGTGGAAGCGGGTGGACGAGCCGGCGCCCCAGGGCCGGGCGGCGCGGAAGAAGGCGGCCAAGGCGTAAGGGGCGCCCACGCCCACGCAAGGGATGGAAGGAGAACCCATGTCGCTTCACCAGCTCAAGGCGCCCAGGGGCGCGAAGCGCGAGCGCAAGCGCGTCGGACGCGGCCAGGCCTCGGGCCTCGGCAAGACGGCCGGCCGCGGCGGGAAGGGCCAGAAGGCCCGCACCGGCAACATGCACTTCGAGGGCTTCGAGGGCGGCCAGATGCCGCTCCAGCGGAGGCTACCGAAGTTCGGCTTCGTGAACGCCTTCCGGCGAGAGCTGGAGGAGGTCCAGGTCGGGTCGCTCTCGAAGCTGCCGGCCGGGGCCGTGGACCTCGCGGCGCTGAAGCAGGTGGGGCTCGTCCGCGGCAACCGCGACGGCCTCGTCGTCCTCGGCAAGGCCGAGCTCGCCGCAGCGTACTCGGTCAAGGCCGAGCGCGTCACGGCCGGCGCGCGCGCCGCCATCGAGAAGGCGGGCGGAACGGTGGAGATCCTGCCGCGGCCGCAGACCATGGGCGAGAAGGCCAGGGCCGAGAAGGCCGCCCGGGAACCGAGGAAGCCCCGAGCCGAGAAGACGGAGACGAAGCCGGCGGCGGAAAAGGCGGAGAAGAAGCCGGCGGCCGCGAAGGCGGAGAAGAAGCCCGTCGCCGAGAAGGCGGAGAAGAAGCCCGTCGCCGAGAAGACGGAGAAGAAGGCGGCGGCGGAGACGGCGGAGAAGAAGCCGCCGGCCGAGAAGGCCGAGAACAAGCCGGCGGCGGAGATGATGCCGGCGGCGGAGAAGGACGAGAAGGCGAAGTAGAAGGCCGGGCGCGCGACGGGCGCGAAAAGGGGACGGAATGGTCACCAGCGGACTCGCGAACATCTTCCGGATTCCCGAGCTGCGAAAGCGGCTGTTCTTCACTCTGGGGATCCTCGCCGTCTACCGGCTCGGCATCTTCGTCACCACGCCGGGCGTGGATCGCGTCGCCATGCGCAAGGTGGTGGCGTCGTCGGGCGGCCTGCTCGGCCTCTTCAACCTCTTCTCCGGCGGCGCCCTCGAGCAGCTCTCGATCTTCGCGCTCGGGATCATGCCGTACATCTCCGCCTCCATCATCCTGCAGCTCCTCACGGTGGTGATCCCCGCGCTGGAGAAGATGCAGAAGGAGGGGGAGATCGGGCGGCGCAAGATCACCCAGTACACCCGCTACGGCACCATCTTGCTGTCGGCCATCCAGGGTTTCGGCATCTCGAGCTACCTCGAGTCACTGCGCGATCCGTCGGGGCTCCAGGTGGTGGCCAACCCCGGCTGGGGCTTCCGGATCATCACGGTCATCTCGCTGACCGCCGGCACCGCCTTCATCATGTGGATGGGAGAGCAGATCACCGAGCGCGGGGTCGGCAACGGCATCTCCCTCATCATCTTCGCGGGCATCGTGGCCCGCATCCCCGACGCCATGTTCCAGACGTGGGCCGCCTATCGTGCGCCCGGGGCCGGGCTCGACGAGCTCAAGCTCCTCGTCCTCTTGCTGGTGATGCTGGGGGTGGTGGCCATCATCATCTTCTTCGAGCGCGGCCAGCGGCGCATCCCCATCCAGTACGCGAAGCGGGTGGTGGGCCGGAAGCTCTACGGCGGCCAGTCCACGCACCTGCCGCTCAAGGTGAACACCTCCGGCGTCATCCCGCCCATCTTCGCCTCCTCGGTGCTCCTCTTCCCCGCGACGCTGGCGGGCTGGTTCCCTTTCCTGAACCGCGTCTCGGACGAGATCCGGCCCGGGACCTGGGTCTACAACACGCTGTACGTGGTGCTCATCGTCTTCTTCGCCTACTTCTACACCGCGGTGACCTTCAACCCGGTGGACGTCGCCGACAACCTCAAGAAGTACGGCGGCTACGTGCCGGGCATCCGCCCCGGCAAGAAGACGGCCGACTACATCGACCACGTCCTCTCGCGCATCACCTTCGGCGGCGCGGTCTACATCGCCGCGGTGTGCGTGCTGCCGACCCTGCTCATCAACCAGTTCGGAGTGCCCTTCTACTTCGGCGGCACGGCGCTCCTCATCGTGGTCGGCGTGGCGCTCGACACCGTGCAGCAGATCGAGGGGCACCTCATCACGCGGCACTACGAGGGCTTCACCGGCCCGAAGGGGCCCCGCATCCGCGGGCGCCGCATGATCACGGGCCAGGCGGTCAACGTCTAGGGAGGGGGCCTCGACGGGCCCCCGTCGGGAGGCGGCATGATCCTCATCCTTCTGGGCCCGCCGGGCGCGGGGAAGGGCACGCAGGCGAAGCTCCTCGCCGCCGGGCTCCAGATCCCGCACATCTCGACCGGGGACATGTTTCGCGAGCACAAGGCCAAGGGCACCGAGATCGGCCGGAAGGTCCAGGCCATCATGGACTCGGGCGGCCTCGTCACCGACGACGTCACCAACGCCATGGTGAAGGATCGGCTGTCGCGCCCCGACGTCCAGGGCGGCTTCATCCTCGACGGCTACCCGCGCACCACCGCACAGGCGGACTACCTCGGGCGGCTGCTCCACTCCCTCGGCCTGAGGCTCGACCGGGTCCTCTCCTACGAGGTCGCCACGGAGGTGCTGGTGGACCGGATGAGCGGCCGGCGCAGCTGCCCGAGGTGCGGCGCCGTGTACCACGTCTCCCAGAACCCGCCGAGGAAGCCCGGCGCCTGCGACCGCGACGGGGTCGCCCTGGTGCAGCGCGACGACGACCGGCCGGAGAGCGTGACGAAGCGGCTCGACGAGTACGACGTCAAGACCGAGCCGCTCAAGCGTTACTACCACGAGCGCGGGCTCCTCACGCCCGTCGAGGGCGTGGGCGCGCCGGAGGCCATCCTGGCCGCCACCCGGAAGATCCTGGGGCTGGCGCCGTAGCGCGAGCCGATTAGATCTCCCGAATGGACGGCATGGTGCGGGAGCGCATCGAGCTCAGGACGCGCGATGAGGTCTCGCGCATCCGCGAAGCGAGCCTCATCGTCCACGACATCCTGCAGGAGGTCATCCGGGCGGTCGGGCCCGGGGTCACCACCGGCGAGCTCGACCGCCTGGCGGAGGCCCGCACGCGCGAGCGCGGAGCGGAGCCGGCCTTCAAGGGCTACCACGGCTTCCCGGCGTCGATCTGCATCTCGGTGAACGAGGAGGTGGTCCACGGGATCCCCTCGCCGAAGCGCGCGCTGCGCGAGGGGGACATCGTGGGCCTCGACTTCGGCGTCGTCCACCGTGGCTACTACGGCGACTCCGCCTACTCGGTCGGGGTGGGGAAGGTGAGCGCGGCGGCGTCGCGGCTCCTCGACGTCACCCGCGAGGCGCTGGCGCGCGGGATCGCCGCGGCGAGCGCGCCCCACCGGCTCGGCGACGTCGGCGCCGCCGTGCAGTCGTACGTGGAGTCGCACGGCTTCTCCGTGGTGCGCGACTTCGTGGGCCACGGGATCGGGCGCAGGCTGCACGAGCCGCCGCCGGTCCCGAACTACGGCGCCCCGGGGACGGGGGTGCGCCTCCGGCCCGGAATGGTCCTGGCGCTCGAGCCGATGGTGAACGCGGGCGGCCCCGAGGTACTGACGCTCGAGGACGGCTGGACCGCGGTGACGGCCGACCGGAGCCTCTCGGCTCACTTCGAGCACACGGTCGCCGTGACCGAGAACGGTCCTGAGATCCTGAGCCTGCCCTAGGGGGGCGGCTCGCTCGAATGGCGAGTCGAATCGGCGGGTTGCGGTCGAAGCGCCGGTGACGGGCCGAGCCAGCGGAACGCCTCGGATGCGCGCTTGCAAGAGGGAAATTCCTGTGTTAAAGAGCCCCCTTCGCGAGCGCCCGGCGGCAGGGGCGGACGCGCCAAGGTATCGAACGGGCACGCGGGCGCGAGACGCCCCGAGCCAGTCCCGCCGGATGGCACGGCGGGGCTTTTCGTCTGGAAGCACGACTCGTTGGGAGGCAGTTCGCTCATGAAGGTCCGCTCGTCGGTGAAGAAGATTTGCGACAAGTGCAAGGTCGTCAAGCGCAAGGGCGTCGTGCGGATCATCTGCCCGGCCAACCCCCGCCACAAGCAGCGGCAGCGCTAACCGCCCATCGGAGAACCAGGGACATGGCTCGCATCGCCGGCGTCGATCTTCCTCGCGAGAAGCGCATCGAGGTCTCGCTCCAGTACATCTTCGGGATCGGGAAGACCACCGCCAAGAAGATCCTCGTGAAGGCCAGCGTCAACCCCGTCACGCGCACCAAGGACCTCACCGACGACGAGGTCCGCCGCATCCGCGAGACCATCGAGCAGCAGGTCGAGGTCGAGGGCGACCTGCGACGCGAGGTGTCCATGAACATCAAGCGGCTCATGGACCTCGGCTGCTATCGCGGCCTCAGGCACCGCAAGGGCCTTCCCGTCCGCGGCCAGCGCACCCACACCAACGCCCGCACCCGCAAGGGCCCGAAGCGCGGCCTGGTCCGCAAGCCTGCCGCGGCTGCCCCGGCGCCCAAGGCCTGATCCCCTTCGAACAGCGAACGGAGACGACGAGTGGCTGACGAGAAGCAGACGACGGAGAAGCCGGCCAAGAAGCCCGAGGCCGCCCCGGCCAAGGTCGAGGAGTCCGGACCCCCTCCGGCCCCCAACCTCACCGGGATGGAGCCCATCACCGCCTCGCCGGTGACCCCGAAGAAGGGGAAGAAGCGGGTGAAGAAGAACGTCGCGGCCGGCGTGGTCCACATCGCCGCCACGTTCAACAACACCATGGTCACCATCACCGACGTGGCCGGCAACGTGCTCTCCTGGTCCTCGGCCGGTGCCCGCGGCTTCAA
>Ga0209798_10002063_pt1 | contig 11925 bp, 9 predicted proteins | sample DOMMetBare3Fresh_FD_187475 | JGI IMG/M metagenome (GOLD analysis project Ga0209798, IMG submission 187475) | Wetland sediment microbial communities from St. Louis River estuary, USA, under dissolved organic matter induced mercury methylation -... | ecosystem: Environmental > Aquatic > Freshwater...
GCTGACCGTCGCCCTGGTGGGTGCGGCCTCACTGGGCCTGGCCGCGGCACCGGCGGGGACTCCGGCCGGCCGCGAGGCCGAGACCCCCGTCGGCCTGGCCCCCGACGCCGGGGCGTCCGGTGTCGCCGACGCCCTCCGCCGGCACCTGGTCAGGCAGCCCGGTGACGGCCGCAGCTGGGCCGACCTGGCCGTCGCCTACGTCGAGCAGGCGCGGCTGACCCTGGACTCCGCCCTGCTCACCCGCGCCGAGGAGGCCCTCGCCCGAGCCGCCGCCACGGTCCAGGACGAGGACGTCGTTCCGGCGGCGGAGGCGACGCTCGCCGCCGCCCGCCACGACTTCACGACCGCACTGACGCAGGCGGACCGCGCCCTGCGGCTCAACCCCTACAACGCCCAGGCGCTAGCCATCCGCACCGACGCGTTGACCGAGCTGGGTCGCTACGAGGAGGCGCTCGCGGCTGCCTGGCAGGCCGACGAACGGCGACCGGGGGTGCCCTCCTTCACCCGCCTGTCCTACGCCTACGAGCTGCGCGGGGACCTGCCGCGCGCCCGGCAGCTGCTCACCCGGGCGCTCGCGGCCGCCGCGACCCCGGCCGACCGTGCGTTCGCCCTCCTCCACCTGGGCGACCTAGCCCGCGCGACCGGCGACCTCGAGGGGGCGCGGCGGTCGTACCAGGCGGCGCTGACCGCCGACCCCGAGACGGCCGCCGCCCGGGCCGGCCTGGCCCGAGTGTCCGCCGCGGCCGGCGCCCTGGAGGACTCCGCGACCACGTGGGCGCAGGTGGTCGCCGGCACCCCGCTGCCCGAGTACGTCGCCGAGTACCGCGACGTCCTGACCGCTCTCGGCCGTGACCGCGAGGCCGCCGCGCAGGATGCGGTCATCGCCGGCTCGGCAGCGCTCGCGCGGGCTGCGGGTGTCCGCACCGACCTCGAGACCGCGCTGTTCGCGGCCGACCACGGCGATCCTGATGCGGCCGTGGCCGCGGCTCGGGCCGAGTGGTCCCGGAGGCAGAGCGTGCACGTCGCCGACGCCTACGCCTGGGCGCTGCACGCCGCCGGGCGAGACGCGCAGGCCCTGCCGCTGGCCCGGGCCAGCCTGCGCCTGGGCACGCCGGAGGCCCGCTTCCTGCTGCACAGCGGCGTCATCGAGGCCGCCGTCGGGGACCGGGCCCTCGCGGGCAGCCATCTGCGCGCGGCCCTGCGCCTGCGCAGCCAGCTGACCCCGCTGCAGGTGCGCGCCGCCGAACACGCCTTGGCCGAGCTGGGCGGTGCTCGATGAGCGCCGCCCGGCTGACCCGACGGCGTCTCCTGACGGTCGGCGTCGCGGCGGCGGCCGGGGTGGCCCTGGCTGTCCTCCCCGCGACCTCGGCGCTGGCCCATCCGCTCGGGAACTTCACTGTCAACCGGCACGACGGCCTGACGGTCAGCGCCGAGGGCGTCGACGTCCGGCACGTGCTGGACCTGGCGGAGATCCCCACCCTCCAGCTGCGTGAGCAGCTGGACGGCGACGCTGACGGGCGGATCACACCCGACGAGGCGAGCGCCTGGTCGACCACCGCCTGCGTGACCTCGGCGTCGGCGCTGTCGCTGCGCGCGGACGGACGGACCCTGCCGCTGCGGGTCGGGTCGACCGCCGCGGTCCTGCTGCCCGGTCAGGCCGGGCTGTCGGTCCTCCGCCTGGAGTGCGGCCTGCGCGCCGACCTGCCCCTGGGGCACCAAGGCGTCGTGCTGGAGTTCCGCGACGACGACCGGGTCGGGACGACCGGCTGGCGCGAGGTGGTGGCGACCGGACGAGGCGTGACCCTGCTCGACTCCGACGTGCCGTCCGTCAGCCCGAGCCGCGAGCTGACGACGTACCCGGCCGACGCGCTGAGCGCGGCGTCGGACGTCTCGACGGCCCGGGTCGTCGTACGGGCCGGCGGGTCGTCGGCTGCTGGGTCGGCTGCTGGGTCGGCTGCTGGGTCGGCCGCCGGATCGGCCACGGCGCCGCTCTCCGACTCGACCACGCTCGCGCTGCCCGGCGGGCTGGACCGGCTGGCCAGCCGGCTCGGCACCGCCGCCGAGCAGGCCGACCGCCCGTGGACGTTCGTCGTCGCCCTGCTGGTCGCCGTGGCCGTGGGCGCCGCCCACGCGCTCGCACCGGGCCACGGCAAGTCGGTCATGGCCTTCTACCTGGCCGGTCGCGCCGAGCGCTCGGTCCGGGCCGCGGCCCAGGTGGCGGTGACGGTGACGGCGACGCACACGACCGGCGTCCTGCTGCTCGGGCTGCTCGTCGGGACGACGGCCGCGCTCGCCCCGACCAGCGTGCTGGCCTGGCTGACGGTGGTCAGCGGGGCGCTGGTCCTCGCGGTCGGGGTCGGCCTGCTGCGCTCGGCCTGGCCCGAGCGGCACCCGCACGACCACGACCACCCGCACACCCATGACCATCCGCACGACCACGCCGATCCGCACACCCATGACCATCCGCACGACCACGACCACGAGCCGGCGTCAGGACGGCGCCTGGTCGCGCTCGGGGTCGCCGGTGGGCTGGTCCCGAGCCCCACCGCCCTGGTCGTGCTGCTCGGCAGCGTCGCCCTGGGTCACGCCTGGACCGGCGTCGCCCTCGTGCTCGCGTTCGGCGTCGGCATGGCGCTCACGCTGGCCGCGGTCGGGCTCGTCGCTCACCGGGCCACCCAGGGCCTCCAGCGGGTGGCGGCCGCCGGCCGGCACCGGGTGGTCGCCCGAGTGGCCGCCGTGCTGCCCCTGGGAACGGCCGCCGGTGTCCTCGGCGTCGGCGTCCTCGTCGCGGCGCGCGGCTTGGTCGCCGTCTGAGCGCCCCCGTCAGCTGTCGATGTTGGCCATGACGTGCTTGATCCGGGTGTAGTCCTCGAAGCCGTACATGGACAGGTCCTTGCCGTACCCGGAGTGCTTGAAGCCGCCGTGCGGCATCTCGGCGACCAGCGGGATGTGCGTGTTGATCCACACGCACCCGAAGTCCAGCCGCCGGGACATCCGCATCGCGCGGCCGAAGTCCTTCGTCCACACGCTGGAGGCCAGCCCGTAGTCGACGCCGTTCGCCCAGCGCAGCGCTTCGTCCTCGTCGGAGAACCGCTGCACGGTGATGACCGGCCCGAAGACCTCGTTCTGGATGATCTCGTCGTCCTGCTCGAGGTCGGACACCACGGTGGGCGCGAAGTAGTAGCCGCGGTCACCGACCCGCTCGCCACCCGCGGTGACCATCGCGTGGGCCGGCAGCCGCTCGATGAACGACGTCACCCGGGCCAGCTGGTTGGCGTTGTTCACCGGGGGGAGCAGCGCGTCCTCGTCGCCGGGACCCTTGTGGTAGGTCGAGACGACCGCCTTGGCCTGCTCGGTCAGCGCGGCGACGAAGTCGGCGTACGCGCCCGGCGACGCGAGCACGCGGGTGGCCGCGGTGCAGTCCTGACCGGCGTTGAAGTAGCCCGCGATGGCGATCGCCTCGGCCGCGGCCGCGATGTCAGCGTCGTCGAAGATGACGACGGGCGCCTTGCCGCCCAGCTCGAGGTGCACCCGCTTGACGTTGCGCGCCGCACTGCCGGCGACCTCCATGCCGGCCCGGACGGATCCGGTGATCGCGACCATCTGCGGGACCGGGTGCTCGACGAGCGCCCGGCCGGTGTCCCGGTCCCCGCAGACGACGTTGAGCACCCCTGGCGGCAGCGCACCGGCCTCGGCGAAGAGCTCCGCCATCCGCACCGCGGTCACCGGGGTCGTGTCGCTGGGCTTGAGCACGACGGTGTTACCGGCCGCGATCGCGGGGGCGAACTTCCAGACCGCCATCATCATCGGGTAGTTCCAGGGCGTCACCTGGCCGATGACACCGACCGGCTCCCGACGGATGAACGAGGTCATGCCGGCCATGTACTCCCCTGCGGCCCGGCCCTCGAGCACCCGCGCGGCTCCGGCGAAGAAGCGGATCTGGTCGACCATCGGGGGGATCTCCTCCGACGTGGTGAGCGCGATCGGCTTGCCGGTGTTCTCACTCTCCAGGGCGACCAGCTCGTCGGCGTGCAACTCGACGATGTCGGCCATCCTGAGCAGGGCGGCCTGCCGCTGGCTCGGCGTGGTGTCGCGCCAGGACTCGAACGCGTGCGCAGCCGCCGCGTAGGCGCGGTCGACGTCGGACTGCGTCGACAAGGGGGCGGTGCCGAACACCTCGCCGGTGCTCGGGTTCACCAGGTCGGTGCGGCCGCCGTCGACGGCATCCACCGGCTCGCCGTTGACGAGGTTGTGCAGGTCGCGCTTGTCTGCCACTGGAGTCTCCCGGGAGGTGACGGCTCGGCTGGCGGCAGCGTAGCCCGTCGACGACGAATCCGACAGGTGTGAAGCCAGTTCGATGTGGAATCAGTACCCAGAGGGCATCACGACGACGGAATCACTTGCCATTCGTCGGCGGGAGCGCGAGGATGCCTGTCCATGGCTGGTCGCGAACGCAGCACCCCCAACGGGGTGGTGCTCGACGACGTCGCCAAGCGGATCATCGAGCAGCTGCAGCAGGACGGCCGCCGCCCGTACGCCGCGATCGGCAAGGCCGTGGGGCTGTCCGAGGCCGCCGTCCGGCAACGGGTCCAGCGGCTCACCGACTCGGGGGTGATCCAGATCGTGGCGGTCACCGACCCGCTCACGGTCGGTTTCCCGCGCGCGGCCATGATCGGCATCACCGTCGACGGCGACATCGAGAAGGTCGCCGACCAGCTGCAGAGCGTCTCGGAGATCGACTACGTCGTCATCACCGCCGGTCAGTACGACATCCTGGTCGAGGTCGTCTGCGAGGACGACGACCACCTGCTCGACGTGATCAACCAACGGATCCGGGCGATCCCCGGAGTCCGCCACACGGAGGCCTTCGTCTACCTGAAGCTCCGCAAGCAGATCTACGCATGGGGAACCCGATGACCACTTCGCCGCAGTACGTGACCGAGTCCGGTGTCGACGAGCTGGCCGAGAAGGCTCGCCGCCACCTGTGGATGCACTTCACCCGCCACTCGACCTACGAGTCCGGCGGGCACGTCCCCGTCATCGTCCGCGGCGACGGCGCCTACATCTGGGACGACCAGGGCCGGCGCTTCCTCGACGGGCTGTCCGGGCTGTTCACCGTCCAGGTCGGTCACGGCCGCACCGAGCTCGCCGAGGCAGCCGCCAAGCAGGCGGCCGAGCTGGCGTTCTTCCCGCTGTGGTCCTACGCCCACCCCAAGGCCATCGAGCTGGCCGAGCGGCTGGCCGGCTACGCGCCGGGCGACCTGAACCGGGTCTTCTTCACCAGCGGGGGCGGCGAGGCGGTCGAGAGCGCCTGGAAGCTGGCCAAGCAGTTCTTCAAGCTGACCGGCCAGCCGATGAAGCACAAGGTCATCAGCCGGGCGGTCGCCTACCACGGCACACCGCAGGGCGCGTTGTCGATCACCGGCATCCCGGAGGCCAAGAAGTACTTCGAGCCGCTGGTGCCCGGCAGCCACAAGGTCCCCAACACCAACTTCTACCGGGCGCCCGAACACGGCGACGACCTCGAGGCGTTCGGCCGCTGGGCGGCCGACCGGATCGCCGAGGCGATCGAGATGGAGGGGCCCGACACGGTCGCCGCCGTCTTCCTCGAGCCGGTCCAGAACTCCGGCGGCTGCTTCCCGCCGCCCCCCGGCTATCTCGCGCGGGTCCGCGAGATCTGCGACCGCTACGACGTGCTGCTGGTCGCCGACGAGACGATCTGCGCGTTCGGCCGGATCGGCGACATGTTCGCCATGTCCCGGTTCGGGGTCACCCCCGACATCATCACCACGGCAAAGGGCCTGACCTCCGGCTACGCCCCACTCGGCGCCATGATCGCCAGCGACCGGCTCTTCGAGCCGTTCCGCCACGGCACCACCTACTTCGCCCACGGCTACACCTTCGGCGGGCACCCGGTGTCGGCCGCCGTGGCGATGGCCAACCTCGACGTCTTCGAGCGCGAGGGGCTGAACGAGCACGTCCGGGCCAACGAAGGGCCCTTCCTCGACACGCTGAACCGGCTGCGCGACCTGCCGATCGTCGGCGACGTCCGTGGCGCCGGGTACTTCTACGGGATCGAGCTGGTCAAGGACAAGGCGACCAAGACGACGTTCGACGACGACGAGTCCGAGCGGCTGCTGCGCGGCTTCCTGTCCAAGGCGCTGTTCGACGCCGGCCTGTACTGCCGCGCCGACGACCGCGGCGACCCCGTCGTCCAGCTCGCCCCGCCGCTGATCTGCGGGCAGCCGGAGTTCGACGAGATCGAGCAGATCCTGCGCGGCGTGCTCACCGAGGCCTGGTCGATCCTCTAGCCGCGAAGGACGACCGGGCCGAGCAGACCGTGAGGAGGATCGTGGCGGACGCCGTACCGGGGACCGGCCCGCGCACCAGGGTCCGCCGGCTGCCCGAGAAGTCGGTCACTGACCGGTCGGCGCTGCATGCCGTGCTCGACGCCGGACTGGTCGGGCACCTGGCGGTCGTCGACCCGGACGGCCAGCCCTTCGTGCTGCCGGTCGCGTACGCGCGCGACGGCGAGCGGGTGCTCGTCCACGGGTCGACCGGCTCGCGGCTCTTCCGTGCGCTGGCCGAGGGGGCGCCCACCTGCCTGACCGTCACCCTGCTCGACGGCCTGGTGCTGGCTCGCTCGGCCTTCGAGTCCTCCATGCACTACCGCTGCGCGATGGTGCTCGGCCGGTGCCGGACGCTGCGCGGCGCGGCCAAGCTGGACGCACTGGAGCGGATCAGCGAGCACCTGCAGCCCGGCCGTTGGGCGCAGGTGCGCGGTCCGTCGCCGAAGGAGCTGGCCGCGACCACGGTCCTCGCCCTGGGGCTGGACGAGGCCTCCGTCAAGGTCGGCCACGGCCCACCCGACGACGCCGCCGAGGACCGCGACCGCCCGGTCTGGGCCGGGGTGGTCCCCATCCGCGAGCGCTTCGACGCCCCGATGGCCGCCCCAGACCTGGCGCCGGACCTGACCCCGCCCGACTACGTGCGGCAGTGGCGGCGGTGAGCGCCCGAGGTCGCGACGTCCGCCGGCTGTCCCTGTGGTGGGACACCCTGCCTGAGGAGCTCCTCGGGCCGCCCCGCCCGCCGCTGGACGGCGACCACGAGGCCGACGTCGCCATCGTGGGCGGGGGCTTCACCGGGCTGTGGACGGCCTTCTACCTGCTCGAGCACGCCCCAGAGCTGCGCGTCGTCGTCCTGGAGCGGGAGGTGGCCGGGTACGGCGCCTCCGGTCGCAACGGGGGCTGGTGCTCGGCGCTCTTCCCGACCTCGTGGGAGAAGCTGGCCCGGCGGACCAGCCGCGAGCGAGCGGTGGCCATGCAGCGCGCGATGTTCGCCACCGTCGACGAGATCGGCCGGGTGGTCGAGGCCGAGGGCATCGACTGCCGGTGGGCCAAGGGCGGCACGCTGCACCTGGCCCGCTCGGCGGTCCAGCTCGCCCGAGCGGAGGAGGAGGTCGCCCGCGCCCGGGCGTGGGGCTTCGGTGAGGAGGACTACCGGCTGCTCGGGGCCGACGAGACGCGGTCGCGCGCGCACGCCAGGGGCGTGCGCGGGGCCACGTTCACCCCGCACTGCGCGGCGATCCACCCGGCGCGGCTGGTCCGTTCGCTGGCCCAGGCGGTGGAGCGGCGCGGCGGCGTCGTCCACGAGGGCAGCGAGGTGCTGGCCCTGGAACCGGGCATCGCCCGCACGGCGCACGGCTCGGTCCGTGCCCGGCACGTCGTGCGGGCCACCGAGGGGTACACGGCCGGCCTGCCCGGGTACCGGCGAGAGGTGGCGCCCGTCTACTCGATGATGATCGCCACCGAGCCGCTGCCCGAGCAGGTGTGGGCGACGATCGGGCTGGCCGAACGCCCGACCTTCAACGACCTGCGCCACTTGATCATCTACGGGCAGCGCACCGCCGACGGCCGGCTGGCGTTCGGCGGACGCGGGGCGCCCTACCACTTCGGCTCCGCCGTCCGCCCCGAGTTCGACCAGCACCAGGACGTGTTCAGCGCCCTTCGGGCCACCCTGGTCGAGCTGTTCCCCGCCGTGGCGGACGCCGCGATCACCCATCGGTGGGGTGGCCCGCTCGGCATCGCCAGGGACTGGAGCGCGTCGGTGGGCGTCGACGCCTCGACCGGGGTCGGTTGGGCCGGCGGCTACGTCGGCGACGGCGTCGGGACCTCCAACCTGGCCGGCCGGACGCTGGCCGACCTGATCCTCGGCCGGGACACCGACCTGCTGCGGCTGCCCTGGGTCGGACACCGCTCCCGCCCCTGGGAGCCGGAGCCGCTGCGCTGGACCGGGGTGAACGCCGGGCTGCGGGCGATGACGCTGGCCGACCAGGAGGAGCGCCGGACCGGCCGCCCCTCCCGGATCGCCCGGACCTTCGCCCGACTGATCGGCTGACCTCGCCGTCCATCTCACGACGATATTGAGCCGCCGTCCATCTCGCGACGATCTTGAGCCGCTGGGCAGACCCGCCGGCGAGCCCTGCCCGGTTACTCAAGATCGTCGTGAGCGTGTACGATTGGATCCAATATCCGAAACTCGGGAGTCGTCGCCATGGCCGACCGCACCGCCCCGCTCGACCTGATCGCCGCCGACAGCCTGCTCAGCGAGGAGGAGCGGGCGATCCGCGGCACCGTCCGCGCGTTCCTGACCGACCGGGTCCGACCGCACGTCGCCGCCTGGTACGAGGCGGGCGACCTGCCCGCGCGCGAGCTGTCGCACGAGCTCGGCGACCTGGGGCTGCTCGGCATGCACCTGCAGGGCTACGGGTGCGCGGGCACCAGCGCGGTCGCGTACGGCCTGGCCTGCCTCGAGCTGGAGGCCGTCGACTCCGGCGTCCGCTCGCTGGTCTCGGTGCAAGGGTCGCTCGCCATGTTCGCGATCTGGCGGTTCGGGTCGGCGGACCACAAGCAGGACTGGCTGCCGCGGATGGCCGCCGGCGAGGCGATCGGCTGCTTCGGGCTGACCGAGCCGGACGCCGGCTCCAACCCGTCGGGCCTGCGGACCCGGGCGAAGCGCGACGGCGGAGACTGGGTGCTCGACGGCACCAAGATGTGGATCACCAACGGCGGCATCGCCGACGTCGCGGTCGTCTGGGCGCAGACCGACGACGGCATCCGCGGCTTCGTCGTGCCGACCGAGACCCCCGGCTTCTCGGCCCGCCCCGTGCCACCCAAGCTGTCACTGCGTGCGTCGGTGACCAGCGAGCTCGTGCTGGACGGCGTCCGGCTGCCGCAGTCCGCCCAGCTGCCCGGCGCCCGTGGCCTGTCCGGCCCGCTCTCCTGCCTGTCCGAGGCCCGCTACGGCATCGTCTGGGGAGCGCTGGGCGCCGCGCGCGACTGCCTGGAGACCGCCATCGAGTACTCGCTCACCCGTGAGCAGTTCGACCGGCCGATCGCCGGCTTCCAGCTCACCCAGCAGAAGCTGGCGAACATGGCGCTGGAGCTGCAGAAGGGCTACCTGCTCGCCCTGCACCTGGGTCGGCTGAAGGACGACGGTCGGATCACCCCGCAGATGGTCAGCGTCGGCAAGCTGAACAACGTGCGCGAAGCCCTGACGATCGCCCGCGAGTGCCGCACGATCCTCGGGGCCAACGGTGTGACGCTGGAGTACCCGGTGCTGCGGCACGCGAACAACCTCGAGAGCGTGCTCACCTACGAGGGCACGTCGGAGATCCACTCGCTGGTGGTCGGGCAGGCGCTGACCGGACTGAGCGCGTTCAGCTAGCCGGCCCCCAGGACGGCCGCCGGAACAGGTAGCCGGACCAGTCCCGCCACGACCGCGCCGACCGCAGGTCCCGCCACAGCACGCCGTACTCGTGGAACGCCACGATCAGCGGGTTGAAGCTGCGCAGGTTCTTCGTCAGGCCGTAGACGACGCGCTCGCCCTCTGGCTCGAACGTCCGGAACAGCCGGTCCCAGACGATGAGGATGCCCCCGTAGTTGCGGTCGAGGTACGCGCTGTTGGAGCCGTGGTGCACCCGGTGGTGGGACGGCGTGTTGAGCACCCACTCGACCGGGCGCGGCAGCTTGCCCACGCGTTCGGTGTGCAGGAAGAACTGGTAGAGCAGGCTGATCGACTGCTGCAGCAGGATGTACTTGGGGTGGATCCCCAGGAAGGCCAGCGGCAGCCAGAACGGCAGGCTGCCGAACGGTGTCCAGGTCTGGCGCAGCGCCGTGGAGAAGTTGTACCGCTGGCTGGAGTGGTGCACGACGTGGCTGGCCCACAGCACGCGCACCTCGTGGTGGGCGCGGTGGTACCAGTAGTACGCGAGGTCGTCGACGAGCAGCAGGGCCACCCAGGGCAGCACCCCGACCATCGCGACGTGCATCGGCGCCACCAGGTAGGCCGCCGAGTACACCCCGAGCAGGACGGCCTTCCAGAAGAACCCGACCGCCAGGAAGCCCAGCCCCATGGTCAGGCTGGTGGCTGTGTCACGGACCTCGTAGCCCACCTCCTCGTCGTCCGGGGCGAGCCAGAGCGAGCCGACCTCGAGGGCGATGAACAGCACGAAGAACGGGATCGCCGCGAGCACGATGCCGACCATCAGGCCTGCGCCCCCGCGGCCTCGGTCTGCTGCTCCGCCAGGTGGTCCAGCGGTGACGAGAGGAGCCTGCGGGCCAGCCTGGCCGCCGTTTCGTGGTGCCCCCCGGCGACGCACTCGGCGAGCGCCAGATGCCCGGCGGAGTCCGCGACCTCGGCCGAGAAGACGGTGCCGTCGCGAGCGCGGCTGCGGTCGATGATGTCGACGAGGGAGTTGAACGCCAACCGGTAGGCGATGTTGTCGGCGGCGTCGACGAGCAGCGCCCACAGCGCCCGGTGCCTGGCGTGCCGGTCAGCGGCGTCGGCGGCATCGGCCAAAGCCCGGCCGGCCTGCACGATCGCCCGGCGCTGAGGGGTGCCGGCGCGCTGCGCGGCCGAGGCGGCGACCTCCGCGCCGATGCACCGGCGCATCTCGAGCCCGGCCCGCAGCACGCCGGCGTCGACGTCGGAGCCGTCGCCCACCAGCTGCGGCAGCAGGTCCAGCCCGCCCGTCGTCCGGTAGTCGCTCACCCGGGTCGCGCCGCCCTGGGCGATCCGGACGAGCCCGGCCTGCTGGAGCCGCTTGAGCGCCTCCCGCACCGCATGCCGGTTCACCTCGAAGGACTCGGCCAAGTAGCGCTCGGCGGGCAGCGCCTGGCCGGCGGCCAGCTCGCCGGTGAGGATCTGGCCACGCAGGCGCGCGTACACCTGGTCGGAGACCGACTGGCGGGTGACCGGGCCCAGCTGCATGGGGCCGAACCGTAGACGGCCGACCGGCACTGGTCAACTGGTTGGACCAGTTCGTTACCGAAGCACCGCCGACAGGGCCTCGACCGCGTGCGCCCGATGGTCGGCGAGCACCCGGACGACGGTCTCGACGTCGCGGCGGCGGGCCGCCTCGACCGCGGCGGCGTGCTCGGCATGCACCCGCGTGCGGTGCTCGGCCGTGCGGTAGTACAGCGAGCGGTACGGGTCCGTGGCGTCCCACAGCTGGCGGATCAGCCGGACCAGCCGGGGCATCCCGCACGGCTCCAGCAGCGCGAAGTGGAACGCCCGGTTCGCCTGCGCCATCTCCACCAGGTCAGCACCGGCCTCCGCCTCGAGGACCGCCGCCTCGGCGGCCTCCACCCCGGCCAGGTCGGCGTCGGTCAGGGCGGGGACGGCGCGGCGCAGCGCCTCCGCCTCGAGCAGCGCGCGGATCCGGTAGACCTCGAGCAGGTCGGCCAGGCTCAGGTCGGCGACGAAGTACCCCCGGTGCGGGTGGTAGGCCACCTGGCCCTCGCCCTCGAGCATGCGCAGCGCCTCCCGGATCGGCACCCGGCTGACGCCCAGCCGATCGGCCAGGACGTCCTGCACCACCTGCTCCCCCGGGGCCAGCTCGCCCGAGGCGATGAGCCGCCGGAG